>Ga0315296_10001681_pt1 | contig 19269 bp, 17 predicted proteins | sample YL17G14_18_MG_FD_203921 | JGI IMG/M metagenome (GOLD analysis project Ga0315296, IMG submission 203921) | Sediment microbial communities from Yellowstone Lake, YNP, Wyoming, USA - YL17G14_18 | ecosystem: Environmental > Aquatic > Freshwater > Lake > Sediment | place: USA: Wyoming | collected...
CCCTGTTCAGGAAAGCTAGGATGTCGCTCAGTTTTGAGCGAATCATCTTCGGATCGTATTGGAACGCATAGAAAGTCTTGGCAAAGAACCTCATTAGCCCCTCCTCGCTGGTTGCGAATCGAGTGGCGATCGTGGCAAGCACGTGTGGACGCAGTACCTTTTCCGCACCGAGTTTCGACCATATCCTCTCCGGCTCTGCCATCACATAGTTCTTCATCAGGTAGTCTTGCTCGTCCTCCGTTCTCGCAATGAGAATCGCTTCACCGAACTTGTCGTATTTCGGTCGGCCAGCTCGCCCGCAAAACTGCTTGTATTCCAAGACTGAGATCGGGTAACGACCGTACCCGGGTTCGTAACGTTCGTAGCTGCTGATGACCACTGTTCGCGCTGGTAGATTGACGCCGGCGGCAAGCGTTGGCGTGGCGGATAGTATTTTCAGTCTTCCTGCCTTGAATGCCTCTTCGATGAGTCGGCGGTGTCCACCCGCTAGGCCTGCATGGTGGAATGCCACTCCATTCAATACTTGCTCTGCTAGAGTTTCGCCAAGTCGAGTCCTCTCGCCTGCACCCAGTATGCGTTGGGCGATATTCTCCAAACCTCTTCGGTCTTGTTTTGGCAAGAACCTTCTCAGAAGTGCCGAGGCTTTTCTCCCCATCTCCACCGCGGAACGGCGGGTCTCGGCGAAAATCAATACCTGTCCGCCTTCCCGAACGACGGCCAACGCGGTGTCGAAGACGGCATTGGTGTCTGTGTGTGGAATCAGTCGTGATGATCCGTCTTTGAATTGGATTTGGCCGTCGTGATGTACACCTTCGCGAAGTGGGACGGGGCGCCACTCTGTTGTAATGGGAGTTGCACTCAACCACTGGCCGATTTCGGTGGCGTTCTTGATTGTGGCGCTAAGAGCAATCACTTGAATTCCTGGGTTGACTTTGAGGAGTCGTGTCAATACGACTTCGAGTGTGGGTCCCCTGTCGGCTTCAGTTAAGAGGTGGATTTCGTCGGCGACGACCACTGATATGTCTGCTATCCAAGGAGAACGGTGGCGAAGGAGTGAGTCGGCCTTTTCGTTGGTTGAGATGATGATGTCAAAGTTGGCCAGAAACACATCGGAACTATCATAGTCGCCACTGGTTACTGCGACTCGAACACGTCTGCCGGGTGCCTTCTCGACTCCAGTGTACTTCTGAAAGTCTTCGTACTTCTCGCTCGCCAATGCGCGAAGAGGGGTTAGGTAAAGTGCTTTGCCACCCCTCTCAAGAATTGACTTCAGGATTACGAGCTCCGCCACGAGAGTCTTGCCTGAGGCCGTTGGGCTTGCGAGTACGATGTTCTTTCCTTCAAGTGCCCCTGCCTTGATCGCATCCTCTTGTGGAGGATATAGGGTGTCGTATCCTGCCTTCGCTATGATGGCCTTAACAGAGTCATGAATAGGGAGTTCTTCAATTCGCAAAGATGGCGGACTTCTGCTATGCTGCTGTTCGTTTCAGATGGCCGGCTTTTGGAGCATAAAGTATTCCTTCTCTGACCAGTTGCTGCACGAGTCTTCTTGCCTCTTCGTCGGTTATGTCGACTTTGCGGGACAGCGCTTGGTAGAGTGTTGGTTCCTCGACGATTCCGAGCTGCTTCTCTAGGTCGGCGAAGGTGCTGAGGACGACTTGCATTTTGTCTCTGAGGCTCTTTGGTTTGCCTGTCATTATGACGTCAATGTCGATCTTGCCTGTGGTCGTGTCGATGCCAACATCCTGTAGGGATAGCGTCATCAATCGGATTATTGATCGTGCATCTTCACCCTCCACTCGGTCACGCAGGAAACTTCTCGCTCTAGCTTCGCCTAACCTCACCAGTGCTTCAAGCTGTCGAGGTGTAATCGCGATGGGCGACTCTGTGGATCCTGATAGAGAGCGCATCTTCATGTAGTATTGCCGAATCTCAGTCACAGCTTCTTCCGTCAGGACCGGATCGATTCGTTTGGCGTAGGCTATGTATTTCCTCAGGAGCTCTGGCATAAGAGGTGGCTCCTCGGGCGGTGCCTTGAGCCTGTGCAGCGTTAGAATGTGTTCTGACATCCGACTGTCAGCGTCTGGTTCGGGTACGTCCTTCATGATGAATAGGAGGTCAAAACGTGACAAGAGAGTTACTGGGAGATTGATATTGTCCGTAATATTGCGATAGGGGTCATACCTTCCTAAACTTGGGTTAGCTGCAGCGAGAACCGCCGCTCTAGCGTTCAAAGTGGCGACTATTCCGCCTTTGGCAATGCTGACCGTATGCTGCTCAAGTGCTTCGTGGATGGCGACTCTGTCGTCAGGGCGCATCTTGTCGATTTCATCTATGCAGGCTACTCCCTTGTCAGCCAGAACTAAAGCGCCCGCTTCGAGAACCATGCCACCAGACTTTTCACGCACAACAGCGGCCGTCAAACCCGCCGCAGTAGTACCTCTCCCACTCGTGTAGAGGCCACGAGGAGCAATCCTTGAAACGTACTGGAGAAGTTGACTTTTGGCGGTCCCAGGATCTCCGACGAGGAGCACGTTCGTCTCCCCTCTTATTGTAACTCCGTCGGGGAGTCGTTTTGGTACGCCGCTGAAGAGGAGGTAGAGAACGGCTTCTTTGATGTCTCCGTATCCGTAGATGGAGGGGGCGAGTGAGGCTATGAGTTTGCGGTGGATGAAAGGATCCTTGGCGAGTTCGCGGATCTGCCGCTCGTCTTCAGGCGTTATCTCGACAACCTCAATTTCCTTCCCGACCACATCGACGTAGTTCGCGTCCAGTTGGAGTTCGAAGGTGCGCAGTCTCGCCTTTCGCCCAGCGAATTCCTGTTGAGCTCTCGCAATTCCAGTGATGGAGACGCGATCTCCAGGACGAGCAATGTCGACCAGGTCTTCTGAGAGCTTGATGTCCATAGCCCTGGGCAGTTGGCCTGGTGGCAGGTCTTCGGGGCGTTCTTGAATACGAATTTCCTGAGAGTTCATGAAGGTTGATTGTTTCTCCATGAATTCGAAAACTTTGGAGCGGCAGTGAGCGCAGACACCCGGGCCGCGCATCAGGGTCCCAGCTTGTTCGACGTAGCTCATGGCATTGCATTTGCGGCACTGGAAAGCCGCTTTGATGAGAAGTGGCTTGACGGAAGTTGCCCGAACGATTATTCCATCGATCAGCAGAAGCCTGCCAATGTTCTCCGAGCCAATCTTTCGGAGCGCATTTCGCTCTGGAAGTTTTCGAAATCTTACGCGAAGGCGCTTGACGATTTCTGCATATTCAGGGTCCTCGATCTTCAGCTGCGCCCACGCGCTTCGGTCTAAGTATTCGAAGTATTCGTCAGGCTTGTCAAGGACTGACCGAGCTAAGTCGGGGTCGAAGGCGATGAGGTCGTCGAAATCTACGACTATTGATCTGGATCCAGAAAGTGCAACGTGGCCTAGCCGTTTTCTGTACTTATGCTCTTCATCTACTCGGCACGATCGAAGGAAGTCCTGGAAGCGTTCCTCGGGCTTCTGGAGTGTGGTCAACTTTTCAGGTTCACACCGAGAAGCTTGGACTTCCATTCATCGATTGTTTTGTTCAGGATAGAGTAGAGTACGCGTTCTTCGGAGGTCAGTCCTGAGATTAGTTCTTCAGATGGAGTTGGTGACGCGGCCAGCGAGACTATCTTTCGAATTCTACAGTTCACAATGTCTCGCACGAGGCTTTCAGTTCTCTCAAGCTCTCGCAACTTCACTTGATCCTGTTTGCTAAGTTCTTGGAGCTCGGGCATGTGCCTTCGGAGCATGCAGTAGAAGTTTGACTGGAGAGCTGGAATCTGCCTTGAGGCTGGAATCGTTTCACGCCAATGAATCTTGGAAAGGGAATTGTAGTTGAGGACGTCTTCCTCTCTAAACCTTGCGAACCCTAGCTGAACTAGCTCCTTCGCAGTCCAATACGGAACCTCGATCTCCTGCCCCACCCGGACTGAGGACAATTTAGATAATCTCGGAGTCGCTTCTGGAATCTCCCGTGTCAGCACGACTCTTATCTGAGAATTTTCAAAGTCAAAGTCTATGTCCTCAACTGTCATCAGTGCTTCCGCCAAGAATAAACCACCAACTCCCAACCGCCCCCTTGACAACGAATTAAAGGATTTATCGAGTTATCCATTCTAAACAGTCGAGATTTCCTATGGAGAGTTCGACGTGGCAGGAGAGGCGAGTGAAACTATCTGAAGTCGCTACATAAGCGGTTTCGCAATTCGAAAGTGACGGGCCAAGGCTTTTCAAGGACGCAGACACCTTGACCTGCACTGGAAATCAAAAGAGCAATTGACTGGAGCGCGCATTTCGATTGAGTCAAAGCGGACTAATGTGGATCGAAAAGTATCGTCCCAAGACTCTTGAAGACGTTGTGAATCAAAAGGAACCGGTTGAGGGAATCAAAGCGCTTCTGAGGACACCGTCCACGATGCCGCATCTACTCTTGTCAGGGCCCCCAGGAACTGGGAAGAGTACTGTGGCGCTTTGTATCGCTCGTCAACTCATGGGCGAGCATTTTCGGAACCTCGTCTTGGAACTTAATGCCTCAGATGAACGTGGGATAGGGGTCGTTCGCGAACGGATAAAGGGTTTCTCACAAATAATCCAATCTACGCCTTCCGGTGTTCAGTTCGGCCTGGTTATTCTCGATGAATCGGATGAAATGACCAAGGACGCTCAGACGGCGTTGCGAAGGATTATGGAGACTTCTTCGAGAACCTGTCGTTTCATACTCATCTGCAACTATCAGAGCGGAATAATCGAGCCTATTCAAAGCCGATGCTCTGTCTTCCGATTCAGATATCTCGAGGAGAAAGATGCTGCCGAATACTTGACGCGGATATGCAAGGCCGAAAATGTAGATGCAGATCCCAAAGCAATCGCCCGAATCTACGAAATGTCTGGTGGTGATCTCCGCGGTGCCATAAACTACTTGCAGGTGGCCGCGATTCGGTCACAGGCCGGAAAACTTGACCTCCCAACTGTTAACAAGGTCTTACCTGCTGCTGAAAATGAACTGATCCGGGATATGCTCATGTTGGCGCTTCAAGGGGATTTCATCAAGTCGCGCGATGTCATGTATGAGCTGATGGGCAAACACGGTCTGAGCGGAAGGGAGATTGTGAGAGGAGCAAATCGTGAGGCTAGTCGGATTCCCGATCTTAGCAACGAAAAACGTGTAGATGTTATTCGTGCTCTTGGTGAGTGCGATTTCAGGTTGACGCAGGGAGCTAACGAGGACATTCAGATCAGTGCCATGCTTGCGCAGTTAAGCCTGACTGGAAGAAAGTAGATTTCGTATGGCTCAGACGGTCGCTTGGGCGGAGAAATACCGTCCCACAACTGTTGCAATGCTTGTCGGGAATGAGGAAGCAATCGGTCAATTCATTGACTGGCTGAAGCAATGGACGAGCAAACGAAAGCCTGCCAAACCCGCATGCCTCTTGGTAGGGCCGCCAGGTGTGGGGAAAACTACGCTTGCAAGAGTTGCAGGAAACAACCTGCACTTCCGCATCCTCGAGATGAATGCGAGCGACGTTCGGACTGAGAAGGCCATCGAGGCTGTGCTTGGCCCCTCGCGAGTATCAGCGGCACTAGACAGCTTTTCCAGTGATGTTCGCGGAAATCTTATCCTCATAGACGAGGTCGACGGCGTCTTCGGGCGCGAAGACCGGGGTGGGCTCGGTGCGATATTGTCGATTGTCGAGGAATCGCCGGTTCCTATTGTCCTTACTGCAAACAATGTTGAGAATGACCGTTTCGTGGACCTTATGAAAGCCTGCTTCGTGGTCCCGCTAGTCGAGATTCGACCGCGACTCCTTGTTTCACTAATGAGTTACATTCTCTCTCAAGAAAACAAAGCTTTGGCGTCCAAGATCGTCAGGGAGATTGCGCGCACAACCCACGGCGACATTCGCTCCGCGATCAATGATCTGCAAGGCGCGGTGGCTGTGGGATTCAGAGAAGCGCGTTCAAGGCGCACTCACGACTTGACTGAGAAAGATACTCTGAAGGGGTTGTTCGGTTCTCCTGATGTGGGACGCGCTCGGCGTGCCTTGAATGAGAGTGAGATTCCGCTTTACCGGGATCAGCTGCTCCTCCTTCTCCATGATATCCTGCCCTATGTGTTCACGTCGCCTGGAAACCTTGCGAAGGCGTACGATACGCTTTCTCGAGTTGACATGGGTTACGGACGGATAGGTGCAAGTCGCTCGCGTGGCATGATGCCGCCGCCATTCAACTTGCCGCGTCGGGACACTGTTCCCGATTGGAGCATCTTGCCCTTCGTTCTCAACGAGTTGGCCACGGTCGGAGCGCAAACAGCTGAAAATGACATCGAACATGTCATTCAAGTCGCCCCGAGACCATCACAGAAGATTCCGGAACGCTACCAGTACAGACTATGGCAGATGGACCGGCTTTGCCGCAGAATCGCCAGAGCGCTGCATGTGTCAAAACGTACAGCGCTCTCTGACATTATTCCATTCCTAGTTACTGCCTTCCAGATCGACGAGGAGAAGGGACGGGAGATTGCACTCAACCTCGACCTCGAAGAACAGGACATCGCGTTCCTAGTTTCCGAGTCGAAAACCGCGCCTATGCCTAAGGGACCTGGAGAGGTCTTGGACCCTGCGGGCTTCAAGTTGCCATACATGGGCAAGGACAAGTTCATCCAACTCATGCGGGCAGGCCTCAGCTATGATCGAAAAGCCGGGAAGTTTGTGGTTAGACGGTTGGATAACTTAGATTCTGTCGAAGAGAGAGTCTCCCAGATTATTTCAAAGCCTGTGAAGTTCAAGCGGGCTGAGCAGAGTGTCGTTGAAACTGAGGAAGGCCAGATCACGAAGGAGTGTTTCGTCGATTCAAAGCTTGTCGCGTGTTCGAAGTGCGAGTTTGTTGATGACTGCCCCACACAGGCCATTAGCACACTCAAGTTCTGCATTTGCGATGAAACCCTTGCAGATCCGGGCAGCTATGAGAAGTACATAGGCAAGAGGACTCCCGCTGCACAGGCAGCACCGCAGCCCCGGAAGCGAGCCACGCGGCGCAAGAAAAGCTGAGCCGCTAGTGTTCTTTGGCGACGCGGATCAGGTGACCTAGTTCAAGTAGGATCAGGTTTTCCATTGCCGTCTGAACAGCGTCTGGGGAACCTGGCAGACAGAAAACCGGTTTATCTTTGACTAATCCTGCAAGGGCACGACTCAACATTGCTGGTGATCCGATTCTGTCGTAGCTCAGTCTTCTGAATAGTTCTCCAAATCCAGGAATTTGCTTCGTGATTATTGGCTCGACACTTTCGAATGTAACGTCTCTTGGGGATAGGCCTGTCCCACCAGTAATTATCAATGCATCGACCTGCTTTCCTGCGAGCGCATTTTTGACCGTCCTCCGTATCATGACCTTCGAGTCGTCGATCAGCTTGCGGCCTTGGACTTGGTGACCGGCATCGGTAGCTAGCTTCTCAATGATGTCGCCGGATTGGTCTTCGGGGGTTTCTCCAGATTTCGATTGGTTATACTTGGACGTGCTGCAGGTTATGATAAATAGTCCGACAGATTTCGGTGACGTCGACTTGTGGTGTTTTGCTACTCTGCTCATTTATCGTCGCTTGACCTTCTTCTTCACTCTTAGATGGGTTATGGCCGTGGTAGGGTATTGGCCGGTTGCGTCTTTCTCGTATTGCTTGACCATGTCCCAGATGGTGAGGAGGTAGGTTGACGCCGCCGTGAGTGCCTCCATCTCAACGCCGGTCTTGGCCTGACCTTTCACGTACGATTCAACTCTGAGCGTATCTTTGTCAAAGGAATGCTCGTTGCGAACAGTCGTTATTGGGATGGAGTGACAGAAGGGCAGTATTCGAGGTGTGCTCTTTGCAGCCATCAGTGCAGCAATTTCCGCGGCAGCAATCGCGTCACCCTTCTCTAATCTCCCTGTCTTGAGGCGTGTGATGGTTGTAGGTTTCAATTTGATCTCGCCGACTGCTGTAGCCTCTCTAACGATAACGTCTTTGGATGTGATATCGACCATCGAGAAACGGCGCATCCGCAATTAATCCTCTAGCACTGTTGCTAGGATCTGTGGGAAATTAGCTGTTGTGCTGGGATGTGCTCAGGTCAGCGTGTTTGTGGTCGTTTCTTTCGTGAGGCCGCTAACGTCGTCTCTAACTGTTCACGCATGGTTGAGGCGGGTATGTTCTGGAGTCCCAGCAGCGTAGTTTTCCCGCGAACGCCTTCACCTGATTTTGAGGCCGCTATCACGCCTATTGCGCTTAAGCTGTGAGCGTATTTCCAGACCTGAGTATGATGCCTCGGATGGTCGTTGAATTCTTCGCAAACTGCCTTGTACTCGCGTTCCACGGCGCCTATGGTGGCGTAGGCTTCCTGTGATTCCTTGAGGACCCTCGCCAAGGCAAGGAGGAGGTATTTTTCGTGGGGGGATAGGGCCGCTATGTATTCACCGCGTAACATTGGGTAGACGCTTCCAACGGCTTTTCTGACGTGATCGGTGGAAACACGCTTTGCGTTTTCTGCGTCCGCGTACTTTCCAGCACGCCAGAGGAGTTCGATGGAGTATCGTGCGTCACCGCTCTGTCCTCCTATGTCCGCTACGAGTTGTAGAGCTTCATCTTGCATGGCGTTCTCTTTGAAGGCTAGCTGCACTCGATCTTTGAGGATGTCAATGAGTTGACGCGAGCTGTACTTGTCGAGTTTAACGATATTCCGCTGGAGAGTGCCGGTTGTGCTCCTGTCGAGTTTTTGGAGGTATTCGAGTTCACGGAGGATGAATATGACTGAAAGCCGTATCGGTTTGCCGACTCGTTCTTCTTGGATACGGGTTAGGTTGTAGATCGGAGTCGATTCCTCTATTCTGATGAGGTGTTCAACTTCATCGAGTGCGAGGATGAGGTGCATGTTCTTGTCATCGAGCATGTCCATGAGTGTGTGTAGGAGTTCTTCAGGTGCGAAGCCGCGTTTTGGAAATTCAGGTTCGAACTGCGTCAGGACGCGCTTTATGATCATGAAGAGGCTGCCTTTAGCTTCGCGGCAGTTCACGTGAACATACTGAAGGTTGACCTTGCGACTTTTCGCAGCTCTCACCAGATCCGTCCCGAAACGTTGGGCTAAGACGGTTTTGCCAGTTCCAATGTCGCCTGTGATGAGGACGCGTTGGCTAGTGGAGAATGGGTTCTCAAGGGAGAAACGGAAGAGTTGGGTGAGGAAACGCATCTGTTCATCGCGGTGAGGAAGCTTGGCGGGTATGTATTCCAGGGAGAGGGGCGCTTCGTCTTTGAAGACTGTGGGCCTCGCTAAAGTTTCCTTCACTATGTCTGAGGACAATTGAACGAGAGCCCCTACTCTCGGCATGGTCTAGACTGCTCCAATCTTATGTGCTTTTGTTGCCCTATGCGATAAAAACCAGAGACCCAAGTGAAACTGATTGACTAGTCCATTAAGGCTCAGCAACCCGTCTCAGTCGCCGCAGAGATGCCAAGCAAACGGTCATCGTCACAACCAAGATCGGCAACATTAGGGGTCCAAACTCCGGGATCGTGTTTCCGCCCTCAGTATCCACCTTCAGCAGAAAGGCATCTTCCCCGCCAGCTCCGTACTGAACGTGTCCCCGGCGATGTAGATGAACGGGTCGTTAACGGCGATCGCGTGAGATCGATCTAGCTTCGCTCCTCCCCATGTCTTAGCCCACAACTGGTTCCCATTCTGATCGTACTTCAACAGGACCACGTCGAAGTCTCCGTTACCGTAACTCGAGGTGCTGCCTGCAACATAGATGAATGAACTATCGTTGCCCAGTCCCACGCTTCTGGTGAGTTCGGAACCACTGCCTCCCCAGACGGAGCTCCATATCAGCTGCCCAGATTTGTCGTACTTGAGCAAAAAGATCTGATTGGGACCGAAACTCGTCGTTATGCCGACAGAGTAAATGTAGTTAGAATCCATCGTCATGCCGAAAGCGTCGTCGAGGCCACTGCCCCCCAAGTTCCCTGCCAAGCATAGCTACCGTCGTCCTGGTTGAAGGCGACCAGAAGCGCGTCGCCGCCACTACCAAGCAGCCCCGCGCCGTAATGTCCGACAACGTAGATGTAACTGTCGTCGACTCCGAGCTGGCCATTGGCTTCATCGATGCCACTAGTACCCCACGAGTGCGCCCAAACGAGCGTGCCATTCACGTTGTATTGCTGAATTTCAAGGTCAAGTTGACTCGTTGCCCCAGTCGTCCAACCTGAAACGTACAGTAAATTTCCAACGACAGCTAGACCATCAACCTCTTCATATCCATGCCCACCGTCCCACGTTCGATTCCACACAAGCGCACCCTCTGATGCCTGAAATTTGAGGAGCATCATATCCGCTGAGGTAAGTTGGAAGCTTGTGAAGGTTCTACCGCCGACATACACGTATCCACCTTGAGCAATTACGACGAAAGCCTCGTCATCGTACTGGCCGCCCCAAGAAGTTGACCAGATCAGCGCGCCGTCTGGCCTGAGTTTTTTCAGGAAGACGTTTGAGGTTGCGCCAGAAGTTCTGTCGAAACCAGCAAAGTATACGTTGCCCTCACCATCTGTAGCCACACCCCATCCTTCATCGTAGCGCGAACCACCATAAGTCGTGGTCCAGAAAGGCTGTAATGTCCCTACCGCGGGCTGCCCGTACGTTTCTTTTGACACGGCTCCTATAGTTGACAAGAGCAGTATGACTGAGAGCAGAAGCGTGCTCACGATGGTCGGTGTCTTTCTATGATCTTGTACAGCTCATCACGCTCCAAAGGACCGATTTCCAGTTCCTTTCCACCTCTCGTGACGAGTCTTCTTCCTCTTCGGAGACCGGTGAATGTGCCGATGACATGGGCGTCGATTCCGTTTCTTCTGAGATTGCGCACAATTCGACCGCTCCTTCGTTTATCGGCTGCGATCAGTAGACAACCTGAGCTCATAAGTCGCAGCGGGTTCAGGCCAAGGACTGAACATATGCGCCTTGTCTCGGGCTTGACTGGGATTGCCAACTCGTGTATATGGAATCCGACTTTGGAAGCCTCAGCCAGTTCCCATACGCCTTGCAGTAAACCTCCCTCAGTGGGATCATGCATTGCTCGTACTCCTCCGGATTTCACGGCGATCATCGCGTCGTCGACCACGCTGATGAGCCGGTTCAGTTTCTGGGCTCGGAGAAGCATTTGCCGGGAGACTTTTCTGCGAAGTCTCTTGGCGAAATCCGTTGCTAGTACGGCTGTACCTTCGATGCCTGCTGCTTTCGTCATGATAACTTGGTCACCTACCCGGGCTCCGCTAGAGGTCACGAACGCGTTCCTTTTCACTAAACCAACCATATAGCCGATTACGATTGGGCGCTTGAGACTCGGTGTTACTTCTGTGTGTCCGCCCACAACAGCCGCTCCAACTTGTTTTGCGGCTCTATCGACTTGTTTCATTATGCTGTCAACGAGTGCGGCATTAGATTTCTCTGGAAGAAGCAGGTCGCAGAGGAACCATCGAGGTCGAGCGCCTCTGCAGGCTATGTCGTTGGCGTTGATGTGGACCGCGAACCATCCTATGTCGGATGTTGTTCCTGTGACTGGATCGGTTTTCAGAACCAGGACATATTTGCCGAAGGAGATGAGCGCGGCGTCTTCGCCGATCGATGAGCTCAGGATTACGGATGGGTCTTTTGAACCTCTGTAGCGAAAAACGTTTCTCGCCAGAATGTCGGATGGGATTTTTCCAGTCCTGAATGGGCGCATGGTGTGCTCAATTCTACAAGTAGTGTAATGCTTTAAGTAATCAGGTCAAGCAGAAAGCTTGGAACTCTGGTGTCAACGGATGATTAAGTCGATACTTGATGTTGCCGTGGTTGTTTCCAACTCCAACAAAGCAGTTGAATGGTACAAAGAGAAGCTTGGGTTTGAAATTCGCAGTCAAGAGGGGCATTGGGTTACCGTTGCTCCGAAAGGCTCTGATGTTGTTTTTCATCTTTGTGAGACAACCCCCCTCGAACAGGGAAATACTGGGATAGGATTGCAGGTCGACGACTTGGACAAAGTGTATGAGGAATTGAGCGGCAAGGGCGTTGAGTTTACACAGAAACCCAAGAAAACCGATTGGGGGACCTCTGCGAAGTTCAAGGACCTCGACGGAAATGAATTCTGGCTGTTCCCGAGTTAGATCGTGATGTCGACAAGCTCACCGGATAATCCTAAGACCGTTGTTCAACAAATCATTCAATCTATAGTTGATCGCCTGCAAAGTACCGCGACGGTCAAAACAGTGTACGGAGAACCGGTCGAGACGAAAGGCAAGGTGATCATTCCCGTCGCCAAGGTAGCCTACGGCTTCGGGGCAGGGTTGGGGAGAGGAAAGAAACTTGGAACAGAAGATGAGCAATCCGGTTCCGGGGCTGGCGGAGGCGTGATGGTCAGACCTGCAGGAGTCCTGGAGATAACCCAAGAGGAAACCCGATTTATCCCGATCGGTGGGCGTGGAAAATTATTGGGGGCACTTTTGCTCGGGCTGTGTATAGGGATGTTTATGGCAGGAGCATGTTGCAGGCGCGGACGGAGGAGCGAGTCCGAATAGTTCGCTATACGCGCTATCATTCTAGAGAAATCACAATTCCATGTTTCAGTCTGAGGTAGAACCCTAGAATAGCTGAGAGATACGCCCAGTGATAAAACAGCTCCAACGGGTGGCCAGTGTAGAGACACGGAGGAATCTCGTTGGAGCTCTATGGCTGGCCTGATGTCTAGCCCCTTAGTTTGAGCACAGACTGATCAAATACAATGATGATCCTTGTGATTGCGGGCTCCCGCACTCAAGATCTATTTCACTTAGAGTCAATTGGGCCAGACTCGTCATCGCCCGCAAGGGTATTTTCCAGTGAGACCTGCTAATTTGCGTATCTGAATCGATGGCAACCTTATGTGCTCCCGTTCCATCGTAACGGGTTCATGGAAGTCATGTGATCGATGCCGACGATTCGAGTAATTCCCATTGGTTTTGAGAGTCTCGGCGTCAGGTCGATGTGTACATTCGTGGAAACGCCAGATGTGCGGGTTTTAGTCGATGCGGGCGTAGCGCTGGGACTACGCTTCGGAAAGCTACCCCATCCTAAGGAGTATCGGGCGCGAAACCTGTGCAGAGCCAAGATTCGAGAGTACGCAGCTAAAGCGGACGTGATAGTTGTCTCGCATTATCATAATGATCACCACACACCCAACTACACTGAAACTGTGTATGTCGGATGTAGCGCTGAGGAATCGGAACAGATCTACAAGGACAAAGTGGTACTCGCGAAGGATATTCGTAATTCGATTAATTTCAGTCAACGTCGAAGGGGATGGATGTTTCAACAATTCGTCAAGCGGATCGGAGGTAAGGTTGAGGTTGCTGATGGCAAGACGTTCGAGTATGGAGCGACTAAGGTGAAGGTTTCGCAGCCTGTACCTCATGGTGGAGAGGAATCGGAGCTTGGTTGGGTGGTAATGACCACGGTTGAGTCTCAGGACAGTACGTTTCTTCATGCGTCTGATGTTCAAGGCCCGATTTCCAGACCAACCACCCGCACAATACTGAAAGAGAAGCCCGACTCGCTGATTTTGGGCGGCCCTCCAATATACTTGGAAGGCATCAAAGTTGACAAGGCCACAATCCGAAAGGGGCTTGATAATGCGGCTGAGATTGCGAGCAAAGTTCCAATGGTAATCTTCGAACATCATCCATTGCGTTCCGAGGATTGGAGAGATCGCGCCAAGAATGTGTTTGAGGTCAGTGCAGAGATGCATCACACTGTGACCACTGCGGCCGAATATGCAGGTGAACAGCTCCAACTATTGGAAGCGATTCGCCCGAGATTATACGAGGAGGAGCCGCCGTCAGAAGCGTTTCTAAAATGGTCGAAACTGAAGCGGGAAAAACAGAGAATTCAGATCCCTCCACTCGAGTCCTGAAAAGATTCTCAATCCCAGTAAGATTGGACGAAGAATGAGTGAGGTCCCCCCTGGGGAGGGGGGCAGGCGGTCCTGGGTGGTGGGGTTCTATTCGCTTGTTGGAACATGAAGATGGGAGGCAGATTGGTGTAGGATGGGAGTTTGGTCCGGCTATGCGCCGACTAGTTTAGTTGCCAACCGGAATTTCTTACCGCATGATGGGCATGAGTAGTGTTTGATGTGCAGCGCTGGGCCTCGTCCGTCCTTAGGATGCATGTCCCATTCTTTGGCTGGGTCAGTCACTTCGCCTCCACATTTGAGACATTTCACCAAGTGATTTTCACCTCTTTGTTGGCCGCAGTCAGACTATGCACATGAGAAGGGTGGAGCACGTTTGTTTTTGGTGTCACTTGGTCGATGGGTGGGTTGTGACATGGTTGTGTCAGGTTTTTCTCATGTCCAAACGGCCCGACTGCCATGCTCCGTCCATACAGGCATGTTGGTATATTAATGTTTCATTTTCGGTACATTAATATACAATGCTCGATAATCGTTGTATCGAAAATCGTCGCAAGAACTTAAAGCGACGTTGCGTGTATATGAGGCACACATCAACAGGAGGTCAGAAAGAAATGAATGGACAATTCAAGAAGCAATTCGCCGTAGCCCTTGTTTCACTCGCAGTCGGCGCAGTAATCGCCAGCGTCCTTGGAAATTCCAAGGCCCGCGAGAAACTGGTCGAGGGAAGCAAGAAGCTCGCCGCGAACTTTCAAAGCGACGAGTAGATCGGGACGGCGCAATGACGCCGTATCCTGACTCACCTTCTTTTTGATAATAAACGAACGGTTTTGGATCTCCCGCGTATTTAGCGAAAAGATGCAGTTCTTCGCACATGAAGAGCTCCACCTTGCCCCCACTTTCACTGGAGAACTTGAGGTTGTATCGTCGTGATTAGGGCGTCTATTCGCTCGTGGGTGAGGTCCACCCTGTTTTCTCTTGGTCCTAGGTGGGTGGGGCACACCTTTCACCGGATGACTCTGTCACCTTGTTTAGCGGAGTCGCGTGTTTCGAAGCCAATCGTCACAAATTCCTCTGCCTCAGAAACCCTAAAATCCTGACACACATGTCTAGGCCAACGAGGCGCGTGAGTGGGGCCTCCCACCCGTTGCGCTGAACAAACCCCGGTGTCGGGAGGAAATGTGCATTGAAAAGCAAAGACCTGACTCTAGTCGCAGTGTTTGCTGCCCTGTATGCGGTGTTGGTTTACTTCTTCTCTCCAATTTCGTTCTTTGCTCTGCAGTTCAGGATCGCGGGGATACTGAGACCGAGCATAGCAAGAAAATGGGTCTTGGCGGTCGGATACGGGGTCGGTGTGGCCGTCGGTAATATCTTCAGCCCGTTCACCGGACCATACGAGCTTGTCTTCATGCCCGTGATGAGCTTCATAGCTGGAACTGTTGGTTATCTGGCCGCAAGACCGTTCAAGAGCAACTATTTCATTGCAGGGGCTGTCATAGCTACAATAATACCGCTGAGCGTTAGCTGGATGCTAAATCAACTTTTCAATCTCCCGATGCTTGCAACCTTTCCATATTTGCTCATCAGTGAACAAGCGGTCTGCTTTCTCGGTGCATCTCTGTTCAAGTTAATCGAGAGACGCTTCAAGTGGTGGTGAACATATGAGAGGGAAGGGCAAGTGTGTAGTGGTTCTCAGCGGCGGCCCTGACTCCTCAACCGTGGCCTACTGGGCGAAAGATCAAGGCTACGAAGTTTTCGCTATGACCTGCAAATATGGTCAGATAGCAACGAAAGAAGTCGAATGCGCCACTAGGATCGCTACGAAACTAGGAGTTTCACTCAAACTAATCGATCTCTCCTCTCTCAAGGAGATCTTCTCTGGAGTGACGTCACTCATTGATGCAAACATCCCTCTGACATCAAGTTTCAGCGGACCGATCATAGTGCCCTTCAGAAATGCGATCTTTCTCTCAATAGCGGTCGCCTATGCGATCGCGATAGGTGCAACGAGAATCTTCTATGGCGCCCAAGGTTCGGATGCTCCGTACTATCCCGACTGTCGAAAAGAGTTCTACGAATCTTTCCAACGTGCGGCAAGGTTTGGTACGGGTCAAGACATAATGATCGAGGCCCCCTTCAGCCAGATGCCAAAATCAGCTCTAGTAAGATTAGGGTCGCAACTTGGCGTCCCATTCGGGCTCACATGGTCCTGCTACCTGAATGGCCAGAAACACTGCGGCAAGTGTGAATCATGTACCAATCGTAAGAAAGCATTCGCAGAAGCTGGGTTGGACGATCCAGCAGAGTACATTGAGTAATCAATACTCTCTAAACAGCTGTTGAATGGGCACGGAACCCGATATTGTCCAAGATCAAATTGGTGCAGAGTGATATCACAAAACTGCGCGTTGATGCAATTGTGAACGCGGCGAACAATACATTGCTTGGTGGAGGAGGTGTGGATGGGGCCATACACCACGCAGCCGGCCCAGAGCTTCTTGAAGAATGCCGCAAAATTCGAGGCTGCCCAACTGGGGAAGCGAGGATCACCAAGGGTTACAGGCTCCCGGCAGACTATGTAATCCATACGGTCGGTCCGGTATGGCAAGGCGGTAAGCATGGAGAAGACGAGCTTCTGGAAAGTTGCTATCGCAACTCGCTCAAACTGGCTGAGGAACATGGAGTGAAAACGATTGCTTTCCCATCAATAAGCACGGGGGCCTACCGTTTTCCGTTAGAGTGTGCATCCCAAATCGCGGTTGACACTGTCCGCGAATATCTCAAGAAATCTCATGCTCTCGAAAGAGTGATCTTCGTGTGCTACTCGCAAGCCGATTATGAAGTCTACAAGAAGCAGCTAGGCGGAGAGGCTCAGGTGATCTCGTAAGCTGTGCCTTTCTGAGGCAATTCGACTTTAGTGATGTCTGATATATATCGGGCGAAGAGGCCTGGGTTTTCTGTGTGTACGGGGAAGAACTTCTTGGGCGCCACTTTCGCAACCACTTGTCTTGCCTCGGTGGGCATGATGTGGCCTGAGCAATGGATGTGATACATGGGGAGGCCGAAGTGGTCCAGCCAGTTGACGTACCTATCGTGCTTGATCTCAAGCTCCTCGTTGAAGGGTTCCGATGTTGAGAAGATGAAGCTGCTTCCTGGTTCGGGTCTGATGTCTAGCATTTCGTTGAAGTCTGAGTATGAGGCGGAGAGGATGACTTTGCTTTGTAGTTCTCCGACGCGCTGTGCGTCTACCACGTTTGGGTAGTTGTCAGCGATGGCGCTCTCCCAGTTGAAGTAGCGTTTCTTTTCCCGTTGGAAGATGAGAAACTCAGGTGAGTCTATCGCGGGTAGCTCGAGGTTCTTGTCTGCTTTCAACTTCTCAAGCAAGTACGCTTGCTTCAGTGAGATGGCAAGTTGTCGACCGTTCTCTTTGGCTGCCTGATAGAAGGTTCTTATCCGGTCGACGTCGGCTGGGCGAAAGTCTGCAAGCACAAGCTTCGGAGTTGCTTTCACAACCTGCCCGATCTTACTTTGAACTTCCTGCTCTGTTGAAACCTCGGCCTCTGTTAGATTCGTGCCTTCACAAATCATGGCAACGGGTTTGGACTTGGCCGCGGCTTCAACGAAATCTGCTGTCAGGTCACCTCTTGCGCCGTGGATCCTGAAATCACCGGAGTACACGACAGCGCCCTCTGAGGTGTGTACTATGAAGCCGTAGGAACTTGGAACGGAATGATCAACATGGATCGGTTCCACTTCTACGGATCCAACTTTGATCTTTGAACCAGTCCGAAAGGTATTGAATTGAAATCCTTCGATGTTCTTCTCGAAACTCCTCTTGCCTACAGTAATTTCATTGAAAGCTCTCAGAAGAAGCTCCGTGGTTTGACCGCAATAGACTGGAATCTCCTTCTTGAGGAATGGAATGCAGGTTGTGTGATCGGTGTGCGAGTGGGACAGGAAGACTGCGTTGACTTGTACTGGTTCAGCGTCGAACGCGTAGGTGCCTTTAATCTTCGGTAGCAAACCAAACTCGAGGAATCCTCTTTCATCCCTTGGCTCAAGCCAGGGCGTCGAGTAGAACTTCGATCGTTCGGCGAAATTCATACCGAAATCCAGAAGGATCCGCGTGTCGCAATCAGTGAGTAGAATCTTGTTTCCGCCGATCTCTCCAGCGCCACCGTAGAAGATCAGGCTCACCATGATGCGCTCGTCACAATGCTAGTTCCTTGCTAGATTTAAGAGCAGAGAGCGTCAACAGGCGCAAAGGTGGCGAGAAAAATCCTGTGTCGTATAGAGAGTCAGGCATCTTCTCGCCTGATTTCATCCAAACGACGTTTCATTTCCACAAACGCCTTTTGGCCGGTTCGTATCAAATCGATGGTCGATAGCTCCTTCCTGAACATCACACCCTCACCTGTATCGACAACCTGAAGTTTCGAACCTTCCTGCAGGTCATATTTCTCGGGCAGTTGCTTGGGGATGGTTGTCTGTCCCTTTCTTGTTAAGGTAACCGTGGTCAAATTGAACAGCAGGTCTATGACTCAATGTATTGCTTATGAATTATGGTACTACACTGGCGGGTTGTACGGAGTTAGAGCAAGTCTCATTGTTGCTTGCTCAACTAGATACAATGACCTTGCGACTGTTCTCTATTGCTCTTAGAGTCTCGCTGGCAATTTCTGGTCGTTGCTTGAGACGAATCGCTTCTTGCAGAGCGGCCACAGGATACAGGTCAGCGTGGTGGAGCATTGCGGCTACAGCGGTCATAGCTGCTTCCTTCTTGTTTGCACGTCCCATGTCGAGCGGTATCGTGTGTGCTCGGGTTTCCATTGGTAGCAAGTCTCTTCGAATGTAGAGCGTGCTTCTTTCAGTAAGGGCCGCGAATTGGCGTCGGGAGAACTTCATGCCTTCAGGGGCCAAGCCTAGGAAGATATCGGGTTGCTCAATTCCGGTGTAAAGGATCTCCTCAGGGCTCAGAATGACTTCAGATACTGAGTGTCCAGTCATGACTGTGACAGGGTAGTCGTCTCGTCTGGTGGCGTAAAGACCGCTTAGTACTGCTCCAGTCCCCAAGAGCGCTGCGGTCGAAACGACCTTTTGGCCGGCTGCGCCCGCGATGACAATTCGTATCGGGTGGTCGAGGTTCGTCTTGAAGCGTGGCTCCAGCGCCTTCGGTTGCAAGGTCGGCTTTCCAATCTGCGAAGCCGTCTGCTTCCGATAAGCCAGACCATATTCCTCTCGTTCCTCTTTGTGGATGATGCCAGTGCGCATCTCCAATCTCGTAATCAAATCTTCGAGTGTTCGGCGG
>Ga0315296_10001682_pt1 | contig 19265 bp, 15 predicted proteins | sample YL17G14_18_MG_FD_203921 | JGI IMG/M metagenome (GOLD analysis project Ga0315296, IMG submission 203921) | Sediment microbial communities from Yellowstone Lake, YNP, Wyoming, USA - YL17G14_18 | ecosystem: Environmental > Aquatic > Freshwater > Lake > Sediment | place: USA: Wyoming | collected...
CCAAGACGACCGTGGACGCCATGATAGACAGGAGCGTCGAGGAGATCGTTCTCCTGCTGGAGGATTTCACAGAGACCCAAATGGTGCTCATGAGGTGCCTGTCATGCGCCCCAACCGATCCTTACGAGCTGGACCATATCCTCGCGAGATTCTGCAGGAGCACGATGGAGTACTTCGATGCGGACTTCGTCGCCCTGTTCAAGGTCCTCGAGGACTCGAGGGAGCTCATATGCACGTCATCCGCAGCGAAGGGCATGGCTCTTTCAAAGGACAAGAGGACCATCTTCGAGGCGTTCCCTCTTGCAGCGGAGGCCATCGCCCAGAGGAGAACCAAGATATGCGACTCGCCCGCAAAGGAAGGCCAGAGGAGGCGCGTTCTTGGACAGTTCGCTTTTGACCATTGCGTTGTCATTCCTATGGAGAGCAAGGAGCGGGTCATAGGCCTTTTCTTCATGGCTGACAGCTCGAGGCTGACCCACTACACCGCGGACGAGATAAGCCTGGCTGAGGACCTTACAGCCAACGCTGTCAAGATAGTCGAGAGCGCCGAGTCCTTCGAGCTCCTGAACCTAAGGTCAAGGGCGCAGAAGGCCTTGATAGACACTGCTGTGAGCCTTCAGAGGGAGATCGAATCGCAGGAGATCTACAGGATCGTCGCGAACAAGATCTCCGAGCTCATACCGAACAATGAGCTCGTCATCTACACTTTCGACTGGGACCGACATGTGGGGAATCCCGCGTACGCTACAGGACCGTATGCAGATGAGGTGATGGAAGACAGGAACTTCTCCGCAGACGTGGGCATATGCGGGCACGTTGCTAGGACGAAGAAAGCTGAGATTGTCCTTGACTCGGAGGCTGACCCTCGGGGAGATGATATTCCAGGCACCCCTGCCGCTCACTCTCGAATGCTTGCGGTCCCGCTGATCGGCAGGAAGGAGGTCCTGGGTGTCGTAGAGCTCATCAAGTACCCTCCAGAGACATTCACAAATGAGGACCTGGAGATCGCCACCATGTTCGCGAACCACGCCGCAGTCGCGATCGAGAACGCTAGCCTGCTCAAAGAAGTCCTCGGAGCCAGAGACCAGGTCGAGCTGCACATGGACCTTCTGATGCACGACATCGCGAACTACACGACCCCTATAACGGCCTACGCTGATGAGATGCTACGTAGGAAAGACCTCAGCCCGGAGACGATCGAGAAGGTCGGCAGGGCGCTTGGCCAGATAAAGAACATCACCATGCTGATAGACATGGTTCGGACCATGGCAAGGCTCAGGGAGAACGAGATCACAGTCTTCGAGAATGCGGACCTGAAGACGGCGATCAATCAAGCGATCGACGACGTCAAGAAGTTTGGTCTGGGCAAGGATGTGCAGTTCGAGGTTGACCTCCCCGCCGGGCAGCTGAGAGTTGTCGCGGACGACATGCTCAAGGAGATCTTCAGGAACCTGTTCTACACGGCTGTTCGTTCGGACAAGCGGGAGTCGGTCAAGCTGAGGATCACATCGGAGCTCAGGCGCGAGGCAAAACGAGAGTTCTGGTGGATCAAGATCTTCCAGCCGGCCAAGAGCATCCCAGACCATCTGAAGACGGAGGTCCTGAGATTCGCGAAGACATCCAAGTCAGAGCTGGCGGGAGGGTTCGGCATAGGCCTGGCCACATCCCGAGGGATCGTGGAGCGATATCTCGGCAGGATGTGGGTGACGGATATCGTCCCCGGTGACCCATCCAAGGGCTGCGTTTTCAATATAGCCCTCCCGAAAGCCGCCTGAGCTTCCACTGCCTCGGGCCAGAACTTTATCTAATCATCCTGCGTTTCGGGGCTGAAGGGGGAGCCTTATGCCGAGGCGTAAGTACGGGCGGATGGTCAAGGCGATTCCGCCAGTCAAAGAGGAGAAGTGCAGGTACTGCAGGCTCGGCATCGCGTGCCCGATACACAAGAAGAAGTGATCCCCAGATCAGCGGGTTATCAAGAGCATCACGAGAAAGAACAGGGCAATCCCAAGGGTCCCACCTATGATGAACCATTTTGACTGGACGAACCTAGCCGTCCTGAGATATCTGTCGTGGCGGTCATGGTGGCTCCGCAACAGCGCGAGCTCCTTTTCCGTCAGTCGTCTCTGAACAACCGGGCGTTCGGGCATGCCGATATCTCTTCGTAGACGACTAGCACGGTCGTGAGATATCAACTCTTCTCCAGGTCAGGAACCTCAGATCCCGACGAGCAGCGCGGACGAGAGACTTGCCATGACAAGCACGAATGCAGCTTCTAAGGCGAGGAGCACCTGGTAGTGAGAGTGCCTCACAACTCTCGCCTGCGCGGACGCCAACACAACGCTCTCTATGAGGAAGATCGAGATCATGCTCAGGGCTATCGGAGATGGAATGTCCAGCGCGAAGCCGAGGATCGTGACCATCGCACCCGCCGCGGTGGCCCCAGTCAGGACCACGTACGACCAGCTCCTCCCGAGCCTGCTCACCATGTTCTTCCTGCCAGACGCGAGGTCTATCTCGTAGTCAGGTAACTCCACTGCCATGCTGAAGACCCAAACCTGGAGCGTGATGGGCAAGGTGACCACCGCGACGTACCAGTCCCAAGACCCTGTCTGCACGATGAACGATGCGACCGGGAGCATGAACCCGATCATGAATGCAACCAGAGGAGTGCCGAAGGGCGTGTGCGATAGCCTCAGAGGGGGGAGGGAATACGCATAGGCTCCCGCGAGCCCGAGGACCGACAAAAGGGGAATCACAAGGCTCACCCTGTAGAATATTGTGATTGACGCGGTCATCAAAAGCCCCAAGGCTCCCAGAACAATCGCTATCGAGCCTGCGAGCCGCCTGCTGACCGTCCCATGCGTGAGGACCCCAGTGCCTCCGGAGAAAAGCGTCCTATTGTCGTTCCTCGCGTCCTCACCCATGTCCGCGTACTCGTTTGCCACTTGGCCAGACAGCTGGATCAGGACGATGGAGGACATGAACAGGGCTGCTAGGGTCCAGTCCACGTGATATCCAAGGTACGCAGCAGTCGCGGTGCCCAATAGGCTCAGGGTCAGTCCTGCGACAAAGAAGTGCGGCCTCGTTAGCCACAGATAGTCCCTGGCCCGAGCAGTCAGCCTACTCCCTGCCTTCTCTTCGCGGGTATTCTATGGCGTAATAGACGAACGATTCCGCCTTGTCGTCATACTCGATCTCGAGGCCGCTCGTCCCTCTTCTCTTGAACGGCCTGACCTTGATCGACCTCCTGAATTCCTCGGGCACCTGTGAGACTATTCTGCGCTCCATCTCCTCCGCTGAGGATGCAATGAACTGCGCGCCCCTGCCTAGGTCCGGCAGCGGGAGCTCCAACCTTCCCAATGTGTCACCGGGCCTGATAAGGCGGCTTGGCTATTGAAGAGTACGGCGAACATGCCCATGACTGGGCCCAAGTCACGCAGCCTTTCGAGAATTCATGAAACCCCGGGTGACTGCCCTGATGGAGTCTAGGAGCGGGTGCTTGGGCGGGTTCGAGAGGTCCAGGGACTCCAGCCTCTGGATTCTGAAATAGAGGGGCGGGTGCGGGTCGAACCTCAGCCACTCGCCCAACCTGCTGACTCCCGGCTCCATGAACCTCTCTTCAATGATGAGCCTTCTGAAGCCTATCTTCTTGAGCGCTCCCGCCATGACCTTCGGCTTCCCTAGAATGATCCCAGCCTCCAGGTCTGCCCTGCTCTCAAGGAACTTCCCGAAGAAGAATATGCCCCAGAACACGGCGAATATGTAGGGCACGAAGAAGGGGCCTATGTAATTGACATAGACGTAGACCCTGAGCAGGTACTCAGTTGTCACAAGGGAGAACAGGGCAATGGGGTCCCCGGACCGCAGGTGGCTGAGCTCGTGTCCCACCACTAGCTCGACCTCCTCCTCGTCGAGCTGCACCAGGAGGCCCATGGTTATGAGCATGGTCGCCAGGTTCTTCGTGAACCCTGTGGCAGCCGCGTTCGGCCTCGGGTCCTGCGTGATGACCACCGTCGGAACATGCATCTTGAACTTGGCTGCTAGCCTCTCGACGATGCTGTAGACATCTATCCGCCTGACGAGGAAATCCTTCGGCTCCACGTTGAGCCCGGCGTCCTGGAATACTTTCGAGATGTTCTCGGCGCAGACTGTCCCGGGGCAGGAAGAGAAGGTCTCGTATGCCCTCTTCTTCGCGTCTGTGAGCTTGTCCATGTTGTTCTTCAGGTAGTCTCCGGGAATTCCCTCCGGCACAACGTATTGCACCAGCAGCACGTCCCTGTGCTCCTTCGTTATCCTCCAGGGGCTTCCGAGCGAGATCAGCCTACCAGCAGAGAGGACCAAGACCAACATCATGACGATGAAAACGATCGGGGCGAACATTCCTATTATTGCGAAGAGCACAACGCTGATCAGTATCGATATGAGGATGATGTTGATCATGTTCCCCGTGAACAGCTTCCTGAGGATGGATCTGCCAGCCTTGACCGTTGCCGTTCTTGGGCTGCCAGGCACGAAGGCCATGTAGAGCATCGACTGCTTTGCGTGCTCCTCGAAGAACTGGAGGGCGAACAGCAGCACATTCTGGAGCTTCTTGTTGAACTCCTCGTCCTTCCCGGAGAACGATCTCACTTCTATCTTCAGTGGCCTCGTCAGATACACCCTGACGATCGAATCGTAGGACCGCCGCTCAGGTCCAGCCTTGAACTCCAGGTAGTGTCCCTCGTTGCTGACCAGGGCTTCCATATCGGACATCCTTATGCCCGGGAGCTGTCCGAAGGCCATGCTCTCCCTGATGAACTTCGGGAAGGTCAGCAGCTGCTGTTTCGCGAGCTCAGTGTCTAGCACGAAGCTGTGGACGAGCGGCACCTCGGCACTCTCTACGGCCATGAACTATCTCGACCCGTTGATTGTCAACGCCCGTATAGAGGTTTTCCCTGAAGCTCCACTTTCGGGTCAAGGTTATTGATGGCCAATACCATCCCGGAGTGGGTCTTAGATGAAGGAGTACGGTCTCATAGTCATCGGGTCAGGCGCGGGCTTGAACACGATCGACCCCGCCCTGGAGCGAGGGTTGAAGGTCGCCCTGGTGGAGGAGGGCCCCCTTGGCGGGACATGCCTGAACAGGGGCTGCATCCCGTCGAAGGTTCTGATCCACGCCGCAGATGCTATTCGCGAGGCCGAAGAGGCTGCGAGAGTTGGCGTGCACCTGAGGCTTGACAGGGTCGACTTCAAAGAGCTCAAGAAGCGCATGTGGGACATAGTCCTCGATGGCAGGCACGACATCGAGCGAGGAGTGAAGCAGGTCAAGGACCTGGACCATTACAGCATGATCGGAAGCTTCGTCTCGGATTACACGATGCAGGTCGGGAACGAGACCATTACCGCCCCGAAGATCGTGATTGCTTCTGGGGCGAGGGCTCAGATTCCCCCGATCCCGGGTCTTGACAAGGTCAACTACCACACCTACAGGACGGTGTTCAACATCGAGGACCAGCCTGAGAGCGTCGTCATCCTAGGGGGCGGGTATATCGGGTGCGAGTTCGCCCACTTCTTCTCTGCCATAGGCACAAGGACTGTACTCGTGGGCAGGAACCCGGTGCTGCTCCCGCACGAGGAACCAGAAACGAGCCTGCTGGTGAAGAAGACCCTGTCGAAGCATGTTGAGATACATACGGGCACGGACACGCTGAAGGTCGAGAGCGCGGGAGGCAGCATAGCGGTCACCATCAAGGACCCCGTGGACAGGGACCAGAGGGTGATCGAGGGACAGCAATTGCTCGTCGCTGTCGGCGTGCGGTCCAACTCGGACTGGCTGAAGCCAGAGAACACCGGTGTCAAAACGGACGAGAAGGGCTGGATCCAGACGAACCAGTACCTGGAGACATCGAAACAGAACATCTACGCCTTAGGCGATGCCCTAGGCAGAAACATGTACCGACACACTGCGAACTACCAGGCTTCATTGGTCTCAAGGAACCTCTTCGATGAGCACAAGATCGCTCTCGACCTACACGCCGTCCCACATGCCGTCTTCACGAACCCCCAGGTCGGCCAGGTCGGTATGACTGAGGAGGAGGCGAAGATCCAGCGGAAGGTCATGGTTGGTGTTTCAAGGTACTACGACTCGGCCATGGGATATGCCTACGCGGACGAGGAATCTTTCGTCAAGGTCATTGTCGAGTACCCCACCAGACGGATTCTTGGCGCGACCGTGGTAGGGCCACAGGCGTCCACTCTCGTTCAACAGATTGTCAACCTGATGAACTCGGAGAATCAAACCTATGCCACCCTTGCGAGGTCGCAGATAATCCATCCAGCGCTTTCAGAGGTGGTTGCATCGGCGTTCGGGAGACTAAGGCCCATCAACTTCGAAGTCGAGCCCCACCAACATGAGCACCGAACTTGAAGCCCATTGGAAGACGCTCGCCGTTGCGGTGGAGCGGGCTTTCCCGAATTGGCGCTCCCAGACCTAGGTTATATTGCGCACGTGCGCACATACGCAGTTGAGGAATGAGCCTTCGTGTCAGAGAAATCTGTGATCATCATAGGTGCTGGTCTGGCAGGTCTGTCCGCGGGATGCTACGCCCAGATGAACGGCTTCGAGACACATATCTTCGAGCATCATTCCTCCCCGGGCGGAGTCGCAGCTTCTTGGAAGAGGCAGGGGTATCTGATTGACGGAGGCATACATTTCCTGATGAACCACAAGCCGGGGAGCTCGATCCACAAGATGTACGAGGAGCTCGGAACCATCCAGGCGAACAGGGTGCTCGACATTGATCTCTTCGTCAGATTCAAGGACGAGGCCACGGGTCGCTCGATAGATTTCACGAAGGATCTCGACAGGCTTGAGAGGGAGTTTGTGGCGCTGTCGCCGGGCGACCGGAGGAAGATACACGGTATATTCTCGGGTGCCCGGAAGATGAGCGGCATGGACTCCTCTGGGATTGGAGGTGCCGATGCGCCGCTGACTCTGGGAGCGAAGGTCAAGAACTTTTTTACGATGCTTCGATTTCTCAGGTTGGTCCTCGGCAAGTACGGCAAGGCGATGTCTGAGTACGCCAAGGGAATATCAGACCCCTGGCTCCGATTCGTCCTGGAGAACATGTTCCTGCCAGAGGTCCCGGTCTGGTTCGACATGATGCTTCTCCGGATGCTCGCGGACAACGACCTCGGCATCCTCGCGGGCGGATCTCCGGGTTTTGTCCAGCCTATTGAGCAGAGGTACAAGGACCTCGGAGGAGAGGTCACCTATCGTTCTACGGTCGAGAAGATCCTCGTGCAGGACAACAAGGCAGTCGGGATAAGGCTCGAGGACGGAACGGAGCACCACGCGGACATAGTGGTCTCCGCGGCCGATGGACATAGCACTATCTTCGATATGTTGGATGGGAAGTATGTCGATGACACGATCGAGGACATGTACGACCACTGGAAGCTCGTGCGTCCATCGGTCATGATCAGTTACGGAGTCGTTTCCGAGATGAAAGACTCTCCATGGCTGAGCCTCATGAGGCTTAAGCAGCCAATTGTGGTAGGTAAGAAGGGCACCGACATGCTTTTGGTGCGCGTCTTCAACTACAGTGACAATTTCGCTCCGCCAGGGAAAACGGTCGTTCAGGCGCACATCGAGACAGAATGGGACTTCTGGAACGATCTCAGAAAGGACGAGGAGAGCTACCAAGCGGAGAAGGAAAGGATCGCCCAGGAGGTTCTCGCCAGGCTCGAGTCGATTTGTCCTGGAATCTCGTCGAAGGCAGAGGTTACTGATGTGTCGACCCCGTTCACAACATGGCGGTACACTCGCAACTACAAGGGGGCGTACATGGGCTGGCTCCCAGAGCCGAAGATTCTGATGAAGAAGATGAGGAATACTCTGCCTGGTCTAGACGGGTTCTATTTGATCGGCCAATGGGCCACCCCCGGAGGGAGCGTTCCAACCTCGCTCTCGACCGGGCGGAGACTTGTCAAAGATCTCTGTAGACATGACAGCAAGGATTTCGTGACCACTGTGCCATAGTCCAAGGTCCATCCTGTACCGCAGACCACGGCAGAATTCCTCGTGGTTGATTTCTACCTTCAAGATAGAGGCGGTGGAGGCTGCTCGGCCGTGGGTGGCGCAGGCTGCAATGACGTATCCTGAGGCGGTGCCTGGGTCATGGCAGCTGTCTGCCTACCCCGCCTCCTCCACACTACCATGGATATCATCGTCAAGACCACCACCAAGACCAGCGTGACCACCCAGAGGTACTTTCCAGTTATCAGCGAGAGCACGTCATTCCTATCATTTGGGGATCCATTCGAGTGAGTCTCAACCCGTGCCTGCGGCATCTGCATGAAGGCGAACAGCTTCAGTGTCGAAGAAACCCTCCAACGGCGTCGAGCAAGTCTCCCTGGCACTCCTTTCGGAATGGACAGAGAAATGTGACAAGATCCATTCCTTCTGATTGGCGTGTCCGGCATTGCGCCTCTGCTATGTCATGCAACGCAGCGTCTCTCTCGCGAAGACACGAGCCTTTTCGAGCCGCGCCTGGTCGGGCTGGCCCTTGCTGTCGTCCATCTTGGCCCAAGATCGGAGCTTCTTGTTGGGAGAGATCCTCATGTAGAACTTCACTCCCTTGGACATCTCACCCTGGCAATCGAAGAAGCCCACGATGTTCGCGCCCGCGGCCGCCTGCTTGAATCTGGCCATCCATTCCGGGACCTCCGAAAAGTCCTCTGGGGCGCCGTGCGTTACGAATAGCGCGACCTTCCTGCCGTTCGTGCAATGCCTCGCCAGGACCTCCTTAACCTTCTTGTCTGGACCGTACTGATGCGTCGGGAACCCGAGGAATGCGAGATCGTAGGCCCCGATGTCCTGCACTTCCTTGATTGGCTTGATCTCCTTCTCGCAGTCTATCTCCCCGTAAACGGCTTCGGCGACTTTCTTGGTATTGCCCGTCGAGGACATGTACGCTACTAGCACTTTCATTCTGTTCCTCCTTCAGTGAAGCGGCATACCCTGATATAAGATGATACGAACCTTTGCCACGGCAGCCAGTGGGTCCTGAGGCGAATCCGATAGCGTGCACGCAGCTCCTCTCGGACAAGACCTTAGGCATGGCAAGACGATTAGTTACCCATCGAGATGACGACCCTGAGATCTAGCCAGACACTCAGTATATTCAAGTGATATGACAGTTATGACTAGAAATGTGTCAATGAAGAAGGACCCGCCCCGATTGCGTCGCGTTCTGGCAATATCCCCAAAGGACATAGATGATGCGCGGAAGAGATTGTCAGGCCTAATTGTCCGAACTCCTCTAGTTCCCCTCAGTGTTGAGGATTCTCAGTCGGAGATCTATTTGAAGCTCGAGAACTTGCAGCCGACTGGATCATTCAAAGTCCGGGGAGCAGGAAATGTAATAGAGCTACTCACGCCCGAGGAGCGAGCGCGAGGTGTTTACACTACTAGTGGAGGGAATATGGCTCAAGCGCTCGCATATCATGCGCATAGGCTTGGTATACTTTGCACTGCCATCGTTCCCGATATCGCCGCTGAAACAAAGCTCGCTGGTATCAGCCGGTACGGTGCGGACATCATCCAACTACCGTTCGAGGGGGTCTGGAAGATCGCGACAGACCATGTCTATCCCCCGCTTAAGGATCGAGTTTTCGTTCACCCGTTCAGCAATGCGCATATGATTGCGGGTAACGGCACGATCGGCTTGGAGATCCTGGAGGATCTCCCCAACGTGGCATCGGTGATAGTTCCCTTTGGCGGTGGAGGACTGTTCGCAGGAATCGCTATTGCAGTGAAGGCGCGGAGGCCAGAGACCAAAATGTACGCGTGCGAACCAGAGACTGCTGCCACCCTGGCAGCTTCTCTAGCAGCGGGCTCGCCGCAACACGTCGAGAGAATCCCTAGCTTCCTTGAGGGCACCGGCGAAAGTGATGTGCTCCCTGAGATGTGGGACCTGGTCAAACCGCTCGCGGCGGATTCACTGGTCGTCAGCTTGCGAGAAGTTGCCTCGGCTGTCCGCATTCTGTTTGAACAGCATCGGATTGTTGCCGAAGGCTTGGGCGCAAGCTCCTTGGCGGCAGCGTTGTCAGGGAAGGCAGGGCCAGGCCCAGTGGTTTGCGTGGTGTCCAGCGGTAACATTGACGCTTCGTTACTGAAGAAGATTCTAGATGGAGGCATTCCCTAGGTCAAAGGAGTTTGGCTCGGTGCAATAATCGCGAAATTGAAATTTGGCCAGTGTCAAAAGTTCAAATCCGGCTCATTTCGGCGACCAACAGTATGCTTTGATACTGCAATACTCTCTGAATCCAAGTCTCTCGTATACTGGCAGCCCCATCTTGCTTGATTGCAGGACGGCGAAATCGTATCCCAAGTCCTTGGCGATGAGCATTGGCTCGGTCGTCAGCGCGCTCCCTATGCCTCGGCCTCTCGCCTCCTGAACCGTGGCTACACAGTGTATTCCTGCCAGACCTTTATGCAGTACCAAGAGCGAAGTTGCTACAGGCTTCCCGTCAAGATAGCCCAGGAACCATCTTCTGGTGTTGCTGATTCCGTAGCCCATGACGAGAGTTCGTAGCCATCCCACGCTCTCATTGTCGGTCCCGAATCCCCTTGCGAACGTCTCTGCGCAAACACCAAGGGAGGCCATGTTCTCGACTGGGCGAATCTCAAGTCTGGCTGGCAGCTTCCCGGGTTCGACGTCTCTAAGATTCCTTGCCATGCCCGGTCTCGTCCATCCAGCTACCAAGCCTTCTCGCAGAAGATGCTTATCTAATTCGGGCGGTGTGCAACATGGGCCAACGAAGAATGTCATAGGGAGTCCCCTTCCTTTGAAGAACGATAGCGCATCATCTGTCCTCTTCGACATATTCTCTGGACTGAATCTCGCAGCCAAGACGCCATTCAGCAGGGCGCTCGGAGCCCCGCTGGAGTAGAGGATCATATCCCCCTCGTTTCGCAGGATGGCTTTGGGAGAGGCCGTACAGAGCGTTGCGAAGGCATCCACGAAGCTCTCGTCTATTGCCCGGGACAATCCCTCATTCGAACGCTCCATATTTCGCATCCTCATTTCAATCTCGACTTCTTCTCTTCCTTGCTCCAAACCTTGTCCAACAAGCTGTGTATCTCTTCTTTCGTGAGTGCATGTCTGCCACTGCTTTGGTTGGCCTGGACCGCTCTTGAGATTGGTCCTTCGAGTGCCCAAACAAGATATCCCCTTGTTATGCAGGGACAGTATCTCAATCTGGGGTTCCGAGAAAAGAGGGCATCAGCAACCGCCTCTGGTACCACCCTTGGTCTTGGTTCTCTGTCGACAGACTTCACTTCTTTCTCGATATTCTTGAGCAACTGTGAGATTTCTTGCCTCATGAAGACAGGAGCGTGCTTCCTTGCCCTTCTCTTCACCCACTCGGCCTCCGTCTTCACTACTTCAGATCTGTAGGGAGCCCCGACATCCACGATGCTCACCTTGACTTTGTACTTCTTCAACCATTTTGAGAGCACCTCCGAGTAGACCCCGAGCGCATGCTTTGATATGCAGTATGGTCCAAGGTAGGTGCCGCAGGAGAGGCCAGAAATCGAGCCGATGTTCACAATCCGACCTTTTGATCGAATAAGGAACGGCAGCATAGCCTGAGTAACCCTGTGGACACCGTACAAGTTCACATCGATTATGTAGTTCAAGTCCTCAACATCAAGCTCTGGAAGCGGCCAGGATAAGCCTATCCCTGCATTGTTCACTAGACCATAGAGCCCCCTTCCCCTTTTTCTCACGACATCTGCAGCCCTTTCAACTTCCGCTAGCTTCGTCACGTCGAACCTAATCGGCTCAACATTGGGAATGAGCGCCAATGCGTCTAGATCGGATTTCTTGCGCGCTGTCGCATAAACCAAATGACCCTTCTTGGCAAGCATTTCTGTCAGATCTTTTCCAATTCCCGTGCTCGCCCCTGTCACGATAATTGGTCCGAAATCCTTCATTGCCATCCTAGTCAACCCTCTACTCTGCAATCGGCACTTCCAGGCAACTCCGATGGTTGCTGTCGTGATAAAGTCTGATGTGTGCTGTCCGAGCATCTCTTCCAGATTCCTTCGCGACAGCTCTTCCAGAGTTGTAGTTCTTCTGATAGTAGATCGAGTTCAGGCATCCTACCATGAGTCGGATCCTGCTTCCTTTTGGAATCCTTCGCGCAAAGAACTGAAATCCATCGAACTCGTAGCGATTGATGACGTTCGGCTCGACCAATTCCGGGCTCCTAAGTGACTTCCGATATCGCGCTCGAATGACGTCATCTGCAAGCGCGATGCTGCCACCATCAAGTCCTATCTCAAACAAGCGGACGACAAAGTCGGTATCAGGAACATCCATCGCAATCCACGCAACGAATCTGGGAAAACCCACGATTTCAGTGTCCTCGGCGAATGGATCGGAGTGATACACCACACCATTCCCGAAGAGATTGAGACAATACCGCTGGTCGGTATTGTAGTTCTTAATCTCCTCACGTTCAAGGTCCGCAGGACGCTTGTCGAGCGGGTCGTAGGTGAAGAGATCCGGTTTGGACCTTCCAGGCTTGCTCCTGTGCAGGAACCCCGAATCAAATACGTTGTTGGCTGCGCCATCTTTCGAATCAAGATAAAGGGTGAGCCTCCTTTTCGAAACCGTATCCAGACTGTCGGCATATTGCCACTTCTCAGCACCTTCCATGTAGTACGCGACTCGTTTCTTAAGGAATTGAGGTTTCTTTCCTCCCTTCAGGGTCCAGTCATACCATTCCTTGAGGAGCTTGCTTATGTCAAGGACGCTAGCTTCTCCAAATTTCAGACCACCAATCTCTCTGGAAGGCTTCCTAGTGCCCTCGTGATCCCAAGGACCGATGATGAGGTAGTGACGAGCTTCAGCGCCAGGAGATGCATGAAGCATGTGCTGCCTGTAATGGTGAAGGGCGCCGGTCTGGTCTGCATCATAGTAGCCTGTGATAGTGAGTATCGGCACCTCTATCGCGCTGTACTGGGCCTTGGATGGAACTTGCAGGTCCCAGTAGTCGTTCTGGGCTGGATGTTCCATCCATCTCTGGAATTGAGGAGATGGGTTCCCCACAAGCCTGTCGAGCTTCTCGAAGGAAAGGTGTCTCATGTAGAGTTCACGGAACTTCTCTATCCAGAAACGCTGGTCAATCCAAATGTTGGCATTGCAGGTTACTCCGCTTACCATTGTCAGCCACTGAATGTCGTACGAAAGGAAGATGTTCTTGCGGGGAAGGTCAATCGTCGGAAAAGCAGACGCGATAGGCACTATTGTCTCAAGATGGGGAGGCGCTCTGCCTGCAACAGACCACTGGTTGGTACCAGCGTATGATCCTCCCCACATGCCAATCTTACCATTGCACCACGGCTGCTTTGACAGCCATTCCACTATTTCGTAGCCATCCTGTGCATCATCCTCCCATACCGAAAAGCTTCCATCCGAATTTCCTCGACCTCTAACATCAAACAACAAGAAGACGTAGCCGCGTCGAGCGAAATAGACAGCATCTAGGTGCCAGCTGTCACCGACATAGGGAGTCATCGTGAAGATTGCTGGGATCTTTCTTCTCAATCCTTTGGGTTTGAACATTGTGGCATTGAGTCTCACTCCATCATGCATCGGTACCTTCAAGCCCCAGACCATATCGACTTCTGTTTCATCATCCTTGGAAACCCTCTTCGTTGAACCGCTAGCATTTCCCGAAGACACGTTCTCCACTTCCCCCAAACCCGGAAGTAGGTGCCGAGCAATGGCTTTTTCCGTGTCGAAAGCAAGTAATTACAGAAAAGAAAAAGGGGTTTAGCTCGGTGCTAAAATCGCGAAATTGAAATTTGGCCAGTGTAATGAAAGTGGGCCCACCCAGGCCAGAACCGCCGACGGGCCAGATGGTCAGTTTCGGATTTCAATTTGTGGACGATAATGCGAGGCCAGGTCTCAAAACCCTTTAACTTTTTTCTCAATCCCGGATTATGGCCCGGAATCTACCGGTGATTAAAGCTGGATGCCATAATCTTCAGATCCACCTCGAGCGAATTGCGGGCTTTTGTGTACCTGCAAAAAGGCATGATGATTGCGATTTGAACTCGCAGAAACGTATTCAGATCGAGGCATGGGCACTCTACTAGTTGCAGCCTTGACACCGTTTGCATGGAGTCCTAGTCGCCTTTCCTCCTCTTTGGTCTTTTCCCAAGCAGGCCTGTCTGGCAAGCATCAGCTCAAAGGATTCTTCTATCCAGAACACTGATTCAAGAGCGTTCAATGTTCGATTCCGCGGAATTGGCAAGTGCCACAGCGAAGATAGTCTGCAGAGGTGACAGACGGTCCTACTATCGCTTCAGACCAGCTAGGTTCTACGGTGGCATAGCGACCGGGGACTGCGTGGGCTGCTGTCTCAGATGCGTCTTCTGCTGGTCCTGGCGGGAGGTGGCGAACCCTGAGAGATACGGTAGCATGTGCTCTCCCGACGAGGTGGCTGGGAAGCTCGTAGCTGTGGCGAAAAGTAAAGGGTTCCGTCAGATCAGGATAAGCGGCAACGAGCCGACGATAGGCAGGGAGCACTTGATCGGGGTGCTGGAGCTCATCCCCAGGGAGTATATATTCATACTGGAGACGAACGGGATACTCCTAGGTCATGACGAGGCCTATGCGGAGGAGCTGTCCAGGTTTCCCAATCTGCGCGTGAGGGTGAGCTTGAAGGGCGCCTGCGAGGAGGAGTTCTCGAGGCTGACGGGGGCGATGCCGGAGGGGTTTGGGCTGCAGCTGAGAGCGTTAGAGAATCTTTTGAGGCATGGCGTCAGGGCACATCCGGCGTGCATGATGAGCTTCAGCTCGGGGCAGAGCATCGGGAAGCTGAGGGAGAGGCTGAGGGTGATAGGATTTGAGGATTTCGAGGTCGAGGAGCTAGTCCTGTATCCGGCGGTGGAGGAGAGGCTGAAGAGGCTCGGCATTCGGCATGGCGTGTCTCATGAGCCGAGTTGCATACCACCGGAGCAGATCTAGAAGGGGGTCCAGCAAGGCCCAGGGCTGCTCTTGGCGATGAAAGGATTATCCCCGCGCCCGAACACTACATAGTACATGATGGCTGTCCGATGCGAGCTGTGCGGCTCTGGGCAATTGCACATCTCCTCGTTCCTTGGTCTGTGCCCAGCATGCGCTAGGAAGCCCGAGTCCAGGGAAATAGCGGAGAAGGCACACGAGAAGTCTCTGGCGGCGTTTAGCCTTGGCTACGCTCATGGTTCGGAAGCTCGTTGCACGCAATGCGTGAACGAATGCCAGCTAGACGATGGCGAGAAAGGATTCTGCGGAATGAGAGCCAACTCTAAGGGGCGGGTCGGGCCTGTCTTTGGTGACGATGCGATCGTGGACTGGTATTATGACCCCGTGCCGACGAACTGTGTCGCCGAGTGGACATGCCCCGCAACGCTCGAGCACGCCGCGGGGAAAAAGAATCTCTCGGTCTTCTTCTACGGCTGGTCGTTCGATTGCCTCTTCTGCCAGAACTGGCATCACAGAGAAGGGTCGAGTGCTTGCAGGCCTAAGAGATCTCTAGGGCAGCTGCTGAAAGCAGTGGACAGAGACACCTACTGTGTATGCTTCTTCGGCGGGGATCCAACCTCTCAGTTGCAATACGCGTTTTGTTTTTGTGAGTCCTTGGTCGAGAACAAGGGCGATGAGGTGAGGATCTGTTGGGAGACGAACGGCTCGATGTCATCCGGACTGGCTGCGAGGATGGCAGACTTCTCGATACGGACTGGCGGGACGGTCAAGTTCGATCTCAAAGCCTTTGACGAGAACCTTCATTTCGTGCTTTGCGGAACAAGCAACAAGCAGGCCCTGCACAACTTCGCCACGATCGCGAAGAAAATGAGAGAAAACGGGAAAGGCCAGCTCGTGGCAAGCACTCTTCTTGTGCCAGGGTACGTCGATTCGGACGAGGTCTGTCGAATAGCAGGGTTCATTGCACAGCTGGACCAGGCGATTCCCTACTCCCTGCTCGCATTTCATCCTGACTACCTCATGAGAGATCTGCCCATAACGACGGGAGCGCACGCTCTCGAAGCCCTTGCAGCTGCCGGGAGGGCGGGCCTGACCAATGTGCACTTAGGAAACATGCATCTGCTTCGGTGACGTGCTGGCTCCCTTTTGCTTTCCTTCCGTACTATTTTTACTCACGAAGGCCAGTGGTTGAGCCGAAGATATTGGCCAGTTTGCAATCGGAGGATCATCGCGCCGAGCTAGACCCCCATTCCATGCTCCCCTTCTGTTTGGGCTTCTCTCGGGGCGAGCCGATTTCGGTTGACAGTCAGTGCAGCGGAATCCGGAATGGTCGGACCGGGAAAAGCATAAGTCCTGCGCCCCAATACCATCAGCATGGGATTTGAAGAGGTTCTCGACAGGTACGGTGGCCCGATAGAAGATGAGCTCAAGAGATTCCTCTCCTCGTCAGCCATGGAGGGCCGGAGCTACCACGCTCTCATCGGTCGCCTGTATGACTCTGTCGAAGAGTTCACGATGAGAAAAGGCAGAAGGCTAGCTTCCTGCAGTACGCTCGTGGCGTACGAGGGCTATACTGGGAGAATCGACGAGAAAATACTGAGAGCTAGTTGCGGCATCGAGATCTACAGGCATGCCATCCTTGTCCACGACGACCTGGTCGATGCAGACCCGGTGAGGAGAGGAGGCAGCACGCTTCACAAGACGATGGAAGAGGGGTACAACGAAAGATTGGGTGCCGGTTCGGCCATCTTCGCGGGCAACATTCTATCATCATTGGCTTTGCAGGCCATCATGTCTTCGGGATTTGATGCTGCGTTGCTAATGAGGGCAACCAACATGTTGCTTTCAGAGTACAGGAACGTGAACGAGAGTCAGGTCCTCGACCTCATGTTCGAGTACAAGAACCCCGATGCGAGCGAATGGAATGTGATGGCCGCTAAGAGAGCGGCGACGCTGTTCAGAGCGACGCTCGGCATAGGGGCTGTGTTGGGCGGCGCACCCGAGAAGGATCTGCCGCTCCTAGCGGACGCTGGAGGGAACATCGGATACGCGTTCGACATCCAGGACGACATCATCGACACTTTCGCGTCGGAGGAGCAGTATGGCAGGCCACCATGCACCGATGTCCTCAGGGGGAAGAAACCCTTGCACATCGTCCTGGCCCTGCACAGAGACGAACATTTCGCATCAGTGCTTGAAAGCGTCCGAAATGGAAAGCAGGACATCGACGTAGAATACATCAGAAAGGCGGTCGTCGATTCAGGAGCATTGGAAGAGGCGAAGAGGATCTCCAAGACACATGCTGACGCCGGCAGAGAAGCCATCTTGAAGACCGGCATGGCTGCGGGTGCGAAGGATTTCTTCGTGTCCTTAATCGACTACGTCAAAGACAGCCTGGACTGGTACAAGTCAGTCTGACGAGCATTATGGTGTGCAGGAAGCCGCGCGCTTCGGCACATCTGGCTCTTCGTCAATCGTGTGATTATTGCACCGAGCTAGGCCTTTTCCATTTCTTTTCCTAGGGAATTTGCGAGCCTACGTCCTTCTTGTTGACCTCAACAGTCAGACTCGAGATTTCTCATACGATCGGTCGCAACTCGCCTCCATTTCCCAACTTGTATTAGTATGGTACAATTGCCTCGACGTTTTTCTCAACTTCCTCCAAGCTCTTCATCCCTACTACCATCGCGTCGACTGAGTCCATTCTAGCGATCGATCTTATCGACGCTGCATAGTTCTTGATCAACGGCGGCGCGCCATCGCCAAGAACCTTCATTGCGATGACTCCTTTGCCAGCAGCATGAGCGAGCTTGATTGCCCGGAACATTTCTGCAATCGAACCGTCTTCCAGTGGCAGATGCTCTTTGAACTTGCTCACAGTAGCTTGACTTGCCTTGCAGCAGATAGTCATGATGACATCCACTTCCTCGAATTGAGAAGCCTCCTTGGTGACAACAACGCTGTGTGTGGAAAGGCCGAATGCCCTGACCCTCCCCGCCTTTTTCTCGTTGGCGAGCTCTTTCAGTGCTCTCCTGCAGACGTCAATCCAATCGGGCCTAACGTAGTGCATAAGGAAAATGTCCACATAATCAGTGCCGAGCTCCTTCAGAGACCTCTTCAGGCTGCGTGTCGCCTCTTTGCCGGTTCTTTCGCTGGTCTTCGTGGAAATCACGGTTTCCTGCCTTGGCAGAAGACGGAGCGCCGAAGCAACATGGGGATGGCTGCCATAATCATCGGAAGTGTCCCAATAGCTGATGCCTAGATCGTAGGCTCTCGACAGAATGCGCCCGCCTTGGCGTGGGCTAATCTTGTTTGCTGCTATCCCGAAGTCGACAGTCCCAAAACCAAGCTTTGATATCATCAAGCCCGTGTCGCCTAGGCGCACCTTGGGAACTCTCAACATGTCCTCCACGCCATCCCAACAAGACCCCCATCATTCACAGGGCTGATGTCCTTTTCTATCGACTGCCCGTGCTCAGGCCGACAATCCATGGTCACTTCACTCTCAAGCCCCGGATCATGTACCTGGATGAGACTGGCAAGTACAAATCTTGCGAACCCGAACCAGTAGACGTGATTGTTAAGGAGCTTGGCATTTCCGGATGGCTCAAGGGGCCTGAGAAGAGAAGGTAGAAAGTCTCGCTCGGTGTAATGATCCTCTAATTGACGAAGAGCTCGAGGTTCGGCCTCACACAAAGCTCGATGTGACCCTTATAGTTTGAACATCGGTCGCCTTTCCTCCCTATGGATGTTATGATGAAGATGTCCCAATTCAAGCGAAGCAGTCGAATAGTCGAAAGACCATACTATTTCTCGGTCACGGATACGGACCCCGGGAAAAGAGTGCACTTCGAGTGCGTCCTATGGATTGGGGCAGATCCGTGACCAAGGGACGGAGTACCATAGTGCGGCTTTGACCGCGAATAGAGGTTTGTCCGAAAACCCCTTTCAACTCGAGAAGAGGAGGATATCGAGAAGAAGAAACACGATCTCGAATACGGGTTAAGGGACATTTCATCATAGAGGTCTTTTCCGAGGATTGTGTCCGGACCCTTTCATTCCCCTGTTCCATATGACTGCAACTGTGACGAGCGCAATTCCCGCGGCCGAGAGGGCGCCTCCCATGACGAGAAGGATCAAGAAGAATCTTGCTGTGTCCTCAAGGTTCACTCCCGGAATGTCCTCCAATCCCATCTCTTCTGCCTTTTCCCTCAAGGACTTCCTCTCGTCCATTGTATCCAA
>Ga0315296_10001683_pt1 | contig 19263 bp, 15 predicted proteins | sample YL17G14_18_MG_FD_203921 | JGI IMG/M metagenome (GOLD analysis project Ga0315296, IMG submission 203921) | Sediment microbial communities from Yellowstone Lake, YNP, Wyoming, USA - YL17G14_18 | ecosystem: Environmental > Aquatic > Freshwater > Lake > Sediment | place: USA: Wyoming | collected...
GACAGGCAACACGCCCCCGGCAGGCAACAAGCCTCCGGCAGGCGAGAGCGCAGGAACGCAACCCCCCGCGGGGAACACGCCTCCGGCAGGCGGGAGCGCTTCGGGGGACAACTCAGGCATACTGATAGCAGTCGCCGTTTTGGCCGTAATAGTGCTGGCTGCGGTTTTTATCCTCAAAAACAAAAAATCACCGTATGCAATATCTAAAAGATAACCAAAGTGAATCGAACGATTTTTGTGCTCCTGTTGGTAATCGGCGTTGCCGCGATGATTGCCTGCGTGAGCGCTGCCAAGATGAATATGATTTCCATGCCTTTCACGCCGGCGAATGAGAGCATAAACGCGATCATGTCGGGCTTTGGATCGGAGGACGATATAATATACTTATACAACACTACATCTGCGACCTTCAAATATGCGAGGAAGAGGAACACCGGCCTCTGGACAGGCACATTTACCATGATGCCTCCCGAGCTTGGCTACATGATGAAACCGGTGGCTTCCAATTATAACCTGACCCTTGTTGGCGAGGTCCCGAGCGGTTCCATTAGCGTCCCTGTGGTGGCTACAACAGGGGGCGTGAAGATGAACATACTGGGTTGGAACAGCGCGCTGGAGGAGTGCGACATAAACTCTGCCATACCCGGGGGCAGCGAGAACGATATGATATACATGTACAATACGACTTCGGAAACCTTCAAATACCTGAGGAAGAGGAGCACCGGCCTCTGGACAGGCACATTTAGCTGCCTTGAGCCGGGGGCGGGGTACATGTTCAAGCCCGTTGCCAGCAGCTACACGTGGACCTATGATAGATATGATAGATAATAGATAAAGCCAAGGCACATGTTTATATGCTCTAAAATGCAATTAATTAGCTCAACTGGAGCCAAAATGGACATTAAACCCATAGGAGCACTCTGTTTAGTTTTGTTAGCTGTTACCGTATTATCCGGCACAGTATATGCCGGCGACTGTGATTTCGGCCCCGGCCCATTCGTGACCGGCTATGTTTTTGATTCTCTTGGCAATCCGGTTGCTTCAGGAACCGACGTCAATGTCACCATATACAAGAGCGACAATACTATGATAGAGAGCCAGGTTACTACCACTGGGTCTGTGTTCGGTGAACCTGATCACTATTATGAAGTTGCACTCAGCGACTGTGAGGACCTCGGTACAGACACGATAAACGTGACTGCTGACAGTGGCACGGACAGCGGTGAGAACTCTACAGTCACCACAGACGGGGTGGAAGAGTATGAGTTAAACATCACCCTGGGTGACATGACGCCCCCAGTCCTCAACTGGGATGACTGGCCGGAAGCCAACACATCCGGCAACGACGACCCCCTAAACGTCATAATCTCTGGCAACGAGGATTTAGACTCATGCATCCTTGAGATAAACGGCACCGACAATGACACGATGGCCCCGGTTGATTCGGATACTTTCTCATACCCTCTCACCGGCTACCCGGGCAATACTACCCTTATAGCATACTGCAACGACACTTCAAACAACACGGGCGTCTCCAGTGAGGCCTGGTACAACTACGATAATACTGCCCCGACAGTCACAGTCCGTGACACCCTAAATACGACTGTAACAACCGCTACGCACACCTTCAACGTCACGACAAACGAAGCGGGCAACTGCTCTGTCTACCTCAGTTCCCACTGGTTCGCATTGAGTGGCGCTAGTACTGCACATACACTCACAAACTCGTCGATGAGCCAGGGCAACCACACCGGCATCTACTACCGCTGCCAGGACACGGCAGGCAATACCAATAACAGCGCCCTGAACTACTGGCTATTCATAGATTCCATCGCCCCGACAATCACGGTCCACGACCTTTTGAACCGGACTGTAACGACCGCTACGCACACCTTCAACGTCACAACAGACGAAGCGGGCAACTGCTCGGTCTATCTCAGTTCCGCATGGCACGCATTGAGCGGCGCTAGTACCGCGCATAATTACACAAACTCGTCGATGTCCCAAGGCAACCACACTGGCATCTACTACCGCTGCCAGGACGTATACGGAAACGTCCGTAGCTCCCCCACCTACTGGCTGAAGGTGGACACAGTTGCCCCGACAGTCTCAGTCAATGACCTCTTAAACCAGACTGTAACAACCACAACGCATACCTTCAACGTTACGATAGGCGAGGCGGGCAACTGCTCTGTCTACTTAGAATCGCACTGGTTCGCTTTGAGCGGTTCCGGTCTTACCAAGACGCGCACGAACACCTCAATGACGCTGGGCAACCACACCGGTATCTATTACCGCTGCCAGGACACGGCAGGCAATACCAATAACAGTGCCCTGAACTACTGGCTGAATGTGGACACAGGAGCACCGGGAATAACTGTCAACGACCTTTTGAACCGGTCTGTAGCGACTACTACGCACACCTTCAACGTCACGATAACCGAGCCAGGCAACTGCTCTGTCTACTTAGAATCGCACTGGTTCGCATTGATCGGCGCCGGCCTTACGAAGACACTCACAAACAACTCGATGACTCAGGGCAACCACACCGGCATCTACTACCGCTGCCAGGATTTAGCCAGCAACGCCGGGAACAGCGCCCTGAACTACTGGCTGAATGTGGACACAACCCCCCCGACAATCACAGTCCGTGACACCCTAAATACGACTGTTACAACCACAACGCATACCTTCAACGTCACGACAAACGAGGCAGGCAACTGCTCGGTCTACTTAGAATCGCACTGGTTCGCATTGAGCGGCGCCAGTACTGCGCATACACTCACAAACAGCTCGATGACCCAGGGCAACCACACAGGGATCTACTACCGCTGCCAGGACACAGCAGGCAACTTGAGAAACAGCACCATGAACTACTGGCTCTTTGTTGATTCCATCGCCCCGACTCTAACATGGACATGGCTTGACATAAACACCTCCAGCGCCGACAACACAACCAACATCACTATAACAACTGACGAGAATGTCACTGCTTGCTGGGTGGACATAAACAGCACAACCGAAGTAGCTATGACCGAGGAGAACTCGACATCCTTCTACACTGTGTGGACTGTCCCAAGTGACGGCAACCGCACCTTCATTGTCTACTGCAACGACACCTATGATAATACTGGCGAGTCTTCAGAGGCTTGGTATGAGCTTGACAGAACGGTGCCAGAGCTGACGTGGACCTGGGAGGACATTAACAGGACCACATCATATGACACGACCAACGTCACATTACTCCTGAACAAGCGCGTCCTCAGCTGCAACCTGACGGTCAACGGCACTGAATACGACATGTCGTATGCCGGCAGCTACATCTGGTGGCAGAATCTGACTGACTTTGCCGACGGCAACTACACGGTCTATGCAAACTGCACAGATGCGGTGGGCAACATCGGCAACTCATCCGACGCCTGGTGGCACATAGACACCGTTTCAGTTGACCTAGAGGTTGTGGACATATCATTCTCCGACTCGACTCCTGAGGAGGATCAGTCGATAACCATAACTGCCAACATAACCAACAACGGGGATACGAATGCCACAAACTTCACAGTCGCTTTCCTGGTGAATGGCGTTGAAACTGGCACAGGGACTCTCTCAATAGCGGGCGGTTCGTGGAATACGGGTTCATTCACATGGGCTCCTCCGGGCGTGGCTACCTATAACATAACGATAGTTGCTGACTCCGAGGATAATATCACCGAGTCCATGGAAGACAACAATAACCTCTCCGAGCTGGTAACGTCGCATGCAGTGGCTGAAGAGGAGGGTACCCATCATCACGTTAGCTCAGCAGCCACCGGTGTTATCTTTACGCCGGGCATTCCTCCAGTGCAGCCGAGATGCGGCGACAGTTCCTGCAACGGCGGCGAGACCTGCGCCAGCTGCCCGGGCGACTGTGGTGCATGCAAGCCTTCATTGCGGCAGGACACCCAAAGCCCGCAGGTAGACTCCGAGCTGAGGCTTACGGCCCTTAACTATGATGGTACGCCCGCTGACGGCACGGCCACGATAACGAAGCCTGATGGCACTGTGAGGTCTCTGGACGTCGTGGACGGCGTCATATCGTTCGTGCCAAACCTGCCAGGTTCTTGGACAATACTGTTTATGGATGAGGACAGCAACTCGGTTACGAAGACTGTGACGGTCGCTTCAAAGCCACAGCCTCAACCGCAGCCACAGCCTCAACCGCAGCCTCAACCGCAGCCACAGCCTAAAGGCGGCGACAACACGCTTATGTGGGTAATCGTAGCTCTAATAGTCATAATAGCGGCCCTAGCAGCCTTTATGAAGATGAGGTCGTCTCGGAAGGGCGGCCTTATGGCCCTCAACTATTAGCTGTTGGTTTGTCGCGGATTCTTCCTTAAGCGAGGAAACCGTAAGATTGTTTGGCATAGGTTTGGCACAAACCGGCTAGTTTTATTTCTTCTGTCCTGCCGCCTCCTGCTTTTATCCCTAAATCGTTAGAATAACAGCGATTTCTTAAAATGGCAAGGTGGTCGCCGACGATTATTGCAGGCCGATTCGGATTGTGTCTGCGGCACGAACAAGCTCACCAACGATTGCGCCTACGGCAACAGGAACATTGTCGACTCATCCAGGCAATGCCCTGACTACTGCGTGTGGATAGGTCCCAACGGGCCGGGTCGCATGAACCTCAAGTGTGTGAACAACACGTGTGTTTCAGCTTAAGTGACCTTAAGCCCGTTTCCCCCTGGAGGCACTTTAATTCTCAAAGAACTAGCCCTTCTCCTACTTCTCTCCAAAGGCGTTGATAAATACCCCCGGTTACAGGGAATAAAAACGAGCCTTTTATTATCCAAGCTGATAGATTCGGTCAGAGATTGAATGAGATTCGAAGAGCTTGACATAGACAAAAGCCTAAAGGATACCGCGAAAGACCTGGGTTTTGAGGAACTTACCGAGATACAGGAGAAATGTATACCCGATATACTCAAGGGCAGGGATGTCGTTGGGCAGGCTGAGACCGGTTCAGGAAAAACGATAGCGTTCGCGTTGCCTATGCTGAATGACATATTCCCAGAGGAGGGGATACAGGCCCTTATCCTCACGCCGACGAGGGAGCTTTGCGTCCAGGTCGCTGGTGTCTTCAAGGATTTCGGCGATCCGCTGGGCATCAGGGTTGCGAGCATCTACGGCGGTGTCAGCATAAACCCGCAGATAGACGAGATACCCCGCGCCAACGTCATAGTCGGCTGCCCGGGTAGGATACTGGACCACATACACAGAAAGACGCTGGAATTCCCAGATTTGAAGTTCTTAGTGCTCGACGAAGCCGACAAGATGTTCGAGATGGGCTTCATAGAGGACGTCCAGGAGATAATAGACCACACGCCGAAGGACATCCAAACGATAATGTTCGGTGCGACAATATCAAATGACATCTATCTGATAATGGAGAGATACCTGCAGGACCCGGCGGTCATAAGGACAAAGGACCTCGTCGATGCTACAAAGCTAAAGCAGACCTGCTACGACCTCGCCGGACCGAGGGAAAAATTCTCGCTGCTGGCTCATCTCCTCAAACACGAGACGCCCGGCCTTGCGCTGGTCTTCTGCGCGACCAGGACCGAGGCGGATTTCATAGCCAGGAACTTGAGGGCGCAGGGTGTAAACGCTTCTGCTATACACGGCGGCATGAGCCAGGCGAAGCGGCTGGACTCGCTTGAGCGTCTGAGGGATCAGAGGACGGACGTCTTAGTGGCGACTGATGTCGCCGCGCGGGGGCTGGACATAAAGAACGTCACTCATGTATATAACTATGATGTCTCGGACAGCACGAAGGGATACATCCACAGGATAGGCAGGACCGCGCGCGCAGGTGAGGATGGCGACGCTGTAACCCTCCTGACCCCACGGGACCATGACAACTTCAGGAACGTGCGAAGCGGCGCCGACTTTGACATAAAAGTCAGGGAGCCGCCAGCCTTTGAAATGCTGAACCTGATGAGCAGATCCAGGAATGAGAAGCCTCGCGTATGGAAACCGCAGCGCGGCGGACCACGAGGATATAAGTCGCGCGGGCACTCAAGCGGGGGATCTAGAGGACGTTCACACAGGCGCTGAGTTATATACACTTCCAACTACTGGCAACATTACAGCATACGCCCAGATGTCCTGGGGATTTCGGCACGAGTTGGATTTTGAAGCATGCATCATGAAGTGTTGTGACACATTTTGGAAATCTACCTATAAAAATAATCAAAGCCCCTTACTCTGAACCGCTATGCTCCCCACCCCCCTGTTTTATCTTCCGGTCGCAGTGGGTGCAAAACAGGTTGGATCTGATATTTATAGTGCCGCATTTCCAGCATTTCATCTCATGGCTTTGCAGCTTTCTCTCGCTCTCCGGTTCTTTTTCGGGTTCGCTCTCAGCACCCTTCTTCCTTAAAAAATCGAACATCAGGTCTCTAACCTTTAAAAGAATAAAAATTCGAACCTTATTTATCCAACAGTCTTCAAATCTATTTGATGGAAAGGGACATCATCTACGGCAGGAACGCGGTCTTGGAGGCACTCCGCGGCGACAGGGCCGTGAAGGAGGTTTTCATCTCGAATTCGGTACCCAAGGGCGCGTTTAATAATATGACAGCAACGCTCAAGGCCAGGCGTATACCGTTTCACTTCCGCAGCCCGGAGTGGTTGAAAAGGACCGCCAACTCTGATTCGCACCAGGGGATCGTAGCGATAATCGATGCTGTCAGATACTCATCGCTGGGCGAAATCCTCGGCATAGCAAAGTCCCGCGAGGAACCCCCGTTCATCATAGTGCTGGACGGGATCGAGGACCCGCAGAATCTAGGCTCGATAATAAGGTCCGCAGAGTGCGCTGGCGCACATGGGATAATAATACCAGAACACAGGGCAGTCGGAATCACGCCTGCGGTCGTCCGAGTCGCGGCTGGGGCGACCGAGCACATGAAGGTGGCAATCGTCGATAAGATCTCAAAAATTCTTGAAGAGCTCGGGGAAAACGGAGTTAAGGTCATCGGTTCGGACGCGCAAGCCAAGGTTAAGTACTGCAATGTCCCGATGCGCGAGGGGGTTGCCATAGTCATAGGCGGCGAGGGAGAGGGCATGAAAAGATCGACTGCGGACGCTTGCGATGTCTTGGTTTCCATACCGTTGAAAGGCAAGTTGAACTCCTTAAACGCTGCTGTTTCCGCGGCAATACTGATGTTCGAAGTGGTCCGGCAGCGCTCCAAGTGATTTTTTATTAAGGCCCTCTAAATTATCCTCCTCTATGGCAGAAATCAAGCCGTTCCAGGGATGGTTCTTTGACGAGACGAAGATCGCCGACATGAACAAAGTGGTAGCCCCGCCCCATGACATAATATCAGAAATCGAACAAGAAGGTTTGTATCAAAAATCGCCCTATAACGTCGTCCGGCTGATACTTCCAAAGGGCGACAACTACTCAGAAGCGGCGAAGGCCCTTGAGACGATGTTTTCTGATAAGGTGCTGCTGCAGGACGAAAAACCAGCCTATTATATCTATGAACAAGATTTCTACCACCGTGGCCAGATGCTGCGCAGGTTCGGGTTCCTAGCTCTGGTTCGCGCCGAACCCTTGGGCAAGAACGTGTTGCCTCACGAGATGGTCTTCCAGGACAGGGTCGATGACCGCCTTAACCTGCTACATGCTCTGCGGGCGGATTTGAGCCCGGTTTTCGGCCTCTACAAGGACACGAACTCCGAAGTACGCGAGGCTTTGTGGTGCGGGCGCAGCTCCGTCCCGCTCTTCGAATTCACCGACACCGGCGAGGTCACGCACCGCATATGGCCAGTGTATGATCACGGCAGCATGGCGGCAATGTTCCAGAACCGGAAGATAATAATAGCCGATGGCCATCACAGGTACACAGCGGCCGCTAAGTTCGCCGAGTCTGCCGAGAACGAGGAGGAGAAATACGTTCTAATGTACCTTGTCGGCCAGGACGACCCCGCGCTTATAATACTCCCGACCCATCGCCTGCTCAGTATGCCGGAATTCAACCTGGACGATTTCTTGAAAAAAGCTTCCAATTACTTCAACATCGAAGAGGTGAAGGATGTCTACGAGCTGGAGAGCGTACTGCTTGAGGCGGACAGGCACACGTTCGGACTGCACACTAAGGACAAATCATATGTGATGGAACTCAAGGACAAGGCAATCGTGGAGAAGCTGGAGGGAACTAGTCATAAGAAGCACCTGGACGTTTCTGTACTGCACGAGTTCGTGATTGGCAAGATACTCGGCGTGGACATCCACAAATTAGAATATACAAAGAAGCCGGACGATGTCCATAGGCTGATAGAGGAGGAGACCCACGATGTCGCGTTCCTGCTCAGGCAACCGGAGATTGAGGACGTCCTGAAGGTGGTCGAAGACGGGGACGTCATGCCGCACAAGTCCACATACTTCTACCCGAAGCCGCTGGCAGGGATGATAATAAGGATGATGGATTCACCCAAGAAGGAAACTGAAAAGAAGGAATAATCACCCCATGCTGTTCAGCGGCAGCCTGCGGTTCTTCGGCAGGTTGTTCAGGATTCTGCCGCCGCGCGGCTTGCCCGGGCTGAGTATATAACGGCCGTATCTTATTATGACATAATCCCCGCTTGCTTCTTTTTCAAGGTCCAACCCGCACATCCACCGTCTGGCCTCTTTCTCATCCACTTCAACGAAATTTTTTGTAGCCAGCTGACAGGCGTCTATCGTCGGGCGCAGCCCGTCGCTCTCCATCGAGCCTATGTGGAGACCACGCGTCCCAGTTACCTGGATATCCTCGCCTGTGAAGAAGAAGACGTACTTCCCCTCCATGCTGAACCTGCCCTTGGGCAGGATTATCCCGAACTTCTTCTCAAGCTCGCTTCGTATCCTGCTCTCCATTTTTATTCCTTTTCGAGATCTTCGCGACAAAGAAGAACTCCGTGTCGTTGTCCCAAGGATAAACCCTCATGCAATTCCTGGTCCCTTCCAACAGTCCCGGCCTCGATTTCACTTTTAAGTCGATTTTCTCTATCCGCGCGGACCCATCCTTCAATAAATCGAGAACGACCTCTTCGTTCTCTTCAACTGCCGTCGTGCAGGTCGAATAGACCAATTTCCCGTCGGGTTTAAGGAGGCTGAACGCAGATCTCAGCAGCCGCTTCTGCAATGGCGCCATCCCCGCGGCCATCCGCGGAGTCCACTCCTTTAATATCTCCCCGTCCTTCCTTGCAGTCCCCATGTTAGAACAAGGCGCGTCCACCAAGATCTTGTCGAACTTGACCCTTGGGAATCTCGTCCCGTCATATCCTGTTATTATGCCGTTCATCACGCCGCAGCGGTTGAGGTTCGAAAAGAGTACCTTCCTCCGGTCAGCGCTCGGCTCGTTTGCTACCAGGGTCCTACAGCGTGGAGCCATCTGGCTGGCCTTCGACCCGGGCGCAGCTGCTATGTCAAGGGCGATGTCCGCCGCTTCCAGGCCAAGAGCCTCGGCAGGTATCATGGAAGCAGCCTCTTGGATGTAATAATATCCCAGCAAATAGGGGATTGTCGCCCCCCAGGGCCTATCATCTACCCAGAATCCTTCGGCGCACCAGGGTATCGGCTCCGCGCTCATTCCATCCAGCTCTTCCTTAAACCCTGCGACGCTCGTCCTAATGGTATTGACCCGGACAGACTTCCTCAGCGGCTTCTTCACCCACTCCTGAAACAAGGAGAATTCATCGCCCAAGAGTTTTTTGTGATAATCGACCAGCTTCTCATTCATGTAAGAGTTTCTTTTAGGCAGTAAAAAAATGCTTTTTATTATTCCGAGCATTAAATCTCTGATGCATCTTAAATACCCGTTGTTTTTGCTTCTGGCGCTGACGCTAGCAATTCAATTAGCGCCCGCAGCATCTCCATGGACTATAAGCGAGCTGAGCGCGCGGGTCACATTCTCCGGAAACATACGGATCGGATTCACAGAAACCGGGTACCAGATGACGCAACTCGAAGGGTCTTTCTATATAGTTCCGCAGCCGTCGATTAGGCAATCCATCCGGCTCGTGAGTGTCTCGCCCCAGACCTACTCGATAGAAGAGGACAAGTTTGGAAACCAGTACATAAAGTTCAAATGGGCGAAACCATCGGAAGCGACACTTTCTTATATGGTCGTATGGGAAGTGAACTCAAGCAAGCTCGCGTACGCGCTGATCCCGCAAGGCACTCTCGGTGAGGCGCCGCCATCAAATATACAGCAATATCTCACCGCCGACAATCTCACTGAATGGAACGGCTTCATAAAGGCCAAGGCAGAATCGCTGACAGAAGGCACCAACAGCACGCTGGAGGCCGTAAGGAGGCTGACCAGCTGGGTCTCATCATGGGTGACCTATAATGTCTCCTATTGGAAAGACTCATGCCCAGCGAAAACAGTCTTCCTAACACGTAATGGAGTCTGCGACGAGTACACAAACCTGTTCATCTCCCTATGCCGCAGCATTGGAATACCCGCTAGATATGTTGAAGGCCTCGTCTTCAGCGGCGAGAAATGGAACTTCCATGCATGGGCCGAAGTTTACCTCAATGGCTGGATCCCAGTCGACCCGACCTACGACGAAGTAGGCTTTGTAGATTCCAGCCACATTCCGCTTGCACACGTCCACGGTGACAATGATGTCTACAATAGGCTCAAATGGGAGGGCTCAAAACTCACTGTAGACTTCGGGACGGACGATGTGAAAGTGGAAATCTCCAATCCGTCTACAACATCCTTTTTGGACATGCGAGTCAAGGCGAAAGATGAACTTTCTGGATTGGAGGCGATGAATGTGACAGTGTCATTGGAGAATCTCGCAAACTCCTTCGTCGTCGCCACGTGCTCGGTAAACATGCCAAAGGAGATGCTCATGCTCGGTCCCAAAGAGAGCTCAATTGTAATAGCGCCATACGGATTCGGCTCAATCTCGTGGGATATAGCCTCTCCGGCCACCCTTGACCAAAATTGGCTACACAGGATGCCGCTGGAAATAAGTTGTTTCCCTAACGCAGTCTTCAACAAAACACTACTGGTAGATCCCAGGTCGGAAAAACCCCCCTTCCCGCGCGTAGCAATAACGGACCTTACGATCTCGAATGAGAGCAACGCAGTTATCACTGTGAAGAACGAGGGAACAATGGAGCTAAAGGACGTAGTCGTCTCCCTATGCGTGAGCCCAAACGCAACGTGCATCAACGAGACAGCAACCTTCGAGCCGGGCGAAGAGAAAAGGGTAGACATATCTGGCTTTAAATTCACGGAAGGGGTTGTGGTCTCCGCAAAACTCTACTCAAAGGAGGTCGAGGCGGCTACGAGAGAGATAACACTCAGAGGCCTTATAGCTCCTAACCCTTTCGAGTTCACGCCGATCAAGCCCCTGCAGCCGAACATGCCAAACAAAGGCAGCGTCAACGAGCAGCTGCTGATCCTGGTAGTCGCTGTAATCCTAGTCGCAGTGATGCTCTCAGTCTTCGTTGCAGTGCTAACCAAACATAAAACCCCTAACGGGCCTCCAAGGCATTGAGATTATAATTTTTCTGGGAGAAGACCCCTCCGCTTAGGGGGGGATGAATCACACATTTAACTAGATTGAACTTCAATTTAAGCTCGTGGAACCAAGAATGTATGAGTTCAGGATTTACCCTACCAGGAAGCAAAGAATTAGGCTGTTCAACCAGTTTGACATCTGCTCCAAGGTCTATAACACCCTGCTCGGTGAAGCTAGGGCTGCTTACAAAGAGAAGGGTAAAGCCGATACTCGGAAGTTCACCCTCATCAACGCAATCAAGGCTATCAAGAGCAAAGATCCCACTACCAACCAGGTCTATTCCCAATCCCTCCAGAACGTAGCTGACAGGCTCTCCAAGGCTTACGCAAACTTCTTTAGGCGTATCAAGGAACGTAAAGCTGGCAAGAAGGTTAAAGCCGGCTTTCCCAGGTTTAAGAAGCACTTTAGAAGTATCACATACCCTCAAAGCGGATTTCACTTTGTCTCCGACAATAGGCTCTTCTGCTCCAAGATCGGCAACATACCCATAGTCCTTCACAGAGTCCCCAAGGGCAAAATCAAGACCCTGACAATCAAGAGAAACCAAGCCGGCCAATGGTTCGCAATTTTCGCCTGTGAAGTTGACATTAAAGCTGTACCAAATATAGGTAGGGCTATCGGCGTTGATGTCGGGCTGGAGAACTTTGCCACCTTATCGGATGGCATTGTAATCGAGAACCCAAAGTTCCTGAGAAAGAGTGAGATTAGGATTAATCTGCTCCAACGAAGAGTGAGCAGAAAAGTCAAGGGTAGTAAGAATAGGAAAAAGGCTAAGCACAGACTCGCTAAGCTACACCTCAAGGTTCTCAACCGGCGGAAAGACTTTTGCCACAAACTTAGTCGGCAACTGGTCGCTAATTACTCCAAAATCAGCGTGGAAAAGCTGAGCGTCTCCAATATGCTCAGAAACCACCATCTCGCTAAAAGCATATCTGACGCTTCCTGGCATGACTTCATCGCAAAACTCCACTACAAGGCTTTGAGTGCTGGTAGTGAAGTTGTTGAGGTCTGTGCTAGGAATACAAGTCAGAGGTGTTCCAATTGTGGTGAAATCGTTAAGAAATCTTTGGGGATTAGGCAACATACCTGTCCCAACTGCGGTTTCTCAGTTCATCGTGATTTGAACGCTGCCATTAACATAAGTACCGCCGGACTGGCGGGAACTTAACGCCTGTGGAGAATCGGCCTCTTTCTTGCTCCTTGAGAGCAAGGAAAGCCGACTCGTTGAAGCAGGAACTACATTCAGGGCTCTTGGTTCCACAAACTAACGCTCTGTTGGAATCCCTATGCCTTCAGGCATGGAGAGGATGTCACTTTTATACACTAAATTTCTAAGTAACCGCTTCAGGTTGGCGTTTGTCCCTGTCGTTTTATTCTGCGGTTGTAGTCTAGCCTGGTATGACATCGGCTTGCCAAGCCGGTAGCCCGGGTTCGAATCCCGGCGACCGCACTTAATTTTTTGTTAAGTTCCGGGTTTACTGTGCGAGAGCCGGTGAACTGGGAACACAAAACAGTTTGCAACTGCGATTTTATCTCTGGTAAGCCTGCGGTCTTTTATCGATGTTCACTATGTGAATAATTCTGCGTTTTTCTTCGATGAACCAGATGACCCTATAATTGCCTACTCTAAACCTGTAGGTATTGTCTCTGTCAATTAGCTTCTCAAGACCCCGAGGATAGGGGTTATCAGCAAGCGAGCACGCAAAATCAAAGGTCTTTCTTCTAAATGGTTCGGGGATATGTTTCAGGTTCCGCTCCGCCTTGTTTGTGAATCTTACTTCAAGTTCCATATCCCAGCTCTTTGGCTAATATGGAGGCGGACTTCTCTCTACCTGCTTTTATGTCTGTAAAACCCTCATCTATCTCCCTGAGCTCAGCTTTAGTTAGCTTTGCCATTGGCACTTGGTACTTCATGACTTCATCCCTCAGACCAGTTCTAACTGCTTCCGAAAACGAGTTGTAGTGTCCTAGATCCACTAGTCTCATGATTGACCTATACATCTGCTTCGGTAGAACCACATTGACTCTCGCGTTTTCCATAATGTATCACTTTGATACACTAGGTATAAAAACCTGAGCTTTTAAGGAAATCACCATTATACTGCCAAGAACGGAACAGGAAACTGTTTACCGGTCATCCTCCCTACGAAACCGGAAACACGATACCGAAAACCTTAAACTTTCCCGGCGACCGCACTCGAGTTTTTGGTTAAGGTCCCCAGTCCCCAGTCTTCTCAAAAACCCGCTCGCATAGCTTCATTTCCCCCCTCTTTCGCAAAAAAAACAAATCCGGAAGCTTTTTCTCCCTCGTTTCCTTAAATTAATCAAACTTAATCCGCGACCAAAATGAAAGCATTAATCGCCCTGGCATGCGTATTGCTGGTAAGCTGCGCGTCAGCGCAGCAGCTGCTGACGAAGATGGAATTTGAGCTGGACGACCTCACAGGAATATCTCAGCTCAACAACACCAACGGAACCGCTGTAGTGGTAACCATCCACAACGCTACAGACGGCTCTTTGGTAGTGCAGCGCTACGCCGCCGCAGGAATCTACCTGCCGAACATGACCATAGTCATGCAGGGCAACAAGTTCAACCTGAGCTACAACACCCTCTACACCTACAACCTCTCAACAGTCTACGGCGACTTCCTCTACAACTTCACGACCCCGGTTTACAGGGTTGATACCTCCAGCGCCAACGCCACCGCGAGCAAAATATTGTCCGGCTACACCGGATACGTTAACGGCAATAAACTGACTGGGATAATCGCAGACTGCGCAGCCGAGGGGACCGGTCTCTGTTACGTCGCGCAGGCAACGATGGCCCTGCTTGACCTTGACCTCGCAACAGGCAACATAAAGAATGGCACTACGATTTTCGGAATCTCCGGCAACTCAAAGGTGCTTGACACCTCCTCCGGCACTGCAGCGACCGGTGACGTGCTCTCTGGCAAGGTGGCGTTCTCCAATGGTTCGGCGATAACCGGTTCAATCGCCACCCAGACTCTCTCGGCTGCCAGTGTCAGCGTCCCGGCGGGATATTACGCAGTCGCCAACCTTTCAGTAGTCAACAGCAACCTCACTGCGACCAATATAAAATCCGGTGTGAACATCTTCGGAATCGCCGGCGCAGCCCCCGCAGGCGCCCTGCTTCGCACAGGTCAGACACTCTGTTACAACGCCACTGGCGTTAAAACCTGCCCGGTGACAGGTTTCCCGCGGCAGGATGCCGACATCAGCGGGGCGACGGCGAAGAGCTTCCACAACAACAGCGACTGGACAGTCACAGACCAGCAGACTGGAATAATGTGGACTAGGAATGACAGCGTTTCAACAAAAACTTGGGCAAATGCCCTTATCTACTGCAACGGGTCGACGACGGGAGGCTACACCGACTGGCATCTGCCCAACTTTGTAGAGGTGGCGACATTGATTGATTTCGGATGTTCTGCAGCTGGCGGTAGTTGTTATGGAGCTTATAAGAATGTCGCCTTCAAGTGGAGCAGTGACTACTACTGGACATCGACTTCGCTACCGTCGGCCCCGAGCGACGCGTACGACGCGCACTTCGGCTACGGCCGCATCGGCATCGACGGTAAGGGCTACGCCGCCGACTTCGTGGCGCGTTGCGCGCGCAGCGCATAACTTTGATTATTTTATTATTTTGTGAGAAATTTTGTGAAAAGGCCCGCGCGAGCGGGCCGACGTTGAAAAGATGGCAAGATACGAGCATTTACCAATATACAAGAAGGCGATGGAGATAGCGCTCTACTTCGAGCAGATAGTGCGCAATTTCAGCCGCTACAACAAGTACACCATAGGCAGTGATTTAAGAAACAAGAGCCGCGAAATCGCCTGCCATATAATGAAGGTGAACTCCCTGCAGGACAAGCGCGAAGGCCTTCGCGAGCTCTGTGGCATGGTGGACGAACTCAAGGTGCTTATACGCCTTTGCGGTGAGGCAAAGGCGTTTTACAACCAGAACTCTTTTATGCATTCCTCGCGCCTGGTCGCAGAGCTGGCGATGCAGTCACAGGCGTGGCATGCGTACTCAAAATGATTGTGAAAGCAGACGGACCGGATCCTGAGTCCTTGGAGCAATCCAAGGAGCGCGGCAAAGGCCGCTTTGATGCAGGCCGCCCATGTGGCATACTAGTTCGGGGTAGCCCTACCGCAAGGATGGGCCGCACCGATTCAAGCGCCTGCACAAACGCTTCGCGACCGTCGGACCCGAGCAACGCGTACAACGCGGACTTCAACAACGGCAACATCAACAACGACGATAAGGGCAACGACAACAACAACATGGCGCGTTGCGCGCGCAGCGCAGAAAGCGGCAGCATCTTCGGCTTTGGGAGCCTCTACAGGTCCTACCTCGCCTGCAGGAGGGGCAAGAGGTCAACCTTTAATGCCCTCCGCTTCGAGCAGGACCTGGAAGAGAACCTGCTCCGGCTGGAGCAGGAGCTCAAGGGCAAAACCTACAAGCCGAAGCGGTCCGTCTGCTTCACTGTAACCAAACCCAAGCCTAGGGAGATATTCGCCGCAGACTTCCGCGACAGGATAGTGCACCACGTGCTTGTCAGCCGGTTGGAGAAGATCTTCGAGCCGTTGTTCATCTTCGACAGCTGGGCATGTAGGAAGTGCAAGGGCACGCACGCCGCCGTCAAGCGCCTGCAGTCGTTTATGAGGACGGCGACCTTAGGCGGAAAACAGCGCGCTTACTACCTCCAGCTCGATGTCAGCAATTTCTTCATGACAATAGACAAAGCTGCCCTCTTCGGCATAATCTCCCGCTACGTAAAAGACAAGGACGTACTCTGGCTGGCTGAGACTTTAATCTTCCACGACCCGGCCGACAACTACATCCAGCGCTCCCCTCCGGACATAGCCTCGTTGGTCCCAAAGCACAAATCCTTAATCAACGCCCCGGAGGGCAAGGGCCTCCCGATAGGCAACTACTCGAGCCAGTTCCTCGCTAATGTATATCTTAATGAGCTCGACCAGTTCATAAAGCACGAATTGAAGTGCAGGTTTTACCTGCGCTACGTTGATGACCTGGTCCTTTTATCCGGTTCAAGGGAAGAGCTGGACTCATGGCGGTTAAAGATAGCCGACTTCCTTAACCGCGAGCTCCTCTTAAGCCTGAGGCCAGAATACAAACTACGCACGGTCACAAACGGCGTTGACTTTTTGGGTTACGTCACAAGGCCGGGCTACATCCTGCCAAGGGGGCGCATCGTCCGCAACTTTGTTGAGAAACTTTCCAATTGGGAGCATCAGGACATCTGGCAGCTCCAGGCCTCGCTCAACTCCTACATGGGCCACCTGAAGCACGCCGACTCGCGAAGGCTTGTGGCAGGGCTGGCAGAAAAGCACCCGTGGCTGAAGAACTACTTCACCCTGTCAAAGGGTGTGTTCAAGCTAAAATTTAGGAATGTTGCGGCCGGGCTTACCCCTCTCCAATCGTTTTTTCGTTTTGCTCATAATCTCAACATGATGGTCTCATAAAATGGAACGCATGAAACTCATGGCGGTCTTGGCAGGGGTAGTCCTCATAGCCGTGATCCTGCAGTCCGCGGTCTTTGGTTTTGAGTCTCCGACTGGTGCCGCGGCAGATGGAACCTACGAATACCTCCCAAACGGCACCGAGGCTGGAAACTGGACCGAAAATTGTACGCTTCCCTACAACGAAACATCTCCCTGCAACCAAACGCTCCCGGGAAATGACACCGGCAACTTCACCGAACCGGACAACGAAACACTACCGGGAAACGAAACCGGCAACTCCACTGAACCCGGCAACGAAACGCTACCGGGGAATGACACACTCCCAAGAAACGAAACCGGCAACTCCACTGAACAAGTGAATAATACTGCCTTTGACAACCTAACCGAAGTCCAGGGGCCTAAAACTGAAAACATTACGGCAAGCCTGGACTCGGTACTGATGGCTGAAGACGGCCAAGACTTTTCTATCCTCAGCGGGCCCGTAACGGTAAGCGGCACTGTCAACTACCTTGACGACAACGTCACCCTCGACGAAACTTCTTACACCTCAGGCATTTATACCATCAGCGGCACCGTAGAACGCCCTGACAACTCCACCTACGGCAGCCAGACAAACCCGGACATCACAGACCCAGTCATCAGCTGGGACTGGGCGGTCAACACCACTTCGAGCGATGACCCGATAAATGTAACTATTAGTGGGGACGAGAACCTCTCGTCCTGCAGGCTCGTGATAAACGGCATCAATGAAACAATGCGGCAGTACAATCTGACCTACTTCTACTACGATTGGGCGCCCTCCGTGGGCAACAGCACCCTGCAGGCCTGCTGCAACGACACGGCCAACAACACGGGCTGTACAAACGAGGCGTGGTATGAGCTGTTCTACCCGCCCGAAGAAACCCCTCACCACCACGCGTGCAGCAAGGCTTGGCAATGCACTGCCTGGAGCTCATGTGTGAACGGGAAGCAAGCAAGAACCTGCGATTGCGGCTGCGACCACGATGCTGATTGCACCGGCAGCAGCGATGAGGAGCAGTCGTGCACTGTCCAGGCACCAAATTGCACTGCATCATGGAGCTGCACTAACTGGGGCAATTGTGTCAACAGTCTCCAGTCTCGGGTCTGCACTTGCAGCTGCCCAAATGACAACGACTGCTACGGCGACCATCAAACCTCGCAAGCCTGCGAGTGCGACTCGGCCGCCGACTGCGACGACGGCAACATCTGCACTGCGGACTCATGCGCAACAGGCACCTGCCAGCACCTGCCGGCCAACACCACCTGCAGCGACAACAACCCTTGCACTCTCAACGACTACTGCGCCAACGGCGCCTGCGTCCCAGGCAACAACACCTGCGAGTGCCTCACCGACGCCGACTGCAACGATGGCAACATATGCACGGCAGACTCCTGTTTGAACAACGCCTGCCAGTTCGCTTACACCTCCGATCCGTGCGACGACGCCAACGACTGCACGGCGAACGACTACTGTATGGATGGCGTATGCACGCCAGGGCCGTTCACTTGTCCCTGCCAGACCGACGCCGACTGTAACGACAACAATCCGTGCACCGACGAGTCGTGCGTCAGCACGGTCTGCACCTACTCAGACGCGAACGCCTCCTGCGACGACGGCAGCGACTGCACCCTCAACGACTACTGCTCCAACGGCCTCTGCGCCCCCGGGAAGGACACCTGCAAGAAGGCATGCAACGACGCCTGGAGCTGCACCGACTGGGGCGCATGCGTCGGTGGAACTCAGTCCAGGACCTGCAATTGCGCGTGCGACAGGTGCACTGGCGACTCGGACACGACAAGGTCCTGCGCAGCCGAGCTGCCCCACCTGGACGTCCTCGTCACCAGGGAGCTGCTCGTCGGCGACCCGCTGCAGATAAACGTGAGGGACCAAAGCGGTAATCCCCTTGCCGCGCAGATAGAGCTGGTCCGCCCCGACGGCTTGACGATAGACCTAGGCGTCAACACTGGCGTGACATATACAGTCGACCGGCCCGGGCTCTGGATCACACGGGTGTCAAAGGCCGGCTATGTCGGAGACGAAGCAGAGTCCACGGTCGTCAAGATAACCCCCGCATTGGGCGTCGACCAGATGGAGAACACGGTCGAGAACTCCATCGCACTGCTGAAGGACAACAGGGTCAGGGCCTCGCTGCTTACCGTTACGGT
>Ga0315296_10001684_pt1 | contig 19254 bp, 16 predicted proteins | sample YL17G14_18_MG_FD_203921 | JGI IMG/M metagenome (GOLD analysis project Ga0315296, IMG submission 203921) | Sediment microbial communities from Yellowstone Lake, YNP, Wyoming, USA - YL17G14_18 | ecosystem: Environmental > Aquatic > Freshwater > Lake > Sediment | place: USA: Wyoming | collected...
GCCCGTACATCGACGCGTTGCTGTTCATGGCGGACAGGGCGCTGCACACAGAACGGATCTCGGAGTTACTCAGGAAGAAGAAGCTCGTGATATCGGACAGATACTACCACTCGACAATCGCCTACCAAGCTGCGAACCTCCAGGATGAGTTCAAAGGAGATGCGTTCAAGTGGTTGCTAGACGCGAACCTCGGAATCTCCCTTCATCCGGACCTGACAGTACTGCTCGTGATACCCCCCGAGGCCGCTCTGGAGCGCGTGGGCAAGAGGGGCAAGCTTTCCAGGTTCGAGACGCTCGGGTTCCTCAGGAAGGTCCACGGCAACTACCTCAAGCTTGCCAGACTGGACAAGTCCATAGTGAAGGTCGATGCCGGCCGGGACCTGGACACGGTAGTCGACGAAGTGCTCGCCCTCATCTCCCGGAGGAAACTTTAAAGGGATGGGAAGACTCACAAGTGTTTGACATGCACCCAGCAGACCATCTCAGAGGCACGAAGAGCGACAAGCTCTCGGGACGCAAGATAGTGCTCGGTGTCACGGGCAGCATAGCGGCGGTAGAGTGCGTCAAGCTGTGCAGAGAGCTGATCAGGAACGGGGCAGAAGTCCACGTCGTGATGTCCAAGGACGCCCAGGCGATCGTCCATCCGTGGGCGCTCGAGTTCGCTTCGGGCAGGCCTGTGACGACTCAGATCGATGGCGGGGTGCAGCATGTTTCTCTCTGCGGGGATGTCCCGGACAGGGCCGACCTGCTGCTCATCGCTCCCGCAACCGCGAACACCGTTTCGAAGATGGCCTACGGAATCGACGACACGCCAGTGACGACATGCGCGACGACGGCGCTTGGCGGGGGCATGCCAGTCATGGTGGTCCCGGCCATGCACGGCTCGATGATGACGCACAAGATAGTACTTGAAAACATCGAGAAGCTGAAGAAGCTCGGAGTCAAGTTCCTGATGCCCAAGATGGAGGAATCGAAGGCAAAGATGCCGTCGATCGACTACATCGTCTCCTCTGTGATAGCTGCCGTCGGGAAAAGAGACCTCGTGGGGAAGAAGGTACTCGTCATCGCAGGTTCCACGGAGGAACCAATCGACGACATCAGGGTTGTGACGAACCGCAGCTCCGGAGAGACGGGCGTCGAGCTCGCAAGGGCCGCATACGAGCGCGGTGCAGATGTCGAACTCTGGATGGGCAGATGCGAGGCCGAGCTACCAGAGTACATCAAGACTTCACGGTTCACTTCATTCGACAGCCTGGCCGCGATGACGAAGAAGATGAGGCACGACATAGTCCTGTTCCCGGCTGCTGTCTCAGATTACTCACCCAAGAAGGTGGAAGGGAAAATATCCTCGAACATGGACAGTCTCACTGTAGTGCTCAAGAGGAACCCGAAACTCATCGACAGGATGAAGGGAAGGTTCGTGGTCGGGTTCAAGGCCCAGGCCAAGATGAAGGATGACGCGCTGGAGAAGGCTGCGCTGGAGCTCCTGAAGAGGTCGAAGTGTTCTCTGGTCGTCGCGAACAGCATCGAGAACGTCAAGAAGGGCATGACGAAGGTGATCGTGGCCTCGGCGGATGGTGCCACAGAGGACCTCGAGGGGACCAAGTTCGAGGTCGCGGACAGGATCATCGACAGAGTCGTTAGGATGATCGAATGAGGAAGGCGGCGTTCTGCCCTGGCCATATCACAGGTTTCTTTGAGATCTGCCTCTCCGACGACCTGCTGTCGACTGGGTCGCGAGGAGCGGGATTGTGTCTCACCCTTGGCGCGACGAGCGTGGTCGACGCCGCGGACTCGGCGAAGCAATCGATCCATGTGTCAATCAACGGCCGCAAGTCCGATGCAGGCGTGACCAAACACGCTCTCAGATACCTGGCCGAGCAGGAACGGCTGAGGATCTCCGTCTCGACGACCCTCGACCTGCCGGTCAGCCAAGGGTTCGGGATGAGTGCTGCAGGTTCTCTGTCCGCATCGCTCGCGCTAGCGGAGGTCCTGGGAAAGAGTAGACAGAAGGCCTTCGAGGCCGCTCACATCGCTGAGGTCGAGAGGGGCGGAGGACTGGGCGATGTCTCGGCGTTGCATAGGGGAGGCGTCACGGTCCGGAAGAAGGCTGGCCTACCCCCGATAGGCAAGGTATTGAGGATCGATGGCGAGCCTGAGGTCGTGCTGTGCGTGGTGGGAAGGAGGATGCTGACAAAGAGCGTCCTCACGAACCCGGCCAAGGCTGAAGCAATAAACGCCACCGGGTCGAGAAAGGTGGACGAGCTGTTGAAGAAACCGTCCATCTACAGGCTCATGGAGCTTTCCGCCCAATTCACGCAGGAATCAGGTCTCGCCTCCAGGAGAATACTGGACGCGATGAGCGCCGCGTCGAAGCTGGGCATGGCCAGCATGGCGATGCTCGGCAATTCGGTGTTCGCGGTCGGGGACACCGCTGGTCTCTCGCGAGTGCTTTCCGATTTCGGGGACACCTACGTGTGCAGGGTCGACACCCGCGGCCCTCGGCTCCTTTGAGACTCACTCGAAAAGCGTGAAGAGCTTGTCGTCGCCCCCCACATCGAAAAGCCCTATCCTGGCGCCGCAGTCGAGCCAGCCATGGGCGTAGTTCACGCACGCGAAGGCGTTCACCAGGTTACCCTTGGAATAGAAGTCCTTGGCGTCCTCGAAGTACGACCTGGCCATCCTAAGGAAATCGTCCGCCAGCTTGCGATTGAACGAGCGCTCAGGGGCCGCGATCTTGAGTCTGGAAAGAGCGTCCGAAGTCAGCGATATGTACTTCTCGACCTTCTCCTCGGTCAGAGCTCCGCCTTTCGCGGGCATCCTCACATCCTTCTCGACGGTATGACCTCGACGCTCTCTCCGCCGTGCTTCGACTCCCTGGGCCTGATCTCGACCAGCAAGGGCATCGAGACGCCGCCTCCTGTGATAATCGCAGAACCGATCGGCAGCCTCTGGATTTCATCCTCCATGCCCGGGGTGAGTCCTTCGATGGACGCGGCAATAGCCTTCAAGTCGTTCGGGTTGGTGACCTTGAGTATGATCTGGGTGTTGCACTGGCTGAGGACGTTCTTGTCCACCTTCGCGGCTCTCTGTGTGATTATCATCAGGCCCAGGCCGAACTTCCTGCCCTCGGACGCGATGGTCCTGAACACCTTGGAGCACGCGACCAGTCCCTGCTGGGGACAGAAATTGTGCGCCTCCTCGACCACGAGCATCATCGGTGGGATCTTGTCGATTTTCCTGAGCTCGAAGAGCGCGTTCCCTACCCTGTTGACGATGAGCTCCTGAATATCAGGAGGGGTGCCCCTCAGGTTGATGATCGTGCACTTGCCCTTCTGGATGAGCTCGTCGATCTTGGTGCCCTGCTCTGCGAAGACATCGATCTCGTTCAGGTACTCCAGCTCGCTAACCAGGGTGCCGCTCGATGCCTCCCCGCTCTGCTCGAGGACCTTGATGATGTCGTTGATCGTGTAATTGTCCTTGGTCTCCTTCAGTATGTCAACGGCCTTCCTCAGCATCGTGAGGAAGGTCCTGACGTTCTTGATGTTCGTCAGACCGAGTATCTCCCTAGCATCCAGGTTGTGGAGAGTGAACTTGAGCGGTTTCGCACTCTTGTTGGTGTTCGTATCCGTCGCGAACTCGACTATCTTGTCGTCGTAGCCTTTCGGGCTCACGCCGAAGTCGCGGGTGGTCTTCTTGACCGTTCCTTTGTGCTTCATCGTGCAGTACTCGCCATGAGGATCGATGACGCACACGGTGACGTTATGCTTCATCAGCTCCTCGATGATGGCGCCTGAGCAGTAGGACTTGCCACCGCCGGTCTTGCTCAGAATGCACACGTGTTTCTGGACCATCATGTTGATGTCTAGCTCGAGCTTGATATCGTGACCGGTGAGGAGGCCGATGTACGCTCCCGCCGCCTTGTTCTCCTCGATCCCGACGACCTTCCTGATGAGCTCCTCGCTAGCTCGGTACACTACTGCGCCTGCCTTCAGGGGCGTCCTGGGCACCTGGAGCAGGTTGCGGTCGTCCCTGTAACCGATGATCGACACGACGGCCACCTCCTTCTCCTCGAAGGGGATCGTCGTGCCGTTCTTCATCTCCTCGACACCGTCTATGGTGAGGTTGGTCTTCCTCTCGATCTCGGAGATCTGGCCGAGCACGAAACCCACGATCTCGTGGTCGACCTGGACGTACTCCATCTTCTCCAAAGGAGATGTGACTCCGCAGTTGAACTGGAGGGTGCCGACGTTGCCGAATATGATCCCGACGGGCTCGAGGCCGTCGACCTTCGCGGCCCTCCTCGAGACATGCTTGTGCCTCATCTCAGGAGCGGACTGAGGAACGCCCTGCGAAGAGGCGTTCTGCTGGTAGGGGTACGACTGACCAACACTCATGTTCAAGTGCATCCCATTGACTGGGTGACATAACACCGTAGATTCTATTAATGTTTTTCTGAGCCGGACAATGCGTGCTCGCGGTCAAGGTATATGAGAGGGTAACTCGTTGCCCGCAGAGGATACAATGTTCGTCGTCGGGGGGTCTGCTTCACCGTCGCTTTCGAAGGAGCTGGCAAAGAGCCTGAAGGCAAGGCTGGCAAAGGTCGAGATCAAGCGTTTTCCCGATGACGAATGCTATGTCAGGATTGACGACGACCTCTCGGATGAGGATGTCTTTCTCGTCCAGACATCTTGGCCGGACAAGAACATCGTTGAGCTTCTGCTGTTGCAGGATGCGGTGGAGGAGTTTGATGTCTCGTCTCTGACGACCGTCGTCCCGTACTTCGGCTATGCCCGGCAGGACAAGCAGTTCAAGCCGGGAGAACCGATAAGCGCACGCGCGCTCGCACGTACGATACAGATGAACACAGACGAGTTCATCACGGTGGATATCCACGCTCCAACAGTGATAGACTGGTTCGACAACATATCCGCCCACAACGTCGCCGCCTATCCGCAGATAGGCAAACACCTGAAGGGGAAGGGCATAGAGCTGATCCTGTCCCCAGACGAGGGCCGGGCAGACAACGCTAAGCGCGTCGCGGACGTAGTGAACTGCGACGCGGACTACTTGGTCAAGGAGAGGCTCGATGGCGATATGGTCAAGATGACCCCGAAGAAGCTGGATGTCAAGGGCAAGAAGGTCGCGATCGTCGATGACATCATCTCGACGGGCGGGACCATCGTCAAGGCGGCCGAGCAGCTCAGGAAGCAGGGTGCTGCCAAGGTCTTCGCCGTGTGCACGCACGGCGTCTTCGCGGCCAACGCGATTCCCAGGCTCGAGGCGGCCTGCGACGAGGTATGCACCACGGACACGATAGAGAACCCGAAGGCGTGCATGACCGTCGCGCCCGAGATAGCCAGGATAGCCAGGGATTGATCCGGATCGAACCACAATCTACATAAGTATCTCCAGGATTCTCGGCCATGCCATGAAGAAGGCAGAAGACTTCAGCGAGTGGTACAACGAGATAGTCGAGAAGGCGAACCTGACCGACAAGCGGTACCCGATCAAGGGCATGAACGTCTGGACCCCGTACGGGTGGAAGATCATGCAAGCGATCGACTCGCACATCAGGCAGGAGTTCGACGCCACGGACCACCAGGAAGTCTGCTTCCCGCTCCTGATACCGGAAGACCAGTTCGCGAAGGAGAAGGAGCACATCAAGGGGTTCGACACTGAGGTCTTCTGGGTCACTCACGCTGGCCTCAACCCGCTCGACGTGAAGCTTCTGCTCAGGCCGACGAGCGAGACGGCCATGTACCCGATGTTCGCCCTGTGGGTGAGGTCGCACGCGGACCTGCCGCTCAAGACCTACCAGATCGTCAACACCTTCAGATACGAGACGAAGCAGACCCGCGCGTTCATCAGGGTAAGGGAGATACACTTCTTCGAATCGCACACATGTCACGCGGATTTCGAAGACGCCGAGAGACAGGTCAGGGAGAACTACGACGTCCTCGCGGTCCTGTCCAGGAAATGGTGCCTGCCGTACAGGCTGCTGAAGCGCACTGACTGGGACAAGTTCCCAGGCGCGTTCTACACCGTGGGAATCGACACGCTCCTTCCCTCTGGCAGAAGCCTGCAGCTCGGCTCGATCCACCAGTACATGGAGAACTTCTCGAAGCCCTACGAGATCAAGTACGAGGACGACAAGGGCGAGCACAAGTACGTTCATCAGACCACGTTCGGCATGAGCGAGAGGCTCGTGGGTGCAATAGTGGCGATCCACGGAGACGACAAGGGCCTCGTGCTGCCACCTGAGGTGGCGACGACCCAAGTAGTCATCGTGCCTGTCCTGGCCAAGGGAGAGACAGAGAAGGTCTCCAAGGCCGCGAGGGATCTCCACGACGAACTCAAGAGTGCTGGCCTCAGGGTCCGCCTGGATGAGAGGGATGTAAGGCCGGGCGTGAAGTACTACGACTGGGAGCTCAAAGGCGTGCCTCTCAGGCTCGAGCTCGGCAAGAAGGACATCGAGAAGGTCAAGGTCACTTTCGTCAGAAGAGACACGGGCGAGAAGTCGCTCAGGGACAGGAGCAAGGTCGTTGCTGAGGTCAAGGACATGCTCGCGATCATCGCAAAGGAGATGCTCGGCCGTGCCCTCAAAGGTATGGACGAGGGAATCGTCACCGTCGAGTCTCTCGAGAACCTGCCTGAGAAGATGATCAGGACGGGATGGTGCGGCGGAGAGGACTGCGGGCACGAGATCGAGTCGAGGTCCGACATGGACATCCTCGGGACCCTGGTCGATGGCGAGAAGTTCACCGGGGCCTGCGTGATCTGCGGAAAACCCACCAAGACGCCGGTCTACATGGCCCGGGTGATGTAACACGGTCAGGCGGCGGAAGGCTTCTTTCTGTAGAGCAGGAGTCCGATAACGCCGAACGCGATGAGCGGGACATAAATGGTGTAGATGCCTATGTTCCCTCTGGTGAAGGGATACCATGTGTCGTAGAGGACGCCCCAGATCCAGAAGATGGCGATCCCCGCGATGAGGAGCAGTGCCCAGAACGCCATGATGACCTTTCTCTGCCACTCGGACCCTTCGCCGTCTGCCATTGTCGCGCTCAATGAGTTGGTCATATAAATGGCTTTTCGTGAATCCCTGCCCGGCATCGAAGAGCCTGGGTCCAGGGGCGGTTAGACAAAGAGTTATCATTGACGTGTACCATTCACCAGTGGCTTAGGAGGCCAGCTTGGCCAACACCTACTTGGAGGATAAGTGGGAAACTGCGAATAACATGCAAGGCGGGAGAGACAAGAACTGAGATGGGAATGAAAACCCCTTATGCCGTTAAGCGCAACCATCGGCTCGTGCCCCTCGTGTTCGGGCTGTCATTGCTTCTGATTCTTCCAGGTGTGCCAGTCAAACCGACAACACAGGCAGAGGCCGCCGTGACAACGCTCCGGATAGGCATGCTAGAGCCGATTGACAGCCTCAACCCGTTCATAGGAATCAACGACAACGCGTATGTTTTCTATGGCCTGGTCTACGACTTCCTGATAGCCTTGGACGAGGACCTGAACCCGAAACCAAACCTCGCGGAGAGCTGGAACATCGTGGAAGATGAACTGCCCGTCGGATCCGTCTGGCAGTATAACTTGACGCACGACGCCAAGTGGCACGACCTGGAGCCGTTCACAGCCGATGACGTCGTGTTCACGATGGACTACCAGACGGGGAAGAACTGGTACAGCCTGTGGGCATACCAACCGTATACGCTGATGATCAACTGGACCGAGAAGATTGATGACTACACGGTCAGGATACATTTCTTCAACTGGATCACCAAGCAACCCAACGCCATCGCCTTTGGTGAGAGCCTCATGATTCCGATAGTGCCGGCGCACGAATGGGAGAAGATTACTCCTGCCGACGCGGGGTTCGGGTACACGAACCCAAAACCCATTGGAACCGGTCCGTTCAAGTGCACCGACCGGACTTACGGCGAGTTACTAGCGGGTGAGCGGCTCATACTCTACAAGAATCCGGGCTATCACCTTGGTCCAGTGCAATTCGACCGCCTCATCCTTGAGTTCTACCTTGAACCTGCAGCGATGGTGGCGGACATACAACGGGGTGCCCTGGATCTCGCGGCGTTCGCGACCCCCAACTACAAGAATCTTGTCGACTGGCTAGAGAATCACCCGACGGACGACATCGGGACCTACTCTGGATTGAGCTGCACGTCATATTCGGTGGAGTTCGGCATATGCCAGGCTTCGGTCTCTCCAGATAGCACCAACTACCTGAGGCATGACCCCGCCGTAAGGAAAGCAATGGCCTATGCGACCAACAAGACGTTCATCAGAGACCACATCTACATGGGCTATGCCGACCTGGGGTACTCCCTCTTCTCCAAGGTATACGGTAACTACTACTGGGAGCCTGGCCCTGGCGAGGCATACGAGTTCAACATAACCAGGGCAAACGAGATACTGGACGCGGCAGGATACTACTGGAACACTGGCCACTCCGTTAGGCTGGCTTCCTGGGACAATCCATACCAGAGCTACACGGACGAGCTGAAGTTCGATATTCTTGTCGAGACGGAGCTATTCGAGGACCGTGCGACGGCGAAATTCCTGCAGGCCCAGTGGGCCCAGATCGGAATAAAACTGAACCCCATATACGTTGACTCAGCCACTTGGAACAGCATAGTTTACAACAGCATGGGCGCCTTCGACATGTCTGCGACCTACTGGAGCGGCGACCCCGACCCCAACTACCTGCTCTACACGCAGAGCACGTGGGCGCTGAGCGGGTGGTCCGAGAACTACTACTCGAACCCGGAGTACGATGAGAACTACACTCAATCAATAATCAGAGTGAATGAGTCGGACCGGCTGCCCTATGTGCACAACTGTCTGAAGCACATATACGACGACGCCGCGTTCATAGTCAACGTCTATCCGTATGGCTGCTGGGCGTGGAGGAATGACCACTTCGATGGCTGGGGAGACTGGGGAGCTCATCCCGGAAGACAGCTGTCGAACTTCTGGTCTTCGAATGACCTGTTCTTCGACCTGGTGCCAGTCACAGCGAACCAGCCCCCAATGGCGATCCTGGATGTGGCGGGAGGCAATGTCGGCGACTCGATTCAAATCACAGGCTACGCATGGGATGCCGATGGAAACACGCTCAACTACACCGTGGAGTTCGGAGACGGCTCGAACGAATCTGGGCTCGTGCCTGCAAGTGGAGAGCTGACATTTGCACACGCGTACGGATCTGTCAGCCACTACACCGCGAACCTCACTGTGTACGACGACACATCGGGGGATATCGACAGGACCACCGTCTATGTTGTGGCGACCGGGGCAAACGTCCCACCCACCAACGTGCGTCTGCTCCCCGAACCGATGGAAGGGTTGTCATTGAGCACGACAGCGACCTTCAAGGTCACAGCCCGGGACCACAACGGCGATCAGCTGCATGTGTCGCTCGACTTCGGCGACGAGACGACTCCGTACGAGTCGAACTGGACGGGCACGGAGGAGTTGCTTAATCAGACGGTCGAGCATAGTTACGCGGTCGCTGGCGATTATACGGTCTTCCTCAACGTCTCTGACGGTGTCAACTACACGACTGCAACGCTCGCCATTACTGTGGTGAAGGAGAAGAGCTCGAACAACCTATCCATCGTAATCGGGGTAGCCGTGGTGGCGGTCATCGCCGCGGTCGCAGTTGCGGTGTTGGTCATGAGGCGGAAGCCCGGCACGAGGATGAAGAAGGAAGAGGAGGACGTGAGACTGCCGTAGGCTCTTTGCTACAGAGCTGGGGATGCTCGGCCAGTCAGCGAAGCGAAGTGATGGATACAGGTGATGCTAGATGGCATATCAGATGGCGTTCTACCTCATGAAAAAGGTGTTCTACGTCTTCATAACAGTCCTGTTGATACTGAGCTTCAATTTCGTTCTTTTCAGAATGATGCCTGGGGATGTAACGGGCACTCTGATTCCGAAGACGGTCTCCCCGGAGACGCGCGAGCTGCTCAGGGAGTACTACGGCCTCGACGAGCCGAAGATCGTCCAGTACTTCATCTACATGAAGGGGGTCTTCACTGGGCACCTAGGCAAGACGTACACCGTGCGCGCGGGTTCCGAGATCACGGACGTGCTGAAGATCTATGTCGGAAACACGCTGATACTCGTCGGATCGGGGACCATCATCTCGGTCTTCCTCGGCATAATCCTCGGGAGAGAGACGGCCTGGCGCAGGGGCAGGTTCGCGGACCGTGCTGGCAGCGCGTTCTTCTTGGTGTTCTACTGCATGCCGACCTTCTTATTCGCGCTCATTCTTCTCACCTTGTTCACGACTTACGTCCCTGACTGGCCTTCGAAAGGAGCGACAGGAGAAGACTATCCTGACCTGGACCTCCTCGGCAAGATCTGGGACAGAACCTACCATACGCTGCTCCCGATGTTCGCCCTCACGATAGAGACCATCGCAACCTTCTCAATCATCACCCGCAGCTCACTCATCGACGTGCTGACAGAGGACTACATGGTCACGGCGGTCGCGAAGGGCCTCAGAGGGCGTCAGGTGCTGAAGAACCACGCGATGCCGAACGCCATGCTACCAGTCGTGACAGTGATCGCAATGAACGTCGGCTGGGTCTTGAGCGGGTCCATCATGATCGAGGTCATATTCTCCTATCAGGGCCTCGGCTGGCTCACGTGGAAGGCGGTGCTGAGTTATGACTATCCATTGCTTCAGGCAGCGTTCATGCTGGAGACGATAGCGGTGGTGGTCGCGAACTTCATCGCGGACATGTTGCTGGGAATGCTTGATCCGAGGGTGAGAACATTAAGCTGACCGCTCGGATTCCATCAGGTCGTTCTTTGAGGGGCTGGCTGTTCTCCGAAAGCCGCAGAGAAAAGGCCAGGCTTCTTGTCAAGGATGCGAGAAAGGCATGGAAGCAGTACAGGACCAACACTGCTGGAATGATCGGTCTCTCAATACTGACTGCATTCGTCCTGATGGCGTTGCTGGGACCCGTGCTCCTTCACAAGTACACCGAACCGTACGCACCGAACAGTCCCGAATGGGCCGCCGAGAATGATATGTTTGTTCCGCCGAACAAGGATTTCTGGTTCGGAACCGACTGGTACGGGAGGGACGTCTTCACGCTCACGGTCCTCGGATCAAGAGCATCGTTGACCGTAGGCGTCCTCGCATCGTTGATATCTATCGTGCTCGGAACAGCCGTTGGCGTCACATCTGGATACTTCGGCAGAATCTCGGACGAGTTCCTCATGCGCTTCACGGACTTCTTCCTCGTCATACCCTGGTTCCCTTTCATGATTGTCGTGTCGATGCTCATGGGGCCGAGCTTCACCAACGTCATCATCGTGATAGGCATAACGAGCTGGCCCTCGACGGCCCGGATAGTGAGGGCGCAGGTTCTCACAGTCAAGGAGAAGGGATTCGTGGAGAGGGCGAGATGCGTCGGTGCTGGAGGAGGCAGGATCATCAGGAGGCACATCCTCCCGAACGTGTTCCCACTCATATTCGCGAACACGATCCTTCTCGTGGCGAACTCGATCTTCTCCGAGGCATTCCTGGATTACTTCGGCCTGGGCGATCCCGACGTAATCAGCTGGGGCTGGATGCTCGATGAGACGGACAACTACGGCGCATACAACAGCGAGGCGTGGTGGTGGATTGCGGCCCCAGGCACCTGCATCGTCCTCCTGATCATGGCGTTCTACCTGGTCGGCGATGCGGTCGACGAAGTGCTCAATCCGAAACTCAGAAGAAGATAGAATAGAAGTAAATGGGTTTGACCAGGTTTCCGAGACCTTTCATTCAATGCTTCAGCCAGGCGGAGCCGAAGTGCCTATCTTGAGGAATTCCTCCTCGTCCTTGAGCGCCTGCTCGAAGATCTCGAATCCCTTCTCGAGCTGGGCCTTCGATATGCACAGCGGAGGAGCGATCCTGAAGACATTCCCGAAGATACCGGACGTGATTGTCATCAGGCCAGCGCGCCAGCACTTGCCCTGGATATTAGTCGCCTCGTGAGGCTCCTTCGTGTACTGGTTCTTGACAAGCTCGACACCGATCATCAGGCCCTTGCCTCTCACATCGCCTATGATCTCCCTGCGCGTCTGCATCTCCTTGAGCAGCTTGATGGCGTAGTCCCCGAGCTTCGCGGCCCTGTCAGCGAGGTTCTCCTCGACTATGGCAGTGACATGTGCCAGGCCGGCTGCCATCGTAATCGCGTTACCTCCGAATGTGGACGAGTGGGAGCCCGGCCTCCACTTCCTCATGATGTCGTGCTTGGCGATGATCGCGCCCAGCGGCACGCCACCTCCGAGCGCCTTGCCCATCACGAGTATGTCGGGCACGGTGTTGAAGTGCTCGCACGCCCACATCTTGCCCGTCCTCGCAAGGCCCGTCTGGACCTCGTCGAACACAAGCAGCGCGTTCTGGTTGTCCGCGAGCTTCCTCAGGCGCGGGAGGTACTCCTTCGGCGGAACAACAAATCCGCCCTCGCCCTGGATCGGTTCGACGAAAATCGAAGCGATCTGCCCAGTCGTGCCGCCCATCGAGAGGACCTGGTTCTCAATGTAGTCGACGCAGTACAGGCCGCACTCCGGGTAGGTCTGCTTGAAAGCGCACCTGTAGCAGTACGCAAAGGGCGTGAATATGATCCCCGGGGACATCGGCCCGTAGCTGTATCTGAGCTTCAGCTTGCTCGTCAGTGCCAGCCCTGCCCCGATCCTCCCGTGATACGACCCGAAGAACGCCAGGTGCTCGCTCCTCTTCGTGTGATACCTGGACAGCTTGAACGCGGCCTCGACCGCCTCTGCGCCGCTGTTCCCGAAGAACGTCCCCCTCAGGGCCTTGCCCGGGGAGATCTCGGACAGCAGCTTCGCGAAGTGCGCTTCCTTGTCGAAGTATGCGTCGTTGGCCATCGAGTGTATGAGCTTCGCGGCCTGCTCCTGTATCGCCTTGGTTACCTTGTAGTGGGTCCAGCCAGCGTTCTGAACTGCGATGCCTGACGAGAAGTCCAGGAGGACATTGCCGTCGGCGTCCATCACTGCGGCACCCGATGCTCTGTCGATTGTGAACGTGAAACACCTGTCGTAAGCGTAGGACACATAGTCCCTGTCGATCTTGATTATCTCCTTGCTCTTGGGGCCAGGAGCTCTCACGACGATCTTGGGGGCTTCTCTAGCCCATTCCGCGACCCAGTCTGGCAGAGGGAATTCCTCTTCTGCGACTTTCGGCTTCTGCTCGCCTTCGGTCGGTTTCGTCGGCTTCATTGGCTCGACGATCGATTCCTGCTCCGTCATTTCACTCATCCCTTACCCTCCCGAGTCTTGTCGAGAGTCAACGCCCCCTTGGGGCAAACTTTCACGCAGGCGGGGTCTCCCGCGCAAAGATCGCAAGTGTAAGCCGTTTCGACGCCGAACGCTCCCTCGAAGAACACGCCGTCGTACGGACAACGCGGAATGCACGCCATGCACGCGAAGCACCTGTGCTCGTCGAGGGTCCAATAGTTGCCTTCGTTGTGGAACTCAAGCAGTGCGCTAGGACATACCTCGCTCGGCGGGCATGTCTCGCAGTGCACGCACACCGCGACCTTGTGCTTCCCGCTGTCGTCCTTGTCGATCTTGATCCTCGACTTTCCGCTGGCCACGGCGTGCGGGTGGGCCTTGACGCAGGCTTTCTCGCACTCCAGACAGCCATCACATTTGTCCGGGTGGAATTCCAACCCGAACTTCTTCTTGGCAGAGCTCATCAGTGCATCCTCCTGAGTGGCCACGCCTTAACAAAGCATGAGGCGTGATGAGTCAGGCCGACTCACTCCGGCGTTTCACAGTAAGTTGCTCATTCCATATATATCCTCTCCAGCTGGGCTATTTCTAAGTTGGTGTCGTGCAAAATACGGTCGGACTTTATGAAAGAAATACAACATAACGAGGCGAAAAACTGAAAGCTTCTCAAATAAACCATCCCAATCGTCAAACGTTCGAATTCAGGGAAATCAAATGTGAAAAAGGGTCGAAACCCCTTATTTTAATATTCGATGGCATATTTTTACAGATTCCAATGTCGCGGTAAAAGACACCGTCATAAGAAATGAAGAATAAAAATTACTGGCCGGATGCGGTGTACATCGCTAACCACATCTAGCCATTGTCAGCGTTTCACTTGAGATACGGTAATTTCTTCGCGATGTCAGAGAGCCCGACCTCTTCGAGAGTCTTCTTCGTCGGTCTGCCCTGCTCATCCCAGCCCCAGAGATTGTAGTACTCCGAGAGCATCTTCTCGAAATCCGCTCTCGAGACTGCCTTGCCCTTCGTCTTGCCTGACTGCAACGGCTCCTTCTCCATCCTCTCGGGCAGGTTGTCGTCCTTCCTTGTGAATCCCTCTCGAGCGTTGAACGAGCGGGTCAGATTCCACACTCGCCTTCCGATGGATCTGAGGTATTCTTCGTCCGCAGGGACGCCCGTGACTGCCGTGTAGTATTTCGCCATGTTCTTGAAGTTCACGGCATAGAAGTCACAGAAGATGAAGCTCCACTTGACGCTCGTCCTCGTGTTGTCCTCGACACAGATCGCTGCCTTGCCATCGGTGTTCCACGGGTCGCCGCTGCCATACGCGTCCTGCGCGACGGGCCATGCTCTGTTGTGATCCGCGCCGCGGTCCGAAGTCGCGTAGGCGAGAGCCATGCCAATCGAGCCTCTCGGATCGTACGCGGGATACTCCGAACCTTTGGACTCGATGACCAGCTTCTCGGCGCCCTTGCCAATCTTCTTAGCAGCTCTCTTGCTTCCGTCAGCCAGTGCATCTCCAATGAGCTCTCTCTTGGCAATCATCGCAGGCATCTTGGCGAAGGCCTCCTCGTTGCCGAACTTGAGATCGAGCCCGCCTGTGTCCTTCTTGGAGAGGATCTTCTTCTCGTACAGATCCATGGCGAATGCTGTAACGCTGCCGGCTGACATGGTGTCAAGGCCGAGTTTGTCGCATTCCTCCGCGAACTTGACGATCGCCTCAATGTTCTTGATGCCGCAGTTTGAGCCAGATAGCCCTATGGTCTCGTACTCTGGCCCCTCAGTTGCAGCTCCCTTGAACATGCCCTTTGTCACTTTGGAGTAACTGCCGCAGGCAATTCCGCAGCCCATGCAAGCCTTTCTCCTAACTAGGACTCTCGTCTTGAGCGCGTCCGAGTTGATTCCAGCTGACCCTTCGAACTCTCCTGAGCTCCAGTCTCTTGTGGGAAGAATGGCCGCGTTCTGGCTCATATCAACGATGATAGGGGTTCCGTCAGTTATCATTCCAGCGTGATCAGGGTTCTCGACCACGTCCTTCAGGAGCATCTCCTTGGACATCTTGACGAACTCCTGGATGTCGGGCACGTCCAGCCCCTGCGTCCCACGGACGGCGACAGCCTTCAGGTTCTTCGATCCAAAGACCGCTCCGCCGCCTCCTCTGCCAGCGTTCCTCGTAAGGTCGCTTGTAACACCGGCGATCAGGGACAGCTTCTCGCCAGCCGGGCCAGTTGACGCGATCCTCGCTTTGTTCTGTCCGGTCTCCTTGCGAATCAGCTCTTCCGTCTTGAAGTTGTCCTTGCCCCAGAGGTTCTTGGCGTCGCGGATCTCCGCCTTGCCATCGTTGATCCAGAGATAGACAGGTTTGCTCGCCTTCCCCTTGATGATGACTCCGTCGAAGCCAGCGTACTTGAGCTCCGGCCCGAAGTACCCGCCCGCGTAACTGTCCAGGAAAGTACCTGTCAGCGGCGACTTCGTGACTACAGCGTACCTGCTCGTCAGGGGCACCATTGTCCCAACGAGCGGCCCTGTCCATATCATGAGGACGTTGTCCGGAGACAACGGATCAACTCCTGGCTTGAGTTCCTCGAATAGGTATCTTGCCCCAAGGCCCTTGCCGCCGATGAACTTCTTCGCCCAATCCCTGTTAAGCGGTTCGGTCGATATCTTCTCGTTCGATAGCTCGACCCTCAGTACTTTGCTTGTGTAACCGTCTGCCATGTCATTCACCTCTTCAGCACGCCCTTGGGGCAGATCTCAACGCACTGTGGATTCCCACCGCACAGGTCGCATTTGATCAAGCAGGACCCAGAAGGATCGAGCCAGCAACCGTTGTATGGGCACGCCTCGACGCACGCCCCGCACGCTGTGCACTTCTCGTTGTCAACACGATATATGCCAAGACCCTCATCGAGCACTATTGCTTCTTCTGGACACGAGTCCACGCAGGGGTGCTCGTCGCACTGGATGCAGTAGTTCAGCCTGAACTCGCCCGGTTCGGGGAACACGTCATCGACGTTGATGCGGGCCTCGCTCGGATTGAACTTGTTCACATGCGTGCCTGAGCAGACCAGCATGCAGAGCTGGCAGCCAGTGCACTTCTCCTTCTCGGCCTTCAAACCCTTGCTCATCTGTTCTTCCTCCCTATTCGGCGTACCGTTATAGACAAAAGGCATGGTCCCAGTTGATCGGCTCAGTCAGAAGCTACAACCCTGAGTCAGTGACTGGACTACCATGCCCCCCTTTGGGACGGGAATGTGATTGTGAACGCCGTATTTAGAGGTTGTCGGTTTCTGGACGGAATGGCCAGACATGACACTGGCGGCGATTGCGACAGCCAGGAGCCCAAGGCGATATGCTCGTCTGGGCCTATCGCAGGTAATCGCGGTGGTCAGATGAGCCATCTCGCCTTTCGAAAAGCTAGTTATATCCGCCAGGACTACTCGGCCGACAGATGATCTCGGAAGGAGCGAGCGTTCTGCTGGTGGACGAGGCCGGTAAGAAGTTCGTAGTAAGGGCCGCGAAGCGGATGCTCGAGATCGGCGGGCTCGGGGTGATCGACGGCAACACTCTGTGCGCGGCCTCGTTCGGGGACGAGCTGACCGTTGGCCAGCGCAAGTTCGTCTTGCTGAGGCCGAGCGTCAGGGACCTGTTGGGGATCATCGAGAGGAAAGCACAGATAATGATCCCCAAGGACAGCTTCCTGGTTCCGATGTACTTGGACATTTCTTCCGGGAGCACGGTGATCGAAGGTGGGGTCGGCTCGGGCGCGCTGACGATCGTGCTTCTCAGAGCGGTCGCGCCGAACGGCAAGGTAATCTCCTACGAGAACCGGAAAGACCACTCAGACCTGGCGCGCAAGAACGTCGCGCTCACCGAGCTCGAAAAATGTTGGGAGCTCAGGCTCGACGATGTCTGCACGGCCGAGCTCGAGAAGGACTTCGATGCAGCCGTGGTCGACATTCCGAACCCTTGGGACGCGATCGAGAACATCAAGAAGGCGCTCAGGGTCGGAGGACATCTCTGCTGCTACGTGCCGAACGCGAACCAGCTGGAGAACCTCGTCAGGAGAATGAGGAATGCTGGGTTCGCCGAGGTGTTCTCTTTCGAGACCATCCAGCGCGAGATGATCGTCCACAACGGCGGAGTGAGGCCCAGCTTCGACATGCTTGGGCACACGGGCTACCTGACGTTTGGCAGGAAAATGACCAAGCTCTGATTGCCTGACTTCTCAACCAATAACGTCTAAGTATCCGCTACATATTCTCTCAATCAGGTGAACCGGGGATGGTCGTCGCTGAAGTCAGGGTCGAGCTGAAAAAGGGGGTGGCCGATCCTGAAGGCAAGAACACTCTAAAGGCACTCGAGCTTCTCGGCTTCGAGGGATTGAAGGACGTGAAGACCGTGAAGGTCTTCGAGATCCATTTGGACGGTCAATCGGGGGAGGTAGAGAAGAAAGTTGACGAGATGTGCAGGAGGCTACTCGCCAACCCCGTGATACACAACTATTCTATCAAGATCAAGTGAGGGACCGGGATGTCTACTGACAGGCTGTACATGCGCCGGGACGTCCCGTTCGAGCTGGTCGACATCAACCTCGCTGCCGCGAGCGACGAAGAGCTGAAGGAACTGAGCAAGGAGAGCGGAACGGCGCTCTCGCTCGACGAGATGAAGCGCATCCGGGACCATTTCATTCCGAGGGGGAGGAACCCCACGGATGTAGAGCTGCAGTCGATCGGCCAGGCATGGAGCGAACACTGCTGCTACAAGAGTTCGAAGGTCTTCCTGAAGCAGTACGTGTTCGGCATAGATACGAACCAGGTCATCGACCGGGGCGACGCAGGCGTCATGGAGTTCGACAAGGACCATGCGTACGCGCTGAGGATCGAGAGCCACAATCACCCGAGCGCGGTTGAACCATACGGCGGAGCCGCGACGGGCATCGGCGGGATTATCAGGGACGTGCTTTGCATGGGCGCGCAACCGATCGCGCTCGTCGACCCGCTGTTCTTCGGTCCACTCGACTACCCTGTCGAGAAGCTTCCTCGAGGAGTCAAGCACCCGAAGTATTTGTTCGGAGGAGTAGTCGCAGGCATAAGGGACTACGGCAACAGGGTCGGCCTGCCGACCGTGTCCGGAGGCGTCTGGTTCGATGAGAGCTATGTCGGCAACTGTCTTGTCAACGTCGGATGCGTGGGAATCGGCGACAAGAAGAACATCCGGAGGAACGCAGTCCGAGGACCTGGGGACGTGCTGATTCTCGTGGGCGGCAGGACTGGCAGGGACGGCATACACGGAGTCACTTTTGCATCCGCTGTGCTCACGAAAGAAAGCGAGACCGAGTCAAGAGGCGCAGTCCAGCTCGGCGACCCCATCATGAAGGAGCCCGTGATACACGCGCTGCTCGAGGCGAACGAGAAGGGACTGGTGAACGGCATGAAGGACCTCGGCGGAGGAGGGCTCTCGTGCGTCGTTGGGGAGATCGCTCTTGCAGGAGGATGCGGGGCGGAGGTCGACCTCACGAAGGTCCCGCTGAAGGAAGAGGGACTCGCACCATGGGAGATCTGGGTTTCCGAATCGCAGGAAAGGATGATGCTTTCAGTGTCGCCGAAGAACGTGGACGAAGTGCTTCATATGTTCAGGCTCTGGGATGTCCCAGCAACACCCGTTGGCAAGGTCATCAATGAGAAGGTCGTGCGCTTGTTCTTCCAGGGAGAGAAGGTGTTCGACCTCGAGCTCGAGTTTCTTACCGCAGGGCCGGTCTACTGTCGTCCGTGCAGCGCGGAGAGGTCCAACATGAAGAAGGCCGAGAGGGTCCCCAAGGTCAAGGACAACTACAACAGAGAACTGCTCAAGCTCGTCGCGTCCCCCAACATCTGCAACAAGGACTGGGTCATCAGGCAATACGACCACGAAGTCAGAGGGGCGACCGTGATCAAACCGCTCCAGGGAAAGCTCGGCCACTGGAGC
>Ga0315296_10001685_pt1 | contig 19247 bp, 12 predicted proteins | sample YL17G14_18_MG_FD_203921 | JGI IMG/M metagenome (GOLD analysis project Ga0315296, IMG submission 203921) | Sediment microbial communities from Yellowstone Lake, YNP, Wyoming, USA - YL17G14_18 | ecosystem: Environmental > Aquatic > Freshwater > Lake > Sediment | place: USA: Wyoming | collected...
ACAGCGGTATTGTATCCGTTACCTGCGGCGGGGAAAGAGTAGTCGTATGCCCATGCAACGCCCACATAGGTGTTAGATTGTGTGGATCGGTACATGAACAATCCATTGTAGGTGTAGCGGTAGTTGACTCCTGCTGCTGGGTAGTAGTAGACATAGGTTAGTGTGCCAATGTTCTCTGAAACTGGTCCACTGATCGGTGTTTGCGTACCATCGAAGGCGGTAATAGTTAAGCCTCGTGGCGTCATGAAGCTTTCCGTGTTGTTGAGGGTCAAGTATATTCGTCCGATGACGAAAGAGTCTCCTGGATTGTCGGTGGTTACGGTGATCTGCCAGTTTATGATACCTGATCCTGACCCTGCGCCACCAGTTGGTGCCTCATAAGTCGTTAGATTGTTGAATGCGGCAACATTGTCTGAGAGTGTCATGAAGGCACGTAAGGGCATTGGTGTTACGACGGCTTGGGTCGGACTAAGGGTTTGTCCTGTGACATCAACAAGGAAGATAGGGTCTGGGTATCCGTCGCTTCCTAGATCAATGTTGACTTGGCTATTCACTATCAAGCCTTGGTTCCAAGTAATCATCTTAGACATGTCCAAGTAGTTTGTCGTACCAGAATAGATTGCTAGCACGAGGTACTGTTTGTATCCGCCACCAACATGCTGATTGTCGCCTGGACCGATGCTCATGGTAGTTGCTGCTGCAACGCTTGTTGCCCATGCCATGTTTGCGGCGCTAATGAGATCGCTCTTTGAGGCTATGGGGAACACGCCTGGATTAGCCATGTGCCAAATTGTGAAGGTTGGCGTGGTCGGAGTGACCGCTGCTTGAGTGCTTGGCTCCACTATGTTGACGGTAATTGCGACGAAGCCCTCACGCGGTTGCAATGACGGAGGGACTACTTGTGGCGTTAGGATCACTTGATTGATGTAGACTGCACTGACTGCGACTACGCAAAGACAGATTATGAGAAGCGCTGCCGTGACTCCGGTTATTCCTTTCTTGTTCATTTTCGATTTCTTCTTCGAACGCTCATGCGCTCGATGATTCTTTAGGCATGTGTTCCCCTATTTACGAGCACCTCGTAGGCTGTTTCCGACACCATGTCGGGGGAAAACTGATGCTTAAATCCACCTTACGCCCAAAGACTTCGTAGGAAGAAGCTGTGACGCACCTCCAAATTCGTAATCATCTGTTGCATTGGCTGTACCAACTTCAAGGTAGTCGTCATGCTCGTCGGTGGCGCGACTTCACCTTTCATAATACAAGCGGACCACGACTCGCCATGACTCTCTTCATCCGTAGCCATCCAAGCACAACTCGTGATGAGATTGTGGAACATCTGATGATCTCAAGAGACTATAAGGAAAGAGAGAGCTGTGTGGCTGTGGTTGCTCGCAACCTCCGTGAAATGGAGAACGCCCACCAAGTCTCCATCGGCGCAGATGGTTACCACATTTTAAACAAAGTGAAGTTTGTCATTAGGGAGGAGGAAGTGTGGTTCTCATGGTTCTTCATGGCTTCCGTTGGACTGGCTCTTGCCTTCTTCTCTTACTCCCTTCGGACTACCCCATTCAACGCTCACACCGCATTCGCTTTGATACTGTTCCTAATCATCTTCCTGAAGATCCTAGAAGACTTCTACTATACGACGCCATATTGAAAAGGGACGGGTTTTGATCGACAACACTAGCATTTCAAGAGGGAAGATCGTAGGAGGCTGGGTTTTCGTCATCTTACTTGCGTCGTCGGTTGTATCCATCGCCCAAGCACAAGAGCCCCAGTTGCAGATTACTGATGTACGATTGTCTGACCCGCTGTACCTAGGTCGAGCGACCGTTATTTCCGCGAATGTGACGAACACTGGCCAAGATAGTCTTCATATTCTTGGAATCTTAGCGGAGATGAAGTGGTCGCCGAGCGATACAATTATTGTTGAATCGCTCACAGCCACGATTCAGCCCAACCAAACAATGCAAGTCACCATAACCGTGCCAGTACCAGCCAGCATCATCCCCGCAAACATACAGTATAGATTAGGCGTGAACACGACTCTCGGAGTATGGCATGACATATGGCGAAACGGCGTAGTCATGAATTATTGGTTTAGTGCATACTCTTCCCTGCATGAGAGCATCAAATACCGCCTAACTGACAAACACTATGACTCTCAAGACTCAAACAATTATGCCCAACAAGCCGTTGCCCTCCTCAACGAAGCAGACAAGCAACACATTGGAACTGAGGAAGGATACAACCTGCTTCTTCAAGCTAGCAAGCTGATTGATCAAGCAGACCTAGCGGAAGCAAAATGGCACCAGTGGCAGCAGGACGCACCAGTTTACACTCTTGAAGCACTCGGCGCTATCATACTTCTTGGCGTAGTTCTGATCCTAATTCGTAGCAGGAAAAAGGCAAAGTTACCGCGAAAACGGAAACATTACTCACGGATGGCGACATAGGCCAGCACAGCTATCGGAGCAGCTAGTAGGATAAGCGTCATGATCCATGTGGTAATTTCTTGACCAGTAGGCATTGTAGTTGACACTACTAAGGATGGGATTGGAAGAAGGTACTTGTCCATCGTCAGAGGCAAGAGTCCACCTACATTCGTTTGCAGAACATGCTGTGGGAGGATGTTCCAGAAGAATAAGGCGTTGAGCGTAAAGAAAACACCCATTCCCATCAGAAACATGGAGATTCTCTTCCTATCCTGCTGGTAGGCGACTCCTGCAAAGCCGAAAAGACCTACCATGCCGATAATGCCGACAATGTATGGGTTGCCCTTGGCAATCTCTATGATCTTTTGAATCTGCTCAATTGCAGTTGCTGGCGTTGTCGTTGTAAGCGCTCCACCAGTACCTCCAGCAGGAATTGGCCCAGGTGCCGCAGGTGTCCAACTGACCATAATCGTGTGCGTACTGAAGCTAATCGGCATCGATACCAATTTGGTAGTGCCATCAAACGTATAATCTACATTCAATGTTCTGAGGGCACCATCAAAATATACCGCTGCTGGAATACTTTTGACTCCAACATAGACTTTGACCGTTCTGCTTCCAACTGCGGTGGCATCGAAGGATACTGCGTGGGTGCTTGCTACGATGTTGCTCAGTGTTCCTAGGCTGACGGCCATGCTGTAGGGCCCAGTTGCCGTGTAGTAGACTAGACCTATGAAGTTCAAGGTTTTATCTGCGGTGATTGATTGGCTGAGTGAATTGTTCACATTCAAACTGTTCCATAGCAGAGTTAGAGCGTAGGTGCCGTTCTGTACTTGGCTGAAGGAACTGTATGCTGTGCTGTTCGCGGCGAAGCTTGTTGCCGTCGCGTTTGGAAAGGTTATGGTGAATGTTGTGTTACCATTCATAAGATTTCCCGATTGATCTTTACCTTGGAGAACAAGTGAGTAGACGCGCAAGTCAAGTGTGGGATCGCCGCTTGCAGGATCGAATCCTGTTCCAGCGGTAGGAGTTACATTTGATCCTTTCCATGTCACTGCGCTGATTGTTGCGGTTCCATTCTGCACCCAATAAGCCTGTCCTGAGGTCAAGGCTCCACTAAGCGTCGTATTCGCAGGAGCCCACTTGAATGACGAGGGTTGCGCGTATAATGCGGCTCCACTTGAGTCCCTCCAAAGAGGCGTGATAGAGTAGATTCTTGCGTTTACCAAAGCGTTGCCTGTGCTCACATCAAAGGTTGGATGAACGGCTAGAACAACATTGTTCCCCCAGTAGGTAATGGATGTAATCGTGGAAGTACCATTTTGCAGAAGAACACTCGCGTAGCTCGTGAGAATGACCAATGTGCCGTTCGGGGCTGTGAACTGGACTTGGGTTGGAACGAAGGTTGTGGCACCGTCATCGTAGCGAAACGTCAAACTACGACTGTAGACGTTGACGTTGAAGTAGTATGTGACCTGAGCGGTAATGGATACTGTTGCTGAGTTACATACATTTGATCCTTCCCAAGTGGCCGCTGTGAGCGTGGTCGTACCCGTTGCCATCCATGTTGCGGCTGTGGGATTAGCTATACTGGTACCGTTGCTCAACTGAACCGTGAACGATGAAAGTTGTGGAGAAAGAATCGTGGTACCTGTACCATCCTTCGCCTCAAGCACAACATTCTTCAAATCATGCCGCCAGACCTCAGTTGTAGTCGTGCTGGATGTCAGACTAATAGTTGAAGAGTTCGTCAATACATACCGCTCAGTTCCACTGACCGTGATCGGAGTTGTTATCGTAACGGTTCCTGTCTGGACTTGCAGCAAGTCTATCCATCCCGAAATGGGCGTGAATGTGATGGCAGTAGCGTTAGGAAATGTTAGTTGAACATTTTGAGCAAGCGAAATTGCTAGATTGTCTTGGTTCTTGATGTGGAGTGCATAGATCTTCAAATTGAAAGTCGGAGATCCGCTTGCCGCATCGAATGTTGCAGACGCTGGAGTGACATCGGTGCCGTACCATGTAACTGCACTCACAGTGGTGGTTCCGTTCTGAATCCAATATGCGGAACCAGGAGTCAAGGCACCACTTAGCGTGGTGTTGGCAGGAGTCCACTTGTAGGATGTGGGTTGCGTAGTCAATGCGGCTCCGCTTGAATCTTTCCAAACGGGTGTCCGCGAGTAGATTTGAGTGGAGATCTGTCTAGTTTGAGAATCGGCGGTAGGGGAAAATGTGGGGTTTGAAGCGGCAACGACATTGTTGCCCCAATAGCTGATCTGCTTGACCGTCCAAGTGCCGTTCTGGACGAGTCCTAGTGTATAGCTACCGCTAACGGTTACGAGCGTACTATTCGGCGCGAGCAGTTGAACTTGGGTTGGCGTGAAGGCGGTTGAATTATCATTGAATCGCCATGCCAAAGCGTAGCTTGAGTACACCTTCGTAACAACTGTGATTGTGCGGTCAGCGCCCATCGTCTGCGTGAATGTCCCATTCACCCAACTGTTCTCCCACTTCACCTTCACGGTAATGGATGATGCCGTGACCCCAGTATAGTTGGCCCAGCCACCACTACTAACTGTCTTCACTTGGTCTGTACCGTTGTTCATTGTGATTTGTGCACCAGTTAACGCTGCCGTTCCGTCAAAAGCCACCACCTTCAGATTGAGATTGTAAGGAATTGGGTTGCCCCAAACCTCAAACATAAAATCGTATGCAGCATCTATTGTCCACGATCCACCAGAATTGGGACTATCTAAGGCTGTACCACCACTATAAGTTGGTGATGTATTATCCATCCACCATTCAATATAGTGACCAGAATAAGGGGTACCCACGACATGAGCAACAATCGCATACATCGTATTTGGGTCTAAAGTATATTCTGTCAGTGAAATTTCATGGTAAGCACCAGAGTAACTGATCCCGGCACAGGGAATTGATCCAGTTGTAAGAATGCTTCCCGTTGGCTTCCCTGCTGATGTCGCATAAATATCAACTACGAAGTCTCCGGGGGGAGTACCAGTTTGTTTAAGCAGTAATTTAACGCTTTTTATCGTGTGCCCGACAGTAGTTGTGAAGGTTTGTGCTCCCCAATATGCTCCTGTTATTTGCCATCCATACGCAGCCCCCGTAGTGTAGTATTCGTAAAGAGTGCTCGCCCATGCTGGACTCACATTATTAAGAATGAGAATTGACATCAGACCGAGCACGATGATGATTGACACCATTGCATGTAGATTTGGTTTATGCACTATTCTTCGCCTTTTTTGTGGGCGATTCAACATCGCTTGTATCGCCTTTATCGCCGTCGTCTCCAAACAAGTACACCGATGGCTGCAACGATGCTGATCAGAACTACGCTACTAACAGCTACATTGCTCGTAATTAGAACGGACAGCTCAAAGAGGGTCTCAGCAATGGGTGAGCTAGGGGCTCCAACTTGAAGACTTAGTAATTGAGTCCATGTGCCAACCGATGAAGTCTGATATCGGCAGTTCACTTGGTGTGATGGCCCAGCGAGATCCAGCGTCGTCGTGTAGGTGTTTGTGCTTGACTGAGTCATGGGATAGCCTGTGCCATCGACTAGCAACTGTACCGCGTAAACCGTGCCCTGCGTTACTTGAACCTGAAACTGGATTGGCGAGATGATTCTTATTGACCCACCTTGCTGAATCGGGGCATAGTCTGGTTGCCCAGCAGACCTGAGGGAGAGTATTGCCGTAACGGGAATGGTGATGGGGCATATGTTCGTCTGCGTATCCCAACCTGTTCCTTGAGCGTTGCATACCTGTTTGGTCTTCCAAGTCACGCCATCATCACAATATGAGGCTACTTGAGTGTCGCCCGCTACGCAAGTTGGGGGCGCACCACTCACCGTGACCGTGGTGGTTCCAGTACTAGAAACTGCGCTTCCGTAGGTTACTACGCCAGTAATAGTGTACACACCAGCATTCGGGGCGGTGACTGTGATGGTTTTCACGAAATTGCCGTTCGTATCTGGCACGGCCCAGTATGTAGGAATGACTGGACTAGTGAGTGTAACTAGCACTGAACTGTATTGAATTCCTGGTTGTGCGGTGACAGTGCAGTGAGAGCCAGTTAGCGTAACCGTAGAAGTCCCAGCTTGGAGCGTAGACGGACTGACGGATAGGGTACACTGTGGAGCTGAAGGGCAGGTGTTATATTGAATCACCCAAGTGGTACCAGTGCAAACATATCTAGATGACCAAACGGTGGAGTCGCTCGGCCAACCACACATCGATGTGTCACGAATTGCACCTGCTTCGCATGTTGTGCCAGGACATACTTGCGTCACCGTGTTCCACCCAGTCCCTTCAGCATTACAAACCCGTGCTGATGACCATCCGCCTTGACCCGTCCATGCAGGGCAAAAGACGTATGATGACGCGTCGATATACCCAGGGGGGCACACAGTCCATAAGCCCGTGACTGCCAAAGCACTGGTATACGTGCTAACATACAGGAGGGGCACCAAACAGATTATGACAGCAATCGCTACAACGATGACACGCCTAGTTGGTGGTTCCACTATGTCGCCTCCTCCAAGTAACGATTACTATGCTTGTAATGACAATGAGGAAAAGAAGGTATATACAGATATTGGGCACCGTGCCTCCTAAGAGTGGGCCATTGCTTCCAACTGTCAAGAATGCTAATGGAGTCCATGCCCCACCGTTCGTCTTGTACTCAAACCTCACGGCATGAGACCCCTCGGCAATGCTGATGGGCTGGGTCACATACGTGTTCGCGACAGTACTGCTCATTGAGTATTCTACCCCGTCGACCAGAGCATGTGCCGAATACACATTCTGCGAGGTGATCATCTTGAAGGTGACTGGCGATACAATCAGTGTTGAACCGCCATTAGGAACTTGAATCGTGTTTTGCCCACTAATCACGTAGACTGTGCTCTGAATGCTGTTGCTCACAAAGTTCGCGGCTAACACTACGCTATTCGCTGGCATCAAGAACTGGCACTCATTATTTGGGTGCCCAGAGTTGCATGTGGTTCCAGATATTGACCAATCTGAGAAACTGTATCCAGAATAGGGGCTTCCCGTTACCGTGATGCATGTTCCAGCTAACTGTTGGGAAGCACCAGTAGGACTTGTGCTACCGCCCGAGTTCGCTGATATTGAAAGCGCGTATTTGGGTAGAGGGCTACGAAAGTTCGCGTATAGGATTGCCGTTCCAGTGATAGTTGCCGTTGTTGAGGCAGCATTGACATCAGCATAGCTCACTGACCCAGCAGGTGTCCAAATCCAAAATGATGCCCCGCTCGGCGGAATTGCAATAACAGTGTATATGCCAGCCATCAACATAACCGTGCTTCCTTGAGAGTATGTACCGTAGCCACTGATCGTGACACTACCTCCCCCAAAGTTGCCGTCCGTTGCCGTTGCAATCGTGATTGTATACCCATCCGCGTATGCGTTTATGGGAACCGTCACGCAAATACTGATCAGTAGAATGGCAATTTCACAAAGGCGATTCATCTTGCCTTCAACTGCCTTTGGGCTATTTAAGCGACTCAGTGTCTTCGTCTCCAGACGATCACGATAGCCACTGCTAGAAGAGCAAGCATCAAGCCGCTTGAGACTAGCCAATTGCCTAACACTAAGGCTACGAAAGCGGTGAACATTCCCGCAAGCCCTGTTTCTTGGCTTTGAGTGTCTAGTAAGCCTAATGGTCCCCATGATCCGCCACTGGAACCTTGATATTCGAAGCGAATGACATGGGAGGCGCTAGATAGGTTTAGCGTGGCAAGGTAGGTGTTTGAGCCGCTTGTAGTCAGGGTGTATGGAGCACCATCTACGACCACTCGGACTCCGTAGACTGCGCCTTGGATTATTGTAACTTTGAATTGGGTTGGCGATACTACCTTAATTGAATCGCCTTGCGATGCGGAGGTCCAATCGGGTTGACCGGCCGACTTGTAGGCGAAATTCGCCACTATCGTTGTGCCTCCTTGGAGTGCTGGCGCATAGTTTCCATGAAGGTATTCGGTCCACCTCGAGTCTGAGCGGGATATCGTCTGGAGGTTAGTTCGGGCCTGTTTTATGTTCATTGTAACCGTTGGGTCGAAGTTTGGCACCTTTCCACTGAACATAGAAGTCAAATCTCCGCCAGCACCAATTGTGAGATATGCGGTCACGTAGTTTGTTCGCAAAGCTGATGGGTTAGCACCTATATTTTCCCAATTGATGCCGTCAGATTTGGCAGCTGAAAACGCTCGACTAAACATTCCGTTCCCATAGCCCATATAAAGCGATTGGAACATGGCAACAAGCGAGTCCTGCTGCGCATAATTGTTCAAGTGAGTCTGACAGACGGCTTTGCTGTCTCGCCAATTCAAGTCTATGCAGGCCTTCATGCCAGTCGTGAGGGGAAATGGGCTTCTGCCATCTGCCCACCAGTCGTAAGGCCAGCCACCACTCACGGCGTTACCAGTATAGAGATTCATTGTCTCATGGGCAATCAAAACGTAGGCATAGCCAGAGTGAATGCCTTGGTAGTCACCATAGAAAGCATCCGTGGGAATACCAATCTCCGTCCCAGATGCATAGATTCTACCACCAGGGGGGGTCAGCTTTAGCGATACCTTTGGGAAATTCTCCATTTGCCCGAGATTGTTGCTAAGCCAAGTAGTGACGCTATCAGGGTAGGGTTTGAACAGATCGATTTCTGCTTTGTGTTGCAAGTAAGAAGCGCATGTCTCCGCATCAGAAATCCACCATTCCCATTTACCACTATCATGAATCTTCAAGGGTAATGTTTCACATCCCGCTACTGGCGGAATGTTGACGTATAGTTGCAAGGCCCCGACGCACTCGCCATCCCAGCCTGTTTCTGTGAAACTTACCGTTGTGCTTGCGCTGTTCGGGTTTGCCACGGAAACGCTTCGTTGAGTTCCCCATTTAACGAATGTCACACCACTGGGGAGGATTACACTGAGAGTGTATGTTCTCCCATCAGCGGTTATGGGAGCACGCTCATACCCTTGGCCGTAGTAGGTACCAACACCACCAATCACGATACCCGCACCAGCATAATCAGGTACCACATATGTGCAAACATAGCGTGGGTTAACAAGGATAACAATGAAATTCGCTGTGACCGTTACGGCGTTGCTTGGCATACTGAATGCGCATGGACTAGCCGATGATCCGCCGCTACAAGATGCGCCAGAAATGGACCAGCTGGAGAATTTGTATCCCGACGATGGAGATGCCGTAACTGAGATGGATGTGCCAGCTGTGTAGGAGCCACTTGCTGTGCCTGAGACACTACCACCTGAACCAGTGGACACTGTGAACGCATATGTGGTCGTGACAACTGCAAAGTTGGCAGTCAGACTCACAGCGTTGCTGGGCATTGAGAAAGCACAGGGACTACTTGCTGTGCCGCCAGCGCATGAGGCACCAGAGATAGACCAGCTGGAAAACTTGTAACCAGAGGAGGGATTAGCCGTAACTGAAATTGGGGTCCCAGCCGCATAGGAGCCGCTTGGAGTACCTGAAGTGGTACCGCCTGAACCAGCAGAAACGGTGAGCGAATAAGTGCTCGTGCCAGATGGAACCAGATTTAACACCAGACTTCCAACACAGTAGCCGTCCCAGCCCGAACTCCCGAAAGTAACAGTCGTACTTGCACTTGTTTGGGATGCCACCGTTACGCTCCGTTGCGTTGACCATGAGCCAAATTTATAGTTCGAAGGCACTGTCGTCGGGCTGATTGGGTAAGTCGTGTCAATCGCAACTGCAACACGTCCACCATCCCCTACAGTTCCAATTCCCGAAATCGTGAAAGTTCCGCCTATGTTATTCGGAGTCACATAGGTGCAGACATAGTAGGTCTGCGTTTGCACGGGCACAAAATTTGCAACCAAGGTCACAGCATTGCTAGGCATGGAGAAGGTACATGGACTAACGGATGCTCCACCGCTACAAGAAGCACCAGAAATTGACCAGCTTGAGAAACGGTAGCTTCCTGATGATGGAGTTGCCGTAACTGAGATGGATGTGCCAGCTGTGTAGGAGCCACTTGCTGTGCCTGAGACACTACCACCTGAACCAGTGGAAACCGAAAGGGGATAAGGTGTTGAAACCGACGGAGTAAGATTCAAGACCAGAGCACCGATGCATGATCCATCCCAACCTGAGCTGCTGAAAGTGACCGTTGTCGTAGAGCTGGTGGGGGAGGTTACGGTTACGCTTCGCTGGGTAGACCACGATTGAAACATGTACCCAGATGGTGCACTGTAAGGACTGATCTGGTAAACTGTGCCATCAGTCTTGACTGTGGCTATTCCTCCGTCTCCAACAATTTGGCTCGCACCGAGAATTTCTGAAATGGAGAATTTCGCGCCTATGTTGTTTGGGTTTACATAGGTACATACGACATAGCTAATTTGGAGAAGGCCCAGAATCCGTGCTTTTCCAACCTCAAATGGTTGAGGATTGATCACATAGGCTACGCCTGTTGTGGCAGTTGCCCCTAGAATGATAAGGATGAGCGCAATCGCCTTTAGAGCTACCAATAGACCTACTCGCCTGTAACCTCTTTAGCCATGGGTGCCTCTAATCTATGGCTTCCTATGGCATTTATGGCTTGTCATGCAGGGGGTGAAGATGAGAAAACTACCCAAACGGCCACTTGATCGGTATGAACTTGAGGAGTTCGTCTAGGAGGTCTAAACTGAAGTAGACTCTCAAGATCCTATCCACGACCAGCACAGTTACCCCACTGACCGCTGCAACAATCATAGACAGATAGAAGGGACCTATCATGTCGTCTATGGCGCGAAACCATGAACTCAGCCCCGCTCCCAGTACGAAGATGCCGATTGTGAAAATGCTCAAGCTCCATAGACCGGGGATTACTGGAAACTGTATCTTCAGAACGGTCCCGAGGATGCTCAGAATCGTTCCTATGATAAGCAATATTACAGTAAGCAATTTGCCTCACCCATCTAAGCCTACCTCAGCCTTCTTATGCCTTTGGGAGAAGCTATTCAATACGACTTGAATTGCCCTCAATAATGGTCTAACGCCACCGTCGCTTGACTAGTATGACCCCTATGATGACTGCTACAGCTATTAGGACTCCGAGACTTGCGATTGCAAGATAGGATTCCTCCAGGGTGCTAGTGATCATATCGAGCTGTAGGATGGGGCGTTCGGCATAGCCTCCTCCTAGCGCGATTTTGTGTGAGCCTTGGGAGAGGGGGATATCCCCAACATAGCCTACGCCAGTATTGTCTGGATTCAAGCGCCCTATGATGCTCCACCCCGGCATTTCATAGACTTGCATGAACCCATACGTAGTCTTGAAGTGCTGGGCGACTTTGCCAGATACTTGAACCTGGAAGTGTACCGTCGGATTAAGGACTGTGACTTGCGAGTTGGGAACGACCTTGCCACCGTTCACGTATCGAGTGAATGCGTCCTCCTGCTTTGGGTATGTGCCAGTTACAAACTGCGAGATTATGCCGTTGAGTTGGTTTGCGTCATTGATGACTTGCAGCTGCACATGGGTCATGCCCGCAACGATTGTGAATTCTTTCGTGACGGAGTCGGGCAGCCATAGATACCATTCGTAGGCAACCGTGGGTGGCGCAGTCGTGTCGGCTCCACCATTGATAATGGCCACATTCGTCTTCACATTCTGGATCGTGGAAAGAGGAGCATTGAACCAAGGCAGACCAATCAAGGCAACAGCATAATAGTCATCAAGGTTGCGGGTCATTTCGTAGGCGAAAGCGTCCGCACCCGCTGAGTACCCTATGCCTACGACTCTAGTGTAGCCTTGCCCTTTCAATTGCACAACTTTGTCGTGTAGCGTCGTATAGGATGGTCCGTAGTTGACATTGCTCATGTACTCGTATCCATCCAGCCCAGTGACTCCAGATATGCTACATATGGCGGGGCCCACATGCCACTGAAAACCACCACATAGGAAGAGCCCATAGGTCTTGTTCTCCAAAGATAGGAGTCCAGTGTAGGATAGAGCTGGCAAAGCTAGAAGCACAAGCAGGATTACTAGAGCCGCAATCCAGCGCCTTCGCAATCCATTCACCACGCTTTCATGTGCTTATGTGCTGCCAGTCAAGATTTCCTTGACGACAGTTACGAGGCCTGCCAAGAATGTTCCTGCGGCGAGAAACATGCTATCCACTGGAAGACCCGTTGCACGCGCAATGGTGGGCGCAAGATCGTTGAGTAGAAGAAGCAGACTTAACGCAAAAAGATTGTAGCTTATCCATCGGCACACATTTGGAAGAACCTCAATATTTCGGATGCCGATCAAGTCCTCGAACCAATCGTTATCAGTGAGAACTATCAAGACGATTCCGAGCAAAAGTCCGCCGATTATGGTGATGGTGTACTGGAGACCGATGCTGCTCAGAATCGAGATCTGAAAGACAGCATCAAGGACTAGGAGACAGGCACCAATGGTGGCACCCAGAATCATCGCAAGACCGCGTTTCATCGCTAACACGCATAACCTTCTACCCTATAGACTATATTTGACTTGCCTTTACTCGCTCTGGCGTCTGCGCCAGATTAGTATCACCATTGCGATGACTGCTAATCCTAATAGGCTAGGCGCGATCATGTCGCCGCCAACAACTTCACTCGTGCCCTCCAATGTCAAAATGGCTAGTGGAGTCCAACTAGAGCCCGTTGTCTGATACTCGAAGCGTACATTATGCGTCCCAATCGACATCGGGATGGGAGCCGTCGCAAAAATCCATTCAGCTGAGCCACCACTGTGTCCTCCTTCTGTCATCGGATAAGGGATGCCGTCTACAAGTACTTGCCAGTTGGCTGTGCTACTCTGTGCCTTGATTTTGAAGATCACTGGAGAGAACACCTTTACTGATCCGCCTTGGGGAACTTGCACTTCATTGCCAGTCACATCTTGGATGAAGAAAATGGCTTGTGGGGGAGGCGGTGTGATGTATGTTGTTTGGAGTTCTTGCAGGGCTCGTGGAGAGGGAGCGATTAGGTCTTGTTGCATTCTTTTGAGGAGGACGGGCATGTCAATTCCCCCACCAGCAGTGATGCTACACATTAGGTCACCTTTGTCACCAACACACTCAGGCGGGTCATCTGGAAGCCCAAGTACATGCCCTAGTTCATGTTCTGCAATGACGGCACCGCCAAGGGGCCTGAGGTGAACCTCTGCGTAAGTTAGCATGGCGGTGCCACTTTCTTCATGTATAGAAACAGCCTGCATGTACGATGACGAAAACATCCCTTGTCCTTGGTCACAGAGTATGAGAAGTTGCTCGCCAGACTGGACCTCTTGCCATTGGATAGTGGGCACGAAGTTGGTCCACGCAGTCATTGCTCGGGTGATTGCGCTTGTTTTGCTCTCAGTCACAGGCGCGAAGGTTGTTGGCATTGCATCACATGTGGATCTGTCCTGGAATCTATACCTGATGGTTGTATCTTCAACCCGCCACATCAGACTCGTTCCCGGAACACTAGCTTGACTTAGGGACGGGATGAGGAGAAGAAGACAAAGCACAACAAGTAAGGCAAGTTCTCGTTTCTTCAGATTCATTAGAGAGCAGGGCATAATTTCTGCCAACAAACACTTTGTAGGCTATTCATGGATACTTGTATTGCTTCTAGGGTATATCTGACTTGCTACCCAAGCCTTTTAAGGTCTTAGAGAAGACAACAAGGCATAGCAAGTAGCCTTTTGCTTTGAACGGAAACGCAGAATCTGCCCAGAGGAAGCGTTTGCCGTTGGAAAGCTACTGAGCTAACTGTAAGTATAAAGTTTTCCTTTAGAGGAACAATAGGTCAACAAGGAGGCCATGGGATGAGGACGTATCATTGCTCAAAATGCAAGAAGGATCTCCCGTTCGATGGAATCTACCTGTTTGTGCCCACGATCTGCAAGGACTGCATGTCCAAGTCCGATGCGCAGAAGAAAGAGAGATCGGCCTAGAGGACAGCTTCTAGAGGTATAGGTAGACGATGTTGATGTTTGCGGTTACTGTGATTGATCCTGAGGGCACTACAGGGGTGCTGGGGGGCACAGTACCGCCCGACACATCTCTTTTCTCCATTGAATAGATTGGTCCCCAGTAGTTCGTTGATAATGATGCGATGCCTATGACGAACCCTCCCGTGGCACCTATGATTGCGTCGGCTTGTCCACGGGCGTCCGCAACGGCTTTCTTGTATGCTTGAGCACGCAGAGTCTCGTAGGTTGCGTCTTTGAAACTGAATCCGATGTAGTCGATCTGGGTGACACCTGCTTGAACTATCTTGTCCAAGACGCTTCCGATTCTAGGGAGGTCATTGACGGTCACTTGGATCGACTGGATTACCTCGTACCCAATTATTTCTCCAGTTGTTGTTGGAATGGGGCAGTATCCTTCCTTGCAATAGTAATCAGTCTGATTGTATACCGCATTTAGCGAGTATGCACTCGTGGTGATATCTTCCTTAGCGATACCCTGAGCCGTCAGCCCTGCCATGACCGATTCCATAATGGCCGCTTGCCTAGAGACAGCGTTCGCCGCTAGGACATCTCGTATTCGGACGGTGAATGAGATCTGTGCTTGGTCGGGTGTAGCGTTTACTGTGCCCGTTCCCGATACCGAGATTCGCGGTATTGCGAAGTAGTAGAGGAAAACGCCTAGCAAAATTATTGCCACCAAACTGATGGCAATTACACGTTTACGCATCAAAGCTCACGACCTAGTGTCCCTTAGAATCTCCTATTAAGCTCAAATATTAGAACACCTATGTCGAAAGTCGCTATAACCATGAATTGCGCTTTGAAAAAGGAGCCGGGAGGCCCCGTGAGGAAGCCCCCGACTCTGACTCTCTGTGAGGTGCGCATGGCCATCAGCCAATGCAAATAGAAAATGCGTTAGTTTTAGTTTTAAGCGTTAGGAACCGTTCTAGTCGTTGTCTGCTTCGTAGATAACTATGAGGCCGAGAATTCCAGCGAGAGTAGATATGATGGTTCCAACAAGCGTCACAGGTTCATACAGAGCCACGAAGAAATGTACTACGGCAGTCATCGACTCATCTCCAAAAGCGATACAATTGATCTTGAATGGCTCTCAGCCGAAGTAGACCAAGCAAGAGTTACAGGATGTGGTGAATCCTTCAGGTACTCGAACCACATTGCTTGCCTTGCCATGTCGACACCAAGGACAGGCCTTGCCAAGTTGCTTTTCGGCTTCTCGCTTGTTCTTTTGCAACTGCTTACGCTGCTGATAGATTTCCCTAACACGGAATCTTCTGTTGCGCACCCCACATCCCTCGTCCTAGCACGCGGATAGGAGATAGACTTGTATAAAACATTGTAGGTTCAGATTCGATACATGTTCGTACCCCAATGATGACAGGTTAGAGAGAACTTGAGCTAATCACTCGAACCTGCGTCTTCGTTTGCCAGACTTGAATCGATGGCTACCCAGATGGGTACTACGAGTCATTCGGTCTCTCTTCTCGCGAAGGAGGGATCACGGGTGTAGTCGCTCAATAGCCATCATCATCTGATCGCGTGCGAAGACAATGGCTAGAATCACGGCAGCTCCAACGCCCGCTATGGTTCCCCAGATTATCATTGGACCTTGCCACACATCCATGAAGGGTACTGTGAGTTGTTGGCTTGTCGTGGTTACTATTCCAGTTGAAAGGTTCCTTGCCTCAATTAGAATCAGGTAGGTTCCAGCCTCAGTGATGGGTACTGTGAATGTTAGGCTCTGTCCGCCTTGAGGCACTGTTGTATCGAAACTATTCTCGTACACGACCTCGCCAGTTCCAGTATTGGTAACTAAGTAGTGCACATTCATGTTTCTTCCACTTGTTCCAGAGTTTGATAGTGCCACTTGAGCGCTGACCGTTGCACTAGGGCCTAGGAGAGATAGGGAGTAGTCAGGGGTTGTGTGTAAGGTTAGCTGAATGCCTTGAGTAGCAGTTGTGGTAGGTGTGATTGGCGGGAGTCCTCCTCCACCTGTCCCAGTGACAAAGGTTGTCGTGAATGTTGGTGAACCACTTGAAGCATCAAATGTGGGGGAGGTGGGGGTGATGTCTTGTCCACCGTGCATGACTACACTGACTGTGGTAGTGCCGTTCTGAAGCCAATATGCAGTAGCTTCTAGGAACGTACCACTTAGTGTGGTGTTGGCGGGAGTCCACTTGAAAGATGTGACTGAGACTGGAGACGTGCCAAGGCTATCTCTCCAAAGGGGCGTTATGGAGTAGACATTCAAGTTCTTGGTAGGGCTTCCGCTTGATGGCACGAATGTCATTCCTGAACTCGGGGTCACATTTGATCCTTCCCATGTAACTGCACTGATTGTCACGGTTCCATTTTGCACTTGGTATGCGACTCCAGGAGTTAAGGCACCACTAAGCGTCGTGTTCGCTGGAGTCCACTTGAACGAAGTTGGTTCCGTGTACAGAGCTACACCAGTATTGGTCTTCCATAGAGGCGTGATTGAATAGACTTTCAAATTCTTGGTTGGAGACCCATCAGAGGGAATGAATGTTGCAGACGCTGGTGTGACATCAGTTCCATACCATGTAACCGCACTAAGCGTAACAGTACCATTTGCTACCTGATAGGCTGTGGCAGGTGAGAGAGCACCTGTCAAAGTAGTGTTAGGCGAAGTCCACTTGAAGGATGTGGGGTTTGCGATGAGTGCCGCACCTGCACTCGTCTTCCAAACAGGAGTGATAGAGTAGACTTTGAGGTTCTTTGTAGGAGAACCATCCGAAGGAATGAATGTTGCCGCTGTTGGCGTCACATCAGTCGTATACCAAGTGACCGCACTAAGCGTGATGGTTCCATTGGCTACCTGATATGCTACACCAGCAGAGAGAGCACCAGTCAATGTCGTGTTAGCAAGAGTCATTTTGTATGAAGTTGGTTCTGTGATGAGGGCGGCACCAGCACTCGTCTTCCACACGGGCGTGATGGAGTAGACCTTCAAGTTAAAATCAGGTGAACCATCAGATGGAACAAATGTCACGGATGCTGGAGTCACATCAGTGCCATACCAAGTGACTGCGCTGATTGTGACCGTCCCATTAGCTACTTGATAAGCTGTAGCAGGGGAGAGAGCACCTGTCAAAGTACCATTAGGTGAAGTCCACTTGAAAGAAGCTGGGTTCGCAATTAACGCTGCACCAAGATTTGTCTTCCAAGTAGGCGTAATAGAATAGACCTTCAAGCTGAAGGCAGCTCCTACATTGGCATCAAATGTGTTCGCAGCAGGAGTCACATCGGTAGTATACCAAGTGACTTCGCTAATCGTTGTGGTCCCATTCTGTAAATAATATGCCGTGCCAGGCGTTAGGGCACCACTTAAGGTAGTGTTGGGGGGAGTCCACTTGAAAGATGTGGGTTCCGTGATTAGAGCAGCACCCGCACTCGTCTTCCAGAGAAGAGTTACAGAGTACACTTCAAGACTGAATGTTGGAGATCCAGTGGAGGCATCGAATGTGTACGCAGCCGCAGGAATCACATTGGAGCCTTCCCAAGTGACATCATTAAGCGTAGTCGTTCCAACTTGCATCTGATACGCAACCGCTGGAGTTAATGCAGCGCTTAGTGTGCCGTTTGGTGGGGTCCACTGGAAGGATGCAGGTTCAATATACAAAGCCGCGCCAGTGTTATCTTTCCATAGAGGCGTCACAGAATAGACTTTCAAGTTGAAGGTGGCACCTACATTGGCATCGAAGGTATTAGCGACAGGTGTGACATCAGTTCCCTCCCAAGTGACAGCACTAACTGTCGTGGTTCCATTCTGCAAATAATAGGCAGCGCCAGGCGTTAGGACACCACTCAAGGTAGTGTTTGCAGGGGTCCACTTGAAAGAATTAGGCTCCACATTTAATGCTACACCCGCGTTTGTCTTCCAGAGAAGCGTGACCGAATACACCTCAAGGTTGAATGAGGGAGATCCACTCGACGGGTCGAATGTGTACGCAGCCGCAGGAATCACATTGGAGCCTTCCCAAGTGACGCTGTTTAATGTCGTAGTTCCATTCTGGATCGAATAGGCTACTCCAGGAGTCAGCGTACCACTCAAGGTGCTGTTCGGAGGGGTCCATGTGAACGCGGTGGGCTCCACATATAGGGCTGCACCAGTGTTATCCTTCCATACGGGCGTTATAGAATAGACTTTGCAGACAGCCGTGACATCTTTGTCAGCATCCATCGTTACTGAGAATGAGCCGTTAACCCAACTGGTCTGCCACTGTACCTTCACCGTGACTACTTCCGTATCTGTGATTGAAGTGTAGTTAGCCCAACAACCATAACTGCCACATGTGACGGTTAATTCAAATGGGGCGGTAGTGTTGGTCATTGTCACCTTCGCGCCAACTAGATCAGTGACACCATCATTCATCACTGTTTTCACATTCAAGGCCCAAGGTCCAACCGCATGGGCGGATGGAATGGAGGATAGAAATAGAGACGCACCAAGCGCAAGCGTAACCAAAACGATGGAAAAATTCAGAATGCGCGTAGCATGACGATCAAGCAGGGTTATCACGTCCTAGCCATGCTGTGCTAGAACGCCGCCTGAAACGGTGCCTAGGCATCACTCATCGATCAAGCATAAGGTAGGCTCAAGGTATATCTGACTTTCGATAGGACCTCTAAAACCGCGAAAACTGAGGGCGGTTGAATATCTCTTGAACCGCTAGCTGTCCCTTCGTCGTCTCCAGACAATTAGGATGATGAACATGAGGATGGCTAGGAGAACTATTCCCATGTGCGGAATCTCGTATGTGGAAC
>Ga0315296_10001686_pt1 | contig 19241 bp, 12 predicted proteins | sample YL17G14_18_MG_FD_203921 | JGI IMG/M metagenome (GOLD analysis project Ga0315296, IMG submission 203921) | Sediment microbial communities from Yellowstone Lake, YNP, Wyoming, USA - YL17G14_18 | ecosystem: Environmental > Aquatic > Freshwater > Lake > Sediment | place: USA: Wyoming | collected...
GCGCAGCAGACCAGCGCCGTCCCGGTGAAGACCGCGCAGGTGGTGATGGCCGACCTGGAGTCGGTGCTGCGGGTCACCGGCAGCGTGGTGCCGGATCACAAGGCAGCGCTGACCTCCAAGATCCCGGGCAAGGTGGTGGCGGTAACGGTGCAAGAAGGGGAGCCCGTCGTCGCGGGGCAGGTGGTGGTGCGACTGGATGACAGTGACATCCGGGCGCAGGTGTCCCAGGCGCGGGCAGCGGTGCAGGCAGCCGAGGCGGCGCGAGGGATGGCGCAGGCGCGGCTGGACCTGGCGCTTGCCGGCGCGCGTCCCCAGGAGCGCCGCCAGGCGGAGGAAAACGTGGCCCAGGCCAGGGCGGCGGTGAGCGCAGCAGAGCAGGGGCTGCAAGCACTGCGCAAGGGAGCGCGGGAACAAGAGCGCGCCCAGGCGGAGCAGTTGGTGCGCCAGGCCCAGGCGGCGCGAGACAACGCTGAGGCGAACCTGCGCCGCGCGGAGAGCCTGTTCGGCAGCGGCGCGATTCCAGAGCAGCAGCTCGACCTGGCGCGCACCCAGCAGAAAGTCGCCGAGGCCCAGTACCAGGCGGCGAAGGAGCAGCTCGACCTGGTGCGAACCGGCGCGCGCCCCGAAGAGATCCGGGTGGCCGAGGAACGGGTGAAACAGGCGCAGGCGGCGGCGCAAATCGCGGCGCAGCAATTGAGCCTGGTGCGCGAGGGTGCGCGGCCGGAGGACATCCGCACGGCGCGGGAACAGGTGAACCAGGCGCAGGCGGCGGTGGCGCAGGCGAAGGCGGCGCTGGAGGGGGCGCAGGTGATGCTCAGCAACGCGGTGATTCGCAGCGCTCTGTCGGGCCAGGTGGCGCAGCGTGAGGTTGATCCGGGGCAGACCGTGATGCCGAGCCAGCCGCTGCTGGTGGTGGTTGACAATCGGCAGGTTTATGTCCAGGCGAACGTGAGCGAGGACGACATCCGCAAAGTGCGCTCGGGGCAGGCGGTGCGGGTGGAGATAGATGCGTACCCGGGGGAGACCTTGGCCGGGACCGTGAGCGACGTCTTGCCGGCGGCACAGCAAGAGACGCGGATGTTCGAGGTTCGGATCCGGGTGCCGAATCCGCGGGCGCGGCTGAAGGCGGTGATGTTTGCGCGCTGCCAGATCGTGATCGAGCGCTTCCGCGCGGTGGCGGCGCCGCGGCAGGCGGTGGTCGAGGAAGGCGGACGCAAGGTGATTTTCGTGGTGCGCGAGGGCAAGGGCCACCTGGTGCCGGTGGAGCTGGGCGCTGAGCAGGGGGACCTGGTGCAAGTCACGCGCGGGCTGCGCGCGGGTGAGCAGGTCGTGATCAGCGGCCAGCATCGTCTGCGCGACGGCGATCCGGTGAGCATCGCGGGAGGAGGGGCCTGATGTCCATCTGGGGCATCGCGGTTCGCCGTCCTGTCTTGATCGCCATGGTCATGGTGGCCCTGGTGGTGGTCGGCCTCATCAGCTATTTTCGCCTGGGCATGGATCTACTGCCCAACCTGAAGATTCCCTACGTCACGGTGGCGGTGGTTTACCCGGGCGCCGGACCGCGCGAGATCGAGACCGAGGTCACTAAGCGCATCGAGGATGCGGTCTCGACCACACGCAACGTTAAGCAGATCAACTCATATTCCTACGAGGGCGTGAGCGCGGTGGTCATCGAGTTTGTGAGCGGCACCGACCCTGACATCGCAGCACAGGATATCCGCGACAAGGTCGCCCCCGTCGAGCGCAATCTGCCGCAGGACGCGGAGAAGCCTGTGATCTCCAGGGTGGACCTGGAGGCGCGGCCGGTGCAGGAGCTGGCGGTGTCGAGCGATCTGCCCCTGATACGGGTGCGCCGACTGGCAGAGGATGTCATCGCGCCGCGCCTGGGGCGCGTCGCCGGGGTAGCGTCGGCCAATGTTTACGGCGGACTGGAGCGGGAGATCCAGGTGCTCGTGGATCGCTCGCGGCTGGAGGCCTATGGATTCTCCTTCGACCGGTTGGCGCAGGCGCTGGCAGCCGGAAACCTTAACATCCCGGCCGGCCACATCAACGAGATCGGCCGCCGCTTTACGGTGCGGGTGCCGGAGGAGTATCGCAGCATCGAGGAAGTCCGCCAGACCCTAATCATGACCCCCAAGGGCCCGGTGCGCCTGGAGGACTTGGCCGATGTCCGCGACACCCACAAGGAACGCGAAACCGTCACCCGCCTCAACCGCAAGCCCACGGTCAACATCTCGGTCGTCAAGGTCGCGGAGGCCAACATCGTGCAGACCGCGGCCGGGGTGCGCCTAGCGCTGGAGGAACTCAACCGGCAACTGCCCGCCGGCACCAAGATCACCGAGGTTCTGGACCGCTCGGAATTCGCCAAGGAAAGCGTCGCCGACGTCACCAACAACCTGCTGCTGGGGGGGCTGCTCGCGGTGATCGTGGTGTTCCTGTTCCTGCGCAGTTTCCGCAGCACGGTCATCGCCTCGTTTGCGCTGCCGACGTCGGTGATTTCCGCGTTCGGGTTGATGTTCTTCGCGGGTTTTACTCTCAACATGATGTCCATGCTGGCGCTGGCGCTGGCGATCGGGATGTTGATTGATGACGCGATCGTGGTCATCGAAAACATCTACCGGCACGTGGAGGAGGGAGAAACGCCGCGCGACGCAGCGGTGCAAGGCACCGGCGAGATCGCGGCGGCGGTGATGGCGATCACCTTCACCATCGTCGCGGTGTTCGCGCCCATCGCGTTCATGAGCGGCATCGCGGGACAGTTCTTCCGCCAGTTTGGGCTGACGGTAGCCTTTGCGGTGCTGGTGTCGCTGGTGGTATCGCTGACCCTGACGCCGATGGCAGCCTCGCGCTTGCTGCGGCGCGCGAGCAACCCGGGAACGCCGGGCGGGGTGCTGGGCGCCATCGGGGCATTCTACAGCCAGGTGGATGCGAGATACCGCGTCATCCTCGGCTGGGCCTTGCGCCATCGGCGGCTGGTGGTGATGGTCGGGGTGGCGTCCTTCATCCTGGGCCTCTTGCTGGTTCGGTTTGGCATCCCCGCCGAATCCTTCCCACAGATGAACAGCGATGACTTCGAAGTGGCGCTCACTCTTCCCGGCGGCACCTCGCTCGACAGCACCGATGAGCTGGCGCTCGGCGTCGAGGAGCAACTGCTCCGATTGCCGGAGGCGCAACGGGTGCTCTCCCGCGTGGGCGGCAGCACGACCTCCGTCTTCGGCGGCGGCGGCGGCGCCAACGAGGCGGTGATTGACGTAAAGCTCAAGTCCGAGCGCCGGCGCACCACCCAGCACATCATGGACCAGGTGCGCCGCGAGCTGCGCCGCTGGCCCGACCTCAAGTCGAGCGTGACCCAGGCGGGGCTGATGGGCGGCTCCCAGTCGCCCATCCAGGTTGACTTGACCGGGCCCGATCTCGACCGCTTGATGGCCATCGCAACCCACTGGATGAACGAGTTGCGTAGTGTGCCCGGGGTGACCGACCTCGATCTCTCGATTCAGCCGGGCTCCCCCGAGGCCAACGTGCGGGTTGACCGCGTCAAGGCGGCCAACCTGGGGCTGACGCCGGGCCAGGTGGCGCTGGCGCTGCGCGCCGCGGTTGACGGCGTGGTCGCCACGCGCTACCGCGAGAACGGCGACGAATACGACCTGCGGGTGCAGTTGCGCCAGTCGGACCGCCAGCACGTGAGCCAGCTCGAGGATCTCGCAATTCAGGCAGCCAACGGCAACCTGATTCCGCTGCGCGCGGTGGCGCAGGTGCAGTTCACCGCCGGCCCCACGGTCATCAGGCGCACCGACAAGGAACGCACGGTTAGCGTTCTGGGCAACCTGATGGGCGGCTATACGAGCGGCCCCGTTGTCCAGGCCGTCCAGCAGCGCGTGGCCCCGCTGGCGGCAGAGCTGCCCAAGGGATACCGGGTCGTCTATCGCGGCGAAGCGGAGTTCATGCGCGAGGTTTTCATGCCGATCTTCTTTGCGCTGGGATTGTCGGTGTTGTTCGTGTACATGGTGCTGGCGGCGCAGTTCGAGTCGTTGATCCACCCGTTTACCATCGGCCTGTCGCTGCCGCTGTCCATCGTGGGCGCGGCGCTGTTGTTGTGGATCACGGGGGCGACGCTCAACGTCATGTCGCTGATCGGGATCGTGATGCTGATGGGGCTGGTGACCAAGAACGCGATCCTGCTGGTGGACTACACCAACACCTTGCGCGGCCGGGGGTTGGAGCGCAACGAGGCGATCTTGCGCGCGGGCCCCACCCGGCTGCGGCCAATCCTGATGACGACGACCGCGATGGTCTTCGGCATGCTGCCGATCGCGTTGGGGCTGGGCAAGGGCGCCGAGATCCGCTCGCCGATGGCGATCGCGGTGATTGGCGGCTTGCTGAGCTCGATGTTTCTGACGCTGGTCATGGTGCCGGTGGTGTACACCATCTTCGATGACCTGGGCGCCGGCCGCCGCGCGAGCCCTGCGGCCGCGGCCGAGCACAGCGACATCGGCAGCATTGACCGCCGGTAGCGGGCGTGATAAATTGGGGGCGGGTCCGATAGCGGCTGGCGAAAAGATCCGCCGCTGCTGTCGCGGCGCTGGCCCCTTCATCTATTTTCTCTCAACTGATGACTGGTATGGGCCGTTAGCTCATCGGGCAGAGCACCGGACTTTTAATCCGGGGGCGGCAGGTTCGAGCCCTGCACGGCCCACCATGCTGGGATGGAAGACATAACCCGTCTTGCGGCAGGCGGCAGTGCACCACCAGGTCGCCTGTCGGCTCCACATCGATGCGTGTCACCGCTTGGCGCAGCCACGTCTTTAGTCTTTCCTGCGGGCCGTGCTGTAGCAGATGGCCGGTGTCGTCGATGTAAGCGCGCAGGTCCGACCTCGTAATCTGGATATCGCGAGCGCACTTGGCGCGCTCCCGCAGTCCCTCAATGTCGCCGCGCAGGCGCGTCACCTCAGTCGTGACCTCCACCAGTCGTTCGCCGAGGGTCGCCGCGTTGAAATGCGCGTCATCGGATTCCAGCAGGTCCAGCAGGCGCTGGCGGCGCTTGTCGGCCTTGGCGAGCTGGGCCTCCAGTTCTGCCCGCTGCTCGGCTGACCCATCCACGATGCTGGCCAGCTTCTGATTGGCCAGCTCCACGAGCATGTCCAGAGCCGATTCTGTGAACACGTGCTGGCACAACGCGTCAAGCACCGCCTTGTCGGTCTTCTTGCCGCTCAGGCGGGGGGCGTCGCAGATGCGCTTCTTGAGGCGGCCATTGCAGATGTAGTAGTGGTAGCGTCCTCCATGTCCTCGGGCGGCTAAGACGCCATACAGCGTGCCGCAATGGCACCACACGAGCCCGGAGAGAAGCCATTGCGAGCCGGCGACTCGCGGATTCAGTTCACTGGCACGCCGGCTGCGCAGGGCCGCCTGGACCTTCGCAAATCCCTCCTCGGACACGATGGGCGGATGGTGGTTGGGGAGCAGGGCCCACTCGTCGCGGGGGCGCGAGCAGTGCCTCGCTGGGTCCCGGCGATTCCAGACCAAAGCACCCGTGTAAACCGGGTGGGTCAGGATGTAGTGGACGCGGTTCAGCGGCCAGGGCGTGCTCGTTTCGGCACGTACGATGTCCGATATAGAGCGCAGTCCGTGCCCTTTGAGCGCGAGGTCGAAGATGCGGCGTACCCGGGGGGCCGTGGCTTCATCGATTTCCAGCGTGTTGTAGCTGTGCCCGTTGTTCTGAATCAGGCGCAGCCGATAGCCATAGGGCGGCTTCGCGCCCGGCCAGCGCCCCTGGCGCACCGCCTCGGTCATGCCGCGGTGGACCTCCTGCGACAGCTGGCGACTGTAGAAATCGTCAATGACCTCGATGACGCCTTCCAGCAGCTTGCCTACCGGCGAGTCGTCGAAGGGCTCGCTGATGGACACGACGTCGATACCGTGCCTCTCCAGCAGTCCCTTGTAGACGACCGCGTCCTCGCGGTTGCGCGCAAACCGGGAGGACTTCCAGCACGCGATGATGTCAAACGGGACCGGCTTGCGCTTGGCGTCCGCGATCATCCTCTGGAAGTCGGTGCGCTTGTCCGTGCGCCCGGACTGCGCCTTGTCGCAGTACTCGCCGACGACGATGTGCCCGTTCTTCTGCGCCCACTCGTGCAGCAGCTTGAACTGAGCCGGAATGCTCAGGTCCTTTTCCGCCTGACGCTCGGACGAGACCCTGGCGTAAAGCGCGATGCGCTTCATCCGTTCATGACCCTCGAATCTGCGGGGCGACATGGTTAATCACCCATCCTCATCGCTGACCACCGCCCCATTCATCACTCGAAGGCTGCCCCTCGTCAAGGCCTGCTTCGGCCGACGGGGCGGCCCCGGGCGCCACGTGGGCCGCTGTGGGCCCACCGGCACGGCCCGGGCGGCCAATATGCGCGCAGAATCGGCAATGGCGGTCGCTTGTGGCTGCGAGGCGGCCCGCCGCGTTGTCGCTCGTCTGGGGCTTCTGTCGGTGGCCCGGTCTCGCCCATGGGCCGCACGGACAGAGCGCGCGCGGGCGGGCCCCTGGTAAACCGTCGCGTCGCACGGTTGGCAGGTGCGGCAGCACGCGTGGTGCCTCATCTCGTCTCTTGCTGCCTGGCTGGGGTCGGCCCGCCCCTCTTTGTGCCATCGTCATCAGGCATGTCGATGCTAAGTAGCTCCGGGTGCTCGCGGACGAACGTCCGCGCAATGATCTCCGCGAACAGGTCCATGACCGCAGCCGCGGCTTCAGCAGTAAGCTCCGTGCCAGATTCTGCTATTCGGATTCGCGCATGTCCGCGACGCAAAATGGAGACTCCTGCACATCGCCGCGTCGGCTCGCGTGCTCGGCCCGCACCGCCCAGGCGGCCAGCAGGCGCAACACGGCGCCAGTAATCGCGCCCTGTGGCCCCGTGTGCCGCGTGAAGGAGGCCTCCAGCGCTATAGCGCCAGGCTCTGCCTCTGAGCGCGACAGGGGCGCTTCAGGCTTGCCCCGAGCGCTCGTCCCGAGCGGAGCCGAGCGAGAGGGCGTCCCAATCCTGCCCAAGGTGAACGTGGGTGAGCGTTGGTGAACGTCTTGCCACCCGTCCTCTCTCCATCATGCCTGACTTTCTCCCTTTCCTCGCGCGCGTAGCAAGAGGCTCAAAACGTTCACCGATGTTCACCATGTTCACCGGATTCCAGGGGCGCGGCGGCCTGGGCCGCTATGGGCACGAGCTGCCAGCGGTTGGCGCGTTTTGCTTTGCCCGCCAGCACGACCCTGTGGTCACCGATCACCCGATCGCGTTGCTTCCCCAACTGTTTGCCAAACGCGGTTCGCTGCGACTGTTCGCTGCCTTTGCCCAGGTCGAACCCGTCCATCTCCAAGGCCAAGGGGAACAGCTCGGAGGTGCCCACCTCGTCTTCCCGAAACCGATCCCACCAGGCATCCACGAAGTTGCGCCACGTGGCTCCCTCGTGATCAGCCAGTTCGTAGAACTCGTTCAGATTGGCCAAAAAGCCGGGGATGCCAGCGTGCTCCAGCATCCCGCCGACGACAGCCGTCCATTTCTCGTAGGAGCCAAGTGGCCGCTGTTTGGGATGCGGTTTACCAGCAGCCAGCCAGGCGCGCGCTAGGGTAAGCGCAGCCCAGATCAGGCGGCCGCGGTGCTCATGAGCCCAGAGCCGGAGATCCGGGTGTTTGAAGTCGGAGTCGCTCCGGAGCCAAGGCCGGTCCATGCGCGGGTCGAGGCGGATGCGCACGCTGCGGCGGGCGATCTCGGTGCTCATGGTGGGGTTGTTGCCCGTGGTGACCCAGGCACAGCGCACAGGTACGCGCACGATCTCGCTGCGCCCCAGCACGCGGTCTTCCCATATCACCGCGGTCAGGGCCGCCGCCAGCACACCGGACTCGAGACACCGCGTCACGTTGTCGAACAGAATTGCGGTGCGTCCCTCGCACAGCTGGGCGGTTATCCTCTTGCGGAGTTCGTCGTCGTCGGAGGTCCAGGCCACCACGCCCGGATGTTTACCTACCGCTGGGATAAGTAACACCTCGGCTAGCAGCCCTTTGCCGCAGCCAGGAGTCGGCGCTTCGATCAGATGGTTGGGCGTCGGGCCATCAATCAGATCGTGCACAAACGGGAGCAGTAGCAAGGCGACTGCGTGCGCACGGTCTGCGGCGTCCACGAACGGGAAATCGCAAATGGGATCGAGGATGACATCCACAGCGGCGCGGACATCTTCAGGCGTGGGATCATGCGGTACGTCGGGCACCAGGAAACCCTTCGCAGGCGCGTGATAGACGCGAGCACTGGGGTGATAGCCGGCGCCCATGTGCAGCGTGCCATCAGCCCCGAGTATTGGCCCCTCGACGATGCGCGCCAGCACCGGCAAGGGCGGCTCTGGGGTCGCGAGTACGTCGCGTACAACGTCAACGGGTGGCTTGGCGGGCACCTCAATCCACTTGTCGTGATCCTTCTTGCGCGCGCGCCAGTTCGCGGCCCGTGCCAGTTCGTGGCGGAGCCGGTCAATGCTAAGTTCCCGGAGCACCGGCGCGTCAGCCTCGTCGCGCTCAAGGCGCACGGGGACTCCGCCATGTCGGAACAGTCTTGGCGGGTCATTACGCCGGCTCAACGCAGCCCAGGACTGCCGAGTCACTTCGGGCAAGACCTGGTCGCTCGCGTAGATGACGGGCAACGCGTGACCTTGGTGCTGTGCGAGCGTCCCTTCACCGTCTGGCGCCGTAGGGGGTGAGGCTTCAAGGTTGCTTTGGACCTGCGACTGCCATTGGGAAGCCTGGGCGACCAGGGTGTCCAGCTCCGCGCGGATGCTGTCTCTGTCGATTCCTTGAGCTTCTCGTTCCGCGATCCAGTCGGCGATGTCCGAGCCGTCGCTGCGGTCGGGGTATAGGTCGATGATCCTAATCGAAGTCGGTTTGCCCCAAAGCGACCGCGCGACCAGGTCGCCATGTTCCCGTCCCGCCTTGTCCGCATCGACCCAGATCAGAACCTCGAGGCCGCGCAGGGCCTCCGAATACTCAGGCTTCCACTCGCCCGCGCCATACGGGTTGCACACAGCGATGAAGCCGAGCTCGCCGAGGACGTCGCAGCACTTTTCGCCTTCAGGGAGGTGCACACGCTCACCTCGGGCCTGCGCCAGCAGAGGCTGGTTGTAGAGGACCGGCGGAGCGGCTGCCGAGCAGGGCTTCATCTTCAGGGTCCAAATCCAGCCGTCGTGGCAATCACGCTTGCCCTTCTGGCATTCGGCTCGATGGGGACACTCCCGCCAGTTGTCCGGTGCTTCCCGACGGAGAACGTAGGTCTTACCCTTGGGCGTTTCGAAGCGGCATTTCTGGAAGAGCTTCTGGCTGCCGTCAGGGCTGTAGTAGTCCCAGACGGCCACCGGCTGCCTGGCGTCGCCGATGACGTCGATGCCCAGGTGGCGCGCGAGGTCGAGCAGGGTGCCCTTCGCCTTGCACCTGAAGCAGTAATAGCCTCGCTCCCTCACGCGGAGGTCGGGATGGTGGGGCGGTCTGCCCTTGCCGTCCGGGTGGAACACGCACCAGCAGACGTACTCGCCCTTGGCATTCGGGCCACGGACCACACGGAGAAATGGCAACACCTGCTGGAACAGGCTAGATGCGTCCCAGCGGTCTTGTCTCATGGCCGGGCTGCCCCCCGCCCGTGCAGCCCGTGTGACCGCGCCACTTCGCGCCATGAGCATGGGCAATGGAGCAAGCCACGCTGTGCGCTTGACCGTGGGCGCTCGCCGTGGTAATGTGAATCCGGGCTTGTAACCAGGCCCCCCGCCGCTCCGTGCTGCTGCTTTCCAGGGCCCCAGCCGGAGCGGTTCCTCTTGCGTGGCTTCACCTCTCGTCGCCTTCCCGGGATACTTCGCGCGCCTGCCGTGGTGTACGCCACCGCACGATGCGTTCTACTTCCTCGCGCGAGTAATAACGCACACCCTTACCTGGGCCAGGACCGCGAAGCGACGTGATCCGGCCCTCGCGCTCCCATCGCAGGAGTGTTTGCGGATGCACCCGCAACCGCCGCGCCAACTCACCGATCCGCACATGTCCCGTCATGCCTTCATCCTCCTTTACAGGTAAGCGCATTCTGAATAGACTCTAGCAGGACCGACGATGCACGCGAACTGGGGGAAAAACAAGGGGAACGGCTGGATCGTCGATGACCGGGCCTAACCTATGCGAGTGCTACGGCCAGCCCGACGCTGGAATCGAGATCTGGGAGCAGTCCCGGCTTAGGGCCGGAGACGGCCGCTCCGTGCCGTGGCTCATCGAGAACCCGCACGTGCTGGTAGGAATCCGCCCTGGCCGCAACCCAGACGGTGTCGAGGAGGGCCGCCGCTACAACCCGTTCGACTACTATTTCCCGCCGCACAAGCGCAGGCAGAAACCTAAGGGCCGTCAGCGTAGCGAGAGCTTACACCTCGAGTTCGCATCGCTGGCACACGCTACGGGCGCCCACGAGTTGCTGGCCGTTGACGCTAGAGGAGGCGGTCGCAGACGCACTTACTGGAACGGATGGAACTGCGGTCTCTTGACGATTGCGGTCAACCGGCTCGTTCGCGCGTCCTCGTCGGAGGAGATCGAGAAGGTGCTGGCCTTCGTGAAGCGGTGGGGGCTGCCAGAAGCGCATGATACTGACTTGCCGGCGGAGTCACGGTTCGGCGACCCCTATATCCCCGTCAAGCAGCGCCTGGAGGTGGTCGACCTTGACATGGGGTCCCGTCCGGCCGTCCCTTACTCGGCGCAACGGCTTCTATACCTGGCGTGCGAAATGCGCTACGCGCTGACACTGTGGGGTCTGCTTATCGCGCGAAATCCTGATGAGGAATCCATTGAGCGCGTTCTGCGAATCCTCGAGCTTCTGCCGTCCGCAGAAACGCGTCCTCCGTGGGGCTACAAGTACTGGCGGGAGCCTCGCGCAGCCATCGTCCCCAGGCACGACATCAGCGGGCCCAAGGAGGATGCCCTCCGCGTCCTGTGGGATGTCGTCCAAGTCCGATTGCGCCCGAGCCGCACATGGCCTCGGTTGATTCGCCGCGGGAGACGTCCCGCCGCAGAGCCCTACTGGTGGTGTCCGGATCTACTGACCTCCATGTGGGTCATGTTCTATGTGGACATGACTGCCGGGCACACAATCGCTCAATGCAGGTGGTGCGGCCTGCCCTATCACAAGAAACCGTGGCGCCGACGCGTCCGCGGAAAGCTTGAGGAGCACCGGTTCTGTTGTGCAGTTTGCCGAGACGCGTGGAAAGACGCCCATCGCCCGAAGTCCTCTCGCGCCGTGCCGGGCAAGGCGCGGGCCAGCTCAAGGGGGCGACCGTCGGACGCCTCACACTTGCCGGCGGATAGGACGACACACCGCACCAGTGTCACCGATCGCCGAAATGCGGCGGATGACACCGCCAAGGCGCGCACGACAACGACAGCCAAGGCTAACGGACGGAGCGACGTCCGACGAGGTCGTTCGCGGCCCGACGTCGCGATCTGAACGCGTGGCTGCACGAACACGCCGAGATGCTGGACACCGTGTTCGCGGCACCATCGATGAACTCTTTCGGATCTCGCAAGTCCCCGCGCAACGGTGTGCTCGCTCTTGCCCCTCGACCTGAGCCGCCGGGTCTAGGAAATGCGGACACGGGAACGGCGCAGTTCCTCACGTGAGATAGCGAGCACCAGCGACCACCGCGCCTGGGTTTCTCGCGCACAACAGCATGCAGTCATCGCCGCGGCCATCTGCAAGCGGATACCGCGGGCACGAGCGGAACCGCAAGCACCGCAGCGCGATGACCGCGGTCCATCAGATCCCAGTCGCCACCCTGCCACGCCCTGTTCGCCGCGCCGACAGTCGCCTATACTACTCTCGGCCGGCTGGTTCACAACGCCTGCCGCATCAGCGATTTGGCGTCGTCGGCGCGTGAACTGGTCAGCGAAAGTGGGGCGCACCGATGTTTGACAAGTTACCCTTTGCGGCGGTATAATTCCAGTAGACAACGAAGCCCCTGGCCCTGACTGGTGCGGGGGAAGAGCCGACGCGTACGAGCCGGCTTCTGAGCTGAGGTAGGGTCTAGCTAACCTGAACCTGAGCCCGGGGGCTGGCTTGTCTTTTTTGCGCCAGAGGGGCACAAGTGGACGGGGTGAAAGGCGTGAGCCACCCCCTCCGCACAGACAGCGGGCAAGCCGCGAGGACACACAAGGGCTGCGATATCCACCTGTCCGCTGGGCGAGGACCGGAGGCCGGTCAAATCGCTACAGATCCGCGACATGGGACCGTGGCGCGGCACCGTGCGTGTAGTCGCGAAATTGGGGAGGGTGGGGTGACAGGGCGCAATTCGCGCCCCGGCCCACGTCCGGGACTGTGCTGAGGCAACGATGTGCTGCGTTCAGCAATATGAAAAGTCGCCAAAGAACACGGGCGGATCGCAGGGCAAGTCCCGCCCGCGGGTGTGCGAGTGGTGCGAGGTTGCCTTTAAGCAACGGCACAGAGCGGGGCGCTATACCCAAAGGTTCTGCTCACGGCGCTGCGCAGGGTTCGCCAATGCAGAGGCGCAGCGAGCGCAAGCTACGCCGGCCACCTGCCCCGTTTGCCACGGCATATTCGCTGCACTCGGGCCGGATCATAGGTACTGCTCGCCAGTCTGTCGGCGCCGAGCGCGCAAGCGCCGGCGTTACGAGAAGCGTAACGCGGCTTACATTCCTGAACTCAACTCGTTGGAGGTGTGGACATGGGAGTGACAGCATCAGGGATAGCAATTCACTGTGCGTTCGATGAGGTGGTGGATGTGGCGTCGCTGGTGCCGAACCCGCGCAACCCGAATCGCCACCCTGAGGCGCAGGTAGACCTGTTGGCGCGCATCATCCGCGACCAGGGCTGGCGGGCGCCGATAACCGTCTCCAACCGCAGCGGCTTCATCGTCCGCGGCCATGCGCGGCTGCTGGCGGCGCTCAAGGCCGGCTGGGGAGAGGTGCCGGTTGATCGCCAAGACTATCCGAATGAAGCCGCGGAGTGGGCGGATCTGATCGCCGATAACCGCTTGGCGGAGCTGGCGGAACCGGATTCCGAGGCATTGCTTGAGATGCTGCGCTCGGTAGAGTGCGACGGACTTCTCGAGTTGACGGGCTATGATCCCGACTCCCTGGCCGCCCTGGTTGCGGATGTCAACGCACTGCATCCGTGCGAGGAGAGCTTCGACGCGGAAGAGGCGATGGCCGAGGCCGAGCAGGCCACCGGCCCCACGCGAGTTCAGCCGGGTGACATCTGGCAGCTTGGTCAGCATCGCCTTCTGTGCGGGGACTGCACTGTGCCCGAGAAGTGGGAGCGCCTCATGGCCGGTGTCATCGCCCATGCGGTGGTCACTGATCCGCCCTATGCAGTGCACTATGTCGGAGGCCGGGCCGCCCAGGAGGAACGCATCGCCCGGGCGCGCCGGGGCCTGGATAAACCCTCGGACGCCTATTGGGATGACATGACTCCTGAAGCGTATCGTCGCTTGCTGGTCGCGAGCCTGTCCCTGGCGCACCGGCACAGCGATTCCCAGGCTCCACTCTACCTGTGGTGCGCCAGCACGCACCTGCGAAACGTCCTGGCGTGCATGCAAGAGGCCGGCTGGCAGGAGCGCAATCTCCTGGTGTGGGTGAAGAACAATGGCGCCGGCGCCTTGTTCGCCCAGTATAAGCACTGGTACGAGCCGTGCTTCTATGCTCACAAGCAGGGTGAAGCTCCCCGCTGGCACGGCCCCACGAACGAGTCCACCGTCTGGCAGCACGATAAGCCCGCCCGCAACGACTTGCATCCGACTATGAAGCCGCTGGCGCTGATCGAGCGCGCGATCCGCAACGCCACTGAGCCGAGGCAGATTGTGGTGGATTGCTTCCTCGGCTCGGGGACCGCCACCATCGCGGCGGAGCGCGCTGCGCGCGCGTGCTACGGCATGGACCTGGAGCCAAGGTACTGCGATGTCATCCTTGCGCGCTGGGAGGCGGAAACCGGCAAGCAGGCGATGCTGGCTGAACGCATTGGCGAGGAGGTTCAAGCATGAGAGGCCGCAAGCCGAAACCGACGGCGTTGAAGCTCCTGCACGGCAATCCTGGCCGGCGACCGCTGAACGCACGAGAACCGAAGCCCAAGACGGGCTTACCGCCCTGTCCGTCGAGCTTGAAGGGTACGGCCCGCGTGGCGTGGCGGCAAATGGCCAAGATGCTGCGTGATGCCGGCATTGGCACCGTGCTCGACCGCAATGCCATGATCCTGCTGGTTGACGCGTGGGAGACCTATGTGAGCGCCACCACCACCCTGCGTCAAAGCGGACTGCTCGTGAAATCGCCGACGGGTTACCCGATGCAGAACCCCTTGCTGGCCGTCGCCAACCGGGCCCACGAGCAGCTCGTGCGCTTGCTGGGCGAGTTCGGCATGACGCCGGCAGGCAGGACCCGCGTTCACGTCGAGCTGCCCCAGGAACCCGATCCGCTCGCGGAGTTCCTGAGCAGGCAATGAGGGTCGCCCCCTGGAGATCCCAGCGTCGCCGGCACATGGAAGCCGCACGCATGGCCTTGACAAGGGGGCGCGTCCGAGTGAGGGGTGTAGCGGTCGGCGCTATTGCCGGCACAACCATGACTCACAGAGGAGGAGAGAATGACACGAGCAGCGCAGAAGAAAGCCGTGGAGCAGCGAACCCAACAGCGGCTGGCGGCGCGCAAGGAGGCGGCCCAGCGCGGCGCGGAGACTCGCAAGCGCAAGCAGGAGGAGATGCCGCCGGAGGTGGCAACCAAGATGGCTGCGCTCAAGAAGCATGAGGCCAAGCTGATAGCCGAGACCAGGAAGAAGCTGGACGCCGAGGCCGCGACGCAAGCTGAGGCTCCGCAGCCCCAGGCCGCCAAGCAGCAGAAGGGGCGCCCTGAGGGCAACGTCGCGCAAACGGGGCGCGCTGGGGGGCCGATGGCCACCGTGGCGCTGCGAGGAGAGCAGGCCGAGCGCCTGCGCGCTCTGGCAGCCAAGGAGGAGTTGACCCTGGCGAAGCTGCTGGTGCGGATGATGGAGGTGTTCGAGGGGCACGCCGGGTAGCCACACTTACGAGTCAGCAACAAACAACGGCGAACCGCTTTCCTTTACCGAGGAGGGCGGTTCGCCGGCATATCGGCTACCTGCTGGTGCAGGTCATCTAGCGCTTAGGATTCGTTACTCACCGGCAGTTGCCTTTGCTGTCACGGCGCGATATACTGGCGCCAGTCATAGGTGCTCGCTTTCGACATTGCCATCATGACAGACGGAACTCGCGAGGTCGGCATGTGCTCAGATAGTTTCGTTGGGCATGCGCGACGGGCCCCGAGGCTCAGCTGCCAGCGCTCTAGCTGGCGGGATGATGACAGGCACGGAACCTAGCACAGGGAGGATTCGTGATGGACGAAATCAGGATGAACGCGTGCATAGAGCGGGGAGATCGCGTGGACCTGAGACTGAAGTTTCTGATGCTGGTTGTGCTGTCGCTTGCATCGCTAGTCTGCTCGGTCGGCGTTACGTCGGCCTGGGCTGCGCCGGTAGCCGCGACGGATGCGCAGGTTTCGCCCAAGTCGCCGCAGTGGGAATACTTGGTGGTCTCCGGCGGCAAGACGTACTTTTCGTCAACGCTTATGCAGTCCGCAGAGGGTGAGTCTAAGGCTATCCTAGCAGCGGGCAGCACCTTCACCAGCGAGGCAGTAGCCGTGGAAGCCCAGATGGATTCCCTGGGTCGCCGCGGGTGGGAACTTGTGGCGGTAGTCGGTTCGATCGGTGGCGACCAGGAACTCGTGTTCAAGCGGCCATATGTCAAAGCGGTTGTCGAAGCTGAGGTGGCCGAGCGGCGCGCGCAGGCGGAGAAGTGGGCAGCGCTGCTTAAGGGAGCGGGGAAACTGACACCTTCGGAGCCGGGCGCACAGATCGTCGACCTCGATGAGAGGGAGCGGATGGAGCGGCTCGCTAGGAATATGGCGCACCTACAGGCCCAGGTCGATGGCGCCCTCAGGGCCGTGCTGGTATCGGGGCTAAAGATCGAGAAGGACACCCTGGTATCGCCCAAGGGGGAGTTGAGCGACGAGGCGGCGCTGAGCGGGACCCTGGTGGTAGATGCGACAAGCCAGCTACTGGGTGCCGACAACACTTACAGATCCTCGGCTGCCAGGGACCTTGCCAAGCAGATATACACGGGCGTCGTCCAGACGATCTCCCCGCAGGTCTCCCGCTTGTTCGGCCCCCGAGTGGAGGTAAAGATCAGGGGTAAGGTCGTGGGGAGTTGGGACGAACATGCTGAGTTTGTGGAGAGCATCCGGGGCGTCCATTAGACGAGCTGATCGTCGCCGGCGAGCCGCGCGTCGCTAGAGGTGTTGTCCTCGGAAACCACCAGCTGCGCAGCGGGCAGTAGGATGCTGGCCTCTTCGGTAGCCGGAAAGCGGACGCGTTGGCAACTCCGCCACCCGCTGGCGCAGGTCATCGGCGTCCATGTGGGTCATTCGTCTCTGACGTGAATCGCATCCCCCAGTTGGCTGCTTGAGGAGGACCGAGAATGAGTATGGTGGATACATTTCTTGGCTTGGTCATGGGCGCGGTTGTCATCGCGGCCAAAGATCGCTACAAAGAGCATCAGAGCCAGGTGAAGGATACGCGGGCCAAGCTTGACCGCGTCATCGACCGGTTGCAGGTCCCGCAGAACGTAGTCAATTGGCATGATGAATTAGATGTTTGTGCAGGGCAAATGATAAGCCAGGCAATTTCCCTCGGCGTGGCGCCGGAACTAATCGAGCTGATGCAAGCGCTTCGAAAGGCGTTAGGCCAATGTCGCTTCTGCCGCGACCTTCGGGTCGAGGCTAAGTGTGAGTCATGCGACATTACCAGATGGGCTCAGGCGAATGGGTGTTACGTTCAGGCGTACTGCGCGAACCTGACCCCTCGCGTTCGAATCTGGCGCGTTCAGTCGCCGTGCCTGTGGTTGGAGAAACGCCTACTCCGCACCCCCATTACCCACATGACACAAGAGCTGGACCGCGTTGTGAAAAGCGCCATCCCAAACGCACGGCCTTGACTTGGGGGTGCCTCCGAGTGACGGATTGTTCGGTCGGCGTTGTCGCCGATGACTCATAGAGGAGGAAAGAATGCCACGACCGACAAGAGCAGTGCGGAATCGGGCGGCGTAGCGGCGCACCCATTAACGGCTACCGGCGGCACAAGAGATGAGCCGGTCCCAGTCGCTGGTACGGACGATGGAGATGTTCGAAGCGCAGTCTGGCTAGTCGGATTAGACCAGCCAGTCCGCAGCAAGCACCGGCGAACCGCTTTCCCTACTGAGGAGGGCGGTTCGCCGTCATTCCCGCCGCCTGCCGGCGCAGGTTTCTGGCACCGTAGAAACGCAAGCTGGCGCGGCTTGGCATTGCCACCTGGGCGCGCTATACTGGCGGCGGTTCCCGCCATAGGGTGGCGGGATCAGCGGATGAAGGGAGGACACCATGAACCACCGAGTTGCGGGATGCTTTGCCATCGCGCTCAGTCTGGCAGCCGGTATCATGGCAACGCCGGTCGGCGCTGCGGGAGAGCGGCCAACAGAGCGCGTATCGCCGCCGCCGGAAGTGAACCCGAACGCGGTCGTGTGGCGGACACCAAGTCCGCCCCCCAACCCGGAGACTGGGGACGTGTGGGTCAACTCGAAGGACAAGGCCGAGATGGTCTATGTCGCGGCGGGGGAGTTCTTGGTGGGGACGAGCGACGCGCAAGTTGAGGCGTGGATGAAGGAGTACCCCGAGGACAGTCGGGTGATGTTTAAGAACGAGCAGCCGCAGTGCCGAGTGAACTTGCCGGGCTACTGGGTTGACAAGTATGAGGTAACGGTAGGCCAGTATCGGAGCTTTTGCCGGGCGACGGGGAGGAGCATGCCGGAACCGCCGGGTTGGGGCTGGCAGGACAACCGCCCCGTCGTCAACGTCACCTGGCAGGATGCTACCGCGTATGCGAAGTGGGCTGGGAAGCGACTGCCGTCCGACTTGGAGTGGGAAAAAGCGGCGCGGGGAACCGGAGGGAGGGTTTTCCCTTGGGGCGACCTTTGGGATGCCGGGAAATGCGTCAATAGGCGTGGGTCGAAGACAGATGATGTCACAAAGCCAGTAGGGAGTTACCCGTCGGGGGCGAGCCCGTATGGTTGCCTGGACATGGCGGGCAATGTCTGGGAGTGGTGCCAGGACTGGTGGGACGAGAAAGCCCATCAGCGCTACGCGACGGGGGACTTGACCACACCGGGAAGTGGAACTGCGAAGGTGCTGCGGGGCGGCTCTTGGGACGACAGCGATCCCGGGCATTTCCGCAGCGCAGGCCGCGGCGGCGACCTCCCTGACGAGCGCCGCCATGAGTACGGCTTCCGTTGTGCGCGAGGACCCGAATGAGATTACCTTTTGCTCTTTGCCCTCTTACCCTCTGCGGGGTGCAGGGGCGGAGTCCCTGCTCGCGGCGCCGTCGCGGTGGCTGACTGGGGTGTGGGAAAGCGCCTTCCTCCACTCGCTTGTCACGGCCTCAACCCATTCCCCGGCAGCTCCGCCACCTGCTGGCGCAGGTCGTCGGCGTTCATGTGCGTGTAGCGCTGCGTCGTGGTGACGCTGGAGTGGCCCAGTAGCTCCTGCACCGCGCGCAGGTTGGGCCGGGAGCGCAGCGCATGGGTGGCGAAGGTGTGGCGCAGCAGGTGCGGCCCCGAGCGGTCGGTGATCCCGATGCGGCGCAGATACCGGTTGACCAGCAAGGCCACTCCCCGCACCGAGAAGCGCTGGCCGCTGCGGTTGAGGAACAGCGCCGGATTGTCGTCCTGACGTTGGGCGAGGTAGTCCTCCAGCGTGCGGCGAGCATGGGCGTTGATCGGCACCCAGCGCAGGCGTCGGCCTTTCCCCACCAGTTGCACCTGCCCCCAGCCATCCGCAGGCAACTGGACATCCGCGCGGTTGAGCGCGCACAGTTCTCCCACCCGCAGACCGGTGTTGTAGAGGAAAGCCAGCAGCGCCAGGTCCCGCACGCCGGTCGGAGTCTCAGCCTGCGGCTCAGCCAGCAGGCGGTCCACCTCTTCCACCGTCAGATGCTTGGGGGCCAAGGTCGGCCCGACGCGGATGGAGCGCAGGCTCATGGCAGGGCTGGAGTCAAGCACTCGGTTACCCACCAGGAAGTTGAAGAACGACCGGGCGGCGGCGATGGCGTGGTTGATGCTGGAGGGGGCGCGGCCAGCCTGCAACTGGGCGCGGAAGAACTCACGCA
>Ga0315296_10001687_pt1 | contig 19237 bp, 16 predicted proteins | sample YL17G14_18_MG_FD_203921 | JGI IMG/M metagenome (GOLD analysis project Ga0315296, IMG submission 203921) | Sediment microbial communities from Yellowstone Lake, YNP, Wyoming, USA - YL17G14_18 | ecosystem: Environmental > Aquatic > Freshwater > Lake > Sediment | place: USA: Wyoming | collected...
AATTGGCCCGTCAGAGGAGGGAGGCCGTCATCATTTTTGACGACACCAGCAGGCCCACACGTTCAGCCGAGATCGTGCCGCATATTATCGAAGAATTGAACGCGAATGGAATCTCAAATGATCATATAAGATTCGTTTGTGCGTTGGGTGCTCACGGAGCATTCAGCCGGATCGACTTCGTCAAAAAGCTTGGTGAGGATATTGTCGAAGAGTTCCCGGTCTACAACCACAATGCGTTCTCAAACCTTACTGATCTAGGAAAGACAATGATGGGAACACCAGTCAAAATAAACAGCGAGGTCATGGCGTGTGATCTGAAGATCGGGTTGGGCTCTGTTGTCCCTCATCCAGGCTCAGGCTTTGGAGGAGGCGCCAAGATACTCCTTCCTGGCGTTGCCTCTATCGAGTCAATGGCACACAATCACGGGAAAGTCGGGGGAATCTCGATGTCAACTTTCTTCGGGGTTGATACTACGAACAAGAAACCATCTATCGGCTGGGGCAAAGTCGAGGGTAACCCGATGAGGATGGACCAAGAGGAGGCTGCGCGAATGGCATCTCTCGACATCAAAGTTGATACGGTCATTAATGGATACGGGGAAACCACTGATGTATTTGTCGGAGGTTTTGTCGACGAGCACAGGGCGGCCGCCAAGGTTGCGAGAAACATCTATGGAACAGAAACAGTAGGCAATGCCGACATCGTCGTCTCAAATGCGTACGCGAAGGCTAGCGACGCAACCCTTGCGACTCAATCAACAGTGATCAACATAAAGGAAAACGGGACTCTGGTACTTGTTGTAAATGCTCCTGAGGGCCAGGTAACCCACTATCTAGTCGGCAAGTTCGGCAAGAAGTCCGGCGGACCCCTGTACGCTCCTTACTTGCCAAGATATTCCAGAATGATAATATTCTCGCAGTACAAAGTTAAAGATCCTCTCACACCCATCGGTGAGCAAGACTCGGTGATCTGGACTAGCGAATGGTCAGAGGTCATTGAGTTGCTCAAGGCGGCTCATCCTGGCAACCCTACTGTCGCCGTGTACCCTTACGCGGAAATTCAAGTAGATGAGCGGCTTCTCTGAATTCTAGTCCGGAAGACCTTCGCTCAGAAGGGTTTAGAATGCCTTGGCTCTGTGTTGATGGCCGAAGGCGTTCTCACTGGATCCGCTTTTTGGAAATAGAGCTGAGTATACAAACGGTAGAAAGACGACACGCCATGGAACAGGGAAAAGCGGGTTCTCAACAGCCTCCGTTTTGGTAACAGACAGACGCTCTCTTGGCTAGACGGTGAGGTCGATCTTCAATCGACCTCCCAAACGACTGGCCACGAGGTGGAAGTAGAAAGATTCTAAAACTTCCGAAGAAGTCTGGTGACCGTTCAGGCAGGGTTCTAGGGGAAAAGAAGAACATGAGACTGGTCCAATTCAAGGCGGAAGATGGTTCTCGTAAGGTCGGTCTGATCAGCCAAGACGGTGTATCTTTGCGGGTGTTGCGAGAAGCAACCAGTACTTATGAGCTGGCTCAAGAGGCGAGCCGATCACAGGTGATGCTCGAACGGCTGGTTATGGATCACGTAAGCGACAACGTGGTCAACTATGACCGAGTTGTTTCAGAGAATCGCCTATTACCACCTCTTGACCATCCCGACCCCGCTCATTGCTACGTCAGCGGTACCGGGCTAAACCATCTCGGCAGCGCCATGGCTCGCGATGCTATGCATGCCAAGCTCGGCGCCGAGCCGAGCACGCTCACCGACTCAATGAAGATGTTCAAGCTTGGGCTCGAAGGCGGAAAGCCCGAAAAGGGCAAAGTGGGTGCCCAGCCTGAATGGTTCTATAAAGGCGATGGAGATTGCATTGTGCCACCCGACCTTCCGCTTCAGTTGCCTTCTTTTGCTCTAGATGGAGGGGAGGAAGCAGAGATTGTCGGTCTCTATGTAATCGGCAAATCCGGCGCCGTTTTCCGCGCGGGCTTTGCTCTCGGCAATGAGTTCTCCGATCACGTCCTAGAGCGACAAAACTACCTCTATCTAGCCCACTCGAAACTAAGGACTTGTTCGATTGGGCCGGAGTTGCTCATCGGCAGACTGCCTGACAGCATTTCAGGATCGGTTCGCGTGTTACGGGGGAACGTCGAGATATGGAAGGACACATTCTTGACCGGTGAAGCGAATATGTCGCACAGCATCGCCAATATCGAGCACCACCACTTCAAATACCCCGACTTCCGCCGGCCCGGTGACGTGCACTATCACTTTTTCGGCGCAGCTAAGCTCAGCTTCTCAGCCGGAATTGTGGCAAGACCAGGGGACATTTTCGAGATATCAGCTCCTCCATTTGGCCGGCCTTTGCGAAACCAGCTTGTTGCAGGCAGGGTCGACGGCTTGGTCGAAGTTCAGCCGCTTTGACAATTGAGTGGGTTCATGCTCTACTGCAAGGTTAGGCTTACGCGAGTATTTCTAGGCAGGAAATCTAGTTCCGGTTCCTGAGGCTAGAATACGGCGAAGAAGCGAACAGATGGTCTCACTGGGTCGCGATGGCTCGGTGTACCTACCGGTCCAACGCCAATTTTCCTCCGGCTCCAACATTGGATCCTTCCAGCTCGACGAGTTGGATAATGACGCTGTTGGCGGTCACATCAAGCGTTCTGCACAAGGCCTCCGTAACCTCTCTCACCATAGCCCGCTTCTGGTCGGTGGTTTTTCCTTCTAGCATATAGATGTGAACAACTGGCATTCGTAGCAACTCCTGAGTTGCTGCTTAAGCAATTCGATGATGAACGTGTACTTAATCAACTTGTTTGGCCCACCAGCTTTGGCAGCGCACTCTCCATAGTCGCCAAACATAGGTGGATGTTCAAAAGGCACACACAAACGCAGGTCTTAGTCAAAAGACAGTAGCGAGCGCGTCATGTCTACCAGCTTATCGGTTCCTTGAACATCGGTCACCTCCGATGAAGATCTGATGCGTCTTCCGCTCGGTTTATGACGCTTTCGAAGCGACTTCGTCCAACGTTGCATTGCCCATAGGCGCTGGATTCGACATAGTCGAGAAAGCTGGGGCCTATGGGACGAATCGATCCACTATCTGGCCGACTCTTCGAACTCTCTCAATGTCTCCATTAGGAGGAAGTAGGTCAGAGATCCCTAAGATAATCCTCGGAGAAAAGAGTTTGAGGATCTGCTTCGTGAATTCTTCCAGTTCATGTAAGCTCACGAAGTCCAGGAAGTAGGTGGCGGGGAGTCCGTCGAAGAGAACCATGTCTTTTGTGGCCTCGTGCAGTTCCTCCAATGTTACGTTGCCCATAGGGGCGGGAGGCACACATTCGAGAGCATTGAGTCCAGTGTCTCTGACATACTGTAGGAGGAATTTGATGTTGCCGTCCCAGTGTGAGACACATATCTTTCCGGCTTTGCGCAGCTCAGCTGTCTTGGTCCGGTACCACGGAAGCATGTACCTTTTGAACAAAGGTGGGGAGATCAGATCCTGGTCAATGTTATCGGCAAAGTTCACGAACCTGATTGGACTCTTCTTGATGAGTTCGATCCTTCGACTATCGTTATCATGAATCGCGTGGATCAACTCTTCCGTCTCGCTCAGATGCTTCCACAGCGAGAGCACCATCTTCTCGAATCCCATCCAGTCAACCGTCAGTCTCTGAAGCGAGCCCCAGGGGAGGTTTACGATCGGTTCTGACCTATCGCCAATCATCATGCAGATTTCGTCGTAGAGTGCGCTGTCAAATTCGAAACTCTGCCTTTCGAGGATGTAGATCATAGTCCGGAAGTCTCTCACGCCTTTGAGCAAGTACTCAGTCCGGTATGTTGAAGTGCCATAGACTGTTCTGGTCTGAACCTCCGTCAACTTTCCGATCGGCGTGGTATACGTGGTCGCGATCTTTTCTTCGTCCTCGACCACCTTCAGCTCGACATCGTCGCCTTGGATGACCTTGATTGCGGGGGTGAAGAATCGGTATGTGCGTGGCGAGGCCTCGAGGTCATCATAAATCTCCAGCAGCTCCTTCCCCTTGTATTCCCGGGGAAGAGTCCCAAGCTTCTTGTTGACGTCGTACCAATGGTCGATCCGGGGCTGCCAAACGATCTTGTCGGTTTTCCTTCCCTCGAAAGTCGCGAGTATCCGTTCCAGCGGTGTCAATCGCAGATCACAACTCCACAATTCGGTGCGTCTAGATTTCAAGCTTGCAGATTGAGGTCCACAGGGGCACTCCCAGAGCAAGTCGAGGCCTTACACGCGAAGCTTAAAGGAGTGTTCTCGGCCTTCGTGTCGCGGTGGCGTACTTGCTTCAGGGGAAAGTTGCTCTCGTTACCGGTTCGGCCCGTGGCATTGGGAGAGCGTGTGCTCTTAGACTGGCAAAGCTAGGGGCAGATGTCGTGATCAACGACATCAACCTCAAAGCTGCAGAGGAGTTTAGAGAGGAGTTGAGCGCTGCTACTGTGATGGACGAGGTGAAGAACCTCGGCCGGCGTTCGATCGGCATCGAAGCAAATGTCTGCAAGAAAGCCGACGTCGATCGAATGTTCAACAAGGTAATGGACGAGTTCGGACGAATAGACATACTTGTAAACAATGCCGGCGGCCGACTGCGTCCTGGAGAGGCGTATGCCTCTAGCTTATCGGAGGAGGATCTTCGCTTCATCATAGATCTCAATCTCATTGGAACCATATTCTGCTGCCAAGCCGCATCTATTCCAATGAAACAACAGAAGTCAGGAAACATCGTCAACGTTTCTTCCGGGGCCGGGGTCAGGGTAGTTCAATATGGAGCTGGAGCAGACTACGCAGTAGCCAAAGCCGGCGTCATCCACTACACGAGATTCTTGGCCTATGAATTGGGGCCGTATGGCATACGCGTTAACTGCATCGCTCCAGGCAACATCACATCGTCCAGGCTGGTAGCGCAGGGGTTTCGGAGCGTTCTCAGCAAGGAGGATCTTCTCAAACGAATCCCTCTAAGAAGACTCGGAACGCCTGAGGACTGTGCCAAAGTGGTCGAGTTCCTAGCCAGCGATCTTTCAGACTTTGTAACAGGCGAATGTATCACTGTGGACGGTGGGCTTCTCCTACACGGTAACTAGAGCCACCCACGCATTCAAGTCGCGATCGTGCAACTGCGGAGAATCACAACTACTCCTCTCTCAGTTGAATTCTCTTGAGGACATCTTGGTTAAGAAGGTACTTCGGCTTTATCCCTCGGAACACCCGAATCATGTCCTCACAGTTGGTCATTGTCATGGCTCGAGCGTCCTCGTAGCTACCCGCCGCATGAGGAGTTAGGACTACATTCTCCAGTTTGAGTAGGGGATTGTCGGGTGAGGGCGGTTCCCGCTCCATGACATCAAGTCCTGCTCCTCCCAACTTACCACTCTTGAGTGCCCGGTACAGAGCCTGTTCATCAATTACGGCTCCTCTGGATGTGTTGACCAAGAATGCTCCCTCCTTCATCATGGCGAGCTCCTTCTCCCCCATCATGTGTCTGGTCTGCGGAGTCAGCGCGACGTTAATGCTAACGATGTCCGAGCTGCTCAACAGTTCCCCGAGACTAAGATATCTCACGCCAAGGCTCTTTTCAACGTCTTCCTTCCGAACAACATCGTAGTATACCACGTCCATGTCGAAGCCTTTAGCCCGCCTAGCTACCTCAGTTCCGATCTTGCCAAGTCCAACTATTCCGAGCCGCTTTCCGAAGGCGTCATGTACGAACCTAACGAACTTGTCACCACTCCAACTGCCACTTCTCGCAATCTTGTCGAGTTGTGGAATCCTCCTGAGCGAGGATAGAATCAGAGTGAACGTTCCGTCCGCGACACTCTTCACATGTTCGGGAATCGGAGCGAGCGTTATACAGACACCTTTCTCAGTCGCCGCCTGCACATCGATGTTGTCATATCCGACTCCATTCCGAGTTACTATTTTCAGTCTATCAGCAGCATCGAAGACTCTTCTAGTGAATGGTTCTATGGCGCTAGCGAACACTCCGTCTATTCCTTTGATTGTCTCAACTAGCTCCTGCTCGGTGTGGAATCGGGATCGCGGATTTACCTTAACGTCAACACCGTTTTCCTTGAGCAGTTTTACTCCATCTTCATGGACGCGGTGGCCAATATCCCAGAAGGTGATGAGAACGGTGAATTGCGGCATGGGCCCAGAACGGACTGACACGTGCACAAAAGCGTTTCGCAGGCATTTCGGAATGGTCGCCACAACATGAGCTGGCGCTCCCGAATCCTTTCGCTCTGAGAGTCTCAAGGGAAGTGCTTGTGCTCGGGCATGTCACGTTGGAGGTTTCAGATCAGTCTGCCAGTCCAAGGCGGGAAAAGGTGGGGAAGTGCAGACCAGTACAACCATCATTCGATCGCTAGTGTTCTTGAGACCGTGTTCTGCATGTGCGGGCATGTGTACAAACATGCCGGGTTCAACTTTCACTGGCTTGCCATGACCGAAGTAGCCTTCTCCTTCTCCCTCAAGGATCATGTAGATTTCCTCATTCTCATGATCATGTGGTTCCATTACTCCGCCAGGTCCCAGATACAACACCAAAGCACTGAGGTTCTTCGAGCCTGTCGTCTGGGGATGAACCACTCTTATCCCGAAACCGCCCCGGATGGTACTGAAGAGCACGGGCGCGCCGTCTCTTGCTCTGACGATATTTGCCTTGATCATGTTTTGCTTACAGTGGCGGATTGCATTTAAAAGTTGGCAAATCTCGCTTTCCTCAGCGGAACCGCCATCTTGAACCTGCCGCATGTTCTCCAAGACCAGAAGAGAGTCAGAAGGCTTCATGCTTCTCTGACAGATTCGTTATCCTAGCACAATCACAGATTGGTGTGATGAAACTGGGCTCGAGAGACAAGGAGCACCGATGACCTTTTCTATAGAAGCTGGGCGCTTACGTACGGAGCCGATGGGCGATGGTGACTTTCGGAATTGACCTCAACATGGACCTGTCGCATGTGAACGACATTGTGCAGCAGGGCCTTCGCGTGGAGAAGGAAGGGTTTGACATCATCTGGTTCAGCGATCACTTTCACCCCTGGCTACACAAAGGTGCACATGAGGGATTTGCATGGGTCGCCATGGCTGCCGTCGGTGCTCAGACCCGACGGGCTGCGCTCGCCACATGCGTAACAGCTCCCATCTTCAGATATCATCCAGCAATAGTCGCACAGGCTTTCGCGACGATGGAGAACATGTACCCAGGACGGATGATTCTCGGACTCGGCTTGGGTGAGGCGATGAACGAGGTTCCGCTCGGATACGACTGGCCTGAGACCGAAGAGAGGATAGAACGGTTCGTCGAATCTATCGAGGTCATGAAGCTGCTTTGGAGCAAACCCTTCGCGAGTTACAGGGGCAAGTATTACAGATTGAGAAAGGCGAATCTGTACGACAAGCCCGCGCGTCCCGTACCAATCTACATAGCTTCATGGGGTCCACTCATAACGAAATTGGCGGGAAAGTACGCGGATGGATACTTGACAGGCAGCTGGGACGCCGCGAGGATAAGAGAGAAGCTTTTCCCGGCTCTTGAGGCAGGTGCAAAGGAATCCGGTCGTGACCCCAAATCAATCAAGAAAGTTGTTGGAATTGCGTGCTCCTACGATGACGATTACGAGAAAGCAGAGGCAGGCGCTGGCAGAGTAGCAGCGAATCTTGTGCCAGGAATGCTAGACCTCAACGTCTATGATCCTAGGAAGATTGAAGAGCTTGGCAGTCTCGTGGACAGAAGGGACTACACTAAGCTTTTCACAATTACGACTGATCCTGAACCTCTCATCAAGAAAGCTGAGGAGTATGTTCCGCTGGGCTTCGACCACGTTTACTACATCAACTTCGGCTCAGATCAGATGAAATTCATCGAGGTCTGCGGAAAAGAGGTACTTCCCGCACTGCGAGACAGATTCGGGAAGGACTGAAAGGAAGCGTCGAGCGAACCCAGCACATTCCATTGCGCATTCAGACGGCCAACGGGCAACTCATTGCTGGCACCCGCGCGCATGGATGCCGTTCTACGGTTTCCCTCAGGCAGGCGGATTAGGCCTAACCTCGATATGTGCGATGGGATACTCAAAGTAGTGCCAAGTGATTCTCCTAGACCAGATCCATTTCGCGGATGTATGCTGACGTCCAACCACCATCTACCACGAGTGTGTGTCCGGTAATATAGTCCGCGTCGTCAGAGGCTAAGAAGAGCGCAGCGCCTGCAATTTCCTCGGCTCTTGCGGGTCGCTTCATTGGCACATGAGAAAGTACTCTCTCAGCTCTCTTTGGATCCTCGTATATGAAGCGCGTCGCTTCAGTGAGCGTTGAGCCCGGCGCTATTGCGTTGACGTTGATTCCATGGGGTGCGAGCTCCAAAGCCATGATCCGTGTGAGGCCTATCACTGCAGCCTTGGCAGCTGCGTAGGCGGTGTGAAGGCGAACCGGAACGATGCCCACTATGGAGCTAATGTTGATGATTTTTCCCTTCTTCTGATTGATCATCTGATTGACGAATGCTCTGCTACAGAAGAATACGCCATCAAGATCGATGCTCATTGTCTTGCGCCAGTCACTCTCTTTGTACTCTTGGAATGGCGTGCCGTATATGCCCACTCCTGCGTTGTTCACCAGTATGTCCAGACGCCCGAACTTCTCTAAGGTCTGCGATGCCATCTTGGCGACCTGTTGCGAGTTGCCCACGTCCGCTTGGACGAACATGGATCTCTTGCCAAGCGCCTCGATCTCCCCGGCAGTCTCTCTTCCCCCAGATACGTCCACGTCATTGATTACTACGTCTGCACCATTCTCGGCGAAACGCAGAGCCATTGCTCTTCCAATCCCTCTTGCGGAACCAGTCACAAGTGCGACCCTTCCACTCAAATCAGCCTTCAATCACATCGCCTCATGATTCGTGTTCAATGTTGACCATCTGGACACTATTATCGTTTCGTGCAATCGGTACAGAGAGATCTCTCGATTCTTCAGTGAGCTGGAGCGGCCTGTCCGGCTGAACGCTCCGTTGAAACAGAAGCCGCACAACCAGAACGAGGCACAGACAGCGCTTTATGAGTTACATCGCCAGTTCCTACGATGCTACGGACTGTCAAGGGGGCCCGAGAACGTGAAAGGAAGGTTTGATGAAAAGGTCGCGCTGGTCACAGGCGCGGCTAGAAGTTTGGGGCGGTCGTTAGCTGTCGCATTCGCAAAAGAAGGCGCAGACCTAATCGTCAACGACATCTGCGCAGAACTCGCCACCGTCAAATACCCGCTGGGAACCGAAGAACGGCTGGCAGAGGTCGCTGAAGAGGTAAGGCATCTTGGACGAAGATGCATGGCGGTAAAGGCAGATGTGAGCAAAGCGGTCGAAGTCAAGTCGATGGTGAGACGCGCTGTTCGAGATCTAGGTAAGATTGACATCCTAATCAACAACGCAGGGATTTCCACGATGGTTGATGTAGTTAACATGCCTGACGACGTATGGGATGAAACGATTGCAGTTAATCTCAGAAGCGCATTTCTCTGTTCGAAGCATGTTGCCAGGCAAATGATCAGAAGGAAATACGGGCGAATAGTCAATGTCTGCTCTGTCTACGGGCTTGTGGGGGCCCCGTGTGCGGCCCACTACTCCGCTTCAAAGCATGGAATGATTGGATTCACGAGAAGCCTTGCCCAAGAATTGGCCCCTTACGATATTACCGTGAACGCCTTGTGTCCGGCGCTGACTGACACCGAAATGTCTCGCGCCGTCGCAAACATCTACACGACCAGAGGTTGGGATCAAATCGCAAGCGAGGTCGGCGCGAATACTCTTTTCCCTGATCATCGAGTGATGACCGTGCAGGATGTCACTGAAGCCGTTCTCTGGCTTTGCTCAGATTCTGCGAAATATATCACAGGCGTCGCGCTGCCAGTCGATGGCGGCTTCTTAACCAACTGAACTAACCGAGCCGAACAGAAATCCGCTAGTCAGCCGGACGCCGATCCGTCGATCCGGCAGTATTAAGCGGGAGCAAGAGCTATTAGCCCTTCGGGAGTATTGCCGCGCCCATGGCCGAAATCTTACGTCTTCCAAAACTCAACATGATGATGAAAACGGGAACAGTAACCCAGTGGTACAAGAAGGAAGGCGACAAAGTCGAGAAGGGGCAACCGCTCTATACCGTTGAAACTGAGAAGGTAACCACCGATGTCGAAGCGGTGGCGTCTGGGACTCTCCTTGCTATACTAGCTCCTGAGGGGACAACCCTCGACTGCCTTGAACCGGTGGGGGTTATCGGCGAGCCGGGAGAGCCACTGCCGCTCGAGATTTCCAAGCCCGGAACAGAAACCGTTCCGAAGCCGGCCGTCGAGCCCAGTCAGGTCACCGCGCTCGCGCCGGAATTCAAGGTAGTTCCTCTTTCTGACATGCGCAAGAGGATTGGTGAGAGACTGTCCAGAAGCTACAACGAAGCACTGCACCTAACCATCTCCATGCAGGCGGATATGTCACAAGCATCGTCCCTAAGGGAGTCTCTCAAGAACGAACGGAACTTCCATCCTTCTTACACCGATATCATTGTCAGGGCAGCGGCCGAGACGCTGAAGAGCTACCCAATGATCAACGCAGTTTTTGAAGACGCTGAGCTCAGATCTTACGCCTCAGTAAACATAGCCGTCGCAACCGCATTGGACGGTGGGCTGATTACCCCTGTCGTACTTGAAGCGGATAAGAAGTCGCTTGCGCAAGTGTCGTCTGCGATCGCAGATCTCTCTGAGAAAGCCAAGATCGGCAAACTGGACTTATCGGAGGTTATGGGAGGCACTTTCACAGTAACCAACCTGGGGATGTTCGGAGTCGAGAGCTTTTCCCCAATCATAAATCCGCCACAGATCGCAATACTCGCCGTCGGAAAGGTTGAAAAAAGACCAGTCGTCCGAGACGATACCATACAGATTAAGCCCATGACCTACTTGTCGCTTGCTTTTGACCACCGCATCATCGACGGTGCAGACGCAGCACGATTCCTCTCAGATCTGAAGGGCAAACTCGAAGATTTGTCGTGGCTAAAGGATTAGGCGAACACACGAATAGGCGCGTTAATACGGAAGATATCTCTTGATGTAGTCCGCGTACTCCTTGAATTTCTCAAGAGTGAATTCGACCGGAATCAGATGGTCCGCTCCCGGCAAGTAGCCCCCCATCTCCTTGAGCACCGGAACCTTAGAATCAACCTCATTACGCATCGCTTGTCCTCCCTTCGCCAACTCGGCCTTGTCGAGATTGCCCACTAGAAACAACCTCTCTCCGTACCTCTGTCTCAATTCCACAGCGTTCATGCCCGAATTGACCTCCAGCGGCCACTGCCCGTTGATCCCGGCTTCGATGAGCAAGTCGAGAAGAGGTTTGATGTTCCCATCTGTGTCCATCAATACGCGGTCTATACCGTGCTTTGCGAGAAAACCTGTGACTCTCTTGTAGTGAGGTAGAAAGAACTCCTTGAAAATCTTCGGGGAGACGCATGGTCCATGTCTGTCAGACATGTCTTCCCACCAAAACGCAAGATCAACTCTATCCTTCAGCGTCTCCACAGCGGGTCGGATGGTTTCAACGGTGAAGTACTCCCAGTACTCGATCATATCATGCATCAGTTCAGGATCCTTGTAGAACATCAAGTTGAAGGTTGGAATTCCCATTAGCTGCGCGCCGAAACCGTAGAAGCCATTGAACCGAATCATCGTAGGGCCGTCTTGATAGGTCTCAAAGGTTCGAAGATACGCCTCCGGGTCCCAATCTTTCGGGTACCTCCTAGGATCGTGTGGGTCTAGCCGTTTCCTGTAGTCATGCCAAGTTTCTCTGTTCTTGACAGGAAAATCGATGAACATCGGCATGCTGTACCAATCATATTCGCCGGTCTTTGACCTCCGTGCCTTCGCACCTGTCTCGGTCAGGAACTCCGAGTATCTATCCGTCTCGTTCAGAAGTTGTAGCTTGTACCTGGGCATCGGCCCAATGTCGACCTGCATCAGACAGCCGAACAAGCGGTGGCAGCCAAAGTAGGAATTCGGGTTGAAGCCTTTTACGGCCGGCATATTTCCCAGTAAAGTACCCCCGCGCCCCATCTCCCATTCAAGCACCGTGACGCGGTCGGCAGGAAGTCCCTGCTTCAACCACTGTATAACAGTCTCATCCCAGAAGGTCTCTACCCAAGGCATCACGTCAGGCTTTCTGAAATGAATCGCTGCGTCGAACCTTTCGCGTTGAGTAGTCATCTCTGCATCCACTTCCTGCAGATCTCCAGTCCCTCAACCGCATCCAGCGCACCGGCGTCTGCTCCGATCTCACTCGCGAATTCTTTCTTGATCGCGTTACCACCAAGAAGGATCCTCAGCTTGCTCCTAACGCCTGCTCTACCAACGGCTTCAACAGTGTTTCTCACCTCGACGAGTGTTGTTGTCAGCAGTGCGGAAAGCCCAAGAACATCCGGCGCCGATTTCTTTATCTCGTCGACAAATGTGGCTGGTTCAACGTCCACGCCTAGATCATGCACTTCGAAACCCGTGCTGTCAGCAAGCATTTTGAAGATATTCTTGCCGATGTCATGGATGTCTCCTCTCACAGTGCCGAGCACTATCACTCCTTTTCGCTCGAGTTTCTGGTCCCTCATCTTGGATTTCAGCATTTGAAGAAGGCCATCTACAAGAGAACCGGCGTAGAGAAGTTCAGATAGGAAGTATTCGCCAGCCTCGTATTTCTCTCCCACTGTGTGCAGTCCCTTCCTTACTCCTTTCTCGACGATCTCGCTTGGGGAGATGCCCTGGGAGAGAGCGGCAGTCAGAAGCGTCTTGCCGTGGTCTTCCGACTCTAACCTGCCTATGGCGCTGGCGATGTCTTCTAACACATCAGTCATTTCAGGAACTGCTCCCTGGAACCGGCCCTAGTGCTGCAGCGCACGACTATAAAACAATGCGTTGACAGCTGGTCTTCGGCGGCGCCCTATCTCACACTAGACGCGCGATCGCCAACCCACGGTCATCCTGAGCAACGACTTGATAGCGGTCGTTAGTCTCAATACAGGCGAGCGTCGATTTGCGTGATGCAGCATCGCATGCATAGCACAAATATACCAGTTGCCAAGTCTCATGCGGCGACTAGTCCATGTCTCAGGTTCAGCTTGAATCATCGAAACTTCTCGACATGTACAGGAAAATGGTCCTGATTCGACAGCTTGAGAACCGCCTTAGTGAACTCGCAAAACAAGGTAGAGTTGGGACAGTCCATCTGGCCGCTGGTCAGGAGGCGAGCGCTGTCGGTTGCTGTGCTGCTTTGAGAGAAGATGACTTTGTTGTATCGACGCACCGCAATCACGGTCATGTTCTGGGAAAAGGCGGCGACATCAATCGTCTTGTCGCGGAAATCATGGCCAAGAAGACAGGTTACAACAAGGGCAAGGGCGGCGACTTGCATGTTGCCGCCTTCGACAAGAACATGCTCGTTTCGAATGCGATAGTCGGAGGAGGGATTCCCATGGCGACCGGAGTCGGTTTGACTATCAGCCTCAAGGGATGGGACAAGGTGGTCATGTGTTTCTTCGGCGACGGAGCTGCAAACATTGGCACGTTTCATGAGTCCTTGAACCTGGGAGCTGTCTGGAAGCTACCTGTGATCTATGTATGCGAGAACAACCTGTACGGAAACACTACTCCCCAGATTTCGATGGTATCCAATAGGCCGACCTCGGTTTGCATGGCTATACGCGACATCTCTGTCAGGGCGAGCTCATACGGGATGCCGGGTGTGACCGTCGATGGCATGGATCCGGTCGCGGTATACGAGGCGGCTCGAGAAGCAGTCCAGCGAGCTAGGCAAGGTCAGGGACCGACGCTGATTGAGTGCAAGACCTACAGATACTTCGACCATTCAGAGGGGCAGCCGCAGAACTACCGGACCAGAGAAGAAGTTGAGCAGTACAGAAAGCTGGACCCAATACCTCGGTTCAAAGCCAGACTGATGGAGCTGAATCTGCTCTCAGCCGAAGAAGCTTCCAGGATCGATCAAGCTGCTTCAAGAGAAGTGGAAGATGCGATAGCGTTTGCAGAGAAGAGCCCTGATCCCGATCTCGAGGATCTGACTCGAGACACGTATGGAGGGTCGGTGTAAGGAATGAGCGAGCGGCAGATCAACGTATCTCAAGCTCTGCGTGAAGCTCTAAGAGAGGAGATGCGCCGCGACCCCTCTGTTGTGATCATCGGCGAAGATGTGAGGGTATCCTCATTCGGAGTGACCGAAGGACTCTGGCAGGAATTCGGGGATGCCAGGGTGCGTGATACCCCGATTTCCGAGGCAGGATTCATTGGAATGTGCCTAGGAGCGGCGATGACCGGGCTGCGGCCGGTGGCTGAGCTCATGCTGGGTGACTTTGTCACTGTGTGCATGGATCAGCTCGCCAATCAGGCTGCAAAGGTGAGGTACATGTCCGGGGGGCATGCAGAGCCGCACATGGTTATCAGGGTTGGTGTTTCTGGACCAGGCGTAAGAGTAGGCGCACAGCATTCTCAAAGCCTGGAGGCATGGTTCCTCCACGTACCAGGCTTGAGGGTGGTCTATCCGGCAACCCCGTACGACGCCAAGGGGCTTTTGAAAGCAGCCATTAGAGGCCCGGACCCTGTCATGTTCTTTGAACACAAGTTGGTTTACGGCGTCAAGGGCCAGGTCCCTGACTCTGATTACACCGTTCCTATTGGGAAAGCCAACGTCAAGAAAGAAGGCAAAGATGTGACCATCGCATGCTATGGATACATGGTTCACAAGTCGCTTGCGGCAGCGAGAAGACTCACCAGAGAAGGAATCGAAGCTGAAGTGGTCGATCTGAGAACACTTTCTCCGATCGACAAAGAGACGCTGCTGGCATCGATCAAGAAAACCGGGAGAATGGTCACAGTTGAGGATGGCTGCAAGACAGGCGGCGTAGGCGCAGAACTCTCAGCGATCGTTTCCGAAGAAGCATACGATTACCTCAAAGCGCCGATACCGAGGGTTGCGGCCTTGGATATTCCCCTGCCTGCCAGCGGCCTGCTGGAGGATGCAACCCTGCCGAACGAGAGGAAGATCATTGACGCCGTGAAGAGTACTCTCAAGGGCCAGGTCTAGCGTCTTCACCACTTCGAGTCCGCTCGCGCCTCTCTAGGAGGCACACGCTTCGGTCAAGAATGAGATTCACTGAGCTACCTGGCTATGTGCATGAGCTCTCACTGCCAGGCATCCCGGCTGGGACGAGCCCCCGTTGGGATAGATGTTTATGAGCAAGATCGAGATCGAAAGTGAACGCGCGCTCGCATGTGACTGCAGAACAACTGGCGCTAGAGGATGATGAAATATGCAATCTGAAGGTGCCGGCAAGGAGATAATCCAAGTTGGCATAGTAGTTAGAGACGTACGGGAAGCCGCCGAGAAGCTCGAGAAATTGATCGGGATCGGACCGTTCGAGATCCTTGAACCGGACTACCGCGATTTGACCTACCACGGGAAGGTCGGTAGATTCAAGATCAGGTTAGGACTGGCCAAGGCAGGTCCCATCCAGGTGGAGCTAATGCAGCCCCTTTTTGGGGAGACCATCTACGAAGAATTCGCCAAGAGAAAGGGTTACGGGCTTCACCATCTAGGAATCAGGACAGACAACATGGAAGAAAGTGTGAAGGAAATGGAAGCGAAGGGTTTCCGTGTACTTCAGAGCGGAAACAGGCCTGGAATCAAGTGGGCCTACCTCAGCACGGAAGAGCAGACAGGCGTGATCTTCGAGCTTCTCGAAAAGAAGTGAATCATGCTTCCATTTTCAAGAACGATGGCATATGTGATTCACTCATTCGATGCGTAACCGTATTGTGGAGTCGCGGTCATTTCCACCGTGCACGGAATAGGCTGGTATCCTAGTTGATGTGCGTTTCTAGAATCATAGCTAGAACGGGGAGTACGGCGCTGGTTGGTTGCTATTGCTCATATCGAACTACGCTTGTTTGCCATAGAGCTTCTTGACGACGAAGTCTAAGCCGAGTTCTGTCAGTTTCTCCTTGGTTGGCTTTCCCTCCGCATCCCAACCGCACAGTTTGTAGTATTCGGTCAGCATTTCTTCGAGTTTCACAACCTGGCCCTTGCAAGGTCCCTCTGGAAGAGGCTCCTTCAGCAGCCTGTAAGCAAGTGTGTCATCCTTCTTCGAGAGGCCTTCCCGAACATTGAAAGCCCTAGTTAGGTTGTTTATTCTCTCACCTATCTCTGAGAGCGCGCTAAGGCTCTGGTAGCCGAAGCCAGTTGCGCCGTTGACCATCTCAAATATGTCCTGCGGAGAAAGGCCCCAGCCCAAGAGCCTGCAGATTCCCGTGGAATCCCACACAGCGTTCGTCTCTTCCGTCAGATGCTTCACGGATTCAGCTTTGCCCTCGGTCGCCCTCGGATCCATTGATGGGGGCTGAAGCATTTCGGAGCCCGCAGTCCAAGCGTGAAGGTGGCACGCGCCTCTATCGCCCACAGCATAGTTGAGCCCCATCCCTTGGGCTGCTCTTGGGCAGTAGGCGGGCAACTCCAAACCCTTTACGTGGATAGCGAATCTATCGGATTCTTTGCCAATGTGCTCGGCTGCTTTTCTCACACCGTTTGAGATGAGTTCTCCGAGCTTGCCGAAACCTTTTCCAGCTAGATCGACAGCCTCGACCATGGCGTCGGCGTTGCCAAATCTTAGGTCTATTCCGCCAGTGTCTTCACTTGTGATCAAGCCTTTCTCGTAGCACTCCATCAGGAACCCGACGGTGTTCCCTACTGAGATTGTATCGAGTCCATAGTAGTCGCATAGATAGTCCGCTCTCGCAATCGCTTCTCTGTTGGAAACGTCGCATTGCGGGCCTAGCGACCAGATACTCTCATACTCAGGCCCCTCGTCAAAGGTTCCGGCGTATCTCCCGTCCCTGACTATGGCGACATGAGCGCAAAGAACTGGGCAGCCATAGCATGGCCTACTGCCGGGTGCGTTGCGTGGTATCCAGAGCTTGTCAGCAAAGGTTTCGCCTTTGAGGTCCGAGGCATGCTCGAACATGCCCGTCTGGAAGTTTCTCGTGGGCCACCCGCCGGCGGTGTTTATGTCGCTGATTATGTTGGCAGTCCCGTAGAGTGATAGTCTGCCTCCTTTGGCTGGTCCGGTAATCTTGTTCTGTGAAAGTATAGTATAGCAGGACTTGACAGCTTTGCTGAGAGCTTCTGGCCTGGCTGCGAAATCCTTCGGCTTGTACTTGTGGCCCGTTACAACCAAGGCTTTCAGGTTCTTCGATCCCATGACTGCGCCCATGCCCCCCCTTCCGACGGCTCTAGCCTCAGATATCACCGAGGCTAACAGCGCTTTTCTTTCGCCAGCGGGACCTATGCACGCGACGCGGGGCATTCTGTCGCTGGAGTGTTTGTCCTTCAGCACTCTGTCAGTCGAGAAAGTGTCAGAACCCCAGACGAACTTCGCGTCAAGTGTCTTGACTGTGTCGTCCACGATATTTAGGTAGACCGGCTCAGGTGATTTGTCCTCGACTACTATGCCATCATATCCTGCGAATTTGAGTTCTGGAGCCCAAGAGCCCCCGCAATGTGAATCGCACCATGAATTTGTCAGAGGAGACTTGGCCGAGACTGAGAATCTGTTAGGCATTGGAGCTGTCGTTCCTGTCAGCGGGCCAGTCATGAATACGAGCCGGTTCTCTGGACCCAATGGGTTGGTGCCAGGCTCAAGCTCGTTGAAGAGCATGTAGGCGCTTAGCCCTTTCGAGCCCAGGTAGGTTCTGGCAATCTTCTTGTCCAGTGGCTCCTTTCTGATCGACTTTGTTCGCAGATTGATCCTAAGGATTTGCCCGGCGTATGACCCGAACTTGGTCATGCCATTCATCGGAGCGCGCGGTATTCCACGGAGTGCATTTAAGACTTGTGAGACGAGCGGACGCGGGGTCCAGCGGGAGCAAGTGAAAAGAGAGGAGAAATGAACACGGAAAGGCGTCCTTCCTTTGCTGTATGTAATCGTTGAACACAGTCACCAATGTAGGTGGCCCCGTCGGCAGCGGCTCATCCCTCCAGCATCATTTTGGTGTCTTTAGTACGGGGCAGGTATCGCCTCCATGAGTGAGCACTGCCACCCTTGATTTGTCACCGTAGATTCTGGTAAGATGTTCCATTGCCTCCTGCAGGGTAGAGAATTTCTTGAAGCCGAGTTTCTGCGCCGTTTTGTAGGAGATTCCGTCCGAGACTACAGAAGTATTGTATGCTTCTCGGGTTTTGACGACGCAGAGCGCTAATGATGCAGCAGCAAGATCATTCACCTTCCTTGTCCTGATCAGGTCGGCCAACGTCTCGGCATCGTATTCGAGAAGGTTTGACCAATCCTTGTGAATCACCGAAATGCCCTCAGTGCACGGCGTAAGGAGCAGGATTCCTCCGCCCTTCTTGGTTATGACATCAGCCGAGTAGAGTCCCTTCTGAGCCTGCCAGAACTCTATGTCGGCGGGGTAACTGCTTGAGACTGTAATGTCTGCGCGTCCCGGAACGTCTACGTTGTAGACCCTCCTTGCGAACTCTACGCCTTTCCTGTGCGCTTCTACATAGTTGCCTGAAAAGACCTTGACTATCTCCTCTCTTCTGTTGAGGACTGTGTCGATTATCAGGTCCAGCCCTACCTTTTCGGCGAATCTGTCCATCAACATGCGTCCGGAGTTCTCAACGAGGCCTAGAGTGTTTGGGCGTTCCATGGCCGAGACGTAGTGCATCCGGCCCACGGTTTCCTCGCCTGCTAGGCCTGGAAGAAGTATCTTCGAGCCTGCTGACCATCCCGCCGTAAAGTGGGGCACGATGTTTCCAATGCCGATTCTTACGTCGGCATTGAGGAAGGATCGGTTCACCCAAACCGGAGTGCCGTCAGGGAACTCTCCAAGGATCTTCAATTGCTCGTGTTCGTCGAACGCGTGGTTGACAAACTCGTACTCCTGAACAGTGTCTTTGCCATACTTCTCCTCCATCTCCGCCTTCGTCATCCTTCGATGGGTTCCGAGGGCGACGATTACCTGAACATCTTCTCTTCGGAGGTTGAAGTGCTTGATCAACGCCGGGAGAACGAGGTGCACAGGGGTTGCCCGGGTGTTGTCGTCGACTGCTATGGCAACTTTCCTGTTCCGTCGAAGGATTCTCCTTAGTCCAGATGCGCCGATAGGGTTCTCGAGTGAACGAATGACCTCAGATGTCG
>Ga0315296_10001688_pt1 | contig 19228 bp, 14 predicted proteins | sample YL17G14_18_MG_FD_203921 | JGI IMG/M metagenome (GOLD analysis project Ga0315296, IMG submission 203921) | Sediment microbial communities from Yellowstone Lake, YNP, Wyoming, USA - YL17G14_18 | ecosystem: Environmental > Aquatic > Freshwater > Lake > Sediment | place: USA: Wyoming | collected...
CGTACAGGCAATCCGCCCCGGATCACAGAACCGCGACCGTAAGGGAGCGGACAACGCTCGCCGTCACGAGCGGTGGGTGGCAGGAGGGGCAAGAATAAAATGAGACCTTGACAAGCGTCGAGGACGACGCTTGTCAAGGCCACGGGTGGAGTTGCAGTCGTGTCATTTGGAAAACGGGCGGAGCGGGGAAGCTCCGCCCCGGGTCGTGTGTCACCACTCGCCGTCGTAGGCCTCAATATCCAGCCAGCTGATGTAGAAGTCGGTCGCCAGATCAGGAGTATACATCTTACCGTCTGGGTCAAGATGCAGAATGAAAATAGCCGGCCAGTTGCCCGGAAGAACATCCGGTTGATAGGTAACGTAGAACTTGTTCAGAAGATAGCAGTCCGGACATTTATCGAATGCTTCCATCAGCCAAATGTCTCCGCTGCCGTGGCCGCCGCCCATTAGGTCGGTCCAGCCGTCAATCCAATAGTCGATTCCGAAATGCCAGGACTTGATGTGCCACAATACGTTTTCCGCCTGGACCTCCTTGGGGGCGTCCGGATCGATGGGCCCGATCTGCTCGATCCAGAACTCGTACGGAAGCGGCGAATTCGCCTCCGGGCCGAAATCGGTCGCGGGATTGGCTACGGGGTAAACCAAAGGCGGAGCCCAGTGAGCATAGACGGCGTAGGATGCCTTTATCGGGCCTTGCGCGGGCGGACGGATGACAAAGGTGCGGGTCACGGTTCTCGCCACCTCGAACATATGACGGTTCTCGTTACTGTGGTATCTCTTGAAGCCGTTGATCGTCCCAAGGTCCTCGCCCGAAGCCATACGACCCTGGTAATATCCGAATATCGGGTATCCTTTCTCCAGATCGTAGTCATAATGCTGGTAACGATCATCAGGAGCCCAGATGGTCGTGTAACCGTCAGGATTCATCAACTCCGCGTCGCCCTTCCTGCACGAGGCGAACCTGCGATGCCAGAAAGAGGGATAATCGTCTACAAGGTCGGGATCAGGGATATATTGTGAGGATGGGAACATTATTATTCCCCTCACATCGAAGCCGGTGTACATCGGGTTATCATAGGGATGCGTGATCGAGATATCGACCTCCAAGTCCCCGTTCGCGAGGACATTGACCTTGCTGATCTTGATGCAGTTCTTGCCCGGCGAAACCTCAAGAAGCTTGACGGCATTCAAATGGTAGCCCCAGTAGTAGTACGCCTCAGCTGATCTCGTAGGGACTACCGAGTATTCGGAGCCGTCCCGTGCGATCATCAGATCATAGAATCCCCAGCTTAAATACCGACTGGAGCCTTGCGCTTGCTGTAGCGTCACGTCAGGCGACGGGGCCACCGTTGACGCATTGCGGCCTAGTGATGAGCAGGCCGGGAGAAGAAGCAACAGAAGAGCAGGGTAGAGCCATGATGTTTTCATGATGTTTCCTCCTTATTCGATCGTACTACCCTCAGCCACATATGACATATAATCAGGAGCAACCACCCAGGCCATACCAAACAAATCACCTTCCCAACCGTCTGGATCTGGGTTCCTCAGGCAGATCGTCGGGCCAGTGAACGGGTTGCACTTCTCCTCGCTCCATAGAGGGTCGCACTCCACGACTGTATGCTGCTCCTCGTTGAAGCCGAACGTTCCTCCGCCGTAGTCCACTTGGACGCTGAAAGCAGTGGCTACGATGTCCCAGTCATTACCAGTGGAAATACCCGCGCATTGACGACTGAGGACGATTAATCCTTGTTCTTCGAATTCATCATAGTGCCCTTCGTACGGCGCAAGGTCCGGACATCGACTGACGCTATGGTCTCCGTTTACTAGTGTCGTGCATTCTAAAAAAGGGTGACATACCGTAGGGGCGAGGCGATGCCTCGCCCTCAGGGCGATCCACCGGGTCGCCCCTACAAATGGACAACATCCCTGTACCCCTTATTAAAAATGCGCGACACTAGGTCTGGATCTAGGACGTAGACGGGATAATCATCAGGCCCAATAAACGGGGTAACAACCATCCAGATGTTTTTCCGAGGGCAGCCGCCGTTCGCGCATTCCCAGCCCCACGCTATAACTGCTTCGTTCAGCCACGACGAACACGGCAGGACCTCGATTTTGGGGAGAACCATAGCTCCGACGTCCGTCTGAGGATCGTAATCAGGGGAAATCCTGACGGCATCACCCGCATAGGCCGTGTCAGGCGGTGCCCAGGCATTATAGAGTATCTCGTACGCGTCGTCGGTGCCTTCAATCAGTTGCGACCATACAACCGCGACTTGCCACGTGAATTCCTCGGGTTCGCCCACAGGACTGAAATAACCCGCGTCTATGCTGGGGAATGCCTTCCCTGTATCATTAACGGCAGCAACCGTTCCGGCGGATTCCCAATGATACGGGTCCCAAGTGGACTCCTGATCATCGTACTGTAATCGAACGGCGTGAATGCCCCATCTGGTAGGTCCGGTCATCTTAGTCAAGTATGCGGCGTACAGGTCGCCTTCCGGATAGTAGACGCAAAGGTCCGGCTGGATTTCATGCGACGACGAGGTGTTAGTGAGCTTGCGATAGACATCGACAAGCGGCACCCGAGGGGTTTCTTCATCCTCCGGATCGAACTCAAGGTACCGGTATATGATGTCCCATTGCTCGTTGGGGTGTTCTCCGATCAGTTCAGCCCAGACAATATGGACTGCCAGTTGCCCCGCCACTGTAGGGTTACTGTACGTAACCTCGACCGCCGGGTGCCGGCAGAACTCGTACTCTTGATGAATCGCTCCGGAGTTGACAGCGAAGCTAAAATCCTCCCAGTAGACAGAAACCATGCTTGCGTCTTTCAGTACCAAATGGATCCCGGACCCGATCTGCCCCGAGTCGTGCCTGACGAAGGCCGTAATCAAGGGACCCCCGTCCTCCGTAGCGATCTCTCCCCTCAAGCTGCTGATGCACGGATAGGTCCAGGTCGACGTCGAGGAGTCAAGGCTGTACGCTGTGTCCCACTCCTCAGGGCTTGAGAACGCCTGTCCCAACCTCGGAATGCCGCTCGACTGATCCGGGCTTACCGGATCATTGTGCTTCTTACAGCCAACGATGGTGCTGAGTCCGATGAGACTGAAAACGAGGACCGCGACGGTCAGGCTGAACCCTGCCCCCCGCCGCCCGAATCGAGGTGATTTCAAAGAGGTCGACATCACCGTCCTCCCAGCAAGATTATTTCATCAGCCTGATCGTCAATAACCCGATCCCGGCACCGCTGATGCCAATCTCCTTATATCATGAGAATGGACATTGCGCAAGAGGGCCAGCGGACAGTGGCCGAATCATGCGCTATAATTCAGGGTGGGAATGCGGGCAACAGAGCGTATTCTTCGAAACGGCAGGTCGGATCGGCATGAGAAACGTAAACCATCAATCGGCAGCTCTCGCGGTCGCATGCGTGCTCGCGGCAGTGTGCGCGGTGGCGACGCTATCGTGCGCCGTAGCGGGACGGCCGGCGGGGCATCCTGTGGAGCCGAGTGCGAGCCACGAAGCGGCGGGTCATGTGCTGCTGGGCATGTACGAAGTGGAGATCGATCTGGCGACGCTGTCCGCGGAGGCGGTTCCGACGCGCGGAGCGTCGGCTCATTTCGACGTGACGCGATTTCTGAAGCCGCCGTACTGTCCCGACTGCTTCAAGATCAAGGTGATCGATCTGGACTGGGACAATCTCGAGGTGACGGCGGATGTGACGGTGAAGAACTTCACGAAGGGGCTGGACGGGTACGATGTGCGGGGCATCGTGTACCCCTGCGGGGACTTCATTCTCAAGAACTCCTACGCCTACACGCTGCTTCACGCGCCCGATGGGGAGACCGACCCGTCCGGATTCCGCGCGTACGATACCGCCGATCCCGAGAGGAAAATGGGGCCGTCGGAAAGCGCGACCGAGACCTTCATTATCGGCTTTCCGGAGGGCGCCAAGTTTGTCGATCTGCTCTATGCGATCGATGCGAGCTGGCCGGACCATTGCGCGGAGCCGTACGACATTCATGATTTCGAGCAGTCGGGTCTGGATGTAGTTCCGGGCGCGTCGGCGCAGGTCACGGTCTATGTATCCGACTGGCAGAGCGACACGAGCGAGGTGACGATCAACACCGAGATTCTGGGGGGATCGGATGTCGCGCTTTCGCACTATTCCGGCGAGGTGTGGTCAGGGACGATCGCGAACGAGCTTGGAGTGTCGCCGGGGACGTACCCTTGCATGATCACGGGGCTGGATCAGAGCACGGCGACGAGTCTGTACCAGTGGGTCGGGGTCAGCGTCAGGGATTTCGGCGATCTTGAGCCTCCGGTCTGGGACGACGAAGTCGGGATCATCTCGGCGTCGCCCGGGCTCGCGGGGATTCTGATCGAATTCGGGACCGCTAGCGACCCGAGCGAGCCGGTGACGTACAACCTCTATTGGGCGGAAGGCGAGACGCTTGATTTCGGGACGGCGAACAAGGTGAAGGGCATCGAGGCGTCGCCGTATTTCCTCAGAAGTCTGAAAGCGGGCGCGCATACGCTGTGCTTGAGGGCCCAGGACTTAAACGGGAACGAGACGACGAACGACGAGCTGACTACAGTGGTGGTCGGCGAGCATCCGAATGTCTGGTGGAAGCGGGGGGCGGACATGCCGACGCCGCGAGGGTACGCAGGCGGATTCCTGGCCGGCGGCTTCTTCTGGGTGCTCGGAGGAAGCGCTGCGGGGACGATGCTGGACACGGTCGAGAGGTACGACATCGCTCGCGGGATCTGGGACAGCCCGTGGTCGCTTCCCGAGCCGCGCGACTCGTTCGGCTGCGGTGCGCTCAGGGGGATAGCCTACATTTTCGGCGGGAGATTCTCCGAGACCGACGTGACGGATTCATGCCGGGTGATCGATCTGGTCGATGGGAGCGTCCTGCCGTCTTCCCCTACCCTGCCCATGCCGCTTGCTAACATGGGTTGCGCGCTGCTGGACTTGACGTTCTATCTGGCCGGTGGGCGTCATTTCACCGGAACCGAATGGGTCAATCACCGGGAGGCATTCTGTCTGACCCCACCGGCGACGGAGTTTGTGGGCGAGACCGATCTTGAGTTCGAGACATCGATGATGGCGTTTGCGTCCGGGACATCGATCTACGATGGATATCTGATCTCATGCGGCGGCAGTCCGGACAGGCAGGATGTGCTGTATCACGTGCCGGGGACGAAATCGTGGCAGTTCCGTGCGCCGCTGAGCACGGGACGGGCGGGGAATGTCGGTGTGTGGGCGGACGGGTGGTTCTACACGATCGGTGGGGACTTCGGCTGGACAAGCATGAGGATTGTTGATGTCTATAATGTCGAGACGGACACCTGGTACTCTGCGAACGCGCTGGGCACTCCGCGTGCGGTTGCGACGGCCGCCACGGACGGCGAGTTTATCTACGTGGCCGGCGGCATCCAGTCGGTGGGACCCGCTCTGATCCCTCTCGCGTCGCTCGAAATCGGGCGCATCTACTGACAGCCGCGCCCCTCCCGCAAGGAATGCAGAAATCATGCATCGCGACGTCCGCTCACACGTCGCCGGCTACCACTTCTTGGACCGCATGACGAGCCCCAGGACCGCAAGCGATAAGGCCGCTATGCTCATGATTATCCAGAACGACACGGGATTGTCATGCGGCAACGGAATCTCCACATTCATCGAGAAGATGCTGACAACAAGAGTGGGCACCATTATGCCGATTGTGATGATTGTGAGAGTCTTTATTAGGATGTTGAGGTTGTTGCTTACGATGGATACCCTGGCGTCCATCATGCTGGCGAGGATGTTTGAGTAGATCTCGGCCTGTCTATAGCATTGGCTGTTCTCAATCATCAAGTCCTCAAGCAGTTCCATCGTCTCGTCGGTGAAGCCGATCTTCGGGGAATTCAACCTGAGTTTCTCGATTACGACGCCGTTGGAGTTGATGGCGTTGAGGTAGTAAACGAGGCTTTTCTCGAGTGTGAACATGCTGATAAGATATTCATTGCGCATCGATGTGTTGATCTGCTGCTCAAGCGAACCGGACACGTTGTTGATGACCTTGAGATTGTCCACGAACCTGAAAACCGATCGATAGAGCAGCTTGATGACTATCTCCTGGAGCGATTGAACCTTGCTGAAGAGCTTCCCCTCAAACAGAGGCGTCTCGTCGGCCTCAAGTATCACGATCTGATCCTTGAAGAGGAAAACGCCGATCGAATAAACCCTGAACAGGAATAAGTCCTTTTCCGAATACGTTCTGGGACGCTTGAAAATCAGAGCCATGTGATCCGGCTCAAACTCAAGCCGGGGCAGCTCGTCCGGGTCCAGAGCCGAGGCGAGCGTGTGCTCATCAAGACCCAGATCCTTGACCAGGTAGCCTTTTTCCTCGTCGGTCGGTCTGACAAACACAAGCACATGACCGTCCCGGCTGTCGCTCTCCTCCAGCCTGCCGTTGCAGATTGCGTACCGTCTCAGCATTCTCCAGCCCCCCTTCCTTCGGGAAACCAACGGTAGATGCCTTCCATGTCGATGAGAAAGCCGGGCACCAACCTGGTTTCTAAAACGCGGGATATCGGAAGAATTCCAGTCTTCATGGTCCACCTCGATTCAGGCCGCCGACTCCTCCGCCGGCTTGAGGTGAACCACGGACCCTATTCGAGCGCCGTAACGAAGGTTTTCACCTCTGAAGCCGTCGGACCAACAGAATCGGGCAGCAGGGGAGGATCATCGGTCATCTGTTGCTCCCCCGGTTTCTTACCCGTACGCTGACTTATGCCAGAGTCCTCCATCAGGGCTCTCCTGCAGATTGTAGTCAGCCCTCCGGTTGAAGCCGGAAGGCTGCCGGTTGACAGGCAGGATTATAAATCCCGAAATGAACCCCGCACAAGGGGGGATCGGGGGAATCACTGCCTTTCGCGAGCATTTAGCCAAACGCGGGACGCGCTCGGTACGGCTGATCCTCCGCGACGGGTCGCCTTTCCCAACGCCAAGGATGGTGTATCGCGGCCCCCCGGGGAGTCAAGATCAGCAGAGACAGCCGCATCCACTGTAGCATGCGCATCTTGCGCATGTCCTCTTCGTAGCATGCGCATCCTGCGCATGTCCTCTTCGTAGCATGCGCATCCTGCGCATGTCCTCTTCGTAGCATGCGCATCCTGCGCATGATTGATGTCTGCAAATCCGTCAATCGAGCTCTTGGTCCACGCTCAGGATGAGCGTGGTACGAAGAAATCATGCGCAGGATGCGCATGCTACATGCGGGAAACAAAGCGACGCATTGCCATGCGTCGCTGCGAAGAATACCCGGGTGTGGCGGGAGGCTGGTCGATACTGCGCGCGCCGATCAGTGCGCTTCGAGCCAGAGCTCCATGGCCTCGATTGACTGCGGGGCCATAAGGAACATCATGATTTTCATCTTGGCGCCGCCTTCGCGCATCTGCCCCACGCGCTCGCCGACCCGCTCGCGCACTTGCCCCCGCTCCTCATCGCTCAGGCCCTGGAACCATCTCCAGCCCGGCCGATCGCGATCCGGCTCGCCGGCGCGCCATTCCTCGACTCGCTCGCGGATCATCTCGGGCCCCGGACCCATCTCGTTCATCACCATCTCGCGCTGCTCGTCGGTCAGGATTTCGAGAGCTCGGTTGATGATGCGCTCCATCAACTCGCGCATCTCGCCGGGCTCATGCTGGGCGCGGAAGTCCTCCATGATGCCGCGGACGAGATCCGGGTCGGTCTCATGACCGGCAAGGGCCTCATGAAGCTGATCGCGGAGGGACTCGAGGATGCGCCCATGAAGGTCGCCGAAGTGCTGGTCGCGGATGTCGCGGCATTCACGGGCGAGGCCGAGCAGCGCCTCGACCTGGTCAGCCGACAGATCGAGCTTGTTGATGCCTTCGACGATTCGGATCTTCGCCATGAGGTCGCGGACATTCGGGTCCATCATGAGCATCCCGGCGCCCATCATCCCGCCGGGACCCTGGGCGGGCCCCATGCCGGGTCCCATGCCCATGCCGCGACCCATTCCCATTCCGGGCCCTCGGCCCTGCCCCCGTCCAAATCCCTGCGCGTAGATGGCCCCTCCAAGGAGGAGCAGGATCACTATCGTGGCGGTAGCGAGAATCCCCCACTTGGGAACTCTCTTCGTTTCGTTGCTGTTCACTTTCAGACTCTCCTTTTTAGGCAAGTTCTCCCTGCGGCATATCGCCTCAGAATCTCCGGCCGGTTGCCGTACGGTCACCCCGTTTGACGGACCGGTGGGGAAAATGTTCCCACCGACGAGGGCGATTTGCAACCGCCGTGCGCGGTGCTATACTCCAGCCGGCAGATGCCGTCCGGACCTCGAAAACCCGTCGCTCGCAGGGAAACTCCCCCAATTCTGAGAACATTCGCGTTCGGTCTGATGCTATTCGCGTGGTGGGTGGCCTCGATTGAGCTTCCCGGACGGAACCTCTTCGCGATCGTGGTTCACAGGGGCGTGGAAAGGCATCTCGCGCCGCTTTCCATCTGGGCGTTCGGACTCACGCAGACATGGATGAAATACAGGGCAGTGGCGGTGGTGCTGATAATACTGGCCGCAGGTGCCCACTATTTTCTGTCGACGAGACATCCCCGCTATGATGTCTATGGGAAATGGCTGTTCAGAACAGGATTCCTCGTGTTCTACATAGCTCTTTATCTGTTCTTCCTTCTGGTTTTTCTGGGGGCCGAGCTTCCCGTCTGGACATGGCCGTCCCAGATAGCGCCGGTGGCGGTCGACCAACAGTGACATCGCGACGAAAAACACGTGAGCTGGCTCTCAGCTGCATGTACGAGACCGAGGTCGGGAAGCACGATGTGGGGATCGTGATAGAGCGCACGATTGAATCGCAGAACGTGCAGGACCCGGCGAGCGGGTTTCTGAGGCAAGCGGTCCAAATAGCGTGGGACTATCACGAGAGGGTGGACGGGATCATCTCCGAGCTGGCGGTGGGATGGAAGATCGAGCGGATCGCGAGGGTCGACCTGGCCATTCTTCGGCTGGCGATAGTGGAGCTTCTTGTCGGGATCGAGGAGCCTCGTCCGGCCGATGCGGTGGTGATAAACGAGGCGGTGGTGCTGGCGAAGAAGTTCTCTACGGAGGACAGCGGGAAGTTCGTGAACGGAATCCTCGCGAGCGTTATGAAAGGCAAGGAGAAATATCGGGAAAGGCTCGGATTGAAGCCCGAAGCGCAGGAAGACAAAAGCGGCGGAGAGTGAGTCTCCACCGGTCAATTCTGTCCTCAAGAATGGATGCTACTCGCCCTGGGGTTGTGGGGTCTCCTCCGGTTGGGCGGGGATTTCCTCCTCGGGCGTCGGTGCGGGTTCGAGCTCGACGCTTTCTAGTCCGAGACTATCTTCGAGCTCCTTGACGATATCAGCCGAATAGCCTACGTGAATGTCCACGATCTTCCCGGACTCATCAATCACCATTACAGTGGGGATCTGCAGCACCTTGTAGGCATCGATGACCTGGCGCGACGGGTCGTGGAAGACCCGAAAGACAGCGTCCCGGCTCCGGACAAAATCGCGGACGGCTTGCCCGCTCTCCGCATCCTCGCTCGAGATGCCGATGACCACGACCTCGTCCCCGTGCATCTGGGTGAATTCATTCAGGAGTGGGAACTCGAGGCGGCACGGCGGGCACCATGAGGCCCAGAAATCGATGACGACCGGCTTCACTCCGGCCATCTCGGATAAAGTGAACGAATTGCCCTCAAGATCGACGAGCGTGAAGTCTGGCGGTGTCCCTCCGAGGCCGATCTCAGCAGGCTCCTCCTCTTCCGCGTCCTTCTGCGGCGCGAGACAGGCTGTCAGAAGCGCACCAAGCAAAACGGCCAGAATCAACAGGATGGGGATGCGGAGAGGTGATATCGACCGTTTTGGCGTGTTCATTGAATCCTCCCTGTCGGGTGGACACACGGGTCCGCCCCTACTCGTGCTCTTTCTCCTCGATGGTCGTGGGTTCGAGCCCGAGCTCTTCCTCGAGCTCGGCAATGATTGTCTCAGAGTATCCGAGGTGTGTCGCGACGACCGTTCCCTCAGTGTCGATGACGACGAGAAAGGGGATCGCGGTGACGAAGTAAGACTCAGAGATCTCGCCGGAAGGGTCGTGGATGATCCTGAACACGAGATTCTGATCACCGACGAACTCACGGATGACTGACTCGCTCTCCGCGGCCTCGCTCGTGATGCCGACCACCATGACTTCACCCTCATGATTCGAAGCGAACTGGTTGAGAAGCGGAATCTCCATGCGGCAGGGAGGACACCAGGTCGCCCAGAAATCGAGAACGAGCGGCGTTTCACCCGCCATATCGGACAGCACGAGCTCGTTTCCGTCCATGTCGATCGCGGAGAAATCCGGGGGGACCTGGCCGCGGAGAATCTGCTCCCGCTCGTCCTTCTCGATTTTGTCTTCGAGACCCTGCCCCATCGCGGGCTGGTTTGCGCCGATGAGGACACACGCAGCCACCGCGAGTATCAGCGTCGAGGTCAAGGCACTTCGCACAAGCTTCATAAACACTCTTTTCTCCTTCCTTCGAGCGGTGAATGCCGACCGAAGGACTTGTTTTCTCAGGCTCAGCCCCCCTAGATAGCCCGGGACCGGCGGAGCCGTTCCTGATTGGCTGCCGTCGGTGTGAGGTGAATTGTATTATCGATTCGTGCGGCATGCAAACCGGGTGGGATGAAGGAAGGAAACAGGATGGCGCGGGAGCTTGCGGAAGTCAACATTAGATGAAACACCTCCAAGCTGCGCTTGGAGGCGCCACACGCGGGGATTGACCGATCATCGCGATTGAGGCAATGTCGTTGCATAGTATCCTGTGGCGCCTCCAATCCGCCTCAGGCGGATTGGAGGTGTTTCGTCTAATGTTGACCTTCACCACATCCTGTTCCTACATCAGTCGAGATTAGCTGAGACACCTCCAAGCTCCGCTTGGAGGCGCCACAGGATGTCCGGACACAGGCTTGTTGCTCCGTCACTTCGCCGGTTTTGCGCTCTCCCGCTGAGCGACGGGGATTTCGAACATGACGGTCGTGCCTTTCCCTGGCTCGCTGTCGATGCGGATTCTGCCCCTGTGCTCAGAGAGGATGCTCTGGACAATGGCGAGACCCAGCCCGCTTCCGCCACGCTTGGTCGTGAAGTACGGATTGAAGCTCTGCTTCAGCGCCTGCTCGTCCATCCCGACGCCTTCGTCAGAAATGGTCACCCTCACCCACGGGGTTTTTCCGTGAAGGACCTTCTCGATGCTGAGACGAATCGCGCCCGCGCGACCCTCCATCGCCTCGAACGCGTTCTTGAGGAGATTGGTCACCACGCGGCTCATTGCGTCGCGATCGATCATCAAGACGGGGATATCCTCCCCTATTTCGAGCTCGATCCGCGCTCCGATCTCGGGCTTGTCGAAGAGGGCCACCGAGCCTCTTATCACTTCGCAGAGATCGTTCGGCGCGAGGATGGGCTTCGGCATCCTGGCGAAGTTCGAGAACTCGTCGGCGAGGAGCTTGAGCCGGTCGACCTCCTCGAGGATGGTCTCGCTGGTATCCTGGAGGGTCTTGTTGAACGAGGTCGGGTTGGACTGGTAGACGCGGTTCAGGTTCTGGATCGACAGCTTGATCGGCGAGAGTGGGTTCTTGATCTCGTGGGCAAGGCGTCGCGCGACCTCTCGCCATGCGGACAGTTTTTCAGCCTCGACAAGGCGGCGGGTGTTGGCCTCAAGCTCGTCGGCCATCGTGTTGAAGGCCTTGACAAGGTCCTCGACCTCATCCCGCGAGTACACGTCGACACGCCTTGAGAGGTCGCCGGATGAGAGCGCCGCGACCGCGGTCTTGAGCCGCTCGATCGGAAATGTGATCGATTTCGCGACAAGGAACGCGAGGAGGATCGCGACTATACCTCCCAGCACAGCTTCCAGCAGGATCGCGCCGAGGAGCGCGCGACGTCGCGCGAGAAGATCGGACTTGGGAATCAGGAGATGAAGTGTCGCCTGATCGTGCTCGTCATCCGCCTCAGAGCGCGGGAAAGGAAGAGTCGCCAGCTCGTAGATTACGCCCTTCAGGGTTGTCTCGGACTGGCCGCCCGAGAGCGCGGACAGCAGGTCCGTCTGGTCGTCGGATTTCTCCCAGCTCACGAGCGGCTCGACCTCGGGCGCGACAGCCACAAGCTCGGCTCCGGCGAGATCGGCCGAGCGCGCCATGAAGTCCTCATCGAACTTCTCCGCGCCCCAGAGCACGCCGAGGACCTGTTGACGGCCGAGGAACCGGTCGGTCATGGTCACGGGGAGGAAGACCTCGGCGACAAAGAGCGCGTGGGCGGAGACGATCTCGACACCGGCGGCCCTGACCGTCTCACCGGCCAGGGCGCGTGAAAGATGCTCGCTGTAGGTCCCTGGCGGGTCGAGGAGATTGTCGTTAAAAGCGTCCGGATCGTGGCCGGCGGACAGAAGCATGCCGTCGGGAGAGACAAGCCAGAGGTAGTCGATATCGGCTATGTTGCGGAGCTCGGCGGTGCGGTCGATAAGCTCGCCGGGAGGGGCCGATCCCGCGAGGCGATCCACGAGGCTGGCGCGGAAGTCGAAATTGCGCGCCATCTCGTTGAGCTGACTTTCAAGCTCGGAGAGGAGCAGATCGACTTCGAGCCCGATGCCGCTGGCCACCCGCTCCTCGCGATCCTTGACGAGGGTGGCGAAGCTCTGCTCGAGCTCGCGGGCGGCGCTTACGGCGAGAAAGGCCACCAGGCCGGCGATCGTGACCAGGAACGTGAGAGCGAGTTTGGCGAAGATGCTGATGCGCATCGTCTAATCATCCTGACCGTTGTTCGACTGATTTTCAAGCGTCTCCGGAAGCCGCCCCATGAACGCTCTCCAGAAGGTCGTGCCCGGATAGACCGCCGACGGGACGAGGGAGATATCGGGGCCGGGTGCGAACAGGATTTCGTAGCGTGTGACCGGGACCACCAGTGAAGCCGATTGGAGAGCCGAGCCCAGGGCGCCCAAGTCGGCGCCGGGATCCAGCGCCCTTACGGAGCGCAGCAAAGAGGCGGCGTCCGGCGGCATGGCGAGCGCTATGATCTCCCACCATCCGCCGCGATCGTACAGCGCAAGGCATTGCGGAAGCGCTCCCTCTCCGTTGCGCGGTACTCGGAACGAGAGAAGCATCGCGTCCGCTTCCATGGACACAGCCAGAGGTCCGACCTGGTTTCTGATCTCGACGGGCACGCCGAGGCTCTCCCAGTTGGCGCGCAGACGACCTGACGCCGCGCGTGCGGCGGGATCGTCCGCAACCAGCAGCACCAGCCCCGTCGTGGCGTCCACATGCGAGTCTTCGAGCATGTGGACGGATGACAACAGCCTCCTGGCTTCCTCGAGCGTGCTTTCCCAGTCCCCGGCGGACGCGGGCGAGCCGAGGAAATCCGCGGCTACATCCGCGCCCTCCCCCAGGACCACGCGGGCGATGCTCTCGCGGTCGACGGCCAGCGAGAACGCTCGCCTGCCAGACGCGTCGGGCAGACGTGCCGGGTTGAATACGAGTACCAACAGGCCCTCGCCGATGGTCTCGGTGCGGCTGTCGACAGCCCGGGACGACTCCGCGAAGCGGCTCCTTTCGTTGGAGGTGATGAGGAGCGCGTCGAGGCTGCCGCGTCCGAAATCGAGCACGCTCTCGTCGGCGGACGGATATGCGATGACGCTGACCTCATCGAGATACGCGCGTCCGGCGAAATGAGTCAGCGCGCACGTGAGGCGGTTTCTGCTCGACGACGGCTGCTCGAGGAGAAACGGGCCCGTTCCATCCGGATTCTGAGCGTCCGGGGGATTTGACAGGCGAAGGGCGGGGCTGGCGAGCGCCTTCCGGACGGCGTTCGGTCCGGCTCCCGGCCTCAACCGCAATTCGAGGGTTCTCTCGTCCACGGCCCTCAGACCCTCAATTCCATTCGACAGATCCTCTACGCCGACGATTCCCCTCAGCGCCCATCCCGCGTCCCAGCGCTCGGACGACCTGGTTTCCCAGCACCGGATGAGATCATCCGGCGCAATCACCCGAGTGGGAGCGTCTCCCCAAACCGCGTTCGATGAAAGAGTCAGGCGGATGAGGTCGGCTCCGGCCTCCTCCCATGTGACAAGCGAGACGCCGCTGTCCACAGGAATCAGGCTCTGGTAAGTCTCATCGAGCAGGATCGAATCCAGCGGCGGGACAGGCCGCGAGATCGAATCGGCCATCCGAATGAGCTCGTACGCACTCACCCCGACCGCCGGCTCGCCCCCGATCCGCACGATCCCCTTACCGTCGGCGGGAATGGCGAGAAATACCGGAACGACAAGCGCGAGCGCGGCCGCCGCTCTGCACAGGCGAGGCAATCGGGTCGATTTCTTGTGGCGCGGCGTCATCAGTAGTTTAGTAATAGATTCTCATGCCTTCCTGTTCCAGCACAGCGACAAGGATCTCGGTCTTGCCGTCCCCGTCGACATCCCCGAGCGCGATGTCGATTATCGGCCCGGCCGGGGACGGGAACTCGGCCAGGACGTCCTGCGAATAGGGATCGAGAATCGAGAGAACGTCGGTGCTCAATGTCGGGGCTGAGGCGAGGACCAGCGGGCTGTTGCGGCTCATGGCCACTGCGATGCAGCTCCCCCATTTGCCGTCGAGCGCGCGCACGTCGGCGGGCGGCGACAGGATGCGAAGGGTCCCATCGGTATCGACCGCGACCACCTCCGGCAGCCGGCCTCCGCTTCCGGGCAGTGTCGCGATGTCGGTGAGGGAGAAACCGGGCGTGAACGCTTCCGGCCCCCTCTCGGAAAGCGGGAAGACCCACTGGAGCAGCGACGGATCGAGGGCCGGGGAATCGACCAGGTATGGCCCGACAATGACCGCCCCGATGCGTGAATCGGAGGCCCGCGGCGGATTGGGCAGATACTCCAGCAAGACCCAGTTGTCCCCCTCAAGCTCCCACGCTTCGCCCCTCGCGGCGCCGGGCGGTGCGAGACAAACCTCGGCCAGGCCGTCGCCGTCCAGATCCACAAGCTCGAGCGCGCCGCCGTCGTCTCTGTGCCGGACCGGTCCGGGCGGTATCGAGACACTGAGGGAGTTCACCAGGCGCGGCTCGGCCATGGACAGGTCGTATATCCAGAGATCGGAGCCGTCCATGACCGCGAGCTCCTCGACCGGTCCCGGGACCACATCGCCGCACGCGATGCTCGCCGATCGCCTTCCCGGGGGCGCCATGAAATGCTCGAACGGGGTGTGCGTCCCGGCGAGATAGGATGGATCGAGCCACCCGCGGACCTCGATGCGCTGCCCGGTGAGCGGATCGAGAGCGATCGTCCCGCTGACCTCGCCTCCCGGCTTGGCCAGCGAGGCGCGGAGACTGAGTCCCTCGGCGTCCGGGGCGATCACGAGACGCCAGGCGGGCTCGCCCGGCTCACCGAGCACCGGGCGAACGCTCCCGCGAACGCCGAGAAGCCCGTAGACAGCCTGGAGGAGGCGATCGAGGTCCGTACCGCCGGCGCCCTCGAAGGTGTCGGCGATGATCGCGACTGCCGGGGGCTTGTTCACAAGCCTGGCGAAATGCAGGGTTGAGACCTGGTCAAGGTTCAGACCTCCGCGCGGTTCCGCGAAGCTGTAATCCTCCCTAGTCCATGCCACCTGGACCTCGCCGGCGACTTCCTCCGGCCCGCCCACCTGGAGCACACGGTAGACCTCGAAGATCATTCCGACCGTCACGCCGTCCTGGCTGCCCGCGTCGATGTGGCATCCATCCTGCCTCACAGCGAGTACCCTGGCGCTTATGTCGAGCCGCTCCGCCAGGATGCTCTGGGAGGCCCATTCGGTGAGGGCGGAGGCTGTCGAGGAGATGTTCCAGGCTTTCGCGACCTGCGGCTGCTTGGATTGATCGGACGTGGCGGCATAGATATGCGCCGTAAGAGCGAAAACCGCAACGATGCACACCATGAGCACGCGTCTGACCATTGCCGAATGAATTATAACAGCAAAAAAGACAGGCGATGCACCAGCGTCACGCATTAACGTGCCGACGTCTTCCAGACGTCGGGTATCGTGCCGTCTGCTTCAAGCAGACGTCCTCGTGTCACCCGAATCAAAAATGTGCAACACCACTGTAGCATGCGCTTCCAGCGCATGGGGTCTTCGTCCCACGAGCATCATGCTCGTGGAGGCGGGAGTAATGAGCAGGATGCCGATTTCGTGCGAGGGCACGCGCTCGAAGCGCGTGACACGAAGAGATCATGCGCTGGAAGCGCATGCTACATCAGAAGCGCATGCTGCACTAGTGTCGTGCATTCCAAAAGAAGGTAACAGGAACCTGCCGACGTCTTCCAGACTTCGGGTATCGTGCCGTCTGCTTCAAGCAGACGTCCTCGTGTCACATGTCACCCGGATTAACGATCCGTGGCACTAGCGGGTTGGGCTGTCGGTGCGCTCGACTATGCAGCAGGACTCGGTGACGTCGCGCGACTTCAGGTACTGGAGAAGCTCCTCGGCGAGGTCGAGCACCTCCGCCGCATGCGAAAAGGACTTGCGGGACGACAGCACGACCGCGAGGGCGATGGTGACGATGGGGCATTCGAGCTCGTTTCCCTTGCGGTCGGTGATGATCACCGTCCCTCGGCTGAGGTCGGAGACATCATAGAGGCTCGCGACCATCTCGTCGAACGAATCGACTATCTCCTCGGCGAGAATGGGGGCAAGTTTCTCGCTTGTTATGATGGCGAAATCGTCGCTGCCAAGGTGGGCGAGAAAATTCTGGGGATGGGGATGGCGCTCGAGCGCGGCTCTCATTAGCTCGCCGACGGTCACAAGCATCCGGTCGCCGCGCGAGTACGAATAAGCCTTGTTGTAGCTTCGGAACTGGTTGAGGTCGGCGAAGACGACTCCGAAGCGCTCGCCGGTGCTTATGCGCTCCCTCAATTCCGCCTCGAATGCCGCCATGCCCCGCAGGCCGGTGACCGGATTGCGTCCGGCGGACGGACGTTTTCCCGAGAGCATCTCCCGCACTTTCCCGACAAGCAGCTCGGGATCGAGGTCGTACTCCTGCCCGTGGACCGGGACGATCAGGTACTCGGTTCCTTGAGGGATGTCGACCTCGTCCGCGACGAGAAGCAGCGTGCGGCCCACCTCCAAGCTCCGCTTGGAGGCGCCACATTCCAGTTTCTGCAGGCCCGGCGAGTCGGCGATCAGCAGGGTCGCGCGGCCCGTCTCCTCGTCCTCGACAGTGACGCCATCGAGCCGAAGTGTGATTTCCACCAGGTCGGCCAGCGTGGGGTCCGATATGAGCAGTCTGACCGGCGTACCCTCGCGATCGGACTGCGAGGTGGGTTCTTCCGGCTTCCCCGATCGAATCATGCGTGCGCCTCCAGCAGACGTACTGCGTTCAATTCGCCGCGATCCTCCTCGACCCAGAGATGGTCGCACTGGTGCCTCATCAGGAGGAATCCACGTCCCTTGTCCTCAAGAATGCTCTGGGGACGGAGAAGAGGGTTGGTGACCCGCTCGTTGAGCCTCCCGCCCTCGTCGCGGACCATGACATGGACCGACAGAGAACTATGGCTGAGCTTCACTTCGATCAGAGCGTTGTCATTGAGCTGGTTGCCGTGCTCGTGCGCGTTCTTTATCGCCTCATTGAGGAGCGTGCGCAGGGCGGTGAAGTCGCCATCGCCGATTCCCTTCTCCCGGAGCCACGCGAGGGACTGGTCGAGGAGGCGGTCACGGTCGCGGCCGGGACGGCTTCCGATCCAGTCCGGCTCCGGATCGTCACCGACAACGACCAGGCTCCAGTCGTCGCTCGCGCCCCCATCGCCGGCGAACTCGCCCACCGCGGTGAGAATCCTCTCGTACAGCGCTCTTGCCGGCAGATGCCACCCGTCCGCGACGCATCCCGCAAGCCCGTCCTGCCGCCAGCGCGCTCCCGCATCGTTGCGCACCCCCAGAAGCCCGTCGGAGGCCCATACCAGCTTGTCGCCCGGCGCGATCGGAATCTCCATCTCCTCGAGCTGCGCGTTCGCGAACAGGCCGAGAGGGAGACCGTCCGGGTCGAGGATTTCCACGGAACCGTCGCGGCAGACCTTGAATAATCTCGGAGCGCCCGCCCTGACAAATCGCGCGACTCGGGACGCCTCATCGATATGCAGGCCGACCATGGTCGCGAAGATGCCGGGCGTGGTTTTCAGCTCGATATCGTGGAGCCGCGCATTGATTCCCGTGAGGGCGGCCGCGGGGTGCTGGATGTCCACCGGCAGCTCCGCGAGAAGCTGACGTATGAACATCATCGACCAGCCCGCGGATACGCCGCGTCCGGCGACATCCGCGATCCAGATGTTGAGGCGGCCCGGGGAAGGTTGGCGGGCGACCAGCACGTCGCCCGCAAGCTCCCCTGCGGGCTGGAGATGTGCCCAGTACACCAGGCCCCCCGAGCGGATGTACCTGGGAGTAAGCTGGCGCTGGACAATGCGCGCGCGAGTCGCGTCCTCCTCGACCAGTCTCGACGTCTTGACGCTTCGCTCGAATTCCCGCGCCGTGGCAAGAGAGTCGACCGCGGTCCGGGCGAAAATCGCGAGAATGTCCGCCGATTCCGGCTCGAGGGCGAACGATCGCGGGCATAGAAACAGGCATACGCCCTGGCGGGCGCCCTTTCTTTCGAGCGGGAGGATTCCGAGCGCCTCGTTGTCCGCAGGTCCGAAGCCGGGCGGAGGCTCTTTGCCCGCGAGGACCCGGGCGAGCTTCTCTGCGGTCAAAAGGTGAATTTTGCCGCTCTTCAGGGCTATGGTGACGACCGACGGCAGACGCGTAGCGCGCTGGAAATGCCTCAGAGCGTCGTCCGGCACGTTCCGCCAGGCGAGCGGGACGGTCGGGGATGCGCCGAGCGAAGTCGGCGTCAGAAAGATCGCGCGCGTGCCGCCGGTGAGGCCGAGAAGATAGTCCACCACAATCTCGGCGGTCTCGTGCTGACCCGCCCCCCATCCCGTGTCCCTGCTAAGGGCCAGGATATCTCTGATTCTCCGATTGACGTTGGTGACTCGCGCGCGGCTGTTGACCCGGTCGAGCGCGAGAGCGCATTCGCTCGCCGCGACGCGGCTGAGTGACAGCTCCAGAGCGCCGGGGGTCTCTCCTCCGACCGCCAGCAGGAGCAGAAGCCCGTCGGCCTCTCTCGGGCGGATCGGGATCGCGCAGCCGGCCAGCCCGCGGCTGGTC
>Ga0315296_10001689_pt1 | contig 19227 bp, 14 predicted proteins | sample YL17G14_18_MG_FD_203921 | JGI IMG/M metagenome (GOLD analysis project Ga0315296, IMG submission 203921) | Sediment microbial communities from Yellowstone Lake, YNP, Wyoming, USA - YL17G14_18 | ecosystem: Environmental > Aquatic > Freshwater > Lake > Sediment | place: USA: Wyoming | collected...
TATAGAAATTACGCCTCTTATGGTGCTTAAGATGTCTGAAATTTATGGTTCTTACCTGCCCGACTGGATATCCGGTCAGGCGGGTCTATCTCATACACAGACTACGGAAAAAGTAAAGGTTGCCATAGGTTATGACTCGCGTTATGGCTCAGAGATGCTTAAGAACGCGGCTATCAGCGGATTAAATTCAGCCGGTGTCCATACCGTAAATTGCGGCTGTATTACTACAGGTGGATTAGCCTCGTATATCGTCTGTAACAAATTAGCTGGCGGTATCCTTATTACCGGCTCTCATACTCCTTACAATATGACCGGATTTATTATTTTGAATGCCGATGGGTCTTATTTAGATATGGAACATTCCCGTGAATTGGAAACCCGTTATGAGAATTATGAGAATTTTCGTCACCCGGTCAAGCCTGAAGAAATAGGTAATAACCAGGATGTCCCTGATGCGTTTAGTTGTTATAAGTCATTCTTATTAGAGCGGGTTACCACTGATTTAATCAGGGGCAAAATGTATCGGGTATTGGTGGACCCTGCTAATGGTCCGGCTACTTTGATATTACCTGATATATTAAAGGAACTTGACTGTTCGGTATTAATGGTAAATGAGAAACTCTCGCCTGTACCTAATCGTCCTTCAGAACCCAGAGCCAATAATCTTGTTGAAACTGCCGCTAAAGTAAGGGAATATAAGTGCGACTTAGGTATTGCCACTGATGTTGATGCGGACAGGGTTTTATTTATTGATGCGCAGGCGCAGGTTTTATCAGAAGATTTGGTCGGTGCTATATTTGTCCGTTCCATTATCTCTTCACTAAAAACCTGTGTTACTCCCATCAACTCATCATTTTTGATTGAAGAGGTTATATCTAATTGCGGTGGTAGATTAGAATACTGCAGGATTGGTCAACCTGAAACCATAAAAGCCATTAAGGAATTTGGCGCCTCTTTTTCATACGAGGAGTCCGGCAAATATTACTTTTGCAATGATGCTCTTTGGCCTGATGCTATTCTTTCATCTCTCAAACTGCTTGAAATAATGGCAAAATATAATAAACCATTAGACCAAATCGCCTCTGAATTTCCACAGTTCTACCAGGTAAAACATACTTTATCTTATGACTCCCTTATAGGCGATGGCGAGACTCCTGTAAAAACAGGTCTAAATATTAATAAAATATTTCAGAAAACTGAGGAATTATGGAAAAAAGAATATTTAGAAGGTTCTGTAAAGGATGCCTCTACGGGACTTCTTCAAGAGACTCGCCCCGTCAGGGATGTAACTATTGATGGCTTGAAAAGAATCTATAATGACAAATCATGGCTTTTAATAAGAAAATCGGGAACCGAACCTCTTATCAGAATATATGCTGATGCACCTACTTATGAAAGGGCAAAACAACTGGTCCAGCAAGGCGAGGAACTTGTCAAAAGGGCTATCAAAGAAATCTAATCAGCAAGAAAAAGAGAACACGAATAAGACGAATACGGCGAATATCACGAATAAATTTTTGTATTTAATTCGTCTTATTCGTATTTATTCGTGTGATTCGTGTTTATACTTTCCTTACTGTTTCTAAAACGGTTAATTGGTCACAGTAACCGTACCGCTCGTTCCGTACTTGCTGGCAGCATCTGTTACAGTTATTGTGAATGTATCCGGCGCTGTTCCGTCGTGTCTTGCCCTGTACCAAATCGTTGCTACACCGCTACTCAAACTATAAATAACCGGGCTCGATTTTATAGCACTATAGATACCATCTGTATAGAAAGTTACCGTCGGTGAACCGATTATAGATACTTTTGTTATTGTGATAGTATTGAAGGCAGTGGTAACAGTATTTCCATAAGCATCCCTTGCAGTAACCGTGGCAGTCTGGTCGCTACCGGTAACCACACTACTACTGGCAGGCACAACCAGATAATTATTTACCGGACCCGGAACGATATCAAATGTAGTTGAGGTCGCAGAAGTTAATCCGGCTGAGGTGGCTGTTAATGTAAGACCGTTTGTCAGAGTGGTATCAACGGTTACACCGGTAAAGGTAGCAATGCCGTTAACAGCAGTCACATTATCGGTCGGACCACCACCCAGCGTGCCGGAACTGACCGTAATGGATACAGGATTGGTGGCTGTAATTACTGCATTATTATAGACGTCTCTGATTCTTACCGTAACCACCGGATTAAATGCTGCTCCGACGCCCGTATTCGTCGGCTGTTGGACAAAGGCTAAGTTATCAGGTGCAGACGCTGTAATATTAAAGGCATCAGAAGTCTGTATAATCGCACCCACATAGGCTTTTAAGGTGTAAGTATCTGTTTTAGTAATCATCAGGTCATTAAAAGTTGCGATGCCTGATGCGTTACTCGTACTCGTGAGTGTCCCGTTTAATATAATGCTACTATTTGTGGTCGTAATAGAAACCACCGTACCTGACATTACCGTATTATACTGGTCTAACAATTCAACTGTAACTGCCGTCATAACCATTCCGGCTGTATTAGTAACCGGCTGGTCTATAAAGGTTAAAGTCCTCACTTCTGGCGGAGCGCTGCTACCCACCTCCTCGTCTTTGGAGCGCTCGTAACATCCTTCAGTTGTAATGCTTAGCACGATTGCTATGAGCAATATTGTTACCAATGTTATGACTTGCCATCTGTCCTGTAGTGAGCCCCGCTGAAAGCGGGATAAACTCCGCGAACCTATTCTCTTTTCCATAAAACCTCTCCTTCTTATAATAAACATAATCTATAATATGAGCCTGTCAAGAAAATAATAACATCTTTATAAGTTTTAATCTTGCTTTTGTACTGAATAAAGTTATGATAAATATAAAAAGAGAAAAGACATCCTATAATGAGTCAAGGGAAATCCCGACAAATACTGTCGGGATAACTGGCTGTAACCCCAACACATAAATTATGTGCTGGGTAACAGCCAGTAAAAGGAGAAAATATGTTATGAAATATTTTATCATTATCATTGTATGTGTTGTAATAATCGGTATGGGTGTGGCAGGTTATTTTTTTATGATAAAAAAGCCTCTCTCTTTGTTGCCTTCCCCCCAAAACGACAAAATGCTCTCACAAACAGCATCTGAAGAAATAACATCTTTAAAATCACAGATTGCCAAACTTCAACGTGAATTAAACGAGTCAAAAGACATTCTTTCTAAACAATCTCTCTTTATGCAGAAATTAAAAGAAGATATTTTATCAGATAACGCCAGAATTATCAATCTGGAAAAGAAAGGTCCAATTATCGCAGTAAATCCTTCTCCCCAGACAAAATCAGAAGAAAAGGAACAACCGGTCCGTTCATCAAACCCGTTATTAAATCAAACCTTACCGAGTGAGTTATTTAAAGACCCTCAATTTACTAAAGTTTTCCAAGAACAGGTTGCAGAAGCGTTAAAAGATATCCAGCAAAAACAACGAGAAGAACAAATAGAACGTTTTAATGAACAGTTACGACAAGGTCTTAGTAGAAGAATAGATGAACTTAGTAAAAGTTTAAATCTCAATGACTATCAAAAACAGGAATTCTCTAAAATATTAACTGAAAGAGTAGATAAAACCATGGAATTATCTTCCAAATTGCGCACTCAGGAACTATCACCGGAAGAATACAGGACTCAAAGAGAATCTTTGAGGAATGAAGCCAACGAAAAAGTCAAACAGATTCTTTTGCCGCAACAGTATGAACAATATCAAAAAGCAGAGCCATCAGTTAATAGAAGACTGTTACAGGGTGGAAGAGAAAGACCTGGTAACGGACAAAGATAAGGAAATTCCGAATCTAATCTTAAATCCTGCGATTCTTATGGTTATACCATTCGTTATGACATAATCCCGTTTGGGGACAAGATTTCTATTTTATCGCCTATTTTAACATTCCCTGATTGTAACACTTCAGCAAAGATACCTTCAAGCGGCATAATGCAGTCGCCTATTTTACGGAATATAGCGCACTTGGTATGACAATCCTTACCGATTTGCGTAATGCGCAACCGCACTGTTTCGCCTATTTTCATTTCTGTTCCGATAGGCAGGTTCTTCAGGTCTATACCTTCAGTAGTGAGATTTTCTGCAAAAGAACCGGGACAGATTTCGGATTGTCCCGCTGAAGGCGGGATAAACTTCTTGCGGATTGCGGATTTAATTTTATCTATAGATTCTTTAGCGAGTAAGCTAATTTGCCGGTGCCATTTGCCTGAGTGAGCATCTTCTTTTATGCCCAGACCTTTCTCAAGGTATGCCGAGCCGATGTTCTTCTTAGGAACACCCTTACGGTCACTGATACAAACACCGACGATTTTAGCCATAAGACTCATAAAAATTGCGAATTGCTAATTGTGAATTTCGGATTTAATCAATTCGCCATTCGCCAGGAGTTTATCCCGCCTTTAGCGGGGCAATTCACAATTTGTAATGCCCGCTTTTACCGCCTGATTTTTCAAGCAGTTTTATCTCTGTTATTTTCATCCCCCGGTCAATTGCCTTGCACATATCATAAATAGTCAACCCGCAAATTGCAGCCCCAGTCAATGCTTCCATTTCTACACCAGTCCGGTCATATGCTTCAACTGAAGCATATATTTCTATTACTTTTGGTTTTACCGGTTTGATATCTATCTGAATATGAGTAATATTGATGGGATGGCAGAGCGGAATCAATTTATGCGTCTCTTTTGCCGCCATAATACCGGCAAGTCTTGCGGTCTCCAAGACATTACCCTTTTTCACCTTACCCGAAGTAATTGCCTTAAATGTTGTTGAATTCATCAGCACTCTGGCAAATGCCTTTGCCTTACGATGAGTAACATCTTTGGAAGAAACATCTACCATTTTAATAGAACCTTTTTTATCAAGATGAGTCAATTTCATTTATGCGTCTTTGGTCTTGCGTCCTGTGTCTTGCGCCTGCCTGCCGCAGGCAGGTCTGGACGCACAACGCACGACACACAACGCATAACCCATTATCCCCCGATTCGGGACATTATACCATTCCTTTTATGAGAATGAGAAAATGGTTTCATTAATATAGCCTTTTTTATCAATTCTTCTAATTCTTTCCTCTTTTCTCTTTCATCTCTCATCTCCCTTAGAATAGGTTTCAAATCTATTTCTTCTTCAGAAAGAAGACAGGATTTAAGATGTCCATCAGCCGTGAGTCTTATGCGGTTACAATCTGCACAAAAGGGCTGACTTACGGGCATAATAAAACCGATTCTGCCGCGAGCATTGGGCAAACGATAATATTGTGCCGGACCGCTCCCGAGTTTATCTTCAATCTTGATTAATTCCCCTACATTTTCAGTAATCTGTTTTATAATCTCATCACCTTTAACAATACTATCTAAGTTTGTTTCCCAATTTCCGCAGGGCATATACTCAATAAAGCGAATAGCAATCGGATGCTCTAAAGTAAGTTGAGCGAAATTTGATATCTCTTCTTCATTGTAACCCTTTAATAAAACCGTATTGATTTTTAGATTGTTAAACCCCAATTCCAAAAGATGCTGTAGTCCTTTGCGAACTGCTTTAAGACCGTCAACACCGGTTATTGTCTCAAAATTATCTTCATTAAAAGAATTCAGTCCTATATTGATACTATTCAACCCGATTCTACTCAAGTCTTGAGCAAATTCATCAAGGAAGTAACCATTAGTGGTCAATGAAACCTTTTCCATACCGGACAGCCCTATCATCTCTTGCAAAAGGGAAATAACATCTTTTCTAACCAGCGGCTCTCCGCCGGTAATCCTGAATTTTGTAATTCCTAATCTTATAGTTGTTTTAACTATTTCCAGTATCTCCTCGTAAGAAAGTATCTCTGAAGATGGCAGGAGTGTAATACCCTCGGGTGGTAAACAATACAGACAGCGAAAATTACAGCGGTCTGTAACAGAAATACGCAGATAATTTATTTCCCTGCCAAATCGGTCTTTCATATATTCAAATATTACTATTCAATATTAAGATTTTCAAGTATATATTGACATCTATATTTCTGATAAGTAAATCATCATACAATGGTAAATATTAAAATTAATTCCAAAGACATTTCTACGGAATCTGGTAAATCTATTCTTACATCAGCTCTGGATTCAGATATATATATTCCTCATATTTGCAGTCATCCTGACCTTGAACCAATTGCGGATTCAGATTCACAAATTGCTGATATTATTTATCAGGGGAATAATCCCTTTAAATCCACTCATCCCAAAAATCTATCAGCCAAAGAAATTCTTAATGGTTGTCAATTGTGTCTGGTAGAAATAAAAGGAATTAACGAACTCCAAAGGGCTTGTGCAACAATGGTGGTAGAAGGTATGGAAATATTTACAGATACGGAGCGTATCCGCCAAGCCCGGCAGGAGAATCTCGCCAAAATCCTCTCCGAACATCCGCATAGTTGCCTGACCTGCGCTCAATCAGAAGGCTGCAGTCTGACCCAGTGTTCCAGTAATGTGCCTCAAAACGAACGCTGTTGCCATAAATTCGGCCGTTGTGAACTGGAAAAAGTATCTCAATATGTCGGAATCCCTCTAACAACTTCACGCTATACCCCACAGAATATTACATTGATTGAGAATGACCTTTTATTCAAACGTAATTATAATCTGTGTATCGGCTGTTTACGCTGTGTGAGAGCGTGCAGAAATCTAAGAGGAGTTGACGCTTTGGGATTTGTTGTTAATGATGGTAAAGTCATAGTCGGTAGCAGACAACCGACCCTGAAGGATTCCGGCTGTAAATTCTGCGGTGCCTGTGTTGAGGTCTGTCCAACCGGCGCTATCCTGGATAAAATAATTATCGGCGCGGACAGGATTAAATCATTAGTCCCCTGCCAGAGCGCCTGCCCGGTCGGAATGGATGTGCCGAGTTATATCAGATTAATAAAAGAAGACCGCATAAAAGAGGCATTTGAAGTGATTCAGCATAAGGTGCCATTACCATCGGTTCTGGGACGTGTCTGTTTCCATCCCTGTGAAGAAAATTGCCGCAGAAAAGAGGTTAATGAACCGATTGCCATCTGTAACCTCAAACGCTATGCCACAGAATGTGTAACCCATCAAAACAATCCGCAATCCGCAAGAAGTTTATCCCGCCTTCAGCGGGACAATCCGCAATCCCCCATTGCTATTATCGGCGGAGGCCCTTCAGGCTTGACTGCGGCTTATTATCTGGCACAAAAAGGATACTCCGTTTCCGTATTTGAAGCGAATAATGAAGTCGGCGGAATGATGCGATATGCGATTCCCGAGTACAGATTGCCTTTATCAGTTCTATCAAACGACCTGAATAAAATCACCAAGCACCCTAATATCACCATTAAAACCAATTCTAAATTAGGAATGGATTTTACTATTGAATCCCTCAAAAAAGAAGGATATACGGCAATACTCATAGCCATCGGCGCACAGTTACCAAAGAAAATCAATTTACAGTCTAAAGAGTCTAATGAGTCTAAAAAGTCAGACTCTATAGACTCTTCAGACTCTGTGAACTCTTTAGACTCTATTTTATGGGGTATAAATTTTCTTAAGGATATCAGGAACGGCAAAATCCAAACCTCCAAATTCAAAGACAAAAATATATTAGTAATCGGCGGCGGTAATGTAGCAATAGACGCAGCATTAAGCGCCGGAAGATTAGGCGCTGAAAATATCCAATTAGTATGCCTGGAATCAAGAGAAACTATGCCGGCACACAAATGGGAAATTGAACAGGCATCAGAGGAAGGTATCATTCTTAATTGCTCATGGGGACCTAAAGAAATTCGGAATGCGAATTGCGAATTGGGAATTGGGAATTCAGGAAATCCGAAATCCGCAATCCGCAATACGAAATTCGCCATTGACTTTGTTCAATGCACAAGCGTATTTGACGCAAGCGGTAATTTTAATCCTTCATTTAATACAAATATCTGCAAGACCTTTCAGGCAGATATTGTAATCATTACAATCGGACAGGTGCCGGATACTGAAGAACTAAAGAATCCCGCATCCCCTGAATCGGGGTGCGTGATAAACTCCATAACGAAAGAACAAATAACCCTGAATCCGAATAAAACTATCAGGGTAGATGAAGATACACTTGCCGTCCAGGAGAGCGTTTTTGCCTGCGGTGAGGCAGTCCATAATCCGTCATCTATTGTAGAATCCATTGCTGATGGCCGTAAAGCCGCAGAAAATATTGATAAGTATCTGGGTGCCGCCCGCCCCGATGTGGCGGGCGAGCCTCGCCCTGTTGGGCGGGGTGATGGGGTGATTGACTCTCTATTAGAGATAGCCAAAGCCAATCCATATCTGGGCAGAGACGAATCATTTGCCGGATACCAGCGAATAAAAATGCCCTGTATCAATCTGGATGACCGAAATAATAATTTCAACCCTGTAGAATCAGGATATACCAAAGAGATGGCTCAAAACGAGGCAAAACGTTGTCTTCAGTGTGATATGAGATTAACTATATCACCGGTTATCTTCCCGCCAGAGACATCGCGGAAAGGGCACGTGCAGGAATTAGAATTTAATGCGGGTAACATAAAAACCGCTCCTGCCAAAGAAGGTGTTTACATATTAATGGATGAAAACAAAAATACTATAGTCATCAAAGGCGTGATGAATCTGCAGGAAGCTCTGTTAGAACAAGCCACTAATTCCAAGGCGAAATATTTCCAATACGAAATAGACCCGATGTACACCAAAAAAGAAAGCGAACTCATCCAGCAATACTTGCAGAAGTATGGGAAACTCCCATCCGGCGGTGATGAATTAGAGGATTTGTATTAGGCACAAAGATTGACCACAAAGACACAAAGGCACGAAGTAAATCCCCCCTTCCCCCTTTATTAAAGGGGGAGTGAGGGGGATTTTAATTCTTGGTGTCTTAGTGTCTTGGTGGTTATCCCTCCGGGATTTTCTTGTAAAAAACATCACTTTTTTCTTGACATATGTATTTATTTTGATATATTTTTATTTATGCAAACACACATTCGTTATACTCCCTTCGCACCAAGCGCTCAGGGTAAACAGTGTAAACGAAATCTAATCGGCCTGCCTGCCGAAGCCTCGGCGCAGGCAGGTCTTGATTCCGAAATTATAAATTCGTTTATCCCGAGTATTTCCGAGGGACAATTCGTTTACACTGAGCAAAGCGAATGTGCCATTCTAAATTCCGAATTCCGTTTATCCCGTAGGGACAATCTAAATTCGCAATTCGCCATTTGGGATTTGGTGTTTGGAATTTGGAATTTGGTTATTGGAATTTGTCATCTACCCCCCCCCCCCCCCCAGAAACCGCATAGAATAAGAGATACAGGGCATTACCTATTTCCGCTTATTGTCCTAATCGGTTTATTTCTTATTATCCTGCCGGCTTGTTCTAAAGCCAAAGCCGAGAATCAATCTCAATCATCAGCATCCGCACCTCAATATCCGATACAAAATCTAAAAGGACAACCATCTTACAAGGTTTCACGGATAGTAGATGGCGATACGGTTGATATTATATCTGGTAATGATGTTGTCAGAATCAGGCTGATTGGTATTGATACGCCGGAAACAGTTCATCCTCAAAAACAGGTGGAGTTCTATGGTAAAGAGGCAAGTAATTTCTTAACCAATCTCCTCAAGGGTGAAGAAGTATATCTGGAATATGAAAACAACGCAAAGCCGGAATATGATAAATACGGGAGATTACTGGCATACTTCTATCGCGCCCCTGATGGATTATTTGTTAATTTAGAGATTGTCAGGCAGGGCTATGGCCACGCCTATACCAAGTTTTCCTTCAAATATATGGAATTATTCCGCGCCTATGAAAAACGGGCACGGGAGAATGAAAAAGGACTCTGGGCGCCGGATGCCGGACAGCCAAAAGATGCAACTACTCCACCTGCACAACCGCCGGCAGTAAAAGAAGAACCTAAAAGCGTAGACGAAAACACTACTGAAATTACGGTCTATATTACAAGGACAGGCAAGAAATACCACCGAGGTAACTGTGAGTGGTTATATGCTTCACGTATTCCGATAACGCTCAAAGAGGCAAAAAGCCGGGGCTATGCCCCTTGCGGGGCATGTAATCCGCCGGAATAAAGAGGAGGTGCTATATATATAATTAATTGGTTAAGTGCAGATGCCAAAATAAAATAAATCTGCATAAGATAAACAACATTAGTCCTGATAGGGAATTATTGGGACGAAAGAATCTAACGAAAGGAGAATAAAATGGGAAATATAAAACATCTAAAACCGTGGATTATGGGAGTTGTACTAATCCTGCTAATCGGAATATCATACGGCATCGTAGCACAAGAATCTGCCGATGAAAACCTTATCGTTAATAGCAAGGAATATAAGAACTATGTCAAGAAGGCAAAGCAAGTAATGGCAGACCTTCAAAAGATAGATTTGGCTGTAAGCAGCAAAACTAAACTTAAACCCGTATACAATGACCTTCTAAAAATAGGCAATGATTTGCCGGAAAAGTATATTGATGACAACAATCTGGTCTCTGGCTATCTTTTACAAGAAAGCATAAAAAATTATAAAGAGTTGTTAAGAGGATGCCTTAAGGGCGGAAAAATAAAAGACAGTTCTTTGCTTAAGTATCTGCAATCTGTTTCCAAATCGGGAGTCCGAGCCACCCAAATCGCCATAGAAAAGAGTGAAATCATGACAGTTGCGGATTGTCCCGTATCACATGTCAAGGGAACAGTCAGTATCTCTTGTTTCTCGTGCGCAGGCAAAGGCAAATGTACATTTTGCTCAGGCAAGGGGTGTAAAATATGCGACAAAACACAAATGTGTATTGCCTGCCTCAATGCAGGAAGGATTATTTGTCCTATTTGCACAACAATAATATTTTCCCGGAGTGCTGACCTGGAAAACGCATTAGATTCAGAAGTTGAAGACTCACCGGAAGATACGGAAGAAATAGAGGAGCCGGAAGAAGAAGAATAAACCAAGGAATTCTGTTAATTCGGGGGACCACAGCACACAAATTGTGTGCTGGGCAGGCGCCATACAGATGATTTATCCCGAGCGGAGTCGAGGGAAAGTAGAAGTTAGAGGGCAGTAAGAACACTGCCAGTAAATAGAAGTTAGACTCTAATTTCCAAATTCCAACATCTAACTTCATAATTCGTAAGAAAGGAGCATATATGGCAGTAACAACACCGGCAAGTGCGAAATTGTTCTTTCCTTCGGTGGTTGACCCGGCGGTCAAAACATCGGAGCGTCACGCGGCTAATACTCAGGCGGCCGCTGAAACATGGTATGACCATATTGTGCACGTGGCGGGCACAGGCGAGAAGTATAATGCCGTGATTGCCACGCCGTCCATCGTGGGCTACGATGCCGTGGTAACGCTCGGCACTACGAAAAAGGGTCTTACCGATGCCGTGGTAAAATCGGTGCGGGCCGGTAAGGTCCAGGCCTCTTTTGATAAGTGGTTCAACAATGTATCTAAGATGGGTGAGGAAATCGGCGGAGTGGCGGCTAAACGGCTCAAGGATATCCTTGAAGCCAAAAAGGATAACTGGGCTAATGCCGTCGCGGTTTACGGTATGAGAGCCACAGGCGAGACTGCCGGTATCAAGGGTCCCGCGGTGGCAATATCGCTGTTATTGTCAGGCGACACGCGCGGCGTTCTGATGACCGGTCCCGGCGATGAACTCGTCGGTATGCCCTACGACATTAATCAACCAGGCCAATCGGCTATGTTTAGAGCCGCTATGATGGGCAGTATTATCCAGTGCTTCACTCTGGGTTCAATTGCCGATTGGGATACCGTGGTATTAGACGCGCTTAATGCTAAAATGGTTGCCGCGGCTAACGCCTTCAGGGATGCAGCCAAAGCCAATAACTTCGTTTTAGCGGGCACGACCCCAAACTCACAAATCCTGATATTCGGCGGGGCGGCTCCATATATAGAAGTTGTTTGCCGTCTGGGGACACCGTAAAGAAAGGGAAAGATTAACCACCAAGGCACAAAGACACGAAGTAAATCCCCCCTTCCCCCTTTATTAAAGGGGGAGTGAGGGGGATTTTAATTCTTAGTGTCTTGGTGTCTTTGTGGTGAAGGGGATTTGAATTATGAGACCAAAACGACCAAAACGAAAACGACCCCCGACGAAATAGTCGGGCGGAAACTTATACCGTCCGGATTTTTAAGTGCTACCGAGCGGATTTTTAAGTGCTGCCAAGCAGATTTTTAAGTGCTGCCAAGCGGATTTTTAAGTGCTGCCGGGCGGATTTTTAAGTGCTACCGAGCAGATTTTTAAGTGCTGCCAAGCGGATTTTTAAGTGCTACGGGCTTTCTGACCGTGTGCTACGGGCTTTCTGACCGTGTGCCACGGGCTTTCTGACCGTGTGCCACGGGCTTTGTGGCCAAGTGCTACTTCGGGCAGGGGGGGGCTATACCCACCCCCTCTTTTTGTATAACCGCTTATTCCATAAAGAATTATGAGGAGCAAAATTGTCATAATTATCTTAATAATAATTACTCTGCTTTCCCTCTGTCTTAACGTCTATCTGGTATTAGAAAGCAAGAGAATAACTGAGAGGTGGGAGGGAGCCGAGGATATGTTGGGAGAACTTAAGTCAATTCAAGGTGAATAAATGGAAGGCAAAATTATAGTCCGTGAAAATGTGGTTAGTCCCTGGTTTAAGGAATACCCGTTTGAAGAGACAGAAAAGTGGGGAGCGGCTTATCGCGCCAACATCCCAAAGACCAAAAAGGCGATAGTTAAAGACGTGTCTGACCCCGAGTCATTCAATAAAAATAGGGCTCAACCGGTGCTTGCTGCAATAGATAAAATGCTCAACCCTAATTTTATCAGCCGAAAGGGATTACCCAAAGAGGTGATTATCGCAATAGCGAAGGCAAAACTCTCCGGTAAAAACACAGCCAGGAAATACAAGAAAAATGTCAATAGGGGATACCGGACCTTTGACCAGGGCGACCTTAATAGCGCGATGGTCGGCTACCATCTCAGTCAGAGTTTCGGCGAATATCGGTTTAAGGACGCGATTGAAAAGGCCCTCGGCTGGTTGCTCCCGTTTATCCAGCCCTGCCTGCCGGCAGGCAGGCCGGCACAGGGCAAATTCAGATTAAAATTCGGCAATCAAGTGGAACGTTCAGGTAAACTTATTTCTAAACTTGCCTATGACCCGAAGTACATTAAACCGGAAGATGATAAAATCAACCGGTTGATAAATGAATATATCAGGGAAGGGATAGTCCCGTTTGAGACCTTTGGCGACAGCCACTGTGATTTTTATCTCATCCCGGAAAGCGTCACACCGGCTGACTCTAAAAAGGTAAAAGAGATTAAGTATGAAATCTATAAGCACTTTTTAGGTGAGGAACAGGCAAAAAAACTCAGGGCAATCTGGATAATAAAGGACTACCCGACACCACCTGACCCGAATGACTACCTCGGCAATCATATTGACCCGCACAAACAGGCGTATTTTGATATGGAATTGGATGTTCAGGTGACAAGAAAGAAGTAACCACAGACCTGCCTGACGGCAGGCAGGTTACACAGATTATCAAACAAGATTATTGACAAAGGAACGGGAATTAAGTAGGATGTCCACAGATTAACAAAGAATACAAAGAAGAAGAAAGGATAATCAACGATGAAATACTTTATATGGGTCTTGACTATCCTATCGGGTGGCTGGATAATTGTTTCCATTCTTAGTGACATCCGGGCTTTCTTTATACCGTTTATTCCACTTTTTATTTTTATTCCCTGTGCTATGTATCTGAAGAGTAAAAAATTAGGACGCGCTATTCTAATTGCAAGTGCAATTCTAATCGCTTTAGGGATTCTAAGGAGTTGTATGGGACAGCCCTTTGTGGGGTTAATCTGGGGACACATACCTATTAATAAATAATTCGTATGTGTCCCCAGATTAAGAGAAAAGTCCCCTCTAATAAGAGGGGATTTAGGGGTGTGTTAAGAAAGGAGAAGTAATTATGTATTTTTGGAAAATAGATAAACTAAAAAAAGACTTAGCAAAACAACCACTTTCAGAAAGTGAGTCGTTTAAGTATTTATTCGCAACAATCATTATTTATAGCTTGGCAACGATTCCTTCTTTCTTAGAATATAATTTTTGGGATGTTATTAGTTCGTTAATAGAGGGAGTTATCACCGTCTTCGGTGTTCGGTATATTTACAAATGTAATAGAGGTTCAATGGGTAGTAACTTTCTCCAAAAGTATTTGTCTATAGGTTGGGTTGTGGGTATTAGATGTCTTGTTTTTGTGTTGTTGCCAGCTCTGATTGTGTATGTCATAGCCGTAGGAATGTATTATGGCGTAACCGCAGGAACATATGCGGACATACCTGTAGATACTATATTGTTGAGTGTGTTGTTTGGTAACCTCATATACATAACATATTTTTGGTTATTTGGTAAACACATTAAAGATACAGTAAAAAACGAGTTCTTAACTGATAATTTGAAAAATGAAATTCACCCCTAAACCCCAGTAGTTATGCTTATTGTACCTTGAAATAGTTTTAGAATTTATAGATGTCGGGGGACTTATCGTGGGACACATTCAAGGTCGGCAAAGGGGTGATTTGACTGCGATGTAGGGCGTGGTTTTTAGAAAATAGGGGGAATAACACACCCCTAACCCCTCTTGATAGAGGGGATTAATCAGTGTAATCTGTGAAACCTGCCTACCGTCAGGCAGGTCTGTGGTTGCATTTTTATAGGAGGATGAGTTTATGAGACCAAAACGACCACCAAAACCGCCGACACCGCCACCGCCAATTCCGGCAGTAGTAAAACCTGAAGATTTGGATGCAATCAATCCGCCAGCGGTTAACAAAATACCGACGTATATTTCACCCGGAAAGTTTCAGTGGAATCCATCACTGCCCGGACCAAAGGGAGATAAGGGCGACCCGGGCGCGATAACCCGACCCATTAGTCCGGCCGTGACGGCCGATGAAATTGCCGCCGGCGCGGTAACTGCACTTAAACTGGCTACGGATTCCGTAGAGACCGCCAAGATAAAAGACCTGAATGTTACTACAGGTAAACTTGCCGTCTCTGCCGTGACCCAGCCCAAAATCGCTCCGAATTCGGTCGGCTGGTCAGAATTAAAAGACGATTCGGTGCAACCATCACATATCCGAGCAACTAACGAACCTGTAACCGGTCAAGTTCCCGCTGTTAGTGATGTCCAGTACAACTTTGATTTTATTACTCCGGTGACAAGACCGCTTGACCCACCAGTCGCAACTGAGGAAATAGGGGCTGGCGCAGTAGGCAGTAGTCAGTTGGCAGTAGACAGTGTGACAACAGAAAAGATACAGAATGGTGCGGTAACGAGCCCTAAATTAGGATATAAAGCAGTTAGCGTTACAATTCCGGCACTCGCGCTTTCTGGCTCTTCAGGTCCCGACCCCGAATTAGTTGGCGGACAAATATTGGGTTCTTATCCAAGTGTCGGAAATGCACTGGTTAATTTAAGGGAGATAGTTATAGCCCCGGCCAGTGGTGCTGTTTCAGTATCTATCTGGGCGGCAGTTGCTGTGGATAATACATTTAATGTGGTGGTGCTGCGGGGATAGCCACAGATTACACAGATTAGAAATCCCCCTTACTCCCCCTTTGACAAAGGGGGATGGGGGGATTTACTTTGTGCTCTTAGTGTCTTTGTGCCGCCCCCTTCGGGGGCGAGCCTCGCCCTTGTGGGCGGGGTGAAATTGCATTTTCTAACATTGCCGCCTTTGGCACGCCCGAAGGCGCTCGCCGAGGCGAAGTCTCGCCCAGAGGGCGGAATGTCTCGCCTATGGCGGACGAGCCTCGCCCTAAAAGGCGGGAGACCGTGAGAAATCCCCCTATCCCAGATTATTCATACGATAGTCAAAATGATGACAAAGTGTTTTAGATATTCGGGTCTATAACATAAAGTAGCCCAGCACATAACCTTCAACTTGGGTAGCCCAAAGTAGAGGTTATGTGCTGGATTACCCTTATGACCCCGTACATAACTTATGTGCGAGGCAAAATCTTTAGAGAAGTTTATGAATAATGCGGGCTATTTCCCCCTTTATTAAAGGGGGATTAAGGGGGATTTATGTTTTTAAACTATTGAACTATTAAACTTTTGAACTTTAATCCTGGAACGCTTCCACGATAACCGCCATACCCTGTCCGCCGCCGATGCAGGCAGATGCCATTCCGTATCTTTTACCCAATCGTCTTAATTTATAGTAATTACTGCACTCTTCCCAGTCTTACTTTCAGCTGTTACAGTTATTGTAAATGTTGCTCCATTTGGAGTTGCGGAGTAATAGAAAGTCAGCACGCCATCAACCCAAGTATTATATGTAGTAACTGAATCCAGGGCAGTCGCAGAGGAAGCGAATGTCACTATCGGACTACCTGTTCCATCGGTTATACTCGGTGTGAGCAACCTCGCTGAAGCCACGGTAATAGTATTACCATAGGTATCGCGGGCTGTAGCAGTGCCTGTGCTGGTAACACCGACCCCTAAATTTAATGTAGCAGGAGTTACAAGATAATTATCTAATGATGCCGCTGTAATAGTAAAGGGATTAGAATTTTGTGAAATCACACCCACATAGGCTTTTAAGGTGTAGGTATCTGTTTTAGTAATTATCAGGTCATTAAAAGTTGCGGTACCGCTTGCGCTAGTCGTAATGACACGCGTACCGCTTATTACAACAGAGTTATCTGTGGTCGTTATAGTAACCGCTGTATCAGACATTACCTTATCATACTGGTCTTTGACTTCAACTGTAACTGCCGTCATACTTATTCCCGCACAGGTGGGAACAACCGGCGGCTGAGCTGTAAAGGTTAAAGTTTTTACCTCTGATGGAGCACTGCTACCGCTGTCATTTTGTGACCGCTTGAAGCAACCCTCGGTTACGATGCTTAACACCATCGTGATAAGCACCATTGTTACTATGGTTATGACTTGCCATTTCCTTGTTGTTTCCATACAACACTCCTTTCTATATTTATGTTTTTTACGGTATAGGAAAGTATAAACACGAACCTGCCTGCCGGCAGGCAGGTAGGACAAATTAAGGCGAATCACACGAATAAGAAATTACCACTTAAGATTCCTATTCCCAAAGGATATTCGTGCCACCTGCCTGACGGCAGGCAGGTTCGTTCCATTCGTGTTATTCGTGTTCTCTTTTTCTTGATATTCTAAAACGGAAATCTATATTACTTTATCCCCCTATCCGCCAGAACCAATCCCACTTTAGCGGGACAACAATCTCATTATAATCGGCTATTTTATTACTTAACTTTAGGTCATTTTTACGCCGTAGCTGATACGATAGATTACAACTATGTTGTATTACTACGGTTTAATTACTATGCTTCCACTCTGTGGCGTCTTAGTTAAAGTGCCTGAAGACCCTTCTATAGTCATTGTCCCGCCGGATGTGGCGTTAACAGCGTCAAATGTTGCCAACCCGCTAACTGCTGCTACTGTCAAAGTGCCACTCAAAGTGCCCGTCCCTGTTGCCTTTGCTACTGTTACATTATCAATGGCTGATGTAACACGGTTACCATATGTATCCATAATTTCAATCTTAAATGGTGCCCAGACAAACCCTACTTCCTGCGGTGTGCCTGGCTGTGTCACCCAGAGTAATTTATTCGCGGCACCAAATCCGGTTAAGGCAAATGCGTCAGAAGTAACACCTGTTAAGTTAGGTGAACTGGCGGTTAGTGTATAGGTAGTCCCTGCTAAACCTCCGACTGTGATAGCAGTAAAGTTAGCAACACCGGCAGTAGCTGTCAGTGTAAAGGTTCCACCAATCACTAAGCCTGTCCCGGTAAGCGTGATAGTATTGGTAGCGGTGATTACGGTATTACCATATATATCCTGCACGGTTACAGTAATCGGAGTCATTATAGCATCTACTGTTGTAGTTGTTGGCTGGGTTGTAAAGGCTAATTTATTCTCTGCACCATATCCGGTTAAGGCAAATGTGTTAGAAGTGGCACCTAATAAGCCAGCGACACTGGCACCCAATGTCCAGTTACCAGTTAAACCTCCGATTGTAACAGTATCAAATGTAGCAACACCATTAATAGCTGCCTTTATCTTGATTCCACCTAAGATTAAGCCAGTTCTTGCAATCGTGATAGTATTGTTAGCATTGGTTACTTTATTACCATATATATCCTGCACGGTTACAGCAAAGGGAATAGCAACTGTATTTACTGCTGTATCAACCGGCTGGGTTGTAAAGGCTAATTGATACGCTGTAGCAGGCGTAACATTAAATGTAGTAGAGGTACCCGTTAATGTCCCTGAAGTTGTTGATATGGCGCAACCTGTGGCTACTACGGTGCCTACGGTCACGCCTGTGAATGTAACTACACCTGACACCGGTGTTAGTGTTGTTGTCCCAACTAATGTCGTGCCTACTCCGGTTATCGTTACATCAGGAGCAATATATGTCGTCACAGTATTACCATACTTGTCTTGGGCTGCAACTACCACCGCCGGACTGAATACTGCTCCTGCTGCTGTCTCACTCGGCTGGGCTGTAAATCCTAATTTATCTACTGTAGCAAATCCGGTTAAGGCAAATGCGGCAGAAGTACCACTTGCAAAACCAGGTGCAGTGGCATTCAATGTCCAGCTAACTGCTAAACCTCCGACTGTAACAGCATCAAATGTGACTACCCCGGCAACAGCTGCTACACTATTGTTTGCAAGCGTTAAACCGGTGTTGGTAATCGTGATATTATCAGTTGCTGTTATTACTTTATTACCATATGTATCCTGCACGGTTACAGTAATCGGAGCCATTGTATCATCTACTACCGTATTTGTCGGCTGACCTGTAAATATTAACTTACTCTTCGCACCAAATCCGACTAACTCAAATGCGTCAGAATTGGCACCTGTTAAACCAGTTGCACTGGCGTATAGTTTATAACCTGTTCTTGCCAAACCTCCGACTGCAATATCAGTAAATGTGGCAACACCGGCAACAGCTGCCTTTGTCTTAGGGTTACCTATCGTTAAACCTGTTACTCCGCCAGAAGAAATCGTAATAAGATTGGTAGCAGAGGTTATTGTAATACCATTTGCATCCTGCACTGTTACAGTAAAAGTAATTTTACCATCTACTGCTACGGAAGAAGCGGGCTGGGTTGTAAAGAC
>Ga0315296_10001690_pt1 | contig 19216 bp, 16 predicted proteins | sample YL17G14_18_MG_FD_203921 | JGI IMG/M metagenome (GOLD analysis project Ga0315296, IMG submission 203921) | Sediment microbial communities from Yellowstone Lake, YNP, Wyoming, USA - YL17G14_18 | ecosystem: Environmental > Aquatic > Freshwater > Lake > Sediment | place: USA: Wyoming | collected...
TATTCCGGAAGGCCAGGCCCGAAAGGAGTTCGGGCGTGATGGCGGCTGTTTTCTCGGCCTTGGGGGCGGCCTTGGCGAGGGACTTGGCCTCCGCCTTGGACGCGGCCGGGGCCGCCTGGGCGGCGAGCGGGGCCGCCGCGCTTATCGCGATCAAAACCAGAAGGACCGGAACGACATATTTTTTCATATTGACCTCCTCGGTCCGGCGGGATGCTCGGACCCTTTAATAAGGCGAGGAGGGAAGATTATCAGCATCCGGGGCTCGATGACAATAGCCCGAAGGAAGCGGGAGCGGGGCCTTGATTTTTCTGCCCCGGGCCCGTATTGTTAGAAGCGGACCTAGGGTCCGAAGGAGGAATACATGGGTGCTTTCGTTCTCTTGCTCGTCATCATCGTGGCCGTGGCCGTGATGGCCATCGGCATGTACAACAGCCTGATCACGCTCCGCAACCGCTGTGACAACGCCTGGTCCCAGGTCGACGTCCAGCTCCGCCGCCGCTACGACCTCATCCCCAACCTGGTGGAGACGGTCAAGGGCTACGCCAAGCACGAGAGCGGGGTCTTCGAGCGCGTGACCCAGGCGCGGGCCGCGGCCGTCAACGCCCAGACCGTCAAGGAGCAGGGCCAGGCCGACAACATGCTGACCGGCGCCCTGAAATCCCTGTTCGCCGTCGCCGAGGCCTACCCCGACCTCAAGGCCAACCAGAACTTCCTGATGCTCCAGGAGGAGCTGGCCGGGACCGAGAGCAAGGTCGCCTACGCCCGGCAGTTCTACAACGACGTCGTCATGAAGTTCAACATGCGCCAGCAGGTCTTCCCCTCGAACATCATCGCCAACATGTTCGGCTTCAAGATCAAGGAGTACTTCCAGATCGAAGAGGAAGTGGCCAAGGGCCCGGTCAAGGTCAGTTTCTGACTTCCGGGGGGACATGTACCTTTGGTAGGTGTCCCCATTCTTGGGGCTTGGTGAATTTCGGGGTCGACGATGTACGAACAGATCTCGCGTAACAAGTGGAAATCCGCCGCCCTTATCGTCTTTTTCATGACCTTCATCTTCGTCCTGACCTGGTTCTTCGAGTACGTGACAGGCTGGGGCAAAGGTGGCCTCGTCCTGGCCGTCGTCGTCGCCATGGGCATGGCTGCGGTCGGCTATTACGCGAGCGACAAGATCGTCCTGGCCATCAGCCGGGCCCGGCCGGTGACCAAGGGAGAATTCCCCTACCTCTATAACGTCGTCGAGGGCCTGGCCATCGCCGCCGGGATTCCCGCGCCGCGCTGTTACGTCATCGACGACACCGCCCCGAACGCCTTCGCCGCGGGCCGCAAGCCGGAGACGGCCGTCATCTGCGTCACGACGGGGATCCTCGAGAAGCTCAACCGGGTCGAGCTCGAGGGCGTCATCGCCCACGAGATGTCGCACATCAAGAACTACGATGTCCGGCTCCAGACGCTCGTCGTGGTCATGGCCGGCATCGTCGCCCTGCTCAGCGACTGGATGCTGAGGAGCTTCATGTGGGGCGGGGGGAGGCGGCGCGGCCGGAGCCGGGGCGGATCGGGCGGCGCCGGGGGGATCCTCATCCTCGTCGGCCTCGCCCTGGCGGTGCTGTCCCCGTTTATCGCCACGATCATCCAGCTGGCCGTCTCGCGGAAGCGCGAATTCCTGGCCGACGCGAGCGGGGCCATGCTGACCCGCTACCCGGCCGGCCTGGCCTCGGCCCTGCGGAAGATCTCGGCCGACACCGAGCCCCTCGAGGCGGCCAACAAGGCCACGGCCCACCTCTACATTGTCAATCCCCTCAAGAACATCAAGGGCGGCGTCAACAGGCTCTTCAGCACCCACCCGCCCATCGAGGAGCGCATCGCCGCCCTCGAGAAGATGTAAGGCCGGCATTCTTTATTGACTTCCCCTCGGGGCCCGCGATATTCTCTATCTCGAACCCGTTCACTCAATGGGAAGTGCTTTTTGGAGAATACCCTGTGAACCACAGCGAAATCGTCAGCTTTATCTGGGGTGTCGCCGACCTCATCCGCGACACGTTCAAGCGGGGCAAGTACCAGGACGTCATCCTGCCCCTCACCGTCCTTCGCCGCCTGGACTGTGTCCTGGCCCCGACCAAACCGCGCGTTCTCGAAACCCAGGCCAAGCTCTCGGACAAGAAGCTCGAAAACCTCGATCCTCAGCTCCGGAAAGCCGCCGGCTTCGCCTTTTACAACACCTCCCGCTACGATGTCGAAAAGCTCCTGGATGATGCGCCCCATCTGGCCGCGAACCTGCGCAATTACATCGCCGGCTTCAGCCCGAACATGCGCGAGGTCCTCGAAAAATTCGACTTCGACAACACCATCTCCAAGCTCCATGAGGCAGGACTGCTCTTCCAGGTGCTGGAACGCTTCAAGAACGTGGACCTCCATCCGGCCAAGGTCGATAATCCCACGATGGGCATGATCTTCGAGGAGCTCATCCGGAAGTTCAACGAAGCCCTGAACGAGAACCCGGGCGAACACTTCACTCCGCGCGATGTCGTTCACCTCATGGCCGACCTGCTCCTGGCCGGCGACGAAGACCGCATCCGCCGCAAAGGCGCCGTCGTCTCGGTCTACGATCCCTGCTGCGGATCGGGCGGGATGCTCCTGATCACCAAAGAACATGTCACGACGGGAGTTCGCAAGAACGGCGAAATCATCCGGCCTCCCACCAATCCGGAAGCGGACATTCATCTGTTCGGCCAGGAGGTCAACCCCGAAACGTGGGCGGTATCCAAATCGGACCTTTTCATGAAAGATCCCACGGGCCGTGACGCTGACAGCATCGCCTTCGGGAGCACGCTTTCAAACGACCGCCATGCCGCCCGCCCTTTCGATTATCTGATCGCCAACCCGCCCTACGGCAAAGACTGGAAACGCGATGAAGAAGCCGTCACAACCGAGCACGAGCGCGGGCCGACGGGCCGCTTCGGCCCGGGCCTGCCCCGCATCAGCGACGGCCAGCTCCTCTTCCTCCTCCACATGATCGCCCATATGAAAGAACCCAAGGAGGGCGGCTCGCGCATCGCCATCATTATGAACGGTTCGCCCCTATTCAGTGGCGACGCCGGAAGCGGCGAGAGTGAGATCCGCCGCTTCGTTCTCGAAAACGACATGCTCGAGGCGTTGATCGCCGTCCCGGAACAGCTCTTCTACAATACCGGGATCGCCACCTATATCTGGGTCATCACCAACCGTAAAGCCGCGAAACGCAAGGGTAAGGTCCAACTTATCGACGCGACGTCGTTCTGGGTGCCGATGCGAAAGAGCCTCGGCGACAAGCGACGCGAGATCCCCCCGGAGAAGGCCCAAGAAATCCTAAGGCTTCTCGGCGTCTTCGAGGAGGGCGAGTTCGTCAAGATCTACCCGACGACGCATTTCGGGTTCCGCAAGGTCACGATCGAGCGGCCCCTTCGCCTCAATTTTCAAGTCAGCCCAGAGCGGATCGCCCGCCTCGAGGACGAACGGGCCTTCCAGAATCTGGCCCAGTCGAAGAAGAAAGGCGAGGCCGCGGCCAAAGAACTGGCTGAAGGGCGGGCGTTTCAGGAAGCAATCAGGAGTCTCTTACGGACGCTCCCGAGCACACTTTTCAAAGACAGGGAAGAATTCATCGGTGTCCTCGGGGCGGCGGCGAAGAAAGCCGGGCTCAAGCTCCCGGCGCCCGTCATCAAGGCGATTCTCGCGGCTTTGTCGGAGCGGGACGAAACCACCGCCGTCTGTCGCGACAAAGACGGGAATCCGGAGCCCGACTCCGGGCTCCGCGATACCGAAAGCGTTCCGTTGGTCGACGGTCCCGATCCAGCTGATGCCCAGGGCGTCCCGGCCAGTGTCCGGGCGTTTTTCGAACGCGAGGTCAAGCCCCACGTCCCCGACGCCTGGATCGATACGAACAGGCGCGACGCCAAGGACGGATTGGTCGGCCTCGTCGGCTACGAAATCAGCTTCAACCGCTACTTCTACAAATACACACAACCGCGGCCACTCGAGGAGATCGAGGCGGACATCCGGGCCATCGAGAAGGACATCCTGCGGATGCTGGCCGAGGTGACGGGTGGGGGATGAACGTGCGGCAAACCGTCGGCAAATATTCGTGAGTGCCGACGTTTGATTCGGTATAAGGGAGAGATGGCATGCGGCATTGGCCATAAATGTCGGCACTTGCATCCAAGAGCCGACATTTGATATCATTAGAACATGAAAAGCACTCTTATTTTACGCGAACAACTTGCTGAGGCGGGCCTTGGGGCTTACTTCCGGCCCCGGGATATCAAACCGCTGGGGGTCTCGTTTCGTGCGTTAATGAGACTCGTCGCCGAGGGAGAAGTCGAAAAAGTCGGATTCGGACATTACCGTCTTACTTCATTGAAGTTTGATGAGTTCGAAACGGTCGCTATGGTCAGTTCGGCGATCCCGGATGGGATCGTCTGCCTTCTTACCGCTTTGAGGGTTCATGAAATCGGGACACAATCCCCGCACGAGGTATGGATGGCGATTAGCCGAAAAGCCCGGAAACCGGTGAGACCGCCGGCGAAGGTTCGGATCGTACGCTTTTCCGGAGCTATGTTGACCTATGGAGTGATCTCACGGCCCATGATGGGGGTTTCCGTGAGAATAACCTCTCCGGCCCGCACCATCGTGGACTGTTTCCGCTATCGAAATAAAGTCGGAATCGATGTTGCATTGGAGGCTATGCGGGATGGAATTCGTTCAAAAAAAGTGACGATGGATGAGATTTCGCGAACAGCTGAAGTCTGTCGAGCTCGTACGGTTGTCAGCCCGTATCTGGAAGCGTTGTCGGCATGAAGGATTCTGAAAAGAATCTCGCGGAGTCGATTCGCCATCGCCTCCGAAATCGGTTCAAAGAGAGCGGCGAGGATATCAGCTTCGGATTACAACGCTATGCTTCGGAAAGATTCCTCTACCGTTTGGGCGAGTCGTCACATCGCGACCGTTTTATTCTCAAGGGAGCCGCGCTTTATGCGATCTGGGGAAGTTCCGTATATCGGCCTACGCGTGACCTCGATTTCTCCGGGTATGGCAGCAGCGAGATCTCGGATATCATCGAGGTATTTAGGGACCTTTGCGCTATGCCTGATACGGGGGATGGACTCTCCTTTGACCGCGATTCACTCTCCGCCGAACCCATCCGTGACGAGGCCGAGTATCACGGATTGAGAGTCCGCTTCCGGGCCTTGCTCGGGGAATCAAAGATTTTTATGCAAGTCGATATCGGATTCGGAAATGCCGTCGAGCCGGCGCCGGTAGAGATCCAGTATATCACCTTGCTTGATCACCCCGCGCCCCGAATCCGCGCTTATCCCCTTGAGGCCGTAATCGCCGAGAAGCTGCACGCCATGGTTGTGCTCGGCGAGCGCAACAGCCGTTTCAAGGATTTCTATGACCTATACGTTTTTACGCGGCAGTTCTCCTTCAAAGGAGAAGGCCTCTCCCGCGCGATCGCCGCGACTTTCAATCGTCGCGGAACTGCGATCGATGCCGCCCTTCCGCCCGCGCTTACGCCACGCTTCTTCGCCGCCGCCGCCCGCGCGGAGCAGTGGCGCGCCTATCTAAACCGTAACTCTTTGCCCGGCGCTCCGGCCGACTTCATCGCCGTGGGTGAGTTGCTCCAGGCTTTTCTTGTCCCATTATGGCGGGCGCTAGGGGATAGCCGCGAGTTTTCAGACTTTTGGCCGCCCTTAGGCCCATGGACGATATCAAAGGCGAGCGAGGATCCGAACCCATGAAGAGAATTTTTACAGCGATCTATATCGATCATATACGCTCCAAATGCCAATGGAGGAAACGAATCTGGACTGAACTGAGATGAAAATGAATAGAGAAACGGCGTTAATAGGGCTACGCAAGTTTAAGCCATACCCCAACGACAAGGACTCCGCCGTTGAATGGTTGAGGGAGATTCCCGCGCATTGGGACCTAATGCCTCTTGGTCGCATTGGAGGATTCAGCGCGAGCGGCATCGACAAGAAGACCGCTGAGGGGGAAGAGATTGTCCTGATGGTCAACTACCTGGATGTCTGTTCAGAGGAAATCGAAGCGGACATCAAGAAGCTCGAGGGCGAGATCATGAAAATGCTGAGGGAGGTTACAAAGTGAACGAGGACAAAGCCGCTGCGAAAATTTGGCTGGTCCGTGCCGGCCGGCATGGAGAAGATGAAGAAACCGCGTTATCCTCCGGGGTCGCTATTATCGGATTCCGTGAAATCGGCGATCTCGGCAACTATGCATCGATCAAGGACCTCTTAAGAGCTTTAAAGGAAAGATTGCCCACGGACCCGGACAAAAGGCTCGAAAATATCTCGCGCCAGCTCTGGTCTTTTAAAGATGGCATCAAAGCCGGTGACATTATTGTGCTGCCCCTAAAAACGCAACCTGGCCAGATCGCTATAGGCCGGGTCAAAGGTCTCTATGCTCACGGTATGATCTTGGACGAAAAGCGTCATATAAGAGCAGTCGACTGGATTCGGACGACGTTTCCGCGGTCGACATTTAAACAGGATCTTCTCTATTCGTTAGGGGCGTTCTTGACGGTCTGCCGGATCACCCGGAACAATGCCGAGGAAAGAATAGCCGCCATCATAAGCGGAAAGCCCGATCCAGGCTTCAAGGAGAAGGAGACCCAGGAGAAAATCGATGAACATATCGATATCGCCCAGGCAGCCCACGACGAAATCGTTGCCTACATCCGGGCCAATTTTCAGGGCCATGATCTTGCCCGCCTCGTCGAAGCCGTTCTAAAGGCCGAAGGATTCATCACCCAGAGGTCCGTTCCCGGTCCAGACGGCGGGGCCGATATCCTTGCTGGCAAAGGACCATTCGGGCTGGATGCCCCGACGCTATGCGTTCAGGTCAAGGCGACCGAAACTTCGTCCGATGTCAATGTTTATCGGGCTTTGCACGGGACGATGATGTCGTTCAATGCGCATCAGGGCTTGCTCGTCTGCTGGGGTGGTTTTACTCAGCCGGTCCGTAACGAGGCCCGCCAACAGATGTTCAAGATTAGGCTATGGGACCAGGGCGACCTGGTCCAGGCGATCTATCGGACCTACGATCGCCTCGACCCGGAGATCCAAGCAGAACTTCCCCTCAAGCCCATTTGGGCTCTAGTCCGAGAAGGAAACGAGAGCGATTAGTGGAAGAAAAGGCAGTCAGCTCGAGCCCGGTTTCCAGAAGGTATAAGCCATACCGTTTCTACAAGGATTCCGGCGTCGAGTGGCTAGGAAAAATCCCAGCGCATTGGGGAGCACGGCGCCTGAAGTATCTATCACGAATTATCATGGGACAGTCTCCGCCTTCTGATATTGTCAACACCTTTGGCGAAGGCCTGCCATTCCTTCAAGGAAACGCAGACTTCGGAACCGAGCACCCAACTGCACGGACGTTTTGTCCCTATCCCCCTAAGGTTGCGGCACCTGAGGATATCCTCATTTCGGTTCGGGCGCCTGTCGGTGCCATAAATAGTGCAGACCGTGAGTATGGGATAGGACGTGGACTTTGTGCAATACGTCCTTTTATTCGGCAGCTAGGCCGTCGTTATTGCAGCTATTTACTCCAGGTCGCACGTTCCCAACTGGACAGTATAGCAAAGGGAAGTACATACGATGCTGTATCTACGGACGATGTCTCTTGCCTCATGTTATCAGTGCCTTCTATTGAAGAGCAGCACAGGATTTCGCACTTCCTCGACCGCGAGACGGTAAAGATCAATGCCCTCATCGAGAAAAAGGAGGGGCTGATCGAACTGCTTCAGGAAAAGCGCAGGGCTCTCATCACCCAAGCCGTCACCAAAGGTCTTGACCCAACCGTTCCCATGAATGATTCCGGCGTCGAGTGGCTGGGCAAAATTCCGGCGCACTGGGAAGTGAAGCGCATAAAAAACGTTGCCCGCCTTCAAACAGGCGGAACGCCTGTAGGTCTGCTCGATGAAGCATTCGAAGAAGGGGGGATACCTTGGATTAAGCCAGAGCAACTTCAGGGTGATTGCGGCGTTGCCGCTCCGGATCGAAAGCTATCTCATGACGCGGCGAAGAGTTTGGGCATAGTGATAGCAGGCAGCAGCTTGGTATGTGGAATTGGAACAGTTGGCAAGACCGGCTACTCCCCGTTCGACGTCTGTACGAACCAGCAGATTAATGCAATTACATTTAGACACGAGGTCTTCAACCGCTACGGTCAGTTCATGGCGGTTTGCCTTGAACAGGAGTTTGCTAGACGTGCGAATAAGGTGACTATCGCCATTTGCAACAAGTCGCAGATGGGTGAAGCATTTGTATGTATTCCGCAACCCGAAGAACAACGTTCCGTCGCATCATTCCTCGATCGCGAGACGGCAAAGATCGATATGCTCGTGTCGAGAATTCGCGAAGCCATAATCCATCTCAGGGAATACCGTGTTGCTCTCGTATCCGCTGCCGTAATGGGGAAAATCGATGTCACGAGGGGAGCCTAACCTTTTAGCAACTTAAGATAGAAGAACATAAGATGAAAATCGACGAGGGAATTCTTGCAGCCGCAATCCAATTCTTGGTTGATGGGAAAGAAGTAGAAGCGGCAAATCTCTTGCGTTCATGCAACTTCGAAAGCTTCGACATTGTAGATTACTAGATGGATGGCAGCCGCCAACTAGACGGGCTCTTAATCGAAGTCTCGTGCCCAAGAAAAACTTACGAAATTATCACTCAGCACTCTCACCCTCTAAGGAAAAGCATGGAGAATGCTATCGGGGCCGTCCTCCCGAGCGGAGTATATCTCAAATCGCTCCGAGCAAGAGCTGTTTCGACAAGTACCTCAGCGGTTAATAGGCTGTCGGCAGGAATTCCCAAAGACTTGGCTAACAAAATGGCGAAAGAGATAGAAATACAGAAAAGTTTAATGATAGCCGTAGCGACAGGGGGGCCACGGTTAAAGGACGTAAACGAAGAATACGATAAAAGAAGAATCCAAATTAAAGCACAACTTCAGTTGATCGGAATCGAAGACCCAAATCCCTTTCCTGACGTTTGGACATAGTACGGAAAGTGGAGCGAGGGCAGTCTACCCTCCTATCAATCTCGAAGGCGATACGTTGCTGAATTGTACCAACCTTTATTGGATGCCTTACGTCTTGGGAAGGATTCAGCAATAAAGGTAGCCGAGCCAACAGGTTGGGCCCGCGTGGACAGAGGTGTTGAAAAGATTACTAAGGCGATGGAGGAAGCGAAAAATGAGGAGGACTTTCAAGCTATAGCACTCCTGTGCAGGGAGGCAATAATTTCTCTGGCTCAAGCGGTCTATAAACCTAACGAGAAGGGAACTTCTGAGGGCGTCCGCCTAAGTGAAACCGATGCAAAGCGGATGCTTGACGATTACATATTGGAAAGACTCGGTGGCCAGTCAAGTGAATACCATCGGAAGTTTATGAAAGCGTCATTTGACCTTGCGGTCAGCTTGTAGCACCGCCGAACTGCCACTTTCCATGATGCCGCGCTCTGTGTCGAGGCGACCCGTTCGGTTATTAATACCGTCGCAATTATCTCAGGGCAACGAGATCCAGAGAAATAGTACGGTGAGGCATAATAGGCTTCTTATTAAAAAGTTGTAGTTGCCGAAGAAGAGGAAAGCGCACCAACGTTGGGCGCTTCATCCTTTGCCCCACGACTCCATTTCATGTTTGTCTTGAAGTAGCACATCAATCTCCAATGCGGCTCCATCTAATAATATCGCGTTTTTTTCCATTGCTTCAGATAGGTTTCTAAGGTTGATGTGCGTTAGACCCTCCAGCGAAGGATTCCCCTCTTTGTCGGCTGGATAGCGGAAAGCTGTTGACAACGGATCTACTCGAGCAAACTCGGCTATGTACTTTTCTATATCGTCGAATTCATCCGAGTTTTCGTCCGGATGTATCTTCTCCAATATATTGCGACACTGCTTCCAGAGCTTATCAATCCCGTGATGCAGATTCCCTTCCTTAAGGGGGATCTCCAAGAGCACGCTGCCAATACGTATCAGCTGTTTTAGTCTTAGTTCCAAGTACTGTCTGTAGAGAAACGCGATCGGATAAACCAACGTATCTTGATATCTGCGTTCTTGAATAACACGTTCTACGAGGAAGTCGGCCGCCTGCTTGTAGCCTATGGGATAAGCATTAATATCGATCCCGTTGAAGCTGAGGCAAGCATTATGCCACCAGTCAGAATCAGACTTGAACAGCGCATTACCTTTTTGTGATCCCGACATTCCTCCTGCCTCTCAGGTGAAATCATGAAAACGCAAGTATATATTGCCGGTCTGGGCTGCATGCCGCTTCTTCCGGAGTAATAAACTAACGAGGTCGATTCTTTCTTCAAAAACGGCCATGAGATCTGTGCCATCCATCAGGATGATTACTGCCCCTCCCGAGCAATGAGCGTTGATTCCTTCGGGAGAAAAGCCATTTATTGATAGAAAAACGCCCAGGGTGTTCTCAAGCTTGCGCCGCACTTTTGAAGCGAACGCATCGAGAGCCGCGGCATCCACATATTCTTGTTGCCACTTGGCTTCGAAAAGGTAGTCGGTTCCGTCTAGAGTAAATGCCCCATCTATTTGCTCGCCCGTGTTGCGGAATGAGGCTTTAGGGTCCAGATCAAAGAGCTCGAAAATATCGTACATTAGCTTTTCGAGTCCGAAACCTCGGCCCTGAACATCCAGTGACGTCACCAACGCTGTATATCGAGTTTTGATTTCTTCTAGCTTCTGCTGTACTGCCAAATTCGCTTTTAGCCGATCGGCGGCATTCTTTCGTCGGACGAGAAGATCATCTTTTTCCTTTTGAGCTATTTCGTGCGGCTCGACGAGACTTCTCAAATGAGCAATTGCAATTCGAGCGCGTTCGGCCTTTTTTGCGCCACCATCAAGTTGTTCAAGATGGCGGAAGCTGGAGATGTTGCTGGTTTCGTAGCAAAGCCGTTCGAGGTCGTCGAGATGCTTGTTCTGGTTCCTGGTCAAGTAATCGACTAGGTCAGAAATAATCTGGCGCTTGTAATTATCCCAATTAAGAGTCGCAAGAACGGCTGGATTTGAGAGACACTGCCGAAGAAAACTGTGGAGGTCATCTTTATACCAGTAAGCTGCGCAAAGCGCCTCTTTAAGGGCTACAACCGCAGCAGGCGACAACCTTTTCGCCATTGTGTATTACTCGCCTTTGGATAACCTCTGAGCAACAGAGAAATCCCTGGGGCGGACATCCTCTTCCTCAAGAATTCGGCGTATCCCTAGTTCAAACTCCTGTGGAGATAAGTATAGCGGATTCATCGCTAGCCTATTTCTTTAGGGGCAGCGTCGTGGGTATTCTTTTCTTTCGCCTTCTTTTGCGAAGCTGCCCCATTTTTGTCTCTGGATCTGTATTTGTTATAGTAGGCAAAACCGTCATCCGTGATCCCGCACGTGTCTTTGAGCTCAACACCCATTGTATAAATGAGATTCGCTGATTTCAGTTTGCTGATGAGAAGATTAAAATCGCGCGTTTTCTTTCCACCGAAGTTACTCGTGTACTCTTCGCTCAACCCTTTTCTTTCCATCCTCGAATCGGGTTGGTCGGCTAGAGTCCTAAGAATAAAAAGTATTTCGCTGTCGAATTTCACTTTCACTTTTTTCGCTTCACTCCGACCGGATTCAAGCGCATGGCGGTTTATGATATAGACGAGGCGAAAAAAGAGGATAATAAGGGCAAATATTAAGCTTAGAAAAACCGAATCGGGAACAGAAATCCTGACGCCCATGATTATCGGCACGACCGCAACGAGCCCGGCAACAACAGTGAGAACCAAGGAGAAAAAGACCCCGAGTTCTTTCCATGTATTCATTCAGTTGATCGTCCGCTGACCCATCATCGTCGGATTATAACACAAACAGAAAAGCGAGTTTCCAACAGGGACAGATTGTGGGGATAGTATTAGAATGTTTTCTCTTCGCGGAGAATCGCGCTATATTCAGGTAATAAAGGCAACATTCATACACGACTGATGGCATTTCTATCCAGGGCCGTTATTAAAGGATAAGCCGTTATCCTTTAATAAGAACTGCGATAACTAAAATTACTTTATTAAAGAAGGACTTTCCGGCTTGAAATACCTCTTATTAATTGTTACAATTAATCGGCACATATTGATAATTGTCAATATTAAGCAACATTGGGGAAACGGGCCATGACTCAAGAAGAGAAAATTCTGGGACTCCTGAAAGGGAGCGCGTTTCTTCGCTCCTGCGACCTGAAGAAGCATGGCCTGTCCAGGACGGCGCTGAGCAGGCTTTTTCAGAAAGGAAAGGTCGTCCGAACCGAGCGCGGTCTATACATGAAGCCGGGTGAGATAGAAACGGAACATATCAGCCTCTTGGAGGTCGCGAAAAAGGTCTCCGGCGGAGTGATTTGCCTCCTTTCAGCCCTCTCCTTTCATGGCATCGGGACTCAGAATCCTTATCAGATCTGGATCGCGATCGACAGGAAATCCGCAAAACCTAAAGTCAGCAACGCTCGCATGAGAATAGTTCGGTTTTCGGAGGCGTCTCTTCATTATGGCGTGGAGAAACATAACATCCTGGGAATTACCCTCAAAGTAACCAGCCCGGAAAAAACGGTGGCCGATTGTTTCAAATACCGGAATAAAATTGGACTGGACGTGGCTATCGAAGCGCTAAGGGAAGGCCTGCGCGACCGGCGATTCACGTCCGATGACCTCTATCGCGCTGCCCTTGTTTGCCGGATCTGGAACGTCATCAGGCCGTATGCCGAGGCCATGATATGAAACACGAAATCACCAATCTTGCCGCCTCCGTCAATCAACGCCTGCTTAATCTGCGGGATTTGCGGAAAGAGGATTTTCAAATCATTCCGCCGGCTAAATCTGCCGCTGATAAGAAACGGTTTGATCTCTATTGGCCACCCGGAGGGCCGTGGCGGCGTCAGGAGTAAGACCATGATGGTTGAAGTCTCCGAACGAAGCTTCGAGAAGACAATAGAGTGCGCGCTCTTGCGCTTCGGACCGGACGCCTGTGCCGGGGAGGCCGTCGGGATCCGCGAAGAACCCGCGCCCTATGGGGAATTCCCGGCCGGTGGCTATCGCAAGCGTCCGCCCGAAGAGTATGATCCATCGCTTTGTCTTCTGCCGCGCGACGTCATCGATTTCGTCCTGGCGACACAGCCCAGGGAGTGGGAAAAACTCAAACAGCATTATGGGGCCGCGGTCAAGGAGCAATTTCTCAAGCGGCTTTCGCGCGAAATCGAACGGCGCGGCACTCTCGACGTCCTCCGCAACGGCTTCAAGGACTCGGGCTGTAAGTTCCAGATGGCCTTCTTCCGTCCATCGAGCGGGCTTAACGAAGCGCTCCAGCGGCTCCACGCGGCGAATCTTTTCGCGGTCGTCCGCCAGCTCCGCTACAGCGAAAAAACCGCCCAGAGTCTCGACCTGACGCTCTTTCTGAACGGAATCCCGGTCTTTACCGCCGAACTCAAGAATCCGCTCACGGGGCAGACGATCGAAGATGCCATCCGGCAGTACAAGACCAACCGCGACCCGCGCGAGCCGCTTTTTACCTACGGCCGGTGTCTGGCCCATTTTGCCGTGGACCCGGATCTCGTTTATGTCACTACTCAGCTTGCCGGACCGAGGACTCGCTTCCTGCCTTTAAACCAGGGTAAGTTCGGGGGAGCGGGCAATCCTCCCGTCCCGCCGACACAGAAAGGCTACCCGACCGCCTATCTCTGGGAGAAAATTTGGGCCGGCGACAGCATCCTCGACCTTATCCGGCAGTTCATCCACGAGATCGAGGAGGAGGACGAGAAAGGGCGAAAAACGGGGCGCAGGACCGTCATCTTCCCCCGCTATCAGCAGCTCGACGCCGTGCGACGCCTCGTCGCCCATGCCCGGCAGAACGGGGCCGGCCAGCGTTATCTTGTTCAGCATTCGGCCGGAAGCGGCAAGAGCTTCACCATCGCCTGGCTGGCCCACCGGCTGGCGACCCTGCACGACCTTCAGGATAAACGCGTTTTCGACTCGATCGTCGTCGTCACCGACCGGCGCATCCTTGACCGCCAGCTCCAGACGACCATGCGCCAGTTCGAGCAGACGTTGGGCGTCGTCGAGAACATCGACACGACCTCGCGCCAGCTCAAGCAGGCCCTCGAATCCGGGAAGACGATCATCGTGACTACGCTCCAGAAGTTTCCGGTCATCGTCGGCGAGATCGGAGAGCTCCCGGGACATCGATTCGCCGTGATTGTGGACGAGGCCCATTCCTCCCAGTCGGGCGAGAGCACGAAGAGCCTCAAGTCAGTGCTGGCGGCCGGGAGCCTCGAAGAGGCGGAGCGGGACGAGGCCGGAGCGGAAACCCCTGAGGAGGAACTCGAGGCGACGATCCTGGCCGAGATGGAAAAGCGCGGCCGTTTGCCGAACCTCTCGCTTTTCGCCTTCACGGCGACACCCAAGGCCAAAACGCTGGAGCTTTTCGGGACGAAGCGGGCCGACGGGAAATTCGCGCCGTTCCACCTCTACACCATGCGGCAGGCGATCGAGGAGCGCTTCATCCTCGACGTCCTCGAGAACTACACGACCTACAAGGCCTACTGGCGCCTGCTCAAGAAAATCGAGGACGACCCCCGCTATGATAAGAGCAAAGCCCAATACCTCCTCAAGGCCTTTGTCGAGCTCCACCCGCACGCCATCGGTGAGAAAGTGCGGATCATGGTCGAGCACTTCGTCGCCCAGGTCGCGAATGAGATTAGCGGCAAGGCCAAGGCCATGATCGTGACCAGGTCGCGCCTGCACGCCGTCCGTTTCAAGCTGGCTTTGGACCGCTACCTAAAGGAGAAGGGCCATCCCTTCAAGGCCCTCGTTGCGTTCTCCGGGACGGTCGCGGACGGCGGCCAATCCTACACGGAATCGGGCATGAACGGCTTTTCGGAGAAGCAAACGGCCAAAGTCTTCGAGCGGTCCGAATATAGATTCCTCGTCTGCGCCAACAAGTTCCAGACCGGCTTCGACCAGCCTCTCCTCCATACGATGTACGTGGATAAGAAGCTCGGCGGGGTGAACGCTGTCCAGACTTTGTCGCGGCTCAACCGAATCCATCCGGAGAAGCGGGGGACCATGGTCCTCGATTTCGCCAACGAGGCCGACGCCATCAGGGCCGCTTTCGAGCCGTATTACGAGACGACGCTCTTGTCGGAAGCGACGGACCCGAACCTGCTCTACGAAATCCAGACCCGGCTCATGGGCTTCCCGGTCTTCACGGAGGCGGACGTCGAGCGGTTCGCCAAGGTCTATTTCGATAAGAAGGCGACTCAGGATCAGCTTTATGCCGTCCTTGCCCCGGTGACGACGCGATTCGCTGGACTTCCGGCCGATGAACAGCATGATTTTCGCGGGCAGGTGACCGATTACGTCCGTCTCTATGCCTTCCTGGGCCAAGTCTTGACCTTCGCCGATACCGAGCTCGAAAAGCTCTACGTCTATGCCCGGCACCTGAGGCGGCTGATTCCCGGCGACCGGGACACCCTGCCGCGCGAGGTCCAGCAGAATATCGACATGGAATCGTACCGCATCCGGCAGACGGGGAGCGGCAAGATCACGCCCGAGCGGAAGGGCGGCCAGCTCGTGCCCGCGAGGACGAAGGATCAGGCCGGTGGTCAGGAGGAACTACTCGAGCCGCTCTCCCAGATCATCGCCGAGCTCAACGAGCGGTTCGGGATGAACCTCGGGCCGGAGCACAGGCTGACTCTTGGGCAAATCCTGCAAAAACTCAATGAAGACGCCGCGCTCGACGCGAGTGCCAGAGTCAACACACGTGAGAACATCCGCCTGACTTTCGATAACAAGGTCGAAGACGCTATTCAGGAGATCGTGGATTCGAACTTCGACTTGTACAAACGTATCACCGACGACAGAGCGTTTGGGGCGGCTCTGCGTGATTTTCTGTTCGACCATTACCTGCGCGCGCATCGGCAGGCCGAGGAGCTGATCAAAAGGGGAGAGTCGAAGACCCTGGAGTTCAAGACCACCCTGCGCTGGAGCCTCCGGGAGGATAAGAAAGACGATAAGCTAATAACTCACTCCGTGCTGAAGACGATCGCCGCGTTCCTCAACACGGCCGGCGGGGACCTCCTGATCGGAGTGGCCGACGACGGCACCGTGACGGGTATCGAACAGGACAGGTTCGAAAGCGATGACGAATTCATGAGACATCTCGCCCAATCTGTCCGGAACGGGCTCAGCGACCGGGCCGGCACGTGCATCGACCCGAAAACTCAGATTGTCCAAGGGAAAACAGTCTGCTTGGTCACCTGTCAGAGGAGCCCTGAGCCGGTCTTCTTGAAGTGGAAGGGGACCGAGGAGGCCGAGAGAGGGGATTTTTACGTGAGGAGCGGCCCCGGGAGCGTCAAGCTCAGCCTGGAAAGCGCCGCGGAATATATCAAAACCAGGTTCCCCGGCGTCACGACCAAGCCGGCGGCTTGAAACTCCGGCCGCGTTTCTCTATAATAGGCCAGCCCATCGCGGGGTCGTAGTTCAGCTGGTTAGAACGCCGGCCTGTCACGCCGGAGGTCGCGAGTTCGAGTCTCGTCGGCCCCGCCACACCGCAACACCCAAAACGCCAACCTTTTCGAAGCCCCTCCTAAATTCTAGGAGGGGTAGGGGAGATTAAGAATCGGAAAGATTCTTAAAAGCGTTTCGGGAAAGCTCAACTAGAGTTGCCTTCCTACAGTTCCCCTTAATTACAGAGGGGACGAGGAGATCGATTGCGTAAGAGGGGCAGGCGGGGTTCTTGTCCTATCTTTTCAGCCTTTTGGCGATAATCCCGTCCACGGACCATTTGCCGCCACCCTTGATCATCAGAGCGATCCCGATAGCCACGGCCAGGATGTGATACTCGAAACCCTCACCCTTCCCGGTTCCCATCCAGTTCATGAAAAAGCCGTTCTTCGAGTGGACGAGCCAGACGGCGACGAGCATGTTCATGGAGATGGCCAGGGCGGCGATCCTTGTGAAGAACCCCGCCATCAGAGCCACGGCCCCGACCGATTCGGCCAGGATGGCCAGGAGAGCGAAGACCGTCGGGATGTGGAGACCGGATTCGAACCCTTTCATGGTGGCGCTGAAGCCTGCGCCGCCGAACCAGCCCAGGAGCTTCTGGGCGCCGTGGGGAAAGATGACGATACCCAGCAAAACCCTGAGTATGGTCGTCGAGAAAATTTCGTCGGTTTTGAACAGGCGTCTTATCATGTTGCCTCCCCACCCAAAAAACGGGCTTTTATCCGGCTTTCTTCCAATTGTAGCGCCGGATAGGGCGTATATCAAGGCAGATTGCAGGCGCGCGGCGGAGATTCGCATGGCTATAGCTCCATAAGACTCCCCGCCCCGCAAAGCTTTTTGACGCCTCCAAGTCTAACGGAGCATGGAGGTCGATGTGGTCCTCTTGCCCGGGGCTAGCCAGGAAACCAGGGGAATGCTCATGGGAATCCCCCCCGGAGAGGATTCAGGCCGGTCCGCCTCGAGAGATATTCATCTGAAGGACACCCAGCCCATGAAATCGGGAAGAGCGCTCGGGACAGAAGAACAGAAAGTCCGCCGGCCGGGTCTCCCCGGCCTTGACACCTGCCCGGCGCGGACATAATATATTATGGCTATCGGGAAGGGGCGCTTAGCTTATTCGGCCGAAAAAGGAGGATCTCTCATGTCTCGAATCATCCGAAAGCTTTCCCTGTGTTTCCTGGCCCTCGCCGTCGTGGCCGGCCTCGGGCTGGTCACCTCGTGCAATATCACCGGGGGCGGGCCGTCCGGCCGCACGGGCAGTCTGAACCTGCTCCTGACGGACGGGCCCACGGACGACTGGCAGGAAGTGACCGTCGTCCTCAAATCCATCAGCCTTTACGCTCGTGACAGCCATTCCTGGGAGGACGTCTGGACCGTCGACCCGGCCAACCCCGACGCCGGCAAGGTCAACCTCGTCGACCTGAGCGGGGTCTCCCAGATACTAGCCCAGGTCCAACTCCCCGTGGGCGCCTACAGCCAGCTGAAGCTTGTCATCAACACCGACCCGGCTACCATGAAGCTCGTCGACGACTTGGGGAACGAGATTGCCTCGAGCCAGATCACCGTCGTCGACCCCAGCAAGAAAGGCGAGATCAAGGTCGACATCAGCCCGGCCATTACGGTCGCCGAGGGCGCCACGACGAACCTGCAGGTCGACTTCGACCTGGCCCACCCCCTGTCCATCGTCAACCTGGACGGGAAGGTCGTCATCAGCCTCAAGGTCCGCCACAAAGCCATGCCGCGCCATCTCCGCAGCCTCCAGTTCGCCCGCAGCATCGGGGATATCACGGCTGCGGCCGCCGACGGCAGCACCTTCGGCATCAAGACGCTCCAGGGAACGGAGCTCACCTTCAACGTCAACATCGACACGATCTACGTCAACGCGGACACCAACGAGCCGGGGTCGTTCGCCGGCCTCACAGGGCTCGTGGGCCACGGGGCCGCGCTCGTCGCGTCCAACATGAACTCCGACGGCAGTCTCTATGCCCGGCGCGTCTGGTACGCCGCGCTCGTCGACACCCTGCCCAAGTTCACCCCCGAAGGCCTGGTCCGGCGCGTGGGCGACAACTGGATCAGCATCCTGAAAAAGAGGACCGAGACGCTCAGCAACGACCGCTACCGCTGCGACTGGAACTCGGAGACGATCTTCGTCGACGCCAACACGACCTGGACCTTCCGCGACATCGCCATGGGGACGGGCACGTCCGTCCTCCGGTACATCGCCCGCGGCTTCCGCGTGGAAGTCACCCTCGTCGATCCCGCCGCGACCCCCAAGGTGGCCGCCTCGATCAACGTCCACAGCGCCCACGCCGAGGGCCTGGTCACGAACGCCACGCTCGAGAACTTCAACTTAGGCTGGTTCCGTCACACCAGGACCATGGTCTACAGCGGTATCACCGACCATACCTTCGGCTGGTGGTTCTACGGCCTGGATTCCGGCCGCTCCACGGTCATCCAGGACTTCGTCGACACGGTGAACCAGGCCAGGTCGGCCAACCTCTGGGTTTTTGCCTGGGCCGGCCTCTATTGGGATCAGGCCAATACCCGTTGGGTCGTCGAGAATCTCGTCCTCGCCCCCATGAAGCTCCACGAATTCACAAGGATCACGACGGGCTACACGGCCGCGAGCGGGACGA
>Ga0315296_10001691_pt1 | contig 19197 bp, 14 predicted proteins | sample YL17G14_18_MG_FD_203921 | JGI IMG/M metagenome (GOLD analysis project Ga0315296, IMG submission 203921) | Sediment microbial communities from Yellowstone Lake, YNP, Wyoming, USA - YL17G14_18 | ecosystem: Environmental > Aquatic > Freshwater > Lake > Sediment | place: USA: Wyoming | collected...
CCTGAATCGATCCCGGATCGACTGGTGGACGAGGTTTCGCGCGATGGTGCACAGCCAGGCCCGGAATTTGCCCGGATCGTCCAGTTGCCCAAGGCCCCGCCACGCCCTGAAGAAGGTCTCCTGGGCCAGCTCCTCACTTTTGCCAATGTCGCCCGTAGCGCTGTAGGTAATCGCGCAGACCAGTGATTCATACCGCTGGACCACGGCGCCAAACGCGTCTTTGTTTCCCGCCAGGCTCGCCTGCAGCAGTTCGCCTTCACTTGCCCCGTTGCTCATTGGCAGCCTCTTCACATACCTGCAATCGTTGCCGTCATTATCATAGAGTGCAAATGATGAAAAGAGGTGACAAAATCCGCGGCATCCTGTGATGCTGTGCGCAGGAGGAAGCTCCGCGCGGCCGGGAGAGGGCACTATCCGACACAGCCGACAGACTATCGCAACTCGACGGACCAGTACGCGTGGTCGAGGAATTGCTTCCAGGAGTGGTATCGCTGGTGGCCCAGGTGAATGTGCAGCAGCGGGCTGTGCTTGGGCTTGATGGGCTTCTGGATCAGGGTCATGTTGGCCTGCTTGGGCGTGCGGCCGCCTTTCCTGACGTTGCACTGGGCACAGGCGCAGACGATATTCTCCCATGTGGCCTTGCCGCCCATGGTACGGGGAATCACGTGGTCGAGGGATAGTTCGGTGGTGGGGAATCGCTTGCCGCAGTACTGGCAATGGTTCTTGTCGCGGGCGAAGATGTTTCGCCGGTTGAACTTGACTTCGCTGCGCGGCAACCGATCGTAGAACAGAAGCCGGATGATCCTTGGCACGGCGACGTAAAGACTCACCGTCGATACCCAGTCGTAGGCGTCGGGCTCAAACTGGTACCTGAACCGGCTCACCTCACACCAGTCCCTGAAATCATAGTTCGCGTAGGTGCCCTTCTCCAGCGAAACCACTTCCGCCAGGTCCCGGCACAGAAGGGAGAACGCCCGTCGGGCGCCGATAATGCGGATGGCCATGTAGTGCTTGTTGAGCACCAGCACGCTGCAATCAAGTCCGGATTGGCAACTGCTGCCGATCATAATACTCTCTCACGATTCATTTGCCATTATACAACGAGTCCGCCCGGGACGCAAGAGTCCGTGCGAAGGAATCATCGACGGGAAAATGTCACCGATTGCGGGGCAAATGCGGCGGGAGTCGTACAGGGCCACAATGGATGCGTCTCGGGCACGCCGAGCGATTCTCCCCCTCCTCTGCAATCTGTACCGATTCATTGCGTCTGTTTCTGCGATGGGGGTTTCGGCACCACGTTCGTGGCCCGCAGCCCCTTTTCACCCTCGATCACGTCAAAAAGCACGCTGTCGCCTTCATCCAGCGTCTTGAACCCCTCGCTGGTGATGCTGGAGTAGTGGACAAAGACATCCCGGCCATCGGCCGTGCCGATGAATCCGTACCCCTTGCGCGGGTTGAACCACTTGACCTTTCCTTCCAACATGAATGACTCCTCTTTTGGAAGATACGCAGCGAGATCTCTGTCGGCGTATGCGGCCGGCGGCGCAGCGCGCGGGGGCCCTTGCCAGGCCCTACTTCGCCTGCGCGGATTGGCGGGCTCCGGCATGCAGATGCTCCCGCATCAGCCGGCCCATCTTGAATTTCACCGTTCGCTTGGTCGGCACCTCTACTCGCTCAAGGGTCTTGGGGTTCTGGGCTGTCCGCGAGGCTCTCGTCCTGGTCTCAAAAACGCCGAAATCCCTGAATTCCAGGCGGTTGTCATGACACAATTCTTTTATAACTTCATCGAGAAAGGCTTGAATGATGCGTTTGACCGAAACGCGCTTGGCCTGGGTGCGTTCCGCAATCCGGTCAATCAATTCTTTCTTGGTGACTGTCGCCATAGAATACCTCACAAGAAGGAAAAGAGCGATGTGGAAACAGGATTCGAGCCGCATTCGGTGCGCTGCTGTCCGACCAGCCTCGTACCCGGTTTGTGCAACAGCAATTTGAGGACCTCACTAACCCTCATAGCCGACAAACGCCCTTCAGGCAGTCCAGCCTGCGATTTCACGAACAATTCCCAGGCATGAGACCACCGGAATAGAAAGGATAAAAATACTGCAACCCACTATACAGCAAAGACTTCGATACGGCAAGAACTTTCGGACAAAAATTTTTCCCGGCGTCCAGCCGGGTCCGCGTGGCGGCACAGGGGACGGCGTCCCGACGCCACGAACAGCGGCTGCCGCAGCAGCTACGAGGCACGCGACAGGCCCCCGCGAACCACCCCTCCGATCGCGGGATGGGGGCGTGGCGCCCGTAAAGCTCAGGATACGGAGGTTGACCGCGAGCCTCAGCGGCGTCATAATGACGCTTTCTTATGGGCACGACCGGCCGCCGCGACCGTGTCGCAGGCCTGCGTGCCATAGGAAGCGACGCGGAACCATCCGTTTGGTCCCGCCCGCGGAAGGCAAAATAGACGGGGTTGAAGTCAATGGCTGCGAGCAAGACGCCCAAGGCAGACGAGAAGAAACCGGCCCATAGCAGGAAGGATCGCGCGGTAGAGGTCGCTAACGCCTTCGAATGGCTCATCACGGCTTTCGTTCTGGCCTTCGTATTCCGGGCCTTCATCATGGAGGCATTCCGCATCCCCACCGGGAGCATGGCCGACACACTCATGGGGGCCCATTTCCGCCTGCGCTGCCCCGAGTGCGGGTACCGGTACGAGTATGGATTCGTGCCGCAGATCTACAGCATGCCGCAGGATACGATTCCTCCGTTCCCTGTGCCGACCCGGTTCCCGACGCGATGCCCCAGTTGCGGGTACTTCACGTCGGGCTCCGACGTCATGCCTGTAGCCAACGGAGACCGAATCCTCGTGCTCAAATGCGTCTACCAGTTCCTCGATCCCAAGCGCTGGGACGTGGTGGTCTTCAAGAATCCCACGAACCCGATGGAGAACTATATCAAGCGGCTGATCGGACTGCCGGGCGACCAGGTGGAGATCATCGATGGCGACGTCTACATCAACGGGCTGATCGCGCGCAAACCTCCGGCCGTGCAGCGGGAGCTGTGGATGCCCGTCTACGACAACGATTTCCGGCCGGTGAGCCCGGAGCAGCGGGGCGCATTCAACGGGGACCGCTGGCGGCCGCCTTTCAATTTCGAGGGGTCCGCCTGGCGGATCAGCCCGACGAATCCCACTCAGCTTGAGCTCGATTCTCCCGGCGGCACGCTGAGTACGCTCACCTATGGCGCGCCGTCGGCGAATGACTTCAGCATCGCCTACGCGTACAACGACGTTCGCTCCTACCTCCGCGCGCCGCAATGCAGCGACCTGATGGTCCGTTTCTACGTCGAGCCGGGCGGCAGAGAGGAACGAGTCGGGGTCGCCCTGAGCAAGCAGGGAATCGAGTACAGGGCCTGGCTGGACTTCTCCGGCGAGATGGTCTTGGCGAAATTCAGCGGCGGCCAGGAAACGATCCTGGCCCGCAGGGACGTGGTCGGCCCGCCGCCGGGAACATTTGCTCTGGTCAAGTTCGCAAACGTGGACCATCAGTTGCTCTTCGAAGCCAACGGCAGCCAATTGTCGCTCGACCTGGGTCGCACCCCCAACGTCCTGGAGAAAGGCACGGAGCCGTCGCCTCGCGCCTCGATTTTCGGCACGGGAAAACTGACGCTCTCGCATACGGCGATCTTTCGAGATATCTACTACACGGGCGACGGTCAGGCCAGCCGCGGCGGCAGGGCCGTCGAAGGCAATCCGTTCAAACTGAACGCCAACGAGTTCTTCGTGCTCGGAGACAACAGCCCCAACAGTGAAGACGGCCGATGGTGGGATCGGCCCACCGTGGCCAACCGCGGCTGGGAGCCTCCCCGGGCCGGAATCGTGCCTCGTTACTACATGGTGGGCAAAGCCCTGTTCGTGTACTGGCCCAGCGGATTCGAATTTCCCTGGCCGCAGAGCATCAAGGCCGCAATACTCCAAAGCAACAGCAGAAACACGGTTTTGCGAGTGGTCCGTGGGCTGGTTTCGCTGCGGTGGATTCCCAACATCGGCAAGTTGCGTTTCATCTACGGCGGCAGCACGCAGAGAACCGGCTCCGGGCCTCGCGAGCCGCCGCGGTCAGATATTGAAGGGCAGACGCCGGAGTCATGATCTTTGGCTCCGGCATACGTGTTCCAGTCTTCGCTGTCTTCTGTTTGGAGGTCAACCATCATGGCAGCGCGTAACGTACTTCTTGCGACAGTCGTGACAGTGGTCTTGCTCGGGTGTTTCATGGCAATCCAGGCGGAGGCCCGGCCAATCATCCAGGCGAGCGGGCTGGCTCCGGAGAACCTGCGATGTGAGTACCTGGTCAATCCGCTCGGAATTGGCGCCACCGGGCCGCGACTGAGCTGGACGGTCGAGTCGAACCAGCGGGACCAGGTCCAGAGCGCCTACCGAATCCTGGTGGCCAGCAATCTGAAACTGCTCGGCAGAGACATGGGCGACCTCTGGGACAGCGGCAAGGTCGCCTCGAACCGCTCAAACCAGATCGCCTACCAGGGAGCGCCCCTGAAGTCGCAGATGCGGTGCTACTGGAAAGTCCGCGTCTGGGACAAGCAGAGCCAGCCTTCGGCCTGGAGCCGGAGGGCCTACTGGACGATGGGACTGCTTGACCCCAACGACTGGAAAGGCAAGTGGATCGGCTTCGACGCCTCCCGCAAGCGAGATGCGCAGACCCGGAAGGTCGATCTGACCAAGGCCAAGTGGATCTGGTACCCCGAGGCCGATACGTCCGGCGGCGCTCCCGTCGCGACGCGATATTTCCGCGCGGAGTTCGTCGTTCCCGAGGGCCGTCAACTCGTGTCCGCCCCCTGCGCCGTCACCGCCGACAACAGCTTCAAGATGTTTCTGAACGGCCGGCGAATCCGCAACGGCAACAATTTCAAGCAGGCGGTGGAGGCCGATGTCAAGGAGCACCTGCTCGCGGGCAAGAACGTGCTGGCCATCGAGGCGAAAAACGAAGGCGAGGCGGCCAATCCCGCCGGTCTTATCGCGATCCTGAGTCTGCAATTCGCCGACGGCCAAAGCATCAACGTCATTTCTGATGAGATGTGGCGCTCTTCGGACACCGGCGATGCCGGCTGGATGAACGTCGATTTCGACGCCGGCAAATGGCCGCGTGCCCGCGTCATCGGCGCCTACGGCACAGCGCCGTGGGGCGACATCAGCGTCGTCCCCGGCGATCTGTTCCTCCCGCCGGCCCAGTTGCTGCGAAAGCAATTCGTGCTGGAGAAGTCGATCGAGCGGGCGACGGTCTATGCCTCTGCGCTGGGCAACTACGAGCTGCATATCAACGGCCGCCGGGCGGGCGACGCGTACTTCACGCCCGGCTGGACCGACTATAACAAGCGGGTCTACTACAACACGTTCGATGTCACCGACGCCGTGGCCAAAGGCTTCAACGTCATCGGCGCCGTTCTGGCCGACGGCTGGTACAGCGGCCACATCGGCTGGATGCACATCCGCGACCACTACGGCAAAGACCCGCGATTGCTCGCACAACTGCACGTCGAGTACACCGACGGCACCTCCGAGACCATTGTGACGGACAAGAGCTGGATCGCCGCCACGGGTCCCATCCTCGAAGGCGACTTCCTGATGGGCGAGACGTACGATGCCCGAAAGGAACTTCCCGGCTGGAGCACGCCGTATTTCGACGCCGAAAAGTCGGCTCCTCGGGAACCTCGGGGTCGAACGGCAGGCCAGCTCAAGTTGTGGCAGCCGGTCGACGTGAGCGAGAATATCCCGGCCAAAATCGAGGCCTATCCCGGCGTCCTCGTGCGCGAGTTTCAGCAGATCCGGCCCGTCAGCATCGCCGAGCCCGAGCCGGCCGCCTACGTCTATAACATGGGGACGAACTTCGCCGGGTTTGTCCGCCTGAGAGTCTCCAACGCCAAGCCGGGCCAGAAAATCGTCCTGCGATTCGCAGAGCGGCTGAACCCCGACGGCACGATCTACACGACGAACCTCCGCGGCGCGAGGGTCACCGATACCTACATCTGCAAAGGCGCCGGCACGGAGGTCTGGCAGCCGCGGTTCACCTTCCACGGCTTCCAGTACGTCGAGGTCACCGGCTATCCCGGCAAGCCCAATCTCAACACGATTCTCGGCGTGGAGTTGACGTCGGACACGCCGGTCGCGGGGCATTTCGAGTGTTCCGACCCGATGGCCAACACCCTCTATCACAACATCTGCCAGACGCAGCGAGCCAATTTCATCGACATCCCCACCGACTGCCCGCAGCGCGATGAGCGGCTGGGCTGGATGGGCGACGCGCAGATTTACGTCCGCACCGCCACATACAACACGGACGTCTCGGCGTTCTTCACGAAGTGGCTCGTGGATGTTGAAGATGCCCAGGGCGAGGACGGCAACTTCTCCGATGTCTCGCCGCGCAAAGTGGCGGTGGGCGGCGGCACGGCCGCTTGGGGCGATGCCGGCGTCATCTGCCCGTGGACTATCTACCAGGTCTACGGCGATACCCGCGTTCTGGCCGAGCATTACGACGCCATGACCAAGTGGATCGAGTACTGCAAAGGCACGTCGCCGGGCCTGCTGCGCCCGGCCGAGGGCTACGGCGACTGGCTGAGTATCAAGGCGGACACGCCGAAGGACGTGCTGGCCACCGCCTACTTCGCCCGCAGCACGAAGCTGGTCGCCCAGGCGGCCGCCGTGCTGGGCAAGGACGACGACGCTCGCAAGTATGAGCAGCTCTTCGACGAGATCGCCAAGGCCTTCAACGATGCCTACGTCGCCGAGGACGGACGGATCAAGGGCGACACCCAGACCGTGTACGTCCTGGCCCTTGCCTTCGACCTGCTCCCGGAAAGTAGCATGGGCGTCCCGCCCATGAATCAGGATCACGGGCAAGATGCCCGTGCTACGAAGAGAGAACTGGCGGCGAAATACCTCATCGACAATATCCGCGACCGCAACTGGCATCTGTCCACCGGCTTTGTGGGCACCAAGGACCTGATGGCCACCCTGACCCGTTTCGGGAGCACCGATGTGGCTTATCATCTCTTCCACAACGAGACGTTCCCGTCGTGGGGCTTCTCGATCAAGCAGGGCGCGACGAGCATCTGGGAGCGATGGGACGGCTGGACCCCGGAGAATGGGTTCCAGGACCCCGGCATGAACTCCTTTGCCCATTACTCTTTCGGCGCCGTCGCTGAGTGGATGTTCAAGACCATTGGCGGCATCGACACGCAGGACAGCGGCTACCAACACATCGTCATCCACCCGCAGCCCGGCGGACGACTGTCCTGGGCCAGGACAAGCTACGATTCCATCCAGGGCCCGATTGCGACGGCCTGGCGCATCGCGCAGCCGCAGGACCGTTCATCTGCGCGGACCCTGGTCGGCACTCCATACAAGGGCGACACATTCATCCTCGACGTGGAGATTCCGGCGAACACCGTCGCGACCGTCTATGTCCCCGCTCGTGACATCCAGAGCGTAATGGAAGGAAGGGGATCGGCCGCCAAGGCCCGGGGCGTGAAACCCATCGGAATGCAAGGCAACGCCGCCGTCTTCGAAGTCGGATCAGGGCAATACCACTTTACCTCGCCATTGCCCTGAACACCCGGGCAACGTCGAGAACCAGAAGGGCCTCTGACGGCCTGGGTATTGTCCAGCATAGAGCGCCTTGAGTATGTCGCCCCCGCGAAGGTGGGGGGTCCACAAACACGCTTGGAGTAAATGGATTCCCGCCTGCGCGGGAATGACATGAGGGAGTCCGCAGGGTGTGCACCGCGCGCCGTCTTGCTGATGGCTCTCCTCTCACAGAGAGCGCCAAGGTTACACACAAGAGGAGCTTGCTTACGTCATGCGTCCTTCTTTCTTGGCGATCTTCGCGTCTTTGCGAGAAACCGAGCCCCCTCCGCATTCCGGTTCAATCATCCATCATCAATTGTCAACAATCAATTGTGGGCTTCCCACCACAGGCGCGGATAGTCCTTCCCTTCGAGAATCCACCAGATGTCGTCCGTGCCGTTGGCCGTCTCGCCCTGCGCAGTTGCAGACTACTTCGCTAAACGGCGCACCACCCGGCACACAGCCCCGCGAAGCCTCCCCCCCGATGTCGAAGATGCAACCTCCCGTTCCCGACGCGGCACGAGTCGACCCGCACGTCACGATCGGCCTTCGGCCCATCATGGTCCTTCGCCGTCGCCCATTTGCATCTGTGCAGGGCGTAGCTGCGCCCCCTACTTCCACAAGGCCTCGAGGACTTTCGTTTGAACGTCCTTGTCACCGGGCAACCACGCATGTTCTGTATCGGTACGCACCGGCATGAGACAACCGAGGGTTGCAGCGCTGCGCTCCCACAGTACAGTTCCGTCGCCCCAGTCCTCGGTTCTTACCCCCACATACTCATACCACGCGCCGCCCTTCGTTGGTCTTACAGCCACCTCGTCAGGCGTGTACAACTCCGTGTTATAGATATTGTAATAGGTTACACCATCAGGCGCAGGCCGATCATACGGCTGGAAGAGGTTAGGAGACAGGTTCGGCACCAGCTCTGCTTTCTTTCCCATACCGTTGTAAAGGCAAGGATATGTAGGAAGAAGCCAATTTCGTAGATTCGGTGGTCGCCCTTCGGCATGGCTATGGAGCATCTCATAAGCCCCGTCCCGCGAGAGCTGAAAGATCCTCATGTAGAACTCACTACTTCCCTCGTTGGGCGTCCCTATCATGATGAGCCTGCGCACGACTCCTCCCCTATTACGTTCTGTTATGTAGTATCTCCCGATGAGACCGCCTAAGCTGTGCCCGATGATGTTCACCTTGTCAGCATAAGAAGCTGTCCTCGCGTCGTTCACCCAGCCGTCCAGCATACGAGCAAGGTCATCTGCTGTATCATCCTGCGAGGAAAAGTCCACACCAGGGGGGCCCCACAAGGTCTTGTACACCCGGCGACCCAGCCAAGTGTCATGGTAGTCGTACCCATTGTCTGTGAGGAATTCCTGCAGGGTCACATAGGGCTTCCAGTCGAATATTTCCTCAATAATGTTCGTCGCGACACCGTGAACGATAATGACTGGAAGAGGGATCTTGACGGATATCGAGTTTACGTCGGAGCACTGTCCTCCTTCCCAATAAGCTTTCCCGTAAAGTGTAAAGCACAGGTTGTCCGTAAACCGAGGCACTTTTGGCTGGGTATGTAGGAAATTGATTGTGAGAAAAACCTCCGCAGTCTCACCCGGCCCTACCAATTGCGTAATATCGCAGGGGTCAACAACGTCCTGACCGTTCACATTTGCCCAAAAATCCACTTTCCGGGGAGTTTCCGCTGGAGCCTGGCCTGGAAATGTGACCTTCATGTCGACCCCCAACTCGCAGGGAGACACCATCCGGGCACGAGTTATTTTGAACTCTACGGGGCAAGTGGCGAAGCTCTGTCCATTGCCCCATTCACTCTCGCCGGCTGAGTTCCTGGCCTGGGCATTGAAACAATACGTGCCATTAGGCTTTAGATCACTTATCGGCTCGTTGAAGTCTTGGCCGGCGGTCACAGAGCCCGCCCAGGACGTATAGACGTAATTGCCTTTTTCCTCCTTGTACCGGAATCTGTATTGGCAAGCCTCACCACCGTCATCGGAAATGGAGCCCTTGAGCGTGGCCGACCTCTTCGTGACGTCGGCAGGAGGCAGGGTCGAAACAATTGGTACTGTCACTATGTTCGCGTAGATTTCTATCTCTCCGACACCAGCCCAATGAGTCCCGCCTATTACCTCATACTTGACATACCGGAGGGGCTCGCCAGAAAGTATGTATGTATCACTGTAAATGCTGGGGTCCGTGTCCTCGGCCCACCAATCTGAAGCTATCAGGGCCCAATCTGTCCCATTTGTACTCGTATAAAGGTTGTAGATATTCGTGTACCCGAAGTAGGGATCGCCCCCCCAGGGCCAACCCGACACAGTGATTTGGGTGACCTTGTACTGATTCTGTAGGTCCACGATCAGCCAGTGGGGGCTGGATGGTGTGGCGTGGGAGCCGGCACTCCACTCCGTCCCGGGATCGCCGTCGATCGCGCGCTCAGGCACCCGATTGTACCAGTAGGTGTCCGGCAATGCGACGCCGTAGAGCGGAGCGATATTGGTTGGCTCCGCCAAGCCAACGGAGAGACTCAACAGCGAGCAAAAAAGACAAAGATAATAGCTCGATTTCATGGGTGTACCTCCTTCACAATACGTGCGTGGAAGTGATGCGGGGGAAGCGCGCGAGCTTGATGCCCATCTTGGGCGAGATAGGCAAACGACCCTCCACATGGTTCAGTTCTCGAAACGCTGCTTTGGCATGGCGTTTCTGACAGCGCCTGGCTCACTATGCAAGGGCATTTCCGCGAAGCGATTACCCGTTTTGAAGGGAGAAAGATCAGGAGCCTCCTTATCCTTTTGCAGAATGGGATTCCGGCATCAATGCACAAAACATGACCAATGAGGCAACATAATGGTACGAAAGGATCTATGGAGGCGCAAGGGGCGGGCGCTTTTCGGCGAATTTCTCGCGCCCATGCTTGGCCCACGTTCTTTGCCTCGTAATCCGGCGAAGCCTCCGAGACTATTGTTAGCTTTTCAGGCCCCACTTCTCGTCCGCGCAGGCCAGATGATGCGCCCAACGATTCGGGAAAAACGCCCAGGTCATTGACCCCGGCCCCCGGTGCCAGTTGTGCGAATAGGCCCATATAGTTCGTACCCTTGACTGCCAGATGCGAGATCGTGAGGCCATCGCCATCAAAGATAGAGATGCGCGCGAAAACAGTTGCGTCAATCCCGAGAGGCGCATCGTCAGAATCCCGGGCGATGACGGCCTTGTCGAAGACCTTCCGGCCGGGGAGGTTGGGGTCCAGGTCGATGTCGGCGGTCAGGATGAAGTGCTTGTCGTAATCGTTGGGCTCGTTCCCCAAGGCCATCAGGTCGGCGGCCGTCGCGATCTGGTATGGATCGTTGGGCTCCCCACTGCCCCCGCTGTATTTGGCCTGTACAGATAGGGCCAATAGACACGTAGTCAACGTCAAAAGTAAACCTCTCATGGTCTCCAATCCTCCAATCCCGAATCAAGGCGCAATCAACTCTGAAACGGCGGATGAACAGAGATGAGCGCTGATACCAACTTGCGGTGGGCAATACCCATCTCAACCAATTGCCTCATTCTTGGCGCTCTTCGCGTCTTTGCGAGAGGCCGAATTCTCCGTCATCCGCGTTCATCGGCGGTTCCAGGCCGTTCTGTGGTGTGAAAGAGCCTTCGCCTTCGAGAAGACAGGCCCCTGTGGCTGCATGCTCCGTTATATCCCTGTGCTGCCAATATACCAAGAACCAGGCGGGATTTCAAAGAATCCTGCGGCAAAACCCGAAACAAGTCCCAATGACCTGAATCCGAATCACGGAAACGCTATCGCAACGCGACGGTCTCGTTTTGAACATTCGGACTTGCATTTTCGCGATTGTTTCGGATTTCGATATTCGTATTTCGAATTTCATTCCATTACGGGGCTGGCGGGCGGTTCTGCGTGAGCAGGTCGTGGAAGTAGTCCCACGTCCAGGATTTGGTGCCGTCGGGGCGGATGAGCCAGAAGCCGCGCACGGCGTCGTTGCTCTTGACCGGGGGTTTGGCGTTGGGGTCCTTCAACTCGTTGCAGTAAAGCTGCCAGTAGACGATGTAGGGACAGCCCCATTTCAGGCCGGTCTGCACGGCGTTCTTCATCGCAGTCTGGATCTGTTCGGGCTTGTACTGATTCTCCGGCATGCCAAACTCGCCGAGATAGACGTTGCGATTGCCGAAGGCGGGACTGTCCGGGGCATTGGCCGCGATGAAATCGAGGGCGTCCCGCAGAACGTTCGGATCGCTGTAGTGCGAGGTGGCCGAGTCCCATGCGGAATAGGACACCAGGTCCAACTGCGTATGCGGCAGGACCTTGTTGACTACGCCGGCCAACCCGTTCCGCATGGATTGCACCACGAGGTTGACCTCGGTCGCATGGTACACATGGACGCCGAGTTGCCGTGTCGCGGCTATCTTGGCCGCGTCTTCACGCGGGCTGGAAGCCCACGACACAAACTGCTGCTCTACTTCCTGCCGGGCCTGGTTGACTCCTGCCTGGCGGGCGTTGAGCCATTCCACCATGTTGGCAAGGGCCGACGGCGGGGGCTCGACCTTCGCATCGAAGTTGCCGCGGGCCATCCAGTCGCCTTCCCAGTGCTGGAGGACAAAGGTCTTGCCGGTGCCTTTGTACTCGGTCAGAAGGTACTTCGCCAGCTCGTAGAATTGCCGCTGCTCATCTTTTTTCTGCTCGTCGGTGATGCCGTTGCGCCAGTAGCCATCGTCACGGCCCAGCGAGGTGACGACCAGGATGTACGTAGTGAACGGCTTGCTGAACAGTTGCTTGAAGTACGGAATGCGGGCACCTTCCACGAGCGAGTCCACGCTGGGCCACTGCGAATTGTACGGATAGACGCCCATCGGATGCTCGTGGCGTTTGCCGTAGAACCAGACTTTGATCACCCGCGAGCCCAGCGTCAGAATCTGGTCGGCCCCCTCATTGAGGAAATCCTTGTCGGTCAAGTAGTACCGCCCCGCCACGTGCGTGACGCCGAGCACGTCCGGCAAGTCCTTCGCCTCGGCCCGCTGGCCGGTGACCAGCAAGGCAATGGACAGAATCGTAATCACACGTCCTATTGGTCCCATAGGTCCCATTCCTCAGAGGGTGTGCGAGAACCTGGTTCGTCGTAGCATGGGCATCTTGCCCATGAGTCGCAGGGCCATCTTGGCCCTGCCAAGCACCGGCTTTCTTCACGCGCGAGACGCCCGTGGGACTCACGGGCAGGATGCCCGTGCTACTTCTCATACGCCATCTCAGAGCTGCCGCATCCCGGCAACCACGAGGAAGCTCTCCCCGGCGGCTTCTACGGTCCGCTCGATGTCCTCTTTCGTATGGGCCAGTGACAGGAACATCGCCTCGAAGGCACTGGGAGCCAGGTAGATGCCCCGGCAGAGCATCTCAGCGAAGAACTTCTTGAACGCGCCGATATTCGTGGCGCGGACATCGTCGAAGTTGCGCACGGGCTTATCGGTGAAGAAGCAGCTCAGGAGCGAGCCAACGCGATTGATCGTGACAGGGACACCGGCGTCGGATGCGGCCTGGGCCAACCCGGCCTCCAGATTGGCCGCGGCGGTTTCCAGCTCGCGATAGCAGCGGTCTTCCCTCAGAACGTCGAGCGTGGCGATCGCGGCGGCGGTGGCAATCGGATTGCCGCTGAGGGTGCCCGCCTGATAGACCCGGCCGATCGGGGCAAGCTGATCCATGATATCGGCGCGGCCGCCGCAGACGGCCAGAGGCAACCCCCCGCCGACGATCTTGCCCAGGCAGGTCAGATCGGGCCGGATGCCATATCGCCCCTGGGCCCCGCCGAGCGCCACGCGGAAGCCCGTGATGACCTCATCGAAGATCAGCAGGCTGTCGGCGTCGTCGCACAGGTCGCGAATCGCCTGCAGGTAGCCGGGCACGGGCGGAACCACCCCCATGTTGGCCGCCACCGGCTCGACGAGCACGGCGGCAATCCGGTCGCCCATGTTTTTGAAGACCCGCTTGAGGGCGTCAAGGTCGTTGTACGGCACGACAACCGTCAGAGCAGCCAAGGCATCCGGCACTCCCGGACTGGAGGGCACCATGGACGGCGAGGCCGTAGGCTCCTGTGCCTCGACCTCGGCGACGCCGGAGCCGGCCATGACGAGCAGAGAGTCGCTGTGGCCGTGATAGCAGCCGGCCATTTTGACGATCCGGTCGCGGCCGGTATACGCGCGGGCCAGCCGGATCGCCGTCATCACTGCCTCCGTGCCGCTGCTCACCAGCCGCAACTTGTCGATGGAATCGACAGCCCCGACGATCCGAGCCGCCAGTTCCGTCTCGGCCAGGGTCGGTGCACCAAAGGATGCGCCCTTCTCGGCGGCCCTGCGAATTGCGGCCACCACCGCCGGATGGGCGTGCCCCAGGATCATCGGGCCCCAGGAGCCCACGTAGTCGATGTATTCGTTGCCGTCGATGTCGAAGATCCGCGAGCCCCTGGCGGAGGCGACGAACAGGGGCGCGGAAACGCGGGGGTCCGCTTCCGGCCCGGTCACGCCGCCGAAGGCACGGACGGGCGAGTTGACGCCGCCCGGCATGTATTGGCAGGCTTGGGCGTACGCCTCTATCGATTTGCGATTTGTCATGTGCAGTCCGCTATTATTTGTGATTTCCTGTTGAGCTTCCCGGCAAACAGCCGGCGATGCCGAATCGTAATGGGTAAGCTGAGACTCGTCAATGGATAAGCGATTCGCCATCTACGACGAGCCGTTTGAAGCCGGGCCTTGCGGGACAGTCCACCCTCGGCACGCATCCCGGATGCGTCAGACCTCGTCGCAAATGGCCGATTGTATGTACTAAATTCGAGGTTTTACTTGCAAACGTTGGGGTCTTACAGTAGTTTTAAGCCTTTTATATTCTGAAGGTTTACTCGAGTATCCGTTTCAACCCGGAGCCAAGACATGAACATCATCAAGTGGATGAGAAAGAACAACACAAAGATCATGGCGGTGGTCGTCATCCTGCTAATGATCGCGTTTATCGGGGGGTCCTCGCTGACCTATCTGCTTCAGGGCAGCGGCGGGGCCCGCAAGGCCTTCGCGCATTACGACGAGAACAAGAAGATCACACGGTACATGCATAGCATGGCCGTCCGCGAGCTGGAGATTTTGCAGGGATTGCGGGCGGATGAGGTGCTGCTGGCCCAGGTGCAGGCACAGGACCTGCGGGGAATCCTGCTGAATCAACTGCTGTTTTCGGGGAGCCGGGGCTCGGCCAGTGCGATGAGTTACGCCCTGTCGATGATCCGCAAGAACCAGTATCTGGTCAGCGAGAAACAATTGAGCGAGATGTCCAATCGTGAGGGGGCGTCTCCGGCCGTGTTTTGGATTCTGCTGTGCGACGAGGCGCAATCGGCGGGCATTCGCGTACCGACGGCCGACGTGGGCCAGTTGCTCGGCCGGATCATTCCGCAGCTCTTCAACGGGCAGACTTACCCGGTCGTAATGAATTCGCTGGTCAGCCGCTTTGGCGCCCCGGAGGAACGCATCCTGGAGACCTTCGGCAAGCTGCTGGCCGTGCTGCAGTATGCCCAGACCATCTGCTCCACGGAAGATATCACGATCCCCCAGTTGACCCATATCGCCAGCCGCAGCGGCGATTCGCTCGACACTGAGGTGGTGCAGCTCCAGGCACAGGCGTTCGCCGACAAGCAGAGCACGCCGGCCCCGGAGGCGATGCAGGCCCAGTTCGACAAGTACAAGGGCATTTTCGCCGGGCACGTGACGCCGGAGGACCCCTTCGGTTTCGGATATAAGCTGCCGGCCCGCATCCAGCTCGATTACCTCGCCTTGCAGGTCAAGGATGTCGCCGGGATCATCCAGCCGCCCACGCAGGAAGAGGCCGAGCAGTACTACCGGCAGAACCGCGAGCGTTTCTTTACGCAGGAGGTCCCGTCCGATCCGAAGGACCCGAACTCGCCCAAGGTCAAGCGCGTGACGAGCTACGGCGAAGTCGCAGACACGATCATGGAGCGGCTCAAGCAGCAGAGGATCGCGACGAAGGCCGAGCAAATCCTGGAAGAAGTCAAGAGAATGGCGGACAGCGAGCTGGAGGCCATCACGGCTGAAGGCAAGCAGCCGCCGGTTGAAGAGTTGAAGAGCAGGGCCGTGGAGTACGGCAAGATCGCCCAGGAGCTCAGTCCCAAGTACGGCATCACGCTGTACTCGGGCCAGACCGGATGGCTCGATGCGGTGAAACTGCAAAGTGATAAGCGCCTCGGCGGGCTGTTCGTATCGAGCTACGGGGCCAGTCCGACCCGCCTGAGCCAGATCCTGTTCTCCGTTGACGCACTCGGCGACGAGGCGGCGATCCTCCTGTTCGGACAACGTGCCCGAATGTACACGACGATTGGGCCTGCCGGCGACCCGGCGGATGCGACGGGCGACTTGTCCGGGCAAATCATGGTGGTCGTCAGAATCGTCGGCGCCAGCAAGGCGGCCGAGCCCGAGAACCTCGATGTCTCCTTCACCACCAGGTCGCTTGAGCTGGGCAACCCTGCCGAGCAGGGAAAAGACAACACCTTTTCCGTCAAAGAGAAGGTGGCAGAGGACCTTCGAAAGCTGGCGGCGTGGGATACCACCAAGGCCAAGGGTAGGGAGCTAATGGCCATGGCGGCAAAGGAGGATTGGAAGCAAGCTGTCGCCAAGTTCAATGAGTTGTACGGCGCACAAGCCAAGAAGGAGCCCAACGATCCCAACGCGTTCAAGGTTGAGACCCTGAACGGCCTGCAAAGGATCTCCGACGCCCAACTGCTGGTGATTGCGACCCAGGCCTCCGGCAATCCGGCGGGAAGGGTCTACGCCAACGATACCCGCGCAGAGAAACAGTTCATCGATCAACTCTATTCGTTTGCCCCAGCGGATACGGAGCCGGCAAAGACGCCCCTCCTGATGGAGTTCAAACCCAACCAGAGCTTCTACGTCATCAAGAGCATCACCGTGCAGCGGCTCAACCAGCAGCAGTACGAGGCGATGAAGGGAATGATCCTACAGCAGGAGGACTACGTTCAGATGCAGAATCTGGCGGTGGTGCACTTCAATCCCGCCAACATTCTCAAGCGGATGAACTACCAGCCTGTGAAGGAGTCGGAGTTGCCAATCGCAGAGCAAGGCCCGACCGAACTGCCTCTGCCAGAGGACCTGTTCTAATGGCTCAATCGTGGAAGGATCACCACAGTCTGTTCCTCGTCGCCACGGGGCTGCTGGCCTGGCTGGTGCCGGGGGGCGGGCACTTCCTGCTGAATGAGCGCAGACGCGCGGCTGTCATCTTTGTGGTGGTCGTCCTCACATTTCTCGTCGGCCTGTACGTCGGGTCGATCGGCATCATCGACCCTGTCGGGGCGAAGCCCTGGTACGCCGCACAGATTATGAATTCCCCGGCGGTCTACGTGCTCGGCCGCATCAGCGCGACGGGAAAATATCCGGTTTACGGCCGACCCAACGAGATCGGCCAGATCTACACCAGCACTGCAGGACTGTTGAATCTCCTGTGCATCGTGAACGCCGTGTACATGGCTCATCTGCGGGCAACGGGAAAAACGGACGATTGATATGGCAGCCCTTAGTGGGATTCTACTGGCGAGCTTCACCACTCCGATGCATATCGACACCGACCCCTTGTCGATGTTGTGGCTCTTGCCCCTCGTGGCGTCGATCGCGGTGGTCTACAAGGCTACGAAGGTCTATAAGATCGTGGCCTACCCGTTCCTCAGGGAATCCGCGGTGCTGTTCTGGTCGATTCTGGTATTCGTTGCCGTCGTCGCCCTGTTTCTCTACGGCCTCGGCTGGATCGTTACGGACCTGCTTCCCAACGTTCTGAGCGGGTCCGCCTTCTGAGCATCCGCACAGGCGAGCAGCAGGCAGTCCTGTTTGCGGCCGGGTCCTAAGCATCTCCTCGCGCGTCGTTCTTGCGCACCATGCCCAGCTCCAGCAAGGCATTATAAGCGGCCTTCTGTTCCGCCTCTTTCTTGTTCGGACCCCAGGCGCTGGGATAATGCCGCTGGTCGATCACGACTTCCGACTCGAAACACTTATTGTGGTCGGGCCCCTTCTCATCGAGCAGGACGTACGTGGGGGCCGCATTGAACTGCTCCTGGGCGTACTGCTGCAATAGCGATTTGTAGTTGCCGCGTGCCTCCTCAGCGTTCACCTGTTCGATCAATGCGTTGAAGTTCCGCAGGATGAAATCTTGTGCGGTTTCAAAGCCGCTGTCGATGTAGATCGCGGCGATCACCGCCTCCAGCAGGCCGGCCGCCAGCGAGGTCGGCAGCGCCTTGCTGGAGATCATGCCCTTGCCCACGACCAGATATGTCGGCAGACCCAGTTGGCGGGCCACACGCGCGCAGGTACCGCGGGAAACGAGCATGCTCTTGAGCTTGGTCAACTCGCCTTCCGGGTACTCGCGAAACTGCTCAAACAGGGTCTGGCAGATGACGATCGCGAGGATTGCATCGCCGAGGAATTCCAGCCGTTCGTTACTGTCCAAGCGGTTATCCACGGCCGAAGAATGCGTGAAGGCCTTGACGACGAGAGCCTCGTCAGCGAATTGATGGCCCAGAATCTGCTCGATCTGGTGCAGAACGTCTATATCCATATTGACTGTGTACCACACCCGAATACGGGATCCGAATAGACACGGCACATATCCCGCGAGCAGATGACGAATATCGCTCGTGCGAGCGATCTTCGTGACCCGCTCCACGGCAAGGACGGATCAAAAATCAAAATGCAAGAACCAAGACTATCAGGCAAAGATCGGATTGAGAAGCGGCCGTCGCCGCATAACCGCGACCCACAGCGGGCCGACGTGCGGCGACTCCACATTTCCGGCATCTGATCTTCAGTTTCTGACACTTCTCACAATCCGCCCTACCCAACCATCTGAAGGCTGGCCAGAGCTACGAACTTATCGTCCACGATTTCGAAGACGCCGTCAAGACCTGTGACCGTAAAAATTCCCTTGGTCGCCGGGGCCACACAGCAGAACACCAGCCGGTGACCGCAATCGCCAACCAGCTTTCTCAGCCGCAGCAGCTTCGAAAGGCTCGATGATGTGACGATATCGACCTTCGAAAAATCGACCACCACTTCGCAATCGCCCCTGTCCCGCACCATCTCCGTGACTGTCTTGAGCTCCTCACCCATATCGGGCTCGGCTGGCAGATCCACGAGGAGGATGTCCTCCGACCAGTTCTGAATTCCCATATTCGATCTCCTTACGTATTGTAGTGGGTTCCGATTACACCCCGTATTATCGGCGTCAGGACCGGGGAGATTGAGGAAAACCGCATGATTTCTGTCCGTCGGACAGACAGGCCGATAACAATGCGCATCCCTGCACCCATGGCAACGACAGGGGCGGCGATTCCGGCTTCCGCGAGGAATCATGCAGATGAAGCCTCTGACAGCCGCCTGCATCAGCCACCCGGCCGGACCGACGACCCGGTCAGAGCTTCCTGTCCAGTCTGCGGTAGCCGATGGCCTCGGCGATATGCTCGGCGCGAATGTCCTCGCTGCCGTCCGGGTCCGCCACGGTCCGG
>Ga0315296_10001693_pt1 | contig 19181 bp, 10 predicted proteins | sample YL17G14_18_MG_FD_203921 | JGI IMG/M metagenome (GOLD analysis project Ga0315296, IMG submission 203921) | Sediment microbial communities from Yellowstone Lake, YNP, Wyoming, USA - YL17G14_18 | ecosystem: Environmental > Aquatic > Freshwater > Lake > Sediment | place: USA: Wyoming | collected...
CACCAGGAGTTGCTGGCGCGAGGCGGGCTGTACAGTCAACTATACCAGCGGCAGTTGGAGTTGGCGGTGAATGGGACGGAGGAATGAGAGGTGTCTAAAAGGTGTTCTATGGAGATACACGTCGTCGTGACCTACGGCGGGATATTGGGGAGGCTGGCGCGCTGGTACGGCCTGAAGTGGACCCACGCCGCGCTGCGCTACGTGCGGGACGGTGCAGCCGGTGCGCGGATCATCGAAGCGGCAGCCTGCGGCATCCAGGAGCGTTCCTGGGAAGACTTTATCGCTGACGCGGAGGAGTTTCAAGTTTTTCGGGTCAAAGACGGCCTGCCAGAGATGACGATGCGCGAGATCGTCGCCTACGCCTGGGGCAACGTCGGTAAGCCGTACGATTACGGGTTACTGATCAGGATTGCCTGGGAACTGGTGAAGCGCCGTTTTGTGGTGGGAGTCCTGACGTACCCGGCCCACGTCTGCTCAAGCCTGGTCTACGACTCTTTCCTCTACGCGGGCGTGAACCTGATCCCCGGGCACGAGGGAGTGCTGGTTACGCCCGACGATTTGGCCAACAGCCCTCTGTTGGAGGCAACCGAGGTCCGCTGAGCGGACTCTAGTCAACATTTCACCATCCGTTCACGTGACATGGACAGAAGTGTGTTACGATTCGCTGATGCAAGCCCCCCACTGCGTGGGGGGGTGTTATGACGGCAGGCCCAGGCCTGGCGTAGCAGTGACGTACCCCCACCTGCGGTGGGGGCTTCAAGAGGTGTCAGGGCGGGAGTTGTGAGTACGCGAGCAATGCAGGTCACTATTCAGACAGGAGGTATACAATGGGCGAGAACGTCAACGTACTGGCTACGGTGGACTCCACCCTGGCAGGGAAGGAGTTGAAGGACCAACCCCGCGCATTTCTGTGCCTGCGCCTGTCCCAGTTGTCCTTACTCTTCTCCCCAGACAAAACAGAAGACTACTGGAACCGCCTGGTGCCACTCCAGGCCAAAACCCCCCAGGAACTCAAACCGGACCTGGAGGGACTGCGCGCGGTCATGGAGTCAACGGCCAGGTCCGGCGCCAAGGGGTTCGCCGCCGAGGTCATCGCCGACGTCGAAGCCGCCAAACAACTGGCGGCAGAAAACGTCGAGGAGACTAAACGGCGCCTCCAGGATTGCGAGGCACGTTTGAACAAACGCCACTGGCCGTTTGGGAAAGCGCAGGCCTACATCGCGCTGGTCGAAGCCTGGGCCGGCATAGACCGCCGCTATGCGCTCCAGTTGATCAGCACTGTCCCGGCCAACGTGCGGGAAAACCTGATCCGCCGCATGAACCGGACCACACCACTCGCGGCCGAGGAATGGCAGATCGTGGCGGACAAGGCCGGGCTGGAACAGGCCGTCCAAATCGCGCTCAAGATGCTGGACGACGACCAGCCGCGGCTGCTCCTGCCGAAGAAACTCGTGCTGGAGATGGGCACACGCATCCGGAATGCGATGAAAGCGGTCACCACGCCTCAGGGCGAAGCGGAACTGGGAAAAGCGCTTACACGGTATGCCAAACTCATCGGCTTGCAGGTGGGCAGCGCTCAGGCTGACCTGATTCCAACGCTGCTGGAAGACTTGTACGTCTTCCTGGTAGAGTCCCACAGCCTGGACCAGATCTGGACGGCGCGTTTTCTGATGCTGTCCAACGTCCTGGAACTGGGCGTGTCCACGCAAGCGCTGACAGGCGAAACGCTGGAACGCCTGCTGGCCAAGACGCCCGCCTACATGGCCGGCTTCGTACGGGCCCACTATGCCGGTGTGACGACCTCGCCCGAGGCGACGGAACAGGTGTACACGGCACTGTTGAGCAAAACGGGACAGGACCGTGAAGCGGAGGCCTGGTTCCTGGTCACGCTGGTGAAGCGCGGGTTTGGCGCAGAGGCGCTGGCCCTGGCTGGCAAATCGGCCCGCTCCGGAGAACTGTTGCCGCGCCTGCGGCGCGCCTGGCTGTGCACCCATCCCGAGTCAGCCGGTGCGGCCATCTCTCCCGCCGACATGGCCGGCGACCCTATCGGCGAGTTCCTGGCCCAGGGGAGCGTCGAGAACCGGGTCGCCTATCTCAGGCAAGCGACGGATGGGGGCAGGCGCAGTGTACCCGGGGCCATGTGGGCCGGCAAGGGGACCGAGAAGGAAGCAGAAGGGTTGCGGGGCTTCTGGAAGACACTCACGTCCAGCAAGAAAACGCTCGACCAGATCCTCGTGGAGTACCTGGCGCTCAACCCGGTATACTCCTCCTATCGGCGTGACACCAAGAAAGAAGAGCAATTCGCCAATTACCTGAGGCTATCCGGTTATGGCGAGTACAGGTACGCAGACACCGACAGCACACTGCTCGAGACGCTCGTGGCGTGGGGCGATCAGGATGCGGCACAAGTGCGCTCGGTAGTGCGCGCGATGTGGAACGCGATCCAGCCCGACGACCAGATTCTGATGGCGGACTGGCTGCGCAATGCCATCCTGGCGCGCTGCCAGAACGTCATCACCGCAGACCATGACGTGTTGCTGCAAGACTTCCTGGGCTGGTTCAAGCGGGAACTGGTGGACAAGGGACGCGCCTGGCAATCCGGCAAGACGCAGTACACCTTAAAGTACCCGGATACGGCTCCCTTCAATTTCTGCGTGGCGTCCGCCGCGGCGGTCAACCGGTTTTCTCCGGCCCGCCGGGACCAGCTCCTGTTGTCGGGACTGGGCAAGTTCAAGGGCGACCCGGCGAGCGTGGATATCGCTGCGCAACTCTACAATTCAGACAAGCGGGTGCTGGACCTCACCCCGCCGCCACCTCTCAAGCCCAACCTGGTCGAGGCCTGGCAACTCGGCGTCGTCAAGAATGCGATCCCGTCTATCCTCCAGGCGATGATCGCGCAGGCCGGTAAATGATTGCAAAGACTTTCAAAGTCTCCCAGACTTTGGAAGTCTTCATTTTATCAATTCGCCGTACAAAGCCTGGAAGAAGCGATCGAACAGCCCGAACTCGCCGCTGATGACGTTGGCCGGCGTGCCCCGTGCTCGCATGCTCAGGTAGATCGCGTCGTCCATCGCCGGCGGGCTCTGGCTGACGTACCAGATAGAGCCCCCTTCCTGTTCGATCGCGCGGTTGACGTCGTAATCGTGAGGGCCATGCCCTACGATGATCAAGTCACGGCTCAGGTAACGGCGCAGGATACGCTCACCTTCGCCGCACAAGGTGGATATTTCACTGGGGGTAAAGGCGAACGAGCGGGACAGGACGTCGCCGTGCAGTTTGACGACCTTGACCCGCGGCTGCTCGCTCTCCAGCGCGCTCGCGATCTCTCCACTGCCCTGTTCCCCACAGATGAGCACCGCGAAGCCAGCAGCGTCCAATTTGTTGTCGGTCAGTGCGTGCTCCAGGAACGGATCCAGGTTGGTGGTGAAGACGATGTCGAAGAAGCCTTTTTTGACCAACTCTGCCAGGCGGCGGTATCCGGGCGAGAGGCGTACTCTGGCAAAGTGCTTCTTCAAGATCACGTAGCGCTCCAGCGGACTGAGGCCGTTCAACGTCTCGTAAAATCTCCCCAGGTCATCGCTGCCGGCGATCGCCCGTACGACGCGCTTCAGCGAGCGACCGCCCAACGTCACTGAGGCTCCACTGCCCAGGACCAGCACGTAGGGCAGTTCGCCGCTTTCGCGCCGCGAACGCATCAGTTCGGCCAATAACCTGATCTTATCCGGTACGGCCCGGCGCTGCCTGCGCCATAGCACTCCCAGCAGCGCCAGGAGAAACGCCAGCAAGATCAACGCCAGGATGCCCGGCAGACAGAAGAGCCTGTCGGCCCACGAGGCCAGCAACGAAACGGGGGTGGGAGTGGGAGTGGCCACAGGTACAGGCGTGGGGACCGGGGTGGGTGTGGAGGTCGGCGTCGGGCTCGGCGCCGGCGTTGGGGGCATCACGACGGACAGAGGAATAGGGGTGCTCTCGTGGTAAAAGACCCGCCCGCCGGGCAGGATGGCCATCATCTCGGCCTGGACTGCATACTCTCCGCTCTCCTCGACGGGCTGGAACGCGCCAGAGTAGGCCACCACACTTTCTTCGGCCTGGCCCAGCGTATCGCCACGGCTCATCTCGATCGTCTGAACAGGCTCGTCGTCCTTCAACAGTGTGGCAATCAGCGTCAGATCCTCGAACGAGGCGGCACCCGCCAGGTGTACACTGGCCTGCAAGGGAATGGATTCCTGGGGCCTGTATGACGAATTCCGGGCCGGCTCCTTCACTTCGACCCAGGGGGCCGAGATGAGCGTGACCCACTTGTGTTCGTAGAGCGGCGTACCGTCGGGCCGCAGCGCATTGAGCGTCAACGAGTACTCGCCTGTCTGTTCCAGAGCCTCGAGCCGGGCCACGTACGTATCGCCGTCCTTTTCCAGAGGCAGTTGTGTCCTGAAGCCTCCCTCTCCCTCGATGGCGGCCTGGAAATCCTTCAATGGCACGTCCACCACCTGGCCGTTCTCATCCACAATTCCGGCCCGGATGGTAAAGGGTTGATCGGCCGGCAGGAAACTGCCGCCGGGTTCAACCAGTACTATCCTCACGTTGGGAAAGACCACGTAACTGAACTCGGCCCGCCCTTCCCCCTCCAGCACCACCTGCCAGATGCCCGCCCAGGGTTGCGTGTACGTCACCCCCCATACCTCGTAGTCTATGCCGTTGCTCTGCCAACTGACGCCTGCTTCGTCCTTGCTCAACGCCGCTCCCCCGACTGTTCCATCTGCCTGCGGCCTATGGATCGTGGCCTGCACCCCGGGGCTGTCCTTGGCCGAGATGGTGAACAAGATCTGATAGTAGTTGTCGTAGACCTGGTACTCGAGGACCTGCGGAGAACGCACCACCAGCGCAGGTGTGGCCGGCGTACAGAGCAGCTCTGAGAAGACGTAGGCGCTGATGCCCTGCATCTCCTGCACCTGCCTGGCCTCTTTGTAATATCCGCCCACCCTGGCAGAGACTTCCTGCCAGAACTCCCTGTAGATCGCCATAAAATCTGGGCTGGACGTTTCCTCGAGCCGGTCAACCCCGATGCCCACCGCGTAAAGAGGCACTCCGTTCGTGCTGGGGCACACGCTGTCCACGTATTGGCATTCTCCCAACTGTTCCAGGAGGCTCCGCGTTTCGTCCAGGTAGGCCACGACCGCCTCCTGTCCCTGCTCCTCGCTCACGCCAGGGGCAGTCGGCTGGCCGTCGGAGACGAGGATGAGCGCGAGTTTTCGATGGGGGTTGCATTCCTGCCCGACCATCGCCAGCGCCGCGCGCAGCGCTTTGTTGATGTCGGTGTATTCCTGATCCTTGTGGAACCCGATACGCTGGTGTACAGCCGCATACTGCTCTTTCAGTTCCTCGATCGCCGTGGGGCTATCCAACAGCGTGAAGGGGATAGTATAGGATTCGGTGCCAAAGGCGACCACACCCAACCGGTGGATGGCACCGGACCGTTCTGACCTCAGCATATCAACGAAGAAATTGACGGTGTTGACCCTCACCCCTTCCGTATCGGTGTGGTTCCACATCGTCTCCGACTCATCTACGATCATGATGACATCCAGGCCGGGTACCGTCCCGTGCGGTTCGTCGCTCCCGCCCTGGCCCCAGGCAGGGACAGGAAAACGGGCACTCACAAGCATGACAACGATGGCAAAAGCGAACAACCTTCGCCAGGGTGACCGGGGTGAATGTTGGATGGGCATACTTATGGCTCCTTGGGGCTGGCGCAGCGGAACCCGACGAAATCGTAGGTGTAGTCAGGTCTGACGTTGTAGCGGAACGCGGTGCGGGCGTAGACCTCGCCAAAGGGCCACGAGCCGCCCCGCAACACTTTATACGTACCGGTGGCAGGGCCTGGCGGGTCAGCCGCTGGAGACTGGCTGTAATAACTGTCAGCGTACCAGTCGGCTACCCATTCCCACACGTTGCCCGTCAGGTCAGAAGCGCCCCAGGGGCTATCCCCCTGAGGGGAGAAGTTGCCCACGGGCGTGGTGTCGCCCCGTTGCGCCTCCTGCGTGTTCGCCCTGGTGCTGTCAAAATCGTCTCCCCAGGCGTAGCGCCGCCCATATCCTGAATCGGTTATAGGACCACGCGCCGCCTTCTCCCATTCGGCCTCGCCAGGCAGGCGCTTGCCCGCCCAGCGGCAGTACGATTCGGCGTCGTTCCAACTCACCAGGACGACCGGGTGATCCATCTTGTCTGCGATGCCGCTAGCGGGGCCGTGAGGGTAGCGCCAATCGGCTCCTTCGACCTCTTCCCAGGCCGAGCCTTTCCAGACCCAGCCCCACCCACGTTGCTCGGCGACTGTCTGGTAGCCAGTGGCAGCCACGAAGCGCGCAAAGCGCTCGTTGGTCACCTCGTACCGGTCTATCCAAAAAGCGCTCAGGTAAACCCGCTGGACGGGCCGTTCGTCGTCGCCCAGTTCCTCGCTGCCCATGACAAACTCACCCGCAGGGACAAGCACCATTTCCGCACCATCGGTCGCCCACACCCGCACGGTGATCTGAGGCGCAAGGTCCGCCGGCGCAATGGTGAGAGAGGGCGACGTGACGGTGGATGAAGGGGCCGCTACTGAGAGGCTGGGCACCACGGCGAGCGTGCCGGTGGGGAGAGAGAGCGAGGCAGAGAAGGTCGTTGCGGCCTTGAAAAGCAAGGGGGACAGCGCCAGCATCAACAGCAGAACCAGACTGATGACCCCAGTCCACAGAAGCGATCGCCTGCTCCACAGGCGGGAGGGTGTCACGGCTAGTGCCGGAGCAGGCCGGCCCACTGTCGGTGGTTCCTGGCGTCCAGCCTGTATCTGGACTTGGTGAACCATGGTATGGTTGGCAGTGAGCGGAGACGCTTCCCGCAAGTCAGCCAGGAACTCTTCCATGCGTTGGTAGCGATCGGCCGGGGATTTGGCCAACGCCTTGAGGATCACACGCTCCAACTCTTTCGGCAGGTCCGAGCGCAAGGCGTGGGGGGGAGTCAGAGGCTCGTTGATGTGCCTGAGCAGGACGGCCATCGGGCTATCGGTGCCAAAAGGCGGCCGGCCCGTGACCGCTTCGTACAGCACCACCCCCAGGGAGTAGATGTCGCTGCGCCGGTCCACGGCCAGGCCCTGGGCCTGTTCGGGGGACATGTACTGGGGGGTGCCGACGCTGGCCCCGCTGGTCGTCAACTGGAGACTATCCTCCAACATCTTGGCCAGGCCAAAGTCAGACAGCAGAGGCCAGTCTTCCTCGGCCATCAAAATGTTGCCCGGCTTGACGTCGCGATGGATCACGCCCTGGCTGTGAGCGTAGGCCAGGGCATCCCCCACCTGAGCGATCACGTTGGCCACGTACGCCAGGTCCTGCGGCCAGCCGAGGCGCTCGCGGAGCGTACCGCCGCTGACGTACTCCATGACCAGGTAGAACATGCCGCCCTGGCGGTCGTAGTCGAAAATAGTCAAGATATTCCGATGGCGCAACCGGGCCACAGCCCTGGCTTCACGCTCAAAGCGCGCGATAAAGTCTTCGTCCCCGGCCAGGCTCGGCGTCAGTACCTTCACCGCCACGTAGCGGTCGAGGGCAGGCTGATAGGCTTTGTAGACGGTAGCCATGCCCCCCTTGCCGACCCGCTCAAGGATGTGATATTGCCCGATGGTTGCGCCGTCCAAGTCCACGAATGTTTCGAACACGTCACTTGCACCAGGCTATTGAAACTTTATATGTATCACGGTTCCCAGTGATACAATAGCATATCACATCCTCAGGCGCAGGTCAATAGGAAAATATGCCTATCGTGCTACCGCTCCTCCGCTTCCAGGCGTGCCAGCCGGCGCTCCCGCTCCCAGGCGGGCATCTCGGCTTGCTCTTTCTCTGACAACGCCGCTCGCAGCTCAAAGATCTGGTCCCGCAGAAGGGCCGCCTTCTCGAACTCCAGGTCCTGGGCGGCCGCTTTCATCTGTTTCTCCAATTCCCGGATCAGGCGGGCCAATTCGTCCTCCGGCAACTGTGCCAGCGTCAGGCCAGCCTCTTGATCGGGTGCCGCCTGCCTGCGCACCCGGTCGGTCAGGTCGCGGACCTCCTTGACGACGGTGGCAGGTATGATGCCGTGCTCTTCGTTGTACTGCACTTGTACCTTCCGCCGCCGCTCCGTTTCTTCGATGGCGCGCTGCATCGAATTGGTGAGATGGTCGGCGTACATGATGGCGGTACCGTTGACGTGCCGCGCCGCGCGGCCAATCGTCTGGATGAGCGCGACGTCCGAGCGCAGGAAGCCCTCCTTGTCCGCATCCAGCACCGCCACCAGGCTTACCTCTGGCAGGTCCAGCCCTTCTCGCAGCAGGTTGATCCCCACGACCACGTCGTAGGCTCCCAGCCGCAGGTCCCGCAGGATCTCCACCCGCTCGAGCGTCTGGACCTCGCTGTGCAGGTAGTGCACCTTGATGCCCAGTTCGCGCAGGTAGCCGGCCAGGTCCTCGGCCATGCGCTTGGTCAGCGTGGTGACCAGGACGCGCTCGCCCCGCCCCACCCGCTCGTTGATCTGCCCCACCAGGTCGTCCACCTGTCCCTTGACCGGCTTGACGATGATCTGGGGATCCACGATGCCGGTGGGGCGGATGATCTGCTGTACCACCTGCTGGCTGCGCTTCAGTTCGTAGGGGCCAGGCGTGGCAGAGGTATAGATAACCTGATTGATGCGGGCCTCGAACTCATCGAAATTGAGCGGGCGGTTGTCGAGCGCCGAAGGGAGGCGGAAGCCGTACTCGACCAGCACCTCCTTGCGGCTGCGGTCGCCGTGGAACATGCCCCGCACCTGGGGGATAGTCATGTGCGACTCGTCCGTGACGAGCAGATAATCGGCCGGGAAGTAATCCATCAGCGTCCAGGGGGCCGACCCGGGCGGGCGCTGCTGCAGGTGGCGGGAGTAGTTCTCGATGCCGGGGCAGTAGCCGATTTCGCGGATCATCTCAATGTCGTAGCGGGTGCGCTGTTCCAACCGCTGCGCCTCCACGAGTTTCCCTGCCGCCGTCAGTTCGGCCAGCCGTGCTTCCAGTTCATCCTCGATGTCGGCCAGCGCCTGCTCCCGCTGCTCCTCCGGCGTGATAAAGTGCTTGGCGGGGAAGATCTGTACCTCGTCCAGGTCTGCCAGCACCTCGCCGGTGAGCGGGTCAATCTCGGTGATGCGCTCGACCTCGTCCCCCCAGAAGCCAATGCGATAGGCCGTCTCGCCGTAGGCAGGGCTTACTTCCAGCGTGTCGCCCCGCACGCGGAAGGCCCCACGCTTCAGGTCAAAGTCGTTGCGCTCGTAGTGGATGCTCACCAGGTGACGGAGAAGCCCGTCGCGCCGGTGCTGCTCGCCCCGCGCCAGTTTGACGATCACCCGCCCCCATTCCTGGGGGTCGCCGATGGCGTAGATGCAGGAGACGGAGGCGACGATGATAGCATCCCGGCGGGAGAAGAGCGCGGTCGTGGCAGCCAGGCGCAGCCGGTCGATCTCTTCGTTGATGTCGGCGTCTTTCTCGATGTAGAGGTCGTACTTCGGCACATACGCTTCTGGAGTATAGTAGTCATAGTAAGATACAAAGTACTCCACAGCATTATGGGGGAAAAACTCGCGAAACTCGGCGTAGAGTTGGGCAGCGAGCGTTTTGTTATGGACCAGGATCAGGGCAGATTTCTGCACCTGCTCGATCACCTTCGAAATGACATAAGTTTTACCTGTACCAGTAGCGCCAAGCAACGTCTGATGCTTGTACCCTTTCTCGATGCCATCAACCAGTTGTACTATGGCTTCCGGCTGATCTCCAGTGGGGCGAAAATCAGAAACGAGCTGAAATCTGGGCATAGCCTTCTCCTAGGCACAATGTGGTACGTGTTTCGTGTTGCGTGTAACGTCATCGGGTACGCAACACGCAATATCCAGCACGTTCAGAGTAGAACGCCAGTTCGATTGCATTATACATCAGGTCAGCACAGTACGCCAGATTTGACAGATGGAACAGTTGTGGTATGGTAGAAAGAATGGCGAATGGCAATAGGCGAATGGCGAATGGCAGAGAGGTAAAGCAGCGCGCAGGGTGGGTTTTCTTTGTGGGGATCGTGGCGGCTGTCGGGCTGTGTATCAGCACAGGAGGGCTGGCGGTCGCCAGCCGGGCCTATAGCCGGCGCTATACCGACCACATCTACCCCGGCGTCAGCGTCTACGGCGTGAACCTGGGTGGAATGACCGTGGACGAGGCCGCAACAGCGCTCCAGTCGGCGCTTCCCGACCCGGCCACGCTGCCGCTGACCATACGCGAGGGAGAGCGGACCTGGAGCCGCTCCTGGGCCGACCTGGGGTTGCGCTTCGACCCGCTGGCGACCGCTCGCCTGGCCTATCAAGTAGGGCGCGAAGGGACCTCTGAACAGCAGTACGTGGCCCAACTGCGGGCGCTCGTCGCCGGCTGGCCGCTTTCCCCCGTCGTCTTGCTCCCCGACCCGGTGCAGGCCACCAAGGCACTCGAAGCACTGGCCCCTGAGATCGCCACCCCGCCGGTGAATGCCGGGCTGATCATCCGGCCTGACGGCGTGACTCCGCTGCCAGCCCAGGCAGGGCGAGAACTGGACGTAGAAGAGACTGTCGCCGTGCTTCCACACGCAATGGGTGCCGGCAACGAGGGGTTGACGCTGGAACTCCTGACCCGCCAGGTGGAGCCGGCCATCGGCAACCCCGGGGCGGCGCAGGCACAGGCCGAAGCGTTGCTGGCGCGCCCGTTCACGCTCACCGCCGAAGACCTGCTGACCGGTTTCAGCGCAACCTGGGCAGTGGAGCCGGCGGCAGTGGCGCAGTGGCTGGTCGTCCAGCCGGTTGAGGACGAGCAAGGAGCCCGGCTGGTGCTGACGGTGCAGGAAGAGGCTCTCCGTGCTTACCTGGAAAGTTTCAGCAGCCAATTGACCGACGCCCCGGTCGCGCTCGACGTCGAGGAGACGCTGACAGCGGTAGAGGCGGCAATCGAGGCTGGCGCGGGCCAGGCCGTCGCCGCGCTCGTGCATCCACCGCGCACCTACACCCTGCAGCCGGGGGACACGTTGGTTTCGGTCGCACACAGCGCTGGCTTCCCCGTCTGGCGGCTGACTGAGGCCAATCCAGGCCTCGCCCCGCACGAACTGTGGCCCGGCCAGCAGATCGTCATCCCCTCGCCAGACGTGCTCTTGCCGTTGCCACTCATCACCGACCGGCGCATCGTCGTAGACATGTCTGACCAGCGCCTGTACGCCTACGCGGGGGAGATATTGGTCTACGATTTCTTGTGCTCGACCGGCATTGCCTCCTCCCCGACCATCCCAGGCACGTTCCAGGTATTGAGCAAAGAAGAGGAAGCCTACGCCTCCAATTGGGACTTGTGGATGCCGCACTTTATGGGCATCTACCGCGCCGGGCCCGACTTTACCAACGGCATCCACGGACTGCCGACCCTCTCCAGCGGTGCCCGCTTGTGGGAAGGCTACCTGGGCCGCCCAATCTCCTACGGCTGCATCGTCATCGGCCTGGACGAGGCCACTCTCCTCTACGAGTGGGCCGAGTTGGGGACGCTGGTGGTGATCCGCGAGTAGCAATCTGCAACGTTGACGTAACACAAGTGAAACCCACAAATGCCGATTCTGAATTATAGTGATGCTGATCCAAAGGGGTTAGAAACAGTCGTGGAACACGCGGTTGAGTTGAAAGATGAACGAGGAGCTACAAGAAGATCAATTTCCCGAGATCAACCAGGGGATTGGCACAGCAATGGAGAACGTCCGCCTCCTGGAGAACGTCGCACGTGAGCGCGACGTGGCTCGCGCCTTGCTCGATACTGCCGAAGCGCTAAGCACGACACTCCAACTGGATAAACTGCTAGAACGCATCCTGGACGAACTCCAGCGGGTGGTGCCCTACGATGCGGCGGCGATCAGCCTGCTGCACGATGGACGTTGTTGGACCGCCGCCTTCCGCGGCATGGAGCACACACGCTCGACCGGATTCAACCTGGAGGAACGTCCCCTGGTGCAGCGAGTCGTGCGCCAAAAAGGCCCGCTCATCGTTCCAGACGTGCACGACGAGCCTGACTGGTCCCCTGGCGAGGGATTTAGCCTGGTGCGCTCCTGGCTGGGTGTGCCGCTGATCTCCAAACACAGGGTCATCGGCGTGCTGACCATAGACTCCTATCACCCCGCCGCCTACGACGACGAGGCAGCCTGCCTGGCTTTTGTCTTCGCTCACCAGGCAGCCCTGGCAATTGACAACTCCCGTCTGTACGAACAGACACGGGCATACCTGCAGGAGACCGTTCTGCTTCACAGTGTCTCGGCGGCCATCTCGTCTACGCTCGACATGGGCCAGATGTTGCCCTACATAGCCCGCAGCCTGTGCGAAGCGCTGCACAGTACCAGTGCCGAGATCTATGAACCTGACGAGAAGCACAACACGATCACCGTCATCGCCGATTACGTGGCTTCCGAGCCTGCTGAACAAGTGCAGCGTGCAGACCTGGGTCAGACTCACTCGCTGACCGATTTTCCCGGCGCAGCCGAGGCCCTGGCTCGGGGCCGTCCCATACAGGTCCAGGTGGACGACCCCGCTGTGCTCCCACGCGAGCGGGCCAATTTGGAAACCCGTGGAGCACAGGCTGTACTGCTCCTGCCGATGGTGGCGCATGGCCATACAGTCGGCCTGGCCGCCGTGTGGGAAAGTCAGGGGTCCCGTCACTTCACCCAGGGAGAGATCGCCACAGGTCAAACACTGACCCACCAGGCCGCCATCGCAATAGAACATGCCCGGCTGTTCGAGGAAACACAACGCCGGGTGCGCGAACTTCAGTTGCTCCACAGTGTAGGCCTGGCCGCCGCTTCTGGGGTGCGCCTGGAGGATACCTTGCAGGCGGCGGCAGAGGCACTGGCCGCCGCGTTGAAGGACATCCGCGTGGCCGTGATGTTGCTGGACCCACAGAGCAACTCATTGCACGTCGAGGCCAGTGCTGGCTATCCGCGCGAGGCGATCCAGAACATACACTTGCGGGCAGGTGAAGGGATCACGGGTTGGGTGGCCCAGTATGGCGAGCCGGCTGTCGTACCTGACGTACACCTGGATACCCGCTACGTCGAGGTAGCCAGCGATATTCGCTCCGAACTGTGCGTACCCCTGGTCACCGGTCCACAGGTCATCGGTGTCCTCAACGTCGAGAGTCCTCAGCCCAATGCCTTCACGGGCGATGACCAGCGCTTGTTGAGCACACTGGCCAGCAACCTGGCCGTACTGATCGAGCGTGCCCGCCTGTTCGAGCAAGTGGAAGTCGCCAAGGCCGAATTGCAGCAACGAGCGGAGGCACTGGAAAAAGCAAACACCCGTCTACAGGAACTCGACCGGCTCAAGGACCGCTTCCTCGCCAACATGAGCCACGAACTCCGCACACCGCTCAACTCCATCATCGGCTTCTCGGAGGCGCTGATTCAAGGCATGGCCGGTGAGATATCGCCCAGGCAGAAACAGTGTGTGCAGGACATCCTCTCCAGCGGCGAGCACCTCCTGGCTCTGATCAACGACATTCTCGACCTCTCCAAAATCGAGGCCGGCTACATGACACTGGAACCGACCACGTTCGCGATCGCGGAGTTGCTGACAGAGGTACAGACGGCCATTGCGCCGCTGATCAGGAAGAGATCGCAGGTGCTGACGATAGAACCGAGCAATGGCCTGCCCCCGCTCACCGCCGACCGTTTCCGGGTCAAGCAGGTATTGCTCAACCTGCTCAGCAACGCCAACAAGTTCACCCCTGCCGATGGGCACATTGTGCTCTCCTGTCGGCTGGCCGAGCCGGCCACGCTGCTCTTCTCTGTAGCGGACACTGGTATCGGGGTCAAACCGGAGGATCGAGAGATCATCTTCGAGGAATTCCGCCAGGCCGATGACTCACCCGCGTGGGAGGCCATAGGCACCGGGCTGGGGTTGACGATCAGCAAGCGGCTGGTCGAAATGCATGGAGGCCGCATCTGGGTGGAAAGTGAATACAGGTACGGCGCGACGTTCTCCTTCATGCTCCCGCTTACTGGCCTACCAAGCCCCAAGCCAGAGACAGCCTAAGATACCCCAGTATCTTCAGATGGCTTCTCTTCCTCGTAGGGTTCAGTGTGGATGACCACCCGCTCCAACCCAGAGACTTCCTGACGGAGCCGGTTCTCTAACCCGGTGCTGATCCGGTGGGCTTCCGCCAGAGACATCTCACCGGGTAGGTGACAGTGCATAGAGACAGCCCACCCCTTACCACCCCGGCGCACCTGAACCTGATGACAGTCTCCAGTGTTGAGGGCATCTTGGATTAGCTGTTGCACTGCCTGGACGATCTGCGCCTCCTCCAGGCATAGCTCCGATGGCTGGCTCAATTGCCCCCAGGGCTCGATGTGTGTAGTCAACCCGGCCAGGTGAGGAATCTCCACACGTGCCCGCTCTTCCAACAATGAAGCCAGTTCATGGGCCTCCCGCAGAGGGAGGGTCCCGTCGGCTTCCAGATGCACCTCCACGTAATCACTCTCACTCACCTCATACGTCCACACGTCGTGAACCTTTATCCTCAGTTCGTCGGCCAGTCGTCGCAGTCGGACAGCAATCTCCTCATGCCCTGCTTCTTCTGGGGGGGAGCCGGACGGCTCTATGTGGATCGTCACGTCCTGAACATCCGGGAAATGCTCGCGCAGTCGGTATTGCACCTCGTGGGCAATCGTGTGGGCCTGCTCGGTACTCATCGCTGGGTCTACCTGGAGGTGCAGGTCGGCATACACAGCGCCTTCGTGTCCCCGGCTGCGAACCCGATGGCAGGAGAGCACTCCTGGTACTGACACAGCGACTTGTTCCAACTGATCGGGCGGCATCGCCACCTCATCCATCAAGGTAGGAGAACTCTCACGGATGATGTCTATCCCGATCTTGGCGATGACCAGGGCAATGATCAAAGCAAGGAGCGGGTCGGCCAGAGGGAAGCCCAGGCCCACGGCGGCCAGCCCACCGACCACAGAGAGGGAGACAAAGATGTCGGCCCGCGTGTGCTGGGCATCGGCCACCAGGAAGTCACTGTGCAGGCGACGACCCTCGCGTACTTCATACCACACCACGAGCGTGTGGACAGCAATACTGACCAGCAACGCGCCGAAACTCCAGAAGTTGACCTGGGTCTGGATGAGGGCAGGGTTACGCAGTCGCTCGACTGCGCTCTTGATCAGTTCCCAGGTGGTCAGAAAGAGCAACCCGGAGACGACCAGCGCAGCCAATGTCTCTACCTTGCGGTGGCCGTAAGGATGCTCCTTATCGGCAGGGCGGGCGGCCAGGTAGATGCCCACCAGGCCGATCACGTTGGAGGCAGAATCGAAGACCGAGTCAATGCCGTCGGCGATCAGGCTCAACGAGCCCGTCCAGTACCCAACGCTCAACTTGGCAGCCGTAGCGATCAGGTTAAGCCCCATGGTGATCCACAGGACCCGCCGGATGGCACGAAAGGTGTCCACAATACCTCCCTAGGGCAAATGAACAATGAGTCAATGAACAATGAACAATCGCCGCCTGTTCACGGCGGCGATGGCGCTCACGGGAGCCTACGCACTTGATGAACACGACGTCCTTTGCTGACCAGCTTGCCGATCTCGACGACGGCGATCAGCAAAAGCGCTACACTAAAGACCACCCCCCACTGTTGCAGGCTCAAGGGGCTAATGCCCAGCAGGTTGCGGATCGGGGGCACCAAAAAAGCACCAATGGCCAGTAACAAGCCAGCCAGCACCGCCACGACCAACGGCTTGTTCTGGCTCAGACTGCCACTGCGGAAAATCGAACGCCGCATGCTGCGATAGGCAAAGATGTAGATCATCGAGTTCACCGCAAAGCTGGCAAAAGCATAGCTCCGGCCCTCGATCGGATTGTGGTGCAGGGTGTAGTAATGGCCGAAGAAGACCAGCGCTACCAGCGTGCTGGCGATGCTGATCACGCCGATCAACGACAGGCCCAGGCGGTTCAGAACCGGTTCGTGGATTGGCTTGGGCATTTCGTCCATAATGCCTTCTTCCTTCGGCTCGAAGCCCAGCACGATGTCCGACGGACCGTCACAGATCAGGTGGATCCACAGGATCTGGGCGACCATCAGAGGTGCTGGCCAGCCAAGCACCATGGCTCCAAAGATCGTCAAGACCTCGGCAAAGGAGTTGGACAGGGTGTAGGCGACCACCTTGCGGATGTTCTCAAAGACCACCCGCCCTTCTTCGACCGCAGCGACGACCGTCCGGAAGTTATTGTCGAGCAAGATCAGATCGGCCGTCTCCTTGGCGACGTCGGTGGCGCTGCCCACGACCACGCCGATGTTGGCCCGCTGCAAGGCCGGGGCATCGTTCACCCCGTCGCCGATCATAGCCGTGATCTCGCCCTGAGCCTGTAGCGCCCGGACGATGCGCAGTTTGTCCTGCGGCCTGATACGCGAAAATACGACCGTCTGGCCGACCCGTTTCTGAAGCTGCCGGTCGTCCAGTGTCGCCAGTTCTTCTCCCTCCAGGACCCGGCTCTGGTGTACTCCACCGACGTCGTCCACCGGCAGGCCAATACTGGCCGCGATCCGTTCCGCCGTGCGCCGGTAGTCGCCGGTGATCATCTTGACCTGGATCCCGGCCCGCCGGGCAACCGCAATGGCCTCGCGGACGCCCTCGCGAATCGGGTCCTCCATCGCAACCAGACCGACCCAGGTGTATCCCGTACGATCCTCAAGCGCTCCCTGGGGGCGGCACGCCAGGCCCAGCAACCGTAACCCCTCACCTGCCCACTGTTCTACCTGGGCCAGGATGCGTGTGCGTTCGGCTGGCGTAACCTGGCACATGTCCAACACGATTTCCGGCGCACCCTTCAAATAATCCAAGTACTGCCCATCAATCTGGTTGGCCGTGATCATGAACTTGGTCTCGCTGCTGAAAAGCTCTTCGTTCAACCGCTCTGCGCGATTAGCCAGTTCCTGGGGATCCATAGACAGTTGCGTCCGCACATATTCCCACAACGCGACGTCAACCGGGCCTTCCAGGTCGTTGCACAGGACCATGCTCTCCAGAGCCCGCTGGCGGTCTTCGAGGGCACTGCGGGTGACCTGCATGCGGCCCTCGGTCAATGTGCCGGTCTTGTCAGTACAGATCACCGTCACCGAGCCCAGCGTCTCGACAGCCAGCAGCTTCTTGACCAACCCGTTCCGCTTCAGGATCTTGCGCATCCCCAGGACCAGGATCACCGTGACGGCGATCAGCAGGCCCTCCGGCACAGCAGCGATGGCCAGGATGATCGAGACGCGCAGCATCTCCAGGAGGGGGCGACCAGAGAGCAGCCCGACGGCCAGGATAGCCACCGTGACCAGGACAACGAGACGGGTCAGCGAACGGCTGAATGCCCGTAGCCGTACCTGCAGGGGCGTTTCCTCTGGTTCGTACTCTTGCAGGCTGGCTGCAATTTGTCCCAGTTCTGTGCTGGAACCGGTGCGGGTCACACGCATCAGTCCCCGTCCCACCACTGCGGTCGTTCCCATGTAGACCTGTTGATCAAGGCTTTTGCTGACCGGCTCACTTTCTCCGGTCAAGATAGCCTCGTCTACTGCCAGTTTGGTGCTCTCGATGATCTCCCCGTCTCCCGGGACGTGTTCCCCTGCGTTCAGCACGACCAGGTCGCCAGGCACGAGTTCCCGGAGCTCTATCTCCTGCCGGGTCCCGTCGCGGATCACGGTCGTGGTCGGCTTCAGCAGGCTCTTGAGGGCCGTGTAGGTCCGCTGCGCCCGATACTCCTGGATGAAGCCCAGGACAGCATCAATCACAACGACAGCCATGATGATGGCAAAGTCACCGTACTCCCCGACCGCCAGGGAGACCGCTGCCGCGACCAGAATAATGTACACCAGGGGGCTCTTGAACTGGGAGAAGAAAATGGACCAGGCGGAGGGTCCTTTCTTGGTTGGCAAGACATTTTCGCCGTGCCTGCGCCGTTGTTCCAGCACCTCGGCTGCGGTCAGGCTGTATAACGGTTCGTGTTTGTGAGACAAATCGTCGTTTCCTTGATTCGTATCCATGGTTTTGATGATATTCCTTCAGGTAGATTGGACCGATACAGTGGCTGTTCTGTCACTCCCCGGCAATATAAAAAAAGAGGCGCCGAGATAGCATCAGCCGGGTCTATCCTATGCCGGCAAGCGCCTGATCCCGACACCTCGCAAAGAACTAACTATTCAGTTTGGAGCATGCCCTTCCGGGGCCTCCAACCGGGCGAGCAAGGGAGCCTGTGCTGCACAGATCGCACCCGCCTTCCCTAACCCCGGTATTCATGTTACAATAGCGCCACAGTGTGCACTGTGGCATTGCAATTAGTATACCAAAGACTTCCAGTTTGTCAAGTGACGAACTTGCTCCTCGCCTCGGCATCCCCCCGCCGCCGCGAGTTGTTGGCATTGCTGGGATTGTCCTTCGAGGTGAGCGTGGCAGACGTGGCCGAGGACCCGCTGACGGACGAATCGCCTGCCATGTTGGTCGCTCGGTTGAGCCAGGCCAAAGCCCGCGCCGCCTGCTCTACACCAGGCCAAAGAGATGCCACCTATGTCCCTACGCTTGTCATCGCCTGCGACACCGTCGTGGCACTGGACGGAGAACTCCTGGGCAAGCCGCGCGATGCGAGCGAGGCAAGCTCGATGCTCCAGCGCCTACGCGGACGCTCTCACGACGTCTACAGCGCCGTCACACTGCTGGAACCGGCTACCGGCGACACAACGACCGACGTGGCCGCGACCCAGGTGGTGATGCGCGCCTATACTGACGCCGAAATCGCTGCTTACGTCGCCAGTGGTGACCCCCTGGATAAGGCGGGGGCGTATGCCATCCAGCACTCCGGGTTTCATCCTGTGGCCGAGAACCAGGGCTGCTATGCCAACGTGGTGGGGCTGCCCCTCTGCCACCTTACCCGCTGCCTGCAACGTTGGGGAAGCGAGCCACCCCACGACGTTCCCACGGCCTGCCAGGCCCACACAGGCCATCATTGCTTGGTTTACGCGACCATCCTGACTGACCAATGAACAATGAAACAATGAACAGTGAAACAATGAACAATGAACAACAGCAAATCGGCAAATCGGCAAATCAGCATACCGCTATTCGCCATTCGCCATTCTCCATTCG
>Ga0315296_10001694_pt1 | contig 19171 bp, 14 predicted proteins | sample YL17G14_18_MG_FD_203921 | JGI IMG/M metagenome (GOLD analysis project Ga0315296, IMG submission 203921) | Sediment microbial communities from Yellowstone Lake, YNP, Wyoming, USA - YL17G14_18 | ecosystem: Environmental > Aquatic > Freshwater > Lake > Sediment | place: USA: Wyoming | collected...
ACATAAAGCCCCAAGGCCCGCCTTCGTGCCACTACCCGTTCAAATCTTGCTTTCTCGCAGAGATTCTGGAGGTGTGCATCGTAAGTGATTGAAACCCAAAGAATTATGTCTCGCGCAGAGGCACAGGGACGCAGAGTTCAGAATACGTTTCGGGGCGGCTTTTCTCTGCGCCTCCGCGTCTCTGCGCGAAACCTGAGCCTTTGTATTTCCAGGCCTTACGTCATCCTGGCGAGCGGATTTGCGCAGGAAGACAGGATTGGCAGTGCGACGGTATCGCCCGTGTTCGGCGATCCAAAAGGCCGGGGGCAGGAACGAGCTGCTGGCGTCCCCGCCTGTCCCGGACGGTGGGGACGCTTGAAAAAAGGATTATCGCGTCGATTTTCCAGTTGACATTTTGAACCCGGAATGGTAGAATACGAGCACAATACGGTATAGGGAGTGGTGCATCTATTTCTTCCCCGAGAGGAGGGGACCCATCGCTACGGAGGGCAGCTTGGGCAATCGTCTGACGGCGCGCGGGCGCCTCGTCGGTGCGCCGCGATAGAAGGCTGGGAAAATCGGCAATTGGGACGTGTGAGGTGATCAGGGAGGAGGCTGGTGAGGAGAGCTATGAACAGACTGATGATGACTTTGGTGGTTCTGGGCACATGCGGCTTGGCGGTCGCCGGACCCTTCCCGCCCAACGTGACGAATGACGTCTATGGCGTCGCGCAGGGCGGGGTGGTCAACGGAATACCGACGGCGAACGACAGGAACGACGGCGGGCCCGATATCTACAACGCGGTCAACCAACTTCTGGGGACCGCCTACCCCCGCAATTACGCGGTGGACCCGCTGTTTTTCGAGCCCGATGCGGTATGGACGAACATGACCGGTATGGTGGCGCTGATTGGCCTGTCGGCCGGGAATTCCAACACTCTCGGTGTGTATACGGACCTCGGCGTCGGTGCCCTTAAGACCCCCGCGTTGGGACCGTTTTCGGGGTTTGGCTTCACCGGGGATGGCTCGGCCGGCAATCCATATCCGGCTGCGATGACCGGTCTTGCGAGCGGCACGAGCTTCGGCTGGTATCTGAATTCGAGCGGCACTGACTACTATTCCGAGCCCCCTCTGAACGGGAACCGCTGGGACCACGTGATGACCTTCGATCTTCCCGGCGCCAACGGCACGAGCGTGTACGTGGACTACGGAAGCGGACCCGTGCGGATCGTGTTGAACGATCCCTATCTGATCGCGTGGGAGGATCTCGGGTGGAATGGCTCGACCCTGGGTGACGAAGACTACGATGACATGATGTACATGATCGACAGGGTCGCGCCGATTCCGGCTCCCGGTGCGATTCTCCTCGGCGCCATCGGCGCCGGCATGGTCGGATGGCTGCGCAGACGCAGAACGCTGTAACAACGTCTCAACGCATATCTCGATCTCAGGGGCTGCGGCGAGTGCTCGCAGCCCTTTTCATTTCCGCATTTGCAGGGGAAACAATAGGACCCTGAGATTCTCGCGTCCGGCTGGGCCTCATACAGATTCCGATTGAATGCTTCGTATGTGCCATAAGTGCTCGGGCGGCAGCGGCGGCTTGCCAATGATCCTTGCGATTTGGGCGATTGTGGAGTAGAAAGGAGGTTCGCCCGGCCGCGCCGTGTTGGCCGCCGGGGGTCGTGTTCGGGACAGGCAGTCGGGGATGCTGGCATGAAGAAGATGTCGAGGCGGCGGGTGCTCGGGGGCGGGGCGGCGGTTGCGCTGCCGTATGTGATTCCATCGCTGTTGCGGGGCCAGGCTCGGACTGCACCCAGCGAGCGGATCACAATGGGAGCGATCGGGATCGGTGGGCAGGGAACACACAATCTCAAGAGCTTCCTCACGTTCGACGACGTGCGGGTGTTGGCCGTCTGCGACGTGGACAGGAACCGCCTGCAAAACGCCAAGCAGTTGGTGGACGCCGCATATGGCAATAAGGATTGTGCGGTGTACAGTGATTTTCGCGAGGTCCTCGCGCGACGCGACCTCGACACAGTCCTGATCGCCACGCCCGACCACTGGCACGCGATCCTCGCCATCGAGGCGGCCAAGGCCGGTAAAGACATCTATTGCGAAAAGCCAATCTCGCTGACGGTCGCGGAGGGCCGGGCCGTCGTCGAGACGATGAAGCGGTACGGCACGGTCTACCAGAGCGGCACACAGCGGCGGAGCATCGCGTGCTTTCGCTTCGGCGTGGACATCGCCCGAAGCGGCATGCTCGGCAAGCTGCAAACCTTGCACTGTTACTATCACAATGGCCCGACGTGCCCGCCGCAGAAGCCTCAACCCGTGCCCAACGGGTTCGACTACGACACGTGGCTGGGCCCCGCGCCGTTCGAGCCGTATACGCCTCTGCGATGCCACGCCAACTTCCGCTGGATTTACGACTACTCCGGCGGGCAACTGACCGACCTCGGGGCTCACTTCGCCGACCTGGCCCAGTGGGCGCACGGCGACGAGAACGTCAGCCCCACGCAGTACGAAGGTCAGGCCGAGTTCCCCAAGGACGGGCTGTACAACACCCCCGTGCGGTTTGAGGTCACCGCCACATACCCCGACGGCGTGAAGATGATCATCCACGACGAGACCGAGCCCGGCCGCGGGCCGCGAGGTAACAAGTACGTCGGCAGCGACGGCTGGGTCAGCGTCGATGACACCGGCAAGGTCACCGCCTCCAGCCCCGCCATCCTGCGAAAGCTCAGCGCCTCTCAGCAGGGCTACGAGTACATGGAGGGCCACCACCGCGATTTCCTGACCTGCGTCCGGACGCGGGCCCGCACCATCGCTCCGCCCGAGACCGCCCACCGCTCGACGACGATCTGTCACGTCGCCAACATCTGCCTGCGCCTCGGCCGAACGCTCCAGTGGGATCCGGCGGCCGAGCGGTTCGTCAACGACCCCCAAGCCGACGGAATGCTCGCCCGCGCCATGCGCAGTCCCTGGCGCCTGTGACAGCTTCCATCAGTCCATTGCTGTGACAATTCTCGGGTGGCACCGCCAAAGTCGTTTGACGGTGCTGTTTCGGGCAAGCCGGATTGTGGCGAGGGCGTCCCGCCCTTGCGTCGCGAGGCCATCTTGGCCTCGCTTTGTCGAGGCGCCGTGGGCCCAAAGTGCAAGGGCAAGATGCCCTCGCCACGACCCCACACAAACGAGTTGTCCCTGCCGCCCTTTGCTGCACCTGCACCAATCGGACGGGTACTCCGTATGCCACTGCCACCCGGCCGCACAACAATTTCTTGGATTCGCGGATGTGGAAAAACACGGGGGTTGTGCGTCATAATGGGTGTCCGGACCGCTTGAGCGGATGTTTGGAAAGATGAAAATGCCGTCAGAAAGAGCGCTTGTCAGGAAGTTCAAACGGGGCGATCCCGAGGCGCTGCTGGCGATCTACCAGCGGTACAGGGACTACCTTCTGAGCGTGGCCATGGCCCTGGTTTGCGACACGGGCCGCACCGAGGACGCCGTACACGACGTGTTTGTGTCCCTGGGCCAGAAGCGGCGGGAGTTCAGATTCCGCGGCAATCTCAAGGCCTGTCTATCGGTTTCCGTGGTGAACCGGACGCGGGACATACTCCGGCGGCAAAGCGTTCGGGCGGCTGCACCACTCGACCCGGATGCCCAAGTCGTCTCGGAATCCTCCGGACCGGAACAGATCGCCATGCTCAATGAGCAGTGCCGCCGGTTAGCGACGGCACTGGGGCAGCTTCCGGAGGCTCAGCGGGAAGTGCTCGTCCTGCGTCACAAGTGCGGTCTGCCGTTGCGGGAGATCGCCAAGGTGCAGCAGACGGGTATAAGCACGGTCCACGCCCGCTACCGATATGGATTGAACACCCTGCGGGCACTGATGAACGGAGAACTCGACGATGAAACCGATCGATAAAATAGCAAGAGCCATTTCCCAGTTCGAGGTGCAGGCGCCGCCCCGCCTCGACGAGCGGGTCCGCGAGCACGTACGCGAAGCATTTGCCAATTCCATCCCCGCACCTGCGGCACACGTGAGAACGCGTCGATGGCGGCTCCTCGTGAGCAGTCGAATCGCGCAACTCGCCGCCGCTGTCATTATGGTGACACTGCTGCTCGGTCTGCACCTGTGGAATCTTCTGGGAGCAGAAGTTTACGCCGTCGAGCAGACCGTCGAGGCGTTGCGCAAGATCGAGACCGCGCATGCCTTCTGCACCGACTGGCAGGGTCGCAAGTCCGAGATATGGATTCAGCCCAATCCTGCCACGGGCGCCAACGACTTCATCTGCGTGACCGAGACGGAACGGGACTACGCGGTGATCTCCACACCGCATGTATCCTACTACTACTACCCCGGGCGCAATGTGGTCCGCATCGTCCGGGGCCAGCTCATCACCAGCGACCTCGACCTGGCCAGGACAATCGAGTCGCTGACTCAGGAAGGCAACAGGCAGGGCGGCTCGGTCGAGATCGGGCGGAAGGTCACCGACCGCCACGGCGAGGTCATTACGATCCACTGTGCCGGCACCGCGTCCGAGTTCGAGGCATGGATCGATCCCAGGACAAAGCTCCTGCTCGGCATAGAATGCGTGCGGTCCAGCAACCCGGGCCAATTCATCAAGAGTTGGGACGAGATCCGCTACGATGAGCCGGTCCCGGAGCGGCTGCTTCACTTCCAGTGCCCGGACGACGCCGAGATCCAGCCGGAGGGATGGGGCAACGTTGATGACCCGAACTGCGGCATCGACGTGACGGGCCTGAGCGACGAGCAGGCCTGCCGGGAAATCATCTCGCGGCTGTTTGATGCGATCAACGCCGCGAATCTGGGTCAAATGCGCCAGCTTGTCCCGATCACCAATCAATGGAATGATGAGCAGCTTGTCGCCGCCGTCCGAGAGAGCGTCAAGAAGCTCTGGGACGACCAGATGCCCGGGGTGCCGGCGTATGAGATCGGAGTGCCCAGCCAGGACAAGGCCTGCCCGCTGGGGGTTCTCGTGCCGTGTACGCTCACGGATCACAACGGACGGCAATTCAAGGTCACTCTGATCGTTCGATTCCGCCAGACGGATGGACGCCGCACCTGCGTCATTGTGTCCACCTGGGGCAAGACGACACCGCTCAGTCGATAAGGACATAGACATGAGGAACAACTGCATCGCGTGCATCGCCCTGCTGAGCCTTTGTTTTGGGGTTTCCTGTCATTCGCAACCATCGGGAGTATCCGGCCCCGTCTTCCACGGGCCGATTGACGCCACGGGCAACACGTCGAAATCCACCATCCTGATTGTCCCGACAAACGAGGCGGACAAGGCCGTCGAGCGGAAGATCCACGACTATGTCCAGGGGATACGTAAGTTCATCATGGAACGAGTGCCCGGCCGCGACGTGAAGGTGATGACTGACGCCGAGGCCCTGCAAGCGGACTTGTCAGGCAGCTCGCTTGGAGTGTACGGCACGCCGAAGGGAAACCTCTGGCTGGCAAAGTACATCGCCGCCCTGCCCGTCACTATCGAGCCAAACGGCATCGCCGCCGACCGGCTGTACAAGGGCTCGGACCTGCGACTTATCAGCGCGTGGCCAAATCCGCAAAGTCCCCAGAAGGGCCTGGTCATCTACACCGCCCAGCGCGCCGAGGACGTCATCGGCATCAACGCCGTCACACACGGGCCGACCGACTACCTTGTAGCTCAGGGCCAGACCATCCTGCACGCCGCCGATTACACAAACAAGGAAACCCAGTGGGGGTTCCCATCATTCCAACTGGACCCGGCGCAGGCGACAGAGGACCTGGACTTCTTCTTCAAGACCATCGAGCAGGTGCACCCGAACTGCCGGGCGAACGTATCCAAGGCCGGCTACAAAGACCTCAAGAAGCGTTCCTACGCGGCGTTGAGGCAGGCCAGTAACGATCAGGGCCAGGTCCCAATCTCCACGCTTGCCCTGACCGCCGCCGAGGCCGCAGCGGCCCTCGGAGACGGCCACACCGCCTGTCATCTTTCCCAGGGTCTGGCCGATCCCGGCGATCCATCGCCCTGCATGCCGCCCTTCCGGCTTCGGTGGGACGCGGGGCACGTGACGATCGATAAGACCGTCGGCGGGCTTGAGCATCTGGTCGGGGCTCAACTGCTCCAGATCAATGGGAAACCGTTCGAGGAGGCCATTGCGCCCGTGCTGACCCGCGTATCGGGCGAGCGGCAGGGATTCCGGATGATTTGCTTCCTCAATCAACAGGAGCCCTATTGGGCCCTAGTCAGACCTGTGCAGGGTGAGGAGATGACCATCACCGTCCGCCGGGGCATGGACGAGCCGCAGACCGTCAAGGTGCCCTTGATCTCCCAGGCGCGATACAGGCAGGAGTTACCGGCAGTCCCCCATGTCTACCCCACGGGCTCTCACGAGTTTCATCACGACGGCCGGACCTGCTACTGGCGGTATGACAGCTTCAATGCTTCCGATCAGGGGAGGCAGGCCATTGATGCCGTGTTCAAGGACATCCGCGAGCACAACGCCAGGAACCTCATCATCGACCTGCGCTTCAACGGCGGAGGCAGCACGGCCGCCGCAGACCATATCCTGAATTACCTCACGAGCAAACCCTACCGCGACTTCTCCCGCGTCGATGTCAAGCTCTCCCGGCAACTGCTCAAAGTGCAAGACCTCGGAATGCTCGGCCCCTTTGCGAGACTGCTCCAGGGACGTGTTGTCAGCAGTAAAGGTGATCGCATGACACCTGCGGACCTGGGATACAAGTTCGAGGGCTCCGTCTATGCACTCGTCGGTCCCTATACCTTCTCCTCGGCCGCGGACTTCACCCATGTCCTCCAGGACTTCCACCTCGGCACGCTCATCGGCCAAGAGACGGGTGGCCTGCGCCAATGCTTCGGCGACTGCCCCAACTTCCAGATGCCGCACAGCAATCTCTCCTTCTCCGTCTCGACCAAGCGGTTCTACGCCCCCATCCCCAAGCCCGGCGACTCTGCCCACGGCTCTCTCCCGGACATCCTCATCACCGACGAAAACCTCGCCCCCTTCGCGAACGCGCAAGACCCCGAACTCGCACTTACGCTGGACCTGATCGCCAAGCGTACCGCGCCGAACGTCGAAGGTGGCGGCAGGCTGAGCAAGTAGTGAGTACCACACAGAAGCAGAGGCGAGGCGCACGGCAGAGCAGTAACAATCGATGCCGACCTGTCCTGCCACGATCCTGTCGCACGCGAGTTCGTGGTCTCTTTTCGCGAATAGGTTGGATGGCGCGTCCCACCATGGTACAATGGAGGTTCAGGCGACAGACAGATGTACGCAGGTAGGAGATCGGTGAGAATGATGCGTGTAGCGATAATCCTCTTGGTCGCGGGGAGTGCCTTTGCCGCGGAGATTCATGTCGATGCCCTGTCGGGACACAAGGCCATTTCCCCATATCTGTACGGCAGGAACAACTCGCTTTCCGACGATCCGAAGAAGCCGCTTGCCGCGAAGGATTGGCAGTTCCTGCGCGACGCCGGCGTCAGGATGCTTCGGGAAAACGGCGGAAACAACGCCACCAAGTACAACTGGCTCCTGAAGCTGTCCAGCCATCCGGACTGGTACAACAACGTCTACGCGCACGACTGGGACTACGAGGCCGCAAGCCTGCAGGCGAACCTGCCGGGCGTGCCGGGGATGTGGTCCTTCCAACTGATCGGCAAGGCGGCCTCCAGCAAGGCGCACAACTTCAACGACTGGGCGTACAACCGCTCGCAGTGGTGGGAAGGGGTGCGCAACAACTGGGCCGGGGGCGGCGGGCCGCTGCCCGGCGGCGGACAGAAAGAAGGCGATCCCAACCTGTACTTGATGGACTGGTCAGCCGACGACACGACCGGCATTCTCGACCACTGGCTCGATCCCAACGGCCTGGGGCTCGACCCCAACCAGTTCCTCTACTGGAACATGGACAACGAGCCGGAGATCTGGAGCGGCACGCATGACGACGTGTATCCGCAGCAGCCGCCCGTCGAGGACTTCATGCAGATGTACTTTGCCGTGGCCAAGAAGGCGCGGGCCCGGTTCCCCCGGATCAAACTCGTTGGGCCGGTGACGGCCAACGAGTGGCAGTGGTACAACTGGGACAACAACAGGATTCGGGCCGACGGCCGCTACTACGGCTGGCTGGAGTACTTCATCAAACGCATTGCCGAGGAGCAGCAGGCCAGCGGCGTGCGACTGCTGGATGTCTTGGACATCCACTTCTATCCGTCGGAGTCCAAGCCCGAGGATATTGTCCAGCTTCATCGCGTTTGGTTCGATGAGAGCTACGATTACCCGGGAGCGAACGGCGTCAGACGCCTTGGCGCTTCGGGTTATGACAGGAGCATTACGAAGGAATACATCCTCACACGCTGCCGGCGATGGCTCGACCAGTACATGGACCCGAATCACGGCGTGACCCTCGGCGTCACCGAGATGGGCATCAACGGCGACAATCCGAACGTCACCGCAGTCTGGTACGCCTCCACGCTCGGGGTCTTCGCCGATGAAGGGGTGGAGATGTTCCTGCCGTGGTCTTGGAAAGTCGGCATGTGGGAAGTGCTGCACCTGCTGAGCCGGTACAGCCAGGCCATCCGGGTCGAGGCGTCCTCGGACAATGATGAGCTTGTCTCCGCCTACGCCTCCGTCAATGCGGACCTGAGCGCCATGACGGTCGTGCTGGTGAACCGGTCGCTCTCTGCCAACACGAATGTGAATCTGGCGGTGGCCAACTTCCCCCTGGTCCGCACCGAGTATGAGGTCCTCAGACTGTCCGGCCTTCCTTCCGCAGAGACCTTCCATTCCCATACGGACAACGCGCTCCAAGAGGATGCGGTGACGGTCGAGAATGGCGCGATGAGTCTGACGCTGCCGCCCCTGTCCGTGAGTGCGGTCCTGCTGTGGAACGAACCGGCAGACAGTTCCCCAGACCCAGGCTCATAGCCGCCAGTACTCCCTTTTGGGTGGCCACGCGACTATCAGATTGCTTCGCTCACAATGACATGGAATGCGCCGCTTGTGTCATTGCGAATATTCGCGCGCTTGATGAATCTTGCCTGATGTGTTACACTTCGGCGGACGTGACCGGACAACCTGCAGTGGCATGGTACACAATGAATGGGGAAGAATATGAGAGACTGGGCACGACTTACGAGATACGTCTTTCGCGCGATTTGCCTGCTGATGCTCGCGGGGCCTGTTCTCACCGCTTCGGGGCAGCAAGCCAGAATCGATACGTCCACCTGGCTCCCCTATAAGATGCCGGATATCCGGAAGCTCAAGGGCACGGCCCTGGACATGTCGTTCCTGCTCGACGCTCCCGCCGGCAAGCATGGATTCCTGACCGTCAAGCGCGACAAGTTCTTCTTCGAGGACGGCACCGAAGCCCGGTTCTGGGGCGGCAACCTCTTCGGGGAGGCGAATTTCCCCACCCATAAGGAAGCCGAAGCGCTGGCCGAGCGCATCGCGATGACCGGCGCGAACATCGTGCGCATGCATCACCTCGACGTCGTCGCGCCCTGGACGGACTTCATCGTGCGCAGGAATCTCTTCGGCAGCCAGAGTCCCGACAGCACGCGCACGTTCGACAAAGAGATGCTCGACCGCTTCGACTACCTCGTGCATTGTTTCAAGAATCGAGGCATTTACATCTTTCTGAGTCACCTGTCCAGCCGCAAGATCATGCCCGCCGACGGCCTTCCCGAGCCGGCCGACTCGCTCGACGACATCTACGCCGGACTGAAAATCGAGGGCGAGTTCGACGAGTTTCTCATCCAACTTCAGCGGGAATACCTCAAGAGGCTCCTGACACACACGAACCCGTACACGCGCCTGCCTCTGGCCAACGATCCCGTGCTCGCCCTCACGGAGATCATCAACGAGGACTCGCTGCTGTTCCTGGGCGCCGGGCCGAACTTCAGCACGAACTCCGACTACTACAAACGCATGTTGCAGGGACAGTTCAACGAGTGGCTGGTCCGCAAGTATGGGACGCGCCAGGCCCTGGCGAAGGCCTGGCAGCCGGGCGCCCGCGAGGGCAAGGGGCTTGGCGAAGAAGAAAGCCCTCAGAACAAGACCGTGGAGTTCAACTACCGGTTTACCTACGATTCGCGGGCCCGGGACGATCCCGCATGGAGCCGCCAGCGGAATCTTGACATGTACGCGTTCCTGTACGATACCCAGCAAGAGTACTACAATCAGATGTACAAGTTCCTGCGGGGCCTCGGCGTGAAGTGCCCGATCGCCGGGAGCAACCACTGGATTTCCGATGTCGCGGACCTGCAGTTGAACGCCAAACTCGATTACGTCGACCGGCACCAGTACTACGCTCACCCGCACGGCACGTACAATTACGTTGGGGGCCAGTCGGTCAGTCCGGCCACGCCCATGGTCAAATCGGAGTCCCTCGGCACGATCGGCGGCCTGGCGGAACGTCGCATCGTCGGCCGGCCGTACACGGTTTCCGAGTGGAACAATTGCCTGCCCAACCCCTACCGCGCGGAAGGCCCCGTCTTCATGGGCGCCTACGCCTGCCTGCAGGACTGGCACCCGATGCAGTATGCGTACCTCGCCTTCCTCGACTACGATCCGAAGATCATCAACTCGTTCATGGTTCTGTACGACCCGGCCCATATGAACGTGCTGCCCGCCGCGGCGATGATGTTCCACCGCAGGGACGTCAAGGAGGCCATGACCGGCTATTTCGAGCGCGTCGACGTGCGGGCCATAATGTACCCGGGCTTTGCCCCGAAACGGAACAGTCGAATCGCCCTGCTCGGCAAATACGGCCTGCTGTTCGATGATACCGGCGAAGCGCCATATCCGGTCAACGCCGAGTTGCCGCAGCAAGCTTCCGATAAGACGAAGCACGCGTATGACTCCATCACCGGCGAGATCCGCTGGGACCTGGAACAGGGCCTGCTGACGATCAACACGCCGCGCACCCAGGGCTTCGTCGGCTTCACGAAGGGTCAGCCTGTGACGCTGGCGGATGTGACGATTGACATCAAGAACGATTTCGGCGTCGTGCTGGTCAGCTCCCTGGAGTATAAGCCCATCGCAGAGGCGAAGCGGCTGCTGGTCTCCACATCGGCGCTGGCGCAATGGTCCGGCATGGAATTCGACGAGGAGCGAGGCGTCATCACGAAGTCGGGCACGCCGCCATTCCTGATGGAGCCGGTGACCGGGACCGTCATGATCCGGCACGAGCCCGCGAGGGTGTATTGTCTCTCCTCCTCCGGCCGGCGATTCAATCAGGTCGCCGTGCAGAAGACCGCTCAAGGCGTGGCCTTCGAGATGGCGGCATCAAATCGCTGCATGCACTATGAGCTGGCGAAATAGCCGAACCCGGCAGACCACGCGTACCATCTGGGTCCTTGGGGAGTAACCAGGCAAGTTGGCTCAGGAATTTTGCCTTCCATGCCGAAATATCGCGACTCTTCTCGCGACAACATGAGTGTATCTCCCCAAAAACGATGAAAGCGTGTATGCGAATGGGTGTGGAAGGAGTCGTATCATGGCAAAGATGCTCTTGCCGGTGATGCTGGCGGTCGTCTTCGCTCCCGTCCGAACGGCCTTTGCTGCCGATGCCGGCCCTGCGGCCACAGCACCCCGGGCTATGACAAGGCGATTGAAGAGTATGTGCAATTCATCGGGGCACAGAAACAGACGCCGGTGAATTACGTCATGGGCCTGTTTGGCAAGTACGACATCGTCGTGCTGTGTGAGCGAGCGCACCCGGAAACGACACAGTACGACATGATCTTCGAGCTGGCGAGCGACAAACGGTTCCAGCAGCAGTTGGGCCAGCGCGACAAGATCGTGGCGGACAATGCGGCCGCGAAGTTCAACGAGATTCAGAAGCCGCCGGGCAGCCAGAAGAAGGCTCTGGTCATTATGAACTACCGCCACGCCTTCACGCACTTCCGGCTCGAGCGCGGCGGCAAGGTGAGGAATATCGAGAATATGACGGGCTTCCTCATGGCCGCCTGTCCCGGCAAGGTCGCCAATGTGATGATCAACGCCACGGGCCTGATCATTGGCGGACGGGACAACCCCGCCGGCGCCACGGCCATCCAGAACGGCAAATGGGACGCCGCATTCGCCGTCGCGGGAAATCCGAGCCTCGGATTCGATTTCAAAGGCTCCCCGCTCGGCGACGATCCGTTTGACTACTTCCCCTTCCCTATTCCCGTGAGCTACACTTATCAGGACGTCTTCACGGGCTTCGTCTTCTACAAGCCGCTGAGCGAGCACCGGATGTCCTTCGGAGTTCCCGGCCTGCTCGATCCTGAATTCACCGCCGAGCTGGTCCGGCGATCCCAGATCACCGGCAGAACGGAATCCGTGGAGGAACTCACAAAAGAAGTCCGGCAGTGGGTCGCTACTGTTCGTGTCTCCAGCTACGACAACAAGGAAATCTTCCCCAAGAACGACTGCGAGGAGAAGATCCAGCAGTGGCTCAAGCAGATGAATTGACTATTCGCGAATGATGATTGGAGACCCTATGGGAGATCGCCACCGGCCTCAATCGTCTCAGCGAAACCCTCGCCGACCAGTGCCGCCCCTCCTGAGCCCGGAACAGATTATAGGCTCTGGGTGGCACCGCCAAACTTGTTTGACGGTGCATTCTTCAGTACTATGATCGCATGGAGATCAGAAAGTACCATCGTAAGAGGTGTCACCGTTACGACTTCGCAGGGAATGCTCACGAGTTGACCTTCAGTTGTTTCCGCAGTCGTCCATTCTCGAAGAGCGAACGGACATGCGGCTATTTGATCGATGCCATTATCGCTGCGAAGGCAAAGCATGCGTTTGATCTCTGGGCATATGTATTCATGCCGGAGCACGTCCATATTCTGATTTGCCCTCGCCAAGAGACATATTCTATCGCCGAGATACTGCGTGCAATCAAGCAGCCGGTCTCGCGCCAGGCGTTGATCTATCTCAGAAAGAACGGGCCGGAAGGACTGAAATGGCTGGCCACGGGACAGCAACGATCTCCGTATCACTTCTGGCAGGCAGGTGGCGGCTATGATCGAAATATGACCTCGGCGCCGACGATCAACGAGGCTGTCCAATACATTCACGAGAATCCCGTCCGCAGGGGCCTGGTTTCGCACCCGAGCGAATGGCGTTATTCGAGCGCAAGGGATTGGGAGACTGGTGTCAGTACCGAACTCCTCATTGACTTCGATACCTTCCCGCGTGCGTAGAGACACACGGTCAAACAAGTTTGACCGTGCCACCCGGGTCTTCTCAAGCGGCATCTACAAACAAGAACGGGTGGCCCCACATTCTAAGGCTAAGCGAGCGAGGGCGCACGCGGAGACATATCAGCCAAACTCAGGACCTGCCTCACTTCGACTCCGGTTTCGCGTCTGGGGATTTGGGTTGGGCGGCCTGGGGTTTGTCGAGGACCTTGATGCGAGCGTTGCGGATCTGGACGTGCTCAACACCACGGCTGAGCTCCTGGAATCCGATGTGTCCCTTTCGCGGCCGATCCTTGACTTTCGGGCATGGCTGGCCGTTATGCCGCAGGACCACTTGGTTTTGCTCGTCAAGGTTCAGGTCGTGGATGACCACGCCGTTGAGCGTGACGTGCAACTTGGGACCGATGAGCGTCACCACGTAGCTGTTCCACTCCGTCGGCTTATACACCTGCTTGAGCGGCGCGATCGCCCGGTAGATGCCGCCGGCCAGCTCGGAGTCCTTGGCCTGCTTGTTGTACCGGTAATCGGCCATCTGCAGCTCCATGCCGTCAAAGGCGGGATCGCCGAACAGCGGCGCCCGGAGGGCACAACCGCTGTTGCCGGTCGGGCCCAGCTTGAAGTCGAATTTCAGGATGAAATCGCCGTACTCCTGCTTGCTGAGCAGCCAGGTCCCCCGCGGCTCGCCACCGTTGAGGATCCCGTCCTTCACGACCCACTTCACCGCCGGGTCGGCCGGCTTATTCACGTCGTCCCATGGCCGGATCAACCAGCCCTGCGGCGTCCCGTCCTGCGGAAACAGCCGCACAAAGCCCTCCTCCTTGTCCTTCCCTTTATCCTTTTCCGCCGCAAGCACGACCACCGTAGCCACCAGCACCACACCCACGACACACCAAAGACGAGCGCCCTTTCTCATCGTTCGATCTCCACAATATTCGCGTCCCTGTCTTTCCATCGATGCGACTTCACACGGGATGGGCCTCAACCCATGCCGGCATATCATTGTACGGCCAGTGGAAAACCCGTGCAAGCCTATCCCGCTGATCAGGCGTATGACAAGATTGTGGCAGAGCAAGCAGGAAGCTCTGGGTGGCAGCGTCAAGCGCAGCTTGGCGATGGCCTTCTTGGGATGCGATGCAACCATCGCCAAGGCCTACGGCCTTGACGCAGCCACCCGGCCCGACTGCCACTTTTTTGTCGTACACCCATGAGTACCCGCTCGACCCGCAGAAAGGACTGGAAGCCAGGATCCCAAGAGCTTCCACGGGCCTCTTGCAGGCAGGTTTGCGGCCGGGTATAACATGCCGCAACGTCCGTTGAAGGAATGGATTATGACGAAGAACAAGCGTGTGCCGTTCTATGTGGATGAAGAGTGGCTTAAAGGACTGTCGGCGCTGGCGGGTACGTTCGGCGTCTCGGCCGAAGCGGTCATCCGGCTGTCGCTTCCGGATGCGGCAGTGATCGACCTGTTCTTCCAATGCAAGGACTACCTGCCGGAGCTGCAGTGGGACCAGGTGGCGGACGTGGGCCGGACGGCCCTCCGCGAGCATCTCCGCGCAACCTATATGAGAGGACTCGAGGAGCACCTGGCCCGGTTGGGCCTGAACCTGTACAAATGCTCTTCACAGGACGTCGAAACGGCGAAGAAGCGAGCGTTGGACGAGCTCCAGGCCGACGCCTCCCGTCCGCTTGTGCCTCAAATCCAGAAGGCCCAGGAGGATTCTGTCTATCTCGGCTGTCTGTATGATGCCTGGAAACGGGCCAAGGCCGGCGAGCCCGGATACACGATCGCACAGGTCGAGATAGATCAGAACGCCGGCCCCAAGACGGACAAGGTCTGGGCGGTCCTCAAGGATAATACAATCGTCTGACATCCTGAATGCACTTGCGGCAGGCCCTTCGTGTCTCTTGCGTGACCACGCACAGCCACGTGGACACGGCAAAGGAATCTGCATCCCAAGCCCCGATAATCCATTCCGCGGCGCCTCTGCAAGTCCCGTCCACGAGCTGCTCCCGCAGTGTGCGACTAAATTTCGTGGGGAGGTACGGCCTTGGCGGGGGGTTTGAGCGTATGAGGAGGATGGAATCATACAATCATACGGTCAGACAACAAGGGAGCACTTATGCACAAGAAGATCACCGCGCAGCAGTTGAAACAGGCGGTGAGGGGAGATTTCGATGGACTAATCAACGAGGTCGTGGCAGCGATCAATCAGGCCCACGCGGGGCGGATCATCGCCGATAGCGAACAGCAAGTTCGCCAAGCCAGCGGCCTGTTTCGCCGGCGTCTTTACGAGAAAGCCCTTCAATTCCGGCAGAAGCAAGAGGAGCCGGCTTTTTCCCCCTCGGGGCAAGGAGCCGGGCCAGAGGTGGGAGAATAAAGGCCGACGCTCGATCGAGTACCTGACGGTTAACGGTCCTGTCGAGGTCACTCGCACAGTCTATTGGAACCGTCAGCGAGGTTCCATCGCTCCCGTGGATGACTGGCTGGGCATGAGCCAGGGGCGGTACAGCGTCGGGGTTCGAGAGTTCTGCTGTCGGGAGGCGGCCGACAGCGATTTTCGCACGGCGGCGGAAGACTTGGCGTGTGTGGGTCAGATCGACATTAGCCATGAGACCGTTCGCCAGATTGTCGAGGCCGAGGGCCGGCGGATCGTGGGCCAGCAGCGTTCGGGAGTCCTGGGCCCGCCCTGGACGGCCGAGGACTGCCGATCCGGGCCGCAGAAGCCCACATGCGTCATCACCGGGGCCGATGGGGTCATGGTGCCGATGGTGACGCAGGCGGAAAAAGCCAAACGGCGTAAGGGCCGAGCCCGCCGTCGCAAGGGCCAACCCCGGCGTCGTCCGATGTATCGCGGCAGCGATCTGCCGTACAAGGAGTTCAAACTCGTCGCGTTTTACGATCCCTCCAAAGAGCACCAGTATGCCGTCGGCACCAGCGGCAACCACCAGGTGTTGGGCCGGTTGATGCGTCAGGTCGCGTGCAAGCTCCACCTGGATCAAGCCGATCTGGCGTACTCGGTCAGTGACGCGGCCCCGTGGATCCAGGGGCAATACCGGATCCAACTGCCGATGCTCAAGGAGAACATTCTGGATTACGGTCATTTTCGGGACAACGTGATCAAGGCCAGTCAAGGAGTCTATGGGCAAGGCAGCCCCGAAAGCCGGCAGTGGCGGGAGCAGATTTGCGGCTGCGTCCTGGAGCAGGGTCCCGAGCAGGTCCTGATCCGGGTGTCGGCCTTACGTAAGACGCTTCGCTCGCCTACCAAACGCAAGGCCCTGGAGGACTTGAGCAAATTCATGGCCTCACGGATGGAGATGATGCGGTATCCCGAGTTCCACGCGGCGGGCTATGAGATCGGCTCCGGCCCGACGGAGGCCTTCTGTAAGACACTGACGAGCCGGTTGAAAGGGCAAGGGATGCGTTGGGACAAACCCAATGCCGAGGCAATGATGGCCTTGGCTTCGGTTCGTTCGAGCGACCTGTGGCCAACCTACTGGGACACGCGACGCAAAATCCCGGCCTGACCGCCACAAAACGTAGTCGCACACCTCCCGCACACAGATATCGATTTTCCTTGACTATAATACCTTGTTTAGATATACTACAGTGATGTTTGCATCAGGGATGGGGGCAACGGGGGACAATCTCACAAGATTCGCACGTGGAAGAACTGTCCACACAATCGAGCGTCCATCCACCACGTAGGTGGAGAGGGTTCTTTGAGGCAAGTGGAACATTCGGGAATTCAACCGGAGGTGGGAAGATGAAGAGAGCGATGACATTCGGCATGGTGATCACAGCACTGTGGGCGGCGGCGGCGGGCGCGGTCCCGACGAGCGTGCTGACCTTCCATTTCGACAACGTGGCCGGGGAGAACTACACGGCCGGCGGCACGGTTCTGGATTTCTCCGGGCAGGGCAATCACGGGTCCCTGTTAGCAACGCCGGGCGTGCCGACGTGGCTGCCGGCAGGCAGGTTTGGAGGCGCATTCGATTTCACCGGCAACGGGCCGAGCTATGGCCAGAGCATTCTTGTCCCGCATGACACATCTTTGAACCCCGGCTCCGGCGATTTCGCAATCGCCCTGTGGATCCGCACGCGAAGTGAATACGACGGCGACATCCTCCGCAAGGGTTCCACCGGCACGGGCAGCACGTGGTACAAGCTTGAGCACTCGCCGTCACCCTGGAACAACAAGTTATCGTTGAATTTCAATACGACCGGCACCGACGCAACGGTTACGTCCAAGCAGGCGTACAGCGACGACCAGTGGCACTTCGTGGTCGCCCAGAGGCGAGGGAGCCTAGCCGAGCTGTGGATCGACGCGGTCCTCGACGGAACAGCCACGGTCACCGGGAGCATCTCCAACACAGCCAACCTGGCCATAGGAAGCAAAGATACTCTCGACGATGACTTCCTCAATTCCGCACTGGATGAGGTCCGGATCTACAGCGGCGCGTTGAGCCAGGAAGAGATACAGAGCCTGTTTCATCCTATTCCGGCGCCGGGCGCCCTCCTGCTCGGCTGCCTCGGCACGGCCCTCGTCAGGGACCTGAAGAGGCGCAGGTCACTGTAGCCCTTGCCCAGAACAGACATACCTGAAGGGCTGCGTCGGCATTCGCAGCCCTTTCTCATTGATGCCGGACTAGCCCGAGTTCGTCGGCCTGCGGTATGGCAGGCTGCCACTCGATTCTTGCGGCGCCGAGGAGCGTGCCGGTGGCGTAGGCCAAATCGACGAGAGCGATCTGGTACTCGGTCAGGGCGCGAATCTCGGAACTCTGGGCATCGGCGAATTTCGTCTGGGCGTCGAAGACGTCGGTGCTCGTGCGCTGGCCCTGCTCGAACTGGCGTTTTTCGGCTTCATAGAGCCGGCCGTTGAGGATGGAGGTCTGCCGTGCGGCGAGGATTCGCTGCCAGTATGCCTCGGCCTGATCGACCGCGTTGAGGACTTCGACCCGGATCAGGTCCTCCCGGTCGGCCCGCGTGGCCAGCCGCTGGCGGCGCTGGTAGATCGCCTGACGCAACTGGCTCTTGGCCACCTCGTTGCCGATAGGAATGACCGCCTGTAAACTCAGATCGTGACTGGTGAAATCGCTCTTGAAGAGCATTTCGAGCGACTCATCCCGGCTTTCCCCGGTGCTGCTGATATTGTAAGCGTAATCGAGAGTAACCAGAGGCAGGGTCTGATTACGTGCATAGTCGATGGTGCTGGCGTCCTGCAGCAATTGTAGTTGCAGCTCCAACAGCTCCATGCGGTTTTGAATCGCCATGCTGACAAGCTGCGGCCTTGCCAGCACGTAGTGGACCGGATCGGGCTGCGTGCTCGGGATCACAACCGTGGGCGTTTCGACAGTGAGCCCCGCCTTGCGGATGACGCGCTTGAGTTCGCGCTCGCGGTCGCGCAAGTTGTTCTCGGCGATGATGATGGCCTCTAACTGCTGGGCGACGCCCGCTTCCGCGCGGATGATTTCCACCTGGGGTCGCTGGCCCGCGTCGACCAGGCGCTTGGCCTGCCCCAACTGGCTCTGGGCCAGCTCGTATTGCTGCTGGCGGACCTCCAGTTCCCGGCGGGCGGCGTAGAGCCGCCAATAGACGCGGTCGAGAGCGGCCAGGACCGTGATGACTTCGAGCCGCGTGCGAACGTCGGTGATGTCCCGGTTGTAGCCCGCAAGGCGAATCGAGTATGTGCTGACCCACCGGCCGGCATTGCGCAGCAGCGGCTGGCTCAACGAGGCATAAATGGTGTTCTGGTAGGAGGGATTGAACGGCCTGTCCACGTCCAGGACCTCGGTCCGACTGTCCGCAAAGCCCACAGTCGTGGTGCCGCCGGTGCGCAGCGGCACCTGGACGCCCAGGTTCCCGGCGAGGCGTTCGGCCTGGGTCGATTGCACAATCGGCAGCAGCGCGGTGCTCCCGGGAATGGGGACCGCTCCGCCTTGGGGCTGGTCGCTCCGGGTAAAGCCGGCGTTGGCCA
>Ga0315296_10001695_pt1 | contig 19165 bp, 17 predicted proteins | sample YL17G14_18_MG_FD_203921 | JGI IMG/M metagenome (GOLD analysis project Ga0315296, IMG submission 203921) | Sediment microbial communities from Yellowstone Lake, YNP, Wyoming, USA - YL17G14_18 | ecosystem: Environmental > Aquatic > Freshwater > Lake > Sediment | place: USA: Wyoming | collected...
GCGCACTGCGCGCTGCACTATCTGGGGGAGCGATCGTCTCTGCCTGGATTCAAAACAGAGAAGGCTGAGGCATTCCGATCTCAGTTCCTGCCGAGGCTGCAACGGGCAAAGATAGAGGGACTAGCCGACTCGAGAGTTCCAAGACCGGACAAAGAAGTGTGAGAAGGCCTATCGACATCACGCCGACCTCCTCCTCACAATTGATGATTGACCCTCTTCGTATTTAAGAAGTTGGCCTCCTTGTAGCAGATCGCGCTCTTTGACTGCCCAGTCTCTTGAACCAACTTCAGCAAGAATGTGTGAGAAGGCAAATCCTGCCTCGAGGATAGCGACCCCCATGGTGACCTTCCTGGTGACGAACGTCTCGCCCCTTCTTGGGCTCTCGTGGTTGAACGGTATGCCGTTGGAGCCGAAGATGCCGTCAACTGAGTATTGGAGAAGGCGAGGGTTTCCTAGGGGACCTTCTTCCTGTTCGTCAAGTACCACTCGATCGTCTTCTTCAGGCTGTCCTCGAACTTGGTCTTCGCCCTGAATCCGAACAGCCTCTCGGCCCTTGAGACATCGAGCATCCTCCGGGGTTGCCCGTCAGGCTTCGTCTTGTCCCAGACGATCTCTCCTCCGAAGTCCATAAGCTTGGCTATGAGCTCGACCAGATCCTTGATCTTGATCTCAAACCCCGCACCGAGGTTCACTGGCTCGGGACCGTCGTACTTCTCCGCGGCGAGGCATATCCCCTCGGCCGCGTCTTCCACATAGAGGAACTCCCGGGACGCATTGCCGGTCCCCCACACCTCCACCTTCCCGCGACCTTCGTCCTTCACCTCGGCGCTTCACGGACTCCATCGCAGCAAGAAACACGTGAAGACCTCTCCATCTCTCATCCCGAGCAAGGACCAGCACTTGCTTTCCATGATGGGGAATCCTACCCCGAGGACAGTAGGTCCTATGATCTATGCCCGGCGGGAGGAGTATCGGCTGAGGAGCACCCCTCCTGCAAACCATGTCCTGTAGCCACTTAAAGACGGCGAATATCCGCTCCTCTTCGAACGCACCACAGCTGAGTCTGGTCACCCAATAATCAGAAGAAAGAGGGGAGAAGAAGGCAGTGACGTCACGCAGAGCGAGACAACTCCGCCTCACATTCCCCAGGATGACCCCAATGTCGGTTATCCCTGTTCCGCGCGAATGCTCAGTGCAATACGGTCTGTCCGGCTTGTTCGCGATGGTTATCAGCTGCTTCGGACACGTGCGCGTAAGGGGCCGAAGCCGAACCCCGCACCCGCAAGAGAGAACTGACGCCTTCGTTCTACGCTGTCTTCCGCTGCTCCCTGACCGTTCTGAAACCCATCCAAGAAGGTGGCATACTCCTGTTTGGATGCCCCTCACGTCAATTGACAGATGGCCGGCGCAATCCATTCAAGGACGGTTTTCTGAGAAAGAAACATAAAGGATGAACTGCGATGTTGAACCCACAGTAGAATGACCAAGTTGGAGTGTCGAACTGATGACAAACAAATCACCAACAATTAACATCAAAATGCCCAGGAAGATGCCCTCTATCAGGACGCTGATGAGAAGGCTTTTGCTGCAATATGATCAAGAGAGCAGCCAGGAGGTTCGCGAGAAAGTATATGTCTCCCTAAGAGCCTCAATAGCCCCGAGAAACCAATTGGAATCAAACGCTCTAAGATGCACGGACATAAACGAGCATCTGGCCACGCTCTACATGCTCACGAGAGAATTGAACCTGAAATCTGTATTGGAACTCGGAGTCAGGCAAGGTGAATCCACTCTTGCGCTCTTGGAGGCTGCAAAGGCAATCGGTGGAACGGTCACAAGTGTCGATACTGAAGACTGCGTCATCGCCAAGAAGAGGGTGACCGAAGCGGGCCTCGATCGATACTGGGAGTTCCTGAGAGGAGATGACATGTCAATCCCATGGAATGGGGATATTGGACACCTCTTCATAGACACTTCTCATGCATACGAGCATACAATTGCAGAGTTGCGGCGATTCGAGCCCTATGTCCAATCCGGAGGAATCGTGACTCTTCACGATGCCGTTAGTTGTTCAGGCGTAAGACAAGCTACGAGTGAGTTTCTTCGTGGCCGACCTGACCTGACCAGCTATACGTTCTTCAACAACTACGGTCTCGAAGTGATATTCAAGAAATGATATGTGCCATCCCAACATGGGTGAAAAAGCAGCGCAGCAACGGCTAGGCGAGACCGACTGCGATCAGCTGGACAAAAGCAGGCCGCAGACCAACTAGTACGAGACGGGATCTTCCCAACGGATTCAAATGCCCTGACGATGCCTGAGTGATTTCCCGATCAGGTCGAGAAAGTCGCGAACATCGCGCCCTTTGCTCACGAAGTGAAGGATTGCGACATACAAAGCAGCGCCCAAAACAGAGAGAGTGACCAGCCACGTTGCATCTGTCGGAACAAGCAGAGTTGACAACATCAACACAGCGTATGTGGCAAGACCGCTTAGCAGAGGAGGTGCAATTGGACTGACGATTTCTACTAGCCTCATCTTGAAGATGTGGGAGAAAACGATGAAGAAGTAGACCAGCACACCAAGGAAGAGCGATGTCGTAAGAACGCACACGCCATTGATACCGAAGAGGACTGTCACAGGATAGATCGCGATGATCATAACTGCCGCCTGGACTGAAGTTTGCATAGACAGGTACTTGGGCTTGCCAATGGAGATCAGAACGTTCCCCGCCGGCGCAATCAAAGCATACAGAAGTCCTTGAAACGACATGATAGCTATCGGTACGGAAGCGGCGACCCACTGCTGACCGAGAACTACGCTGACGAAGAGTGGAGAGAGAGCAGATAAGCCCAGGCTCAGAGGAACAGCGATTATAGCTATCATCCTCAGGGACTGAACGTACCAGACCTTGAGGAGCTCCATTGAATCCTTCATCCGCGCCATCGTAGGAAATAAAACTCTGTTAACAGCCCCTGAAATCTGTTCGCCGAAGGTTTTCCCAAACCTTATCGAAACGAAGTATACACCCAACGTTACGATTCCCAGAACCTTGCCCACGACCATTTGGTCCACACTGTATAGGACGAATCCCATAAGTAAAGCAACAAGGAGATGCACACCGAAGCTCAGAAGCTCATGCATGAGCTTCTTGTCAATCCTTGGCCTGAACCAGGTTCGCTCACAGTATCTCATCGCCAAGACTAAAGAAACGCTTCCAGAAAGTGATCCGAACACGATACTCCAGTAGGAGAAGTTGAGCAGGGCGAGGCCAATGGTCACAACCGTTGTTGCCATAGACTGGACGACACCTGCTATTGCGAGCTTTGAGAATTCGAGCTTCCTGTTGAGCATAACATTGGACGAAAAGGCGATTGGTTGTATGAACAGATTCGAGCTCATGACAACAATCACGGGCATGATTGCGGGGTTGTCGTAGAAGTCTGAGATCATGGGCGAGAACCCGACGATGGCGAGAAACAACACACCCGCAATAATCCAACGTAGAGAAAGCCCCACGGAGATGGAATCCTCTATACGAGTGTCCCTCTGAATCACTGCATAGCCTACACCAAAATCCTGAATGCTTGCGAACAATGCCATGAACAATATGCCGATGCTAACAATCCCGAAATCCTCCGGCGTTAGTACCCTCGCAAGAATTGTGACGGTGAGCAAGGTCAGCAACAGAACAGCAATTTGCGAGGCGCCTGTGTAAGAGATGTTCCTGACGATCCTGGTCTCTAGTGTTGACAACGGTTTCAGAATGGGAAGCTTCGTGATGATTCTTTCGGTCCCAGCCGAGGCCTTTGCCCACTCCTCCCGAGAATCTCCCATCCCTGTGAAATAGGTTCGTATCGCGTGCCCCGTGAGAATGCAGACTCTGTGTGAGCGTTTGATGATAGTGTCAGAAGATACCCTCAGGAAGCTTGAATTCGACGGTAGTACGTGCTATGATTAGCAGTCGCACGATTTTGACCATTGCCTAGCTGGGTCAAGAATGGGACCATTCGTGTGCTTCGTACCTGCCTCAGTTCATTCGGTCTACCCAGGTTCCAAGATTTCCAGCATCATGTTCTCAATCAGCTTGTACCAATCTTTGGCACCTCGGACTTGAGATGTGAGGCGGTTTGCACATCCCAGGCAGCGGGAATCACGGACTCCTCGCAAAGAAGAGACATTTCGAGTCGATGAGTTCGCTCGATTGATGTTCCTCGGCCTTTCGAGCGAATGCGTTCACTAGTCTTCGAAACCTGGGACTCACCCACATTCCCTCTCGACCATGGTCGACAGGAGCTTCTAGTCCCCGCTCGTGTCGATGTTCCTCTTGGCCCGTCTAATCATGGCCTATAGCTCTTACAGCGCCTTCATGCTTGTGATTTAGGGCATCCGCTTCCTCGCCTCCATCTCCAGAAGCGAGATGGGAAGATAGCAGGAGTTCATGAGTTCTTCACTAGTTGCGCTTGCTTTAACCTCTGCGTACCATTTCTTTGTATCTCTGAAGATGCTTTCTCTTAATGATCCAGTGGAGCTCACTTTCCACTCCTGTTTATGAATTCTCTTTTTAAGAAACCTGGAATCTTCGATGGATTTCTTAGTCCCGTTTTGACTGAGCTATAGATAGCATTCTTCCTTTGCTCATGTCCAAATCGTAGGAATAGTGCATGTATCTCCTTTCTCGTTAACTTTTCTGATAGGATTATGGCTGAATCATAGTTGTCGCTGAAATCTACATTCAATCTATCCCAATCCATTTTCTCAGCAACGAGACCTCTAGACAATGCATAGTCCCACACAGGTGTCCCAGGATATGGTGTCAAAACATAGGTGTCGAAACCTGTCAACTGGTTCTTCTTGATAAATCTCAGTGTTTCTAGAACATCTTTCTTGTCCTCTTCTGGCGAGCCTATTATGAAACTACAATGGACTCCTATTCCCTGCTTTCTGATTATTCTTATCGCATTTTCATTATCTTTGATATCGATATTGTCCCCTTTGAGATATCTAAGAGTTTTATTGCAGCCTGATTCTAGTCCCATACCAATAGATTTGGCTCCCAACTCTTTCAGTAACTTGATTATCTCATCGTTTACCATGTTGGCTCTAATCGTACAACTGAAATCTACTTTTCCCAAAATATCCTTTTCTTTGAGAAGATCTATTGTTTTTCTCACTCTTTGTACGTCAACTGAGAATATATCATCATAGAACTGGATACTTCTGACATTGTACACTCTGACTAAATGCTCAATCTCCTTGACCAGATATTCTGCTGAAAAGATTCTTATTTTTCTCCAAAACCGGGAGGAGGCGCAGAAAGTACAGCGGTATGGACAACCTCTACTGGTAAACATATAGGTGTTTGGTTGAATACCAAACAGATCCCGTGCGGGAAGCGGAAGTTCATCTAGAGGAAATATAGGCTCTCGTCTGTCAGTGGTAGCTATTCTGCCGTTGTCCCAATAGATTATTCCTCTTATTCCTGGGAGATCGTCTTTGTCGAATGTCCCTTTTCTAAGAAACAGTTCAAATAGATCACATATGGTCTCCTCGCCCTCACCCGTAACTCCCACATCCATATCTTTTGTCAATGAGGAAGGCATCATTGAAATATGCACCCCACCGCAAATTACGGGTAGTCCAAATCTTTTGGCAATTTTCGCATAAGCAATCGCTTTATTGTAATTCTGACTAACTGCACTAATCCCAACAATGTCTGGCTTGAAATCTCTTATTTCATGTTCAATATCATCATCTATAACCTTGAATTCGATATTCTCTTCTCCAAAATGCTTTCTAAGGTTACTGACCAAGTACGCAATACCTAGAGGGGGGTATCTGGTTTCAACCTCTCGAGAAGGGTCAATTGCATTTACGAACAAGAATCTGATTTTCATAGTATATTCTTCCCCTCCATTAAGGCTTTGTCATCACTCCGCAGTTGTCATGATATCTTTCCTGAAAATGAAATCCTATTTCTGAACAAAATCCTTGTTATTCTCATCAACACACCTCCATGAGATAGTAATGGTGATATATGTTCCTCCTTACGTCACGCTATTCGATCGCAGAACAATCAGACCAACTACCACGCCTGGCGAAACCAGCGCTGGTCAAAGATCATGGTCTAGAGAGAATGTTATTGGGGGTGGGACGTTGCAGGAAAACACAGCCCCATCCTCCCCCTCGCAATCAAGGATTCGCACCTGCTGTTCTTAAGGGAATCGGTATCTCATCTCCTGAACTTCATTCCATCGATTGCTCCTCGCAAGAAGGCTTTCAACATATCAAGATTTCGTCGACGAATAACTTCTACTAAGCGCTGGTAACATAATTGGTAGAACACGAAGTGCATCCAGAACAATGCGTATTCATAGTTCGTGGCGTGCTTCTTGACGAAGAAGATGGAATTGCGAGTGCCGTAGTAAGTCAAAATAAGTTGTCTACCTGAGGATGCACCCTTGTGCCAGATCTTTGCATTTGGAGCATAGACAGATTTGTAGCCAGCTTCAAAACCCCGTCTACACCAGTCTGCATCTTCCCAGTATGTGAAGAACCTTGCGTCGAGGAGACCAATCTTCCGAATGACCTCTATTCGAACTAGAAGACACGACCCCTCGGCATAGTCGACCGATCTCGATTGGTCGTACTGTCCGGAATCGACCGCATTTGATCCAATCTTGTATGAATACCCCTTTCGCATCGAGATAAGCCCACCTGCGAAATCTATGATATCATTCCTTCCTCCGCAATCATGGCGGAGTACTTTTGGACCGACAAAACCGATTCTCGAATCAGACTCCGCGACATCGACGAGTTCTGCTAGAAAATGCGGATCTACAATTGTGTCATTGTTCAAGAGGAGGAAGTAATCGGGCACAGTTCGTCTGAGAAAGAGCCGAATGGCAATATTGTTGCCTTCTGCGAATCCATAGTTCTTGTCGCACCCAACGAGCGCTATTTCGCAGCAACCCGAGATTCTAGCAAAGACTTCCCTAGGGACTTTGTCAATTCCACCGGCCATGATTTCGTCAGTCTGCATGTCTAGATCCTCCTGTCTGAGGACTTGAAGATTCTCTGGAGTACCCCCTTGATATCTGATTCTCTCGTCGCAGTATTCCTTAATCTTTACGAGAGAATCATCTTCAGAACCGTTGTCCAAGACTAAAACTTCACAGTTCTGATGGTCCGCCCTGAAGAGAGAGTCCAAGCATTCAATCGTGTCTTTCCAACGATTCCAGTTCAGTATTATGATTGAGACTCTTGGACTAGTCTTCACCGAGTTCCGCGCTCCCCAGTCAATGTTGACCGAATATAGTTGACTTGTATGTAAAGGCGCCGCACAAAGCCAATTCTCTTGAAAAAACTGACGATGGAAAACGACACTGCAGTGCTCCAATCACCCATCGTCGTGTACACATATTCGTATTCTTTGCGGTGTTTCCTCAATGCCTTCTGAAGAGACTTGTAGTAACTTCCAGACATCGAACAAGCTCCTGACCTATGCGCGGCCTCTTGCCGCGGTCTCGAGATGGGCGAGCAGCCTATCCCCTGCTTTCTGCTGGGTCCACATGGCCTGCATCTGATCCGCAGCCGTAGCAGCCATGGCCTTCTGCTTATCCTCATCGGCGAGGAGCCTCTCCACGGCGGCTGCAAATGCAGATTCATTCCTGTCCGTGAGGATTCCCGTCTTGTCGTGCAAGATGCTCTCCCGGACCCCTCCCTCGCGCACGCCGATCACAGGCGTTCCGCATGCCATCGCCTCCAATGGGACGAGCCCGAAGGGCTCCAGATAAGGAGCGTACAGAACGACTCTCGCCTTGTTGTACAACTCGACGAGCTTGCTGTCATCAATCAGCTGCAATATCTGCAGGTTGACGTCCAGCGAGACCGCCAGCCGCTCCAGGTATTCCTTCCACGAGGGGCTCGCGCTGTTGGAGACGAGGACCATGTCAGGGCGAAGGTTCTTCTTGATGCAGGCAAGGGACCGTATCAGGAAGTCGAAGCCTTTGTCGGGAACGCAGCTCCCAACCGAGAGGGCGAACTGTTCCCTTGGAAGGCTGAGCGGCCTAAAGAGTTCCGTGTCCACCCCAAGATATGAGACAAACGAGTTCAGGCCGTAGTTGCGCAGGATGGACTCCCTCGAGTAATACGAGTTCGCCAACATGTATTGGGAGAAGGATGCGTTGTCTCTGTCGAGCCGCAGCACCTTGTTCACATAGCGGTCCCTCAAGTAGCTCTTGACAGAGGGCAGCGGCCTTCCCCCGCGCGCCTGGTCCTGGAGCTTGGAGATAATCGCTTCGCCGTACCTGCGCGGCTGCTGGCAGTAGTAGACCGTCGGCTTCTTCAGATATCTCAGGATGAAAGGCGAAGCAATGAATTGATCCTGCTCACAGAGGACAACGTCGCAGTCGCTCTCGTTAATCGCTCGAGCGATATCCACCTGTGTGTTCTCCAAGTCCCTGAGCGAAACCGACATCCGGGCCTTCATGTAGGGCACGTATTTGATCGCGGAGTAGACCAAACCCGCGAAAGTCCTCTTCACAGGGAACGCGTTGACCTTGTTGGCGACGCTCTTCAGCGGAAGATAGCTCTCGTCCGCCGTCGAAGGGACGAGGACCTCTACCGAGTGGCCGGATTCGGTCAGGTACTTGACATGCCCGTGCAGAGCCCTCTTGGCGCCACCAGTAGGAAGGTTGTGGAACACTGCGATCTTCATGCACTATCCCTCTCAGGTCCATGACTCGCGACCGGAGCAGCACAGGCCTTCACGCCTTTCATCCTGATGAATCCTCGCCTCCCTGAAACAACACCGCGGCGCTAACAGGCATGCAAATCGGCTAGACATGATTCTAGGGCTCGGCTAGAGGTAGATCGTCGTATTCTCGCCGACTACCAGCCTCTGACCCTTCGGAAGGAGCCCGTTCGCGTTCAGTATCTTCGAACCCTTCCCGACCATGCTCCTGACAAGCTTCTTCTCGACGTCCACCACGGTGTCTTCCATCACAATCGAATCGTCGATCTCCGCAGCGGTGATCTGACACCTGTCCCCTATGGCCGTGTAGGGACCTATGTAGGCGTTCGGACCAATCTTTGCGTTCTCACCGATGATCGAAGGCCCTCTCACGGCGGACTTCCCGAAAATGACCGTTCCCTTGCCGATCTTGACCCTGCCAGCAATCGTCGCGCCATCCTCGACCTTCCCGAGGTTCTCCGACTCGATCCCGTCCAGGATCAGGTGGTTCGCCTCCAGGATGTCCTCCGGTTTCCCCGTGTCCTTCCACCAGCCTTCTACGCGGTGCGGGACGACCTTGTAGCCAGAGTCTATCAACAACGAGATCGCGTCGGTGATCTCCATCTCGTTTCTCCATGACGGTTTCAGCTTTGGATAGACCTTGAAAAAGGTCGAATTGAATGCGTAGACGCCGATGACCGCAAGGTTCGATTTCGGCTCCTTCGGCTTCTCCACTGTCCTGATGACCTTGCTTCCGTCTGGGGTCAGCTCAGCGATGCCATATCTCTGCGGTTCCTTCACGGGCATCAAGGAGATCACGCAGTCGGCTTTGTTCTCCTTCATCTTCTTCGGGATCGCCTTAATCCCGCTCTTGAGCAGGTTATCTCCAAGATACACAACGAACTCGGAATCGCCAATGAACTCCTTGGCGCAGTTGACTGCATGAGCTATCCCCTTCGGCTCTCCCTGGACAATGTAGGTCAGCTTCACGCCGAACTTGGACCCATCCTCAAGGAACTCCTGGACCTTCTCGGGCATCACAGTCCCCAGGATGATCCCGATATCGGTTATCCCCGCATCGCGCAGGTCCTCAATGCAGTACAAAATGTTCGGCTTATTGGCGATCGGTATCAACTGCTTTGGTCCCGTATGAGTCAGCGGTCGAAGTCTTGTGCCGTATCCTCCGGACAGAACCAAACCCTTCATGTGAAGTACCCTCCTGCAGTCTCTGGACAACGCGATGTCGGAATAGAACCGTTACAACGATTTAACACTTTTCCAGTGCGCTCTGACCCTGGCTCTCTTCTTACGGCTAGCATCTTCCTCAGCAACCTTTATCTATTGCAGGTCAATTGGCCATTCGGTGTTCCGTTGCTGGAAGGAGTCAAACTTTTCGACTTGAAGAAGTTTCCCGACGAACGCGGTTATTTCAGCGAAGTCCTTAGACAGGACTGGAAGGATCTCTTCGGAGAGGATTGGATATCGCAGGCGAACCTGTCGTACAGCTATCCAGGCATGATACGCGCCTGGCACCGCCACCTTCGAGGACAGATCGACTATTTCCTGGTCGTCAAAGGCGCCATGAAGATCTGCGCCTACGACGAGAACCTGAAGCAGGTGGACGAGATAATCGCCAGCGAACACAAGCACCAGATAGTCAAGATACCTGGCAAGTACTGGCATGGGACGAAGACGGTCAGCAGCATGCCCTCCCTGACAGTGTACTTCGTGAACCGATTATACGACTACAAGAACCCTGACGAGGAGAGAAGGGACTGGAACGATCCGAAGATCATAGATGGCAAGACCGGGAAACCGTTCGACTGGAACAAACCCCCGCACAAGTGAGATTGGACCGGATTTGGTGGATTGAATGAGAGTAATGGTGACTGGGGGCGCAGGCTACATCGGCTCTGTGCTCTCAAGGATGTTGCTCGACAAAGGATATGATGTGACCATTCTGGACAGACTGTTCTTCGGCTCGGATTCGATAAAGGATATCTCCGACCGCATCACGCTGCTCAAGACCGATTCGCGATGGTATGAGCCGTCGGCTCTCAAAGGGGTCGACGCGGTGCTCGACCTCGCGGCCCTATCAAACGACCCCAGCGGAGATCTCGACCAGAAGAAGACCCTCGAGATCAATCACGAGGCAAGAGTCAGGACCGCAAAACTCGCGAAGAAGAATGGCGTGTCCAAGTACATCCTGGCCAGCAGCTGCAGCGTCTACGGATTCCAGGAGGGTATCCTGACAGAGCAGTCCACACCCAACCCACTGACGACCTACGCCAAGGCGAACATCCTGGCGGAAAAGGACAATCTGAAGCTCGCGGACAAGAAGTTCACCAGCACCGCCGTAAGGCAGGCGACGGTCTACGGATACTCTGGCAGAATGAGGCTCGACCTCGCCGTGAACGGCATGGTTCTCGGGTTCTTCAAGAACGGCAAGATACCGATCATGAGGGACGGTAAGCAGTGGAGACCGTTCGTGCACATCAAGGACACCTCGAGCGCGTTCATCAAGATCCTCGAGTCTGAACCCGAGCTCGTGAACGGCCAGATATTCAACGTCGGAAGCGAGAACCAGAACGTTCAGATATTCGACCTCGCAAAGGAGGTCGCCGATGCCATCAAGCTCCCGTTCAACTTCGAATGGTACGGGTCCACGGACACGCGCAGCTACAAGGTGAGCTTCGAGAAGATCCGGAAGACCCTGGGGTACAAGACCGCCTACACCGCCGCGGACGGCGCCCGAGAGGTGTACGAAGCCCTGAAATCGGGCAAGCTCAACGGTGACGACCCGAGGACGATCACTGTGAAATGGTACAAGCAATTGATGGAGATGCAGTCAATCATGAAGGATGTCGAGTTGAACGGAGTGGTTCTCTGAAGATTGTCGTGATCGGATCGAATGGCCAGCTCGGAACGGATCTCATGAAGATCCTTTCGAACGGACATCAAGTCGTCGGGCTCACGCACAAGGACATCGAGGTCTCAGACGGCAACAGCTGCCGGAATCTGGTCATCCTCAAGCCTGATGTTGTCATCAACACCGCCGCGTTTCACAAGACCGACCAGTGCGAGGACGACCCAGTAAGGACTTTCGCCGTGAACACGCTGGGCGCAAGGAACATCGCGATGGTCACGAAGGAGATCGGTGCCACTGATGTTTACATTAGCACGGACTATGTGTTCGATGGAAGACAAAAGTCCCCATATGGTGAAGACAGCATGCCCAACCCGATCAACACCTATGGCATCTCGAAACAAGCTGGGGAAGCATTCACGAAGCAGAACCCGAAACACTACATCGTCAGGATATCGAGCGTTTTCGGGGTTGCCGGGGCGAGCGGGAAGGGCGGCAATTTCGTCGAGGCCATGATATCGAAGGCCAAGAAGGGGGAGGCGATCAGTGTGATCTCGGACATGTGGATGAGTCCGACCTATACTCGAGATGCGAGCTCCACCCTGAGAAAGATGCTCGAATCGAACCTGCCTTATGGGACCTACCATGCCGCGAACGAAGGTTCTTGCTCTTGGTTCGATTTCGCCAGGACCATCTTCGAGATGACGAGCCTGAAGCCTACGCTGACCCCGACCAAGGCAGACCAATTCCCGACGAAAGCGCAACGGCCGATCTTCTCGGCGCTGAAGACCAACAAGCTAGCTCAGTATGGAATGAAGCCGAGACCATGGAGCGACGCGCTCGGGGACTACCTTGCTGAGAAAGGTCATCTTGGACAGACGTAGAGACCGATCGGATCATCGTATGTTGAACCATCTCGATGCGAAGACCCGAGTTGAATCGCCTTCACGGCTCTACGACCCCTGTTTTACTCGTATCGATAATGATAGGCTGATAATCGTGCCAGCGGGCTCCTAGTAGTCAAGGGACGGAGTATAGCTATGTGCCGCCATTCACTTCGCCGAATCCCGGGTTCGTTGCAGATCTCCTTGTTCAAGACGTCAGGAAAGCCGGCAGGCACAAGAACCGTGCTATTGTCGCAGTATCCCTTCTCGGTTTGGTATTCCTACTCGCTCCGCTTCTTCATTCCATTCTCGGCAATGCAAGCGAGACCAGCATCAAAAGCGCTGCGCCCGCTCCAGTGAACAACAGCTACGTGTTCAAGGTCTACGCGCTCAACCACACCTCGACAAGGACGGTCAGCAACGGGACCGCTCTCTTCTTCGACACGGCTCAACTGCAAGTCAACTTCAGTACTGTGCAATTCGGAGACTACAGGATGGATTCGCGGTACTCTGCAACCTACTATGCTGGTTCGGGCATCCTCCTGAATTCAAGCGGGACGAATGCGTGGATCGCGCTCGCAGAAAGCAACGGAAAGCTCGTGAGCAGTATCTTCTATCGCGGCCAAACCTTGGTGGCCTTCAACGGCCAGACAACGACCTACGTCAACTCCAGCAGACCTGTAGCATACGATGGGACGGATCTGATGGTGCAGGACTGGAGGAGTGGAAATTGGACGCCGAACGATGGGATCATCATCGAGCATCCGAAGAATGTCACAATGTCTGGTGCAAGGTTCTATCTCGCAGTCTACCAACCCGGCGTCAGTGCGCAGATGCCCGAGTTCGATCTGCTTCCAGCTGTCGCGTCTGTTTTCGCGATAGTCCTCTTGGCGAGAAGGTTCAAGAAGTAGTCACATGAGATCCTGTCTCCCAGATTCGTCAACCTTAAGTACTGTCCAGTTCGATTCTCCCCTTTGAGCCGGGTGGTGTTCGATGAGCGCAGCAAAGCTGGGGCTATTTGGGAATGGGCAGAGCAGAGCGAAACCTCACGAGTGGGAGGACACGCGCAAGAAGGGGTTGAAGCCTGTTGCAGTGGTGGTCGTCATTTTGCTTGTCAGTTCCGGGATTGCTTTCGCTATTCTCAATTGCCTTCCTGGAAATGGGAGAGAATCGTCACCAGCCCAGATGGAAGCGACGCTCACGTTGCCTCTGGTGCTGAACTGCCAGCACAAGGATTCCGTCATGCCATGTGCTGTGGGAATCCCCCCGATCTGTCCGATCAATGCAGCGCATGCATGGAACGATGCGGGAGGCGTGGACGGAATATACGGCACAGCTGACGACTGCCCACACTGCTCATGCTACTGCGCTCCCGCATGCATATCCATGATCGCAGTCTACAGGGGACAAGGTGGCAATTTCATAGTGCAGGACAACATCTATGACTGCGGCAAGTCGACCCTTGGCGAAATCAACAAGAACGGTCAAATCGAGACCCACGGTGTGGGCATGTTCGATGGTACAGGAGGCAGGCCGACAGAGGTCCAGACGGCCTTCCAGTGGTCACTGGGGTGCGCATACATAGAACACAACTCGACCAATCCTCTGACCATATTTCTGCTCGCTCAGTACATCGCGCAAGGCTATCCTGTCCTCTGGCTGGATCGAGATGGGTGGCCGACGAATCAATCAGGGCTGTACCCGGGCTCAACATACAAGGCAGACATGGGTCACGCAAAGGTCATAGCCGGGTGGGACGACAGCGACACGCTTGTTGACACCAGCGATGACAGGTGCCTCATCTACGATCCGTGGCCAGAGTACAACGACATTGGCATCCTGCCAACGAATGCGACCCAGGGACCAGGAGGCACGTTCGATCCCTACTGGTTGCCGCTCGACGACGTCCTGAACGACACGAACGACATATTCCTGAGGGACACGTTGGCCCCTATTCCCGAGTTCCATGATCTACTTCTGCCGATCGTGGGATTCGTTGCGATTGCACTTGTGCTGATCAGACGAAGAAGCAAAGACGAGTGACCAGGCTGACCTCAGACACTCTTCGTCCCGCGCTCGAGCATTCGTTTCATGGGCTCCCAATAGTGCTCTCTCCAGCCAATGTCGAACCTGTCCCCGCACTCCACGGGAACGCCAGACTGGGTGAAGGTCAATCGGGTCCCGCCCTTCTCGGGCTTCAATGCGAATGTCGCCTTTGAATAGTGGTGCGAGGGCCAGCAATCCCCTTCATCCGGCCTCCACAACTGCACAATCTTCTTGTCCTGCACGAGCTCGACATTCTCGCCAGTGATGTAGCCGTCGAAGATGTCGATCTTCCCTCCGACCTTCCTGACTATCTTGCACTTGCCGCCGGTGAACTTCGCGTGCCTACGCGGGTCCATGAGCACCTCGTACACATCGTGAGGCGACGCCTCGAAGAAAACAGTCTGTCGTATTGTTCGGGTCTTCATCCTCAGCAGCTCCTTGGACAGGCAATCGGTCGAGGGAGTACATCTACTTTGGACCTTCTCAATACGAAGCCTGGAATGACTCTCCCGCCTGATCCGCGACATGGCACGGGGATCATCTCAGGAGCGTCTTCTGAGCATCCCTAAGCACTCGTTCGATGTCTCTCTCGACGTCTCTGTCAAGAGGATCTGGCACGTGCTCCTTCAGAATGCTCCTGACGCGATCCCTTGCGGATTCCTGGAGCGGCTTGAACCCTTCTTTCGCAGTCCGGTCAGATGTGCGCTTGTCCCACAAGGAGGAGACTCGGACCTCCCCCTTGCGCACATGCTCCATCGTGTGTGCCTGCGCGAGGAAGTTGCCCATGTGTCCAACCTTGTCGATCAAGCCGACGGCAAGCCTGCCGTCGTCCACATCGATCCCGCGCATGATCCGCGAGACGTCGTTGAAGACCTCGTTGCCTATGACCATCAATTCGAAGCTACTCGCGCCCTCCCAGCCACCTCCGATTCCAGAGAGGCTCTCAGCGCCTGCCAAGGCCGGAGGCAACACGGTCATCATGAGCTCGAGCCCCATCTGCATGTCCCACCTCGTGATGTCTGAGGCCATGCCAGAAGCGTCGGATATCATCCCGTACTTGTGTGCCATCTGTATGATGGCGACGTTGATGAGAGCCGACTCGGGACCTCCCCACAGATCTCTTCCCGTCCGAGGATCCATGAAGCAGACCCTGCCCGAGTACGTGACTGGCAGACTCGATTCGACTGTCTGCATGAGCACCAATCCGCCGAGTATCTCCGCGTTCTGCTGCGCCAAGCTGCCGCTCAGAGTCATCGGTCCCGTCTCACCGCAGATCGGGCACGGCACCGGACTGAACGGAACCCCGCACTCCAAGCTCCTGACCAGGACCTCGCAGTTGTTCTCACCATAGGTGAGCGGGCTGCTGGGCGAGCTGGACAAGCTGAAGAGCGGCCTCTTCCTGAGCTCATCGACCCCTCCTGAGACGCATGACCACATCTTCACGAGGACGTCCACCGTCTCCTTGTTAGGAGCGTATCCTGGCACCGGCTTGGTCGAGTTCCTCATGGTCGCTTCCATCGTCTTCGGGACGACCAATCCCGAAGGGAAATCGTTGGCCATCACAAGACTGGACGCGTAGGTGCTGTTCTCGAGCGCGTCGCCCAACCTAGCCGCCATTTCGACATCCGTGTAGGTCGACAATCGCGACCGACCGGTTTCGAGGTCGAGGATCTTCGGGTCGCCTCCTCCGGCATACGGGAACAAATGCTCCCCGTCATACTCGATGTCCTGCTTCGGGTCTCGAGCGTAGTACGTGCCGTGCTTGGGCACCTTCCTGATCGCGTCCTCGACCAACGATCTCGGGAATGTGATGACGCTTTTTCTTGTGGAATGGCTAGAAGCGCCGGCTTTCAGAAGCCTCTTTCTTGCATCCTCACTATCGAACCTGATGCCCGTCCTCTCGAGGATGGCCAATGAAGCCTCGTGTACCGCGTCTACCTGATCATCCGAGAGCACTTTGTACTTCGGACTGCACTTGATCCCCCTCATGACGAGTCTCCCTTGAAGAGCAGGAATGCGAGAACATCAGAAATAGGCTCCTACTCGGGAAGACTCGCTATCTCTTCTTCGGCTCTTGCTTCCTCATGGTCTTGAGTCCTTCTTCGAAGGACATCATCTTCCTGCCGAGCAACTTCTCGACCTTGGACACATCGAGGCATGAGTACTTCGGCCTCTTGGCAGGCAACGAGACCGAGCTCGACGGCACCGGAACCGCAAGCTTCTCATCCAAATCGAAAACCTTCGCGATCATGCGGCCACAGGTTGGCCTGTCCAGACAATCTGGACCTGACACGTGCCATACGCCTTTCACATCCATCCCCGCCAGCTCGAGGAGGGCCCTCGCGAGATCGTCCGCGAACGTGGGTGAGATCCATTGGTCCTCGAACAGCGTCACCCTCTCCCCCTTCCTGATCTTCTTGATGACCGAGGTTACGAAATTGTCTTTGTCCTCCAACGGATTCCAACCGTAGAGCACGGCCGGGCGCGCCACGACGGCATCAGGCAGTGTGGACAATACCGCCTTCTCTCCCGAGAGTTTGGTCGAGCCGTAGACCGATATTGGACGGGTCATGTCATCCTCTGTGTACTTCCGCATCTTCGCTCCATCGAAGACGTAGTCCGTGGAGACATGAACGAGTCTTGCGTTCGTCTTCTTGCATGATCTGGCCACAAGCTCCGGGCCCGTCGCGTTGACCCTGTTCGCTATCAACGGTTGCTTCTCGCACGCGTCGACATTCGTCATCGCTGCGCACAGGATGACTACCTCGGGCTTCGCCTTCTCGAAAAGCTTCTCGACCTCCTCCTTGGAGCCGATGTCAAGAGGTTCCAGCCGCCACGCGCTCTTGCCGTCAACCTGTGGGTTGTAGCTCCCTGCGACATCGAACTTCGATGGCGCTTGGAACATGATCTTACTTCCGAGAAGACCGGACGCACCCACTATCAAGAGCTTCTTCTTTTCGGACACTGGAACCCTCGATTTGAACAAGTCAAGGGAGCGCTTCGAGGGTTAAGAGCCTTTTCGTGCAATCCCGCAAAGGCTGAAATAGACAACGCTCCAGTTGCTTGTAATGCGCAGCAGGATTAGCCTGGCACGTCCTCTGATCACATGGTGGATGAGATGAGCTCTTCAAACTGGGACGACAAGAAATGGGGAATGACTTTCGAGGAGTTCCAGAAAGGCATAGAGGACTGCGCGAACGACAGACTCTGGTTCTACGACAACCTTGACGACCTTCGCAGGACGCACCTCAATAAGTGGATGGCGGTCAGGAACAAGCAAATCGTCGACTCCGATAAGGACCACGACGAGATTATTGAGCATCTTGAACCAGGCGGAATTGGACTCTCTGACACGCACGTTCTTTTTGTGCGCCCGGAAGACATTGCCGTGATCTACTAGATGTCACGCTGAATGCAGCTAAGAATCCCCTTATGAGTCACCGAGGAGGGGTCCCCCTTCGTGACGAAACAAGCATATTGGCTGAGGAAGAAGCACGGAGAGGTCCTGCTGCTCGGTAACTCATCCATCGCTTTGCCCGCGAATCAGTCCATCGACTATTCGGACGAGTCCCCGCTCTCTGATCTCCGTCGAGAACATGTTCTTGGCGCGCTCTCTTGCCTTCTTGCCGTCAGGAGTCCTGAGGGCCTGCTGAATCGCCTTGGAGGCGCATTGAACGTCTTCCCAAGGCACTAAGAATCCGACGTCTCCAACGACCTCGGGAAGCGCACCGCATTTCGTCGCCACCGGAACACACTCGCAGCTCATGGCCTCGACGAGTGCTACCCCGAAGCTCTCGTACCTTGACAGCTGGCAATACACCTTTGCCTTGCCATATATCTCGAGGAGGTCTTCGTGTGGCACGAACCCGCGGAAGGACACATTCTTAGGAGCGCCCTGCCGAAGCTGCTCGGAGACATCTTCTGAGCACGGGCCAACGACAAGGAATCGGGCATCGGGAACTGATGCCGCCGAGGCCACGAAGGTATCGATGCCCTTCAACCTGACTGTGCGCTTGCTGACCGTCCCCACGGTGACCACAAGGTCCTCCTTTGGCGGCGCGGACCTGAATTTCTCGGTGTCGACGCCATTGTACAAGACCTCGACGCGTCTGGGTCTTGAACAGGCGAGGATCTCCTGTCTGGTGAACTCCGAAACCGCAAGGACCGTGGTAGCTCGTTCCAGCACGTGCTTCACCATCCTGGCTTTCTTTGGATCCAGCAGGGATCCGTGCCCGATCTCAGGAACATTGGCGACCTCATATCCGCCAACTACGACCACCGACGGCTTGAGCAACACCCGCGTTATTCGTACCGCCCATTTGGTGTGCCTTTCCGCGAACCAGCAGAATGCGACATCCGCCCACGCGGTTCCTCTCAACAGCTCCCAGAAAGCCCCGACCATGTTCCGCAAGCTTCTCGTTCGTGAACCGACGTCCACGATGCGCAGGTCGAAATGCCTGCTCAGAAGGTCGATGTCCGATTGGATGAAGGCCGACTTGGTCGGGTGCACGAACAGGACCCTCCCTTTCCTACGCGCGTCGGTCTTTCCGCTCACCGGGTCAGGCATGCTTCGAAAGGAACTGGATGGCTATTTAACAGCTTCTGGCGGCCCGTTCAAAAGAAGTCCTCGATGA
>Ga0315296_10001696_pt1 | contig 19155 bp, 15 predicted proteins | sample YL17G14_18_MG_FD_203921 | JGI IMG/M metagenome (GOLD analysis project Ga0315296, IMG submission 203921) | Sediment microbial communities from Yellowstone Lake, YNP, Wyoming, USA - YL17G14_18 | ecosystem: Environmental > Aquatic > Freshwater > Lake > Sediment | place: USA: Wyoming | collected...
AAATACGGGTAGGGTCGACCGCCGGCCGGCGGTCTTAGCGCATCCTGTGCTCGCAATGCGGGCTGGGAACCCCCGCTCCTGCAATCAGCGCACGACGTTGCCGTACAGCCGCCCGCCCAGCGCCACCAGGACGACCGCCCACACGACCAGGACCGAGTAGTCCATCCAAAGCCCGAACACGGTTGGGCCGCCCTGAAGCATCAGCGTCCGCAGCGCGTCCACCACGTACGACAGAGGATTTACCCTCGACACCACCTGCAGCCATGTCGGCATGATGGATATCGGATAGATCGCGTTGCTGGCGAAGAACAGCGGCATGGTCAGCACCTGCCCGATGCCCATGAACCGCTCGCGCGTCTTTACCAGGACCGCGATCACGAGAGAGAAGGTGGAGAAGATCGCTGCGGTGAGAACGATGGTCAGCAGCACCCCAAGAAGCGCAAGGGGATTCCAGTTCATCTTCACCCCGACCGACAGCGCGAGGAGGTAGACCACTATCGCCTGCGTCAGCGCTCTCATACCCGCCGACAGCGCCTTGCCCAGAACCAGCGCGGTGCGGGGGGTGGGAGTCACGAGGAACTTGTGGGTGATGCCGAGGTCGCGCTCCCAGAGCACCGAGATCCCGTAGAAGATGGAGATGAAGAGCACGCTCTGCGCGAGGATTCCCGGGGTCATGAAGTCCTGGTAGCGAAGGTCGCCCGTCGGGAAAACGCGCGTACGCCCCACCACCTGCCCGAAGACGAGTAGCCACAGGGCAGGCTGGACCGCGCGCGTGACCAGCTCCGTCGGATCGTGCCTCAGCTTGCGAGCCTCAAGCTCCGCGATCACCAGCGTTTTCCTGACAAAGCCCGTGACGGCGCGTGGCCAGCTAGCCAAGCCGCCGGGCCGTTCGTCGTGTTCGAGAGATGTCACGGAATCTGCCTCCAGTCTCCAGAGAGTAGCCGGTAAAGTGAATGAAGACCTCGTTCAGCGTCGCGCCGTCGCGACCCAATGACGCCTTGAGCTCATCGGGACTTCCCTTCGCCACCAGCTTCCCGAGATGCATGATCGCAATCCGGTCGCAGAGCCTTTCCGCCTCTTCCATCAGGTGAGTCGTTAGAAAAATGGTCGTTCCGAAATCGTTTCTCAGTCGCGTGACAAGCTCCCACACGGTCATTCGAGCCAGGAGGTCAAGCCCGATGGTCGGCTCGTCGAGAAACAGCAGGCGCGGTCGATGAAGCATCGACTGGGCGATCTCCAGCCTGCGGATCATGCCTCCCGAGTAGTTCTTGACGAGCTTGTCGGCGAAATCGGCGAGCCCCATGAAATCGAGCGCTTCACGGACCTGCCTTGAGAGATCCCGGGAAGGGAGGTCGTACAGCTTCGCGAACACGATAAGGTTCTCATAGCCCGTGAGGCTTCCGTCCGCGGATATCAGTTGCGGCACGTAGCCGATACTGCCGCGGACCTCGGCGGGACGCTTGACCACGTCGAATCCTGCGACCCGGGCGCATCCCGACGTCGGCGGGAGCAGCGTGGTCAGAATCTTGATCACCGTCGTCTTGCCCGCACCGTTGGGCCCGAGAAGGCCGAATACTCCTCCCTCCTCCACCGAGATCGTGAGATCGTCGACCGCCGTCAATGTCCCGAATCGTTTCGTGAGCCTCTCTGTTTCCAGGATAGCCAAATCGATGCTCCTTCGAGCTCCGAAGAATCAACACACGGGCTCGAGCCCGTCGTTGACCATCAAGCTTACCAGACCGGGGCGGATTCTGTCAGTCCGATGCTCCGGATCAAGTGTGACCGATCGCGGATCGGCGGGTGGCGCCTACAATCCGCCTCAGACGGGTGGCGCCTACAAGCGCGTCCTCGCGCTTGTAGGTGTCTCGTCTTATCGTGACTTCCGCGACCAAGCGCTGACTGTGTCAGGGGTGGCGCCTACATGCGCGTCCTCGCGCTTGTAGGTGTCTCGTCTTATCGTGACTTCCGCGACCAAGCGCTGACTGTGTCAGGGGTGGCGCCTACATGCGCGTCCTCGCGCTTGTAGGTGTCTCGTCTTATCGTGATTTCCGCGACCAAGCGCTGACTGTGTCAGGGGTGGCGCCTACATGCGCGTCCTCGCGCTTGTAGGTGTCTCGTCTTATCGTGATTTCCGCGACCAAGTGCTAACTGCGGCACGGGTGGCGCCTACAATCCGCCTCAGGCGGATTCTAGGCGTCTCATCCGCGGACCCGCTTGCTTCGCGCGCGGCTCGGAAAGGGACGGGTGACGCCTTTAACCTACCGGCTCAGGTACGCGGCCAGGAGGTCGATGCCGGCCTTGACATCCACCTTATGGGCGGTCTCGTTGACTGAATGCACGTAGCGGGTGGGGACGGAGAGGGTGATGACTCTCGCGCCCGAATGAGACATCTGCATCGCGCCCGCGTCGGTACCGCCGCGCGGGAGAATCTCGAGCTGGTAGGGGATTTTCTTCTTGTCCCCGATCGAGCGGAACTCCTTGACCAGCTTGGCGTCGGATATCGACGAGCTGTCCATGATCTTGATCGCTATGCCTTTGCCGAGCTGGCTGATCTGCGCGAAATCATCGCCGCCCGGCGTATCGACGGCAAGGGTGACATCAAGTGCGATCGCCACGTCAGGCTCGATGCTGAAAGCGGATGTCTTGGCGCCGCGAAGCCCGACCTCTTCCTGAACCGTGCCCACCGCGTAGATATCATCGGCATTGCCCTTGACCTTCCGCATGGCCTCGATCATCACGTACACCCCGACCCGATCATCGAGCGCTTTCCCCGTCACGCAGTCGCCCATCTCGATGAAATCGCGATCCCATATCACCCGATCTCCCAACTCCACCATCTTCTGCACCGCCTTCCCATCCATCCCGATATCGACGAAGAAATCGGAGACCTTGAGCTCCTTCTTCCGGTCCTCCGGGGTCTGGATGTGTACGGGTTTGCCCGCCACGCTGAGAAGACCCGGCAGCTTGTTCTTGCCCTTGCCGAGCACCGTGACGCGCTGCGACATCAGCGTGCGCGGATCGAACCCGCCCGCCGGGCTTACCCTCAGGAAGCCGTTCTTGTTGACGTGGCTCACGATGAACCCTATCTCGTCCATGTGGCCCGCGATCATAATCTTCTTCCGGCCTTCCTTCTTGCCCTTTCCGGGCTTCAGGCCGATCACGTTGCCCAGCGTGTCAACCCATACCTTGCTGCAGAGCGGCTTGAGTTCCCTAGCTACAATCCTTGCCACCTCTTCCTCGTGGCCCGACCCCCCGAAAGCTTCCGAAAGCTCTTTGAGTAGTTTCATGGTCGAATCCTCGATCCGGTCGTCGTTCCTTGGTGAGTGAGAGGGTACTTTACCCCGAAACGCGCGCCTCGTCCAGTGTGGTCACAAAAATGGTCCCGGGTTTGGCCGGGACAGCGACGAGCACGCGCAAGACTCCACGGTTCCCCCCGGTCACCTCGCCCGGTCGTCCGGACGCTCAAGAGCGGACAAGGTCATCGCGACCTTGAGCTCCGCGATCCTGTTCTCCAGCTCCTCCCAGGTATCAAAACCTTCCAGATTGACTCTGGAGGAGATGCGGATCGATCCCGATGAACCGCAATCATGGCAAACGAAGGAATAAGTCACCCACTCCCCCACCTCCGATGGCGGCCGATCCGCCTCCAGCCTGATTGCGTAGCTGCGGCACGCCGAGCATTTCAGCATGTCGATGGTGTGACCGAGATACGTGCAGTAAAACATCTAAGAAACCGCGCACTGTTTCCGCATTCTTCGTAGCTTGCGCATCCTGCGCATGACCTCTTCGTACCATGCGCATCCTGCGCGTGATTGTCGCATCAAAACCCTGGAACAACCTCTCCGCCCACGCTCAGGATGAGCGTGCGACGAAGATTCCATGCGCAGGATGCGCATGCTACATGTCGGGCCTATCCGCGCCCTCTTACTGAGCGTCTCCGCTAGTACAGATCGAAAATCCGAATGCCCGCCTGCTCAGACGCCTCATATAGGAATCCGGAGTACGCCAGGATGTAATAGGAATTATAGAGATGAGGATCATGGACGGGGCCGAACGCTTCAGGATTGTCCGGAGGCCAGACCCGACAGGAGTATGGCCCGAAGTCCATTGCCGTCACGTAAGCGAACTGACCTTCGACCGTGATGAACCCCAGAGGGTCGGACGTCGGCAAGATCTCCGCTCCCACATATACGGGCGACGAGGGGTCGCTGATGTCCGCGATCTCAACGGTGTTGTTGGGTATCAGGTAAAGATAATTTCCACGGACAACCGTCCGCTCGACTATTGATGCAGGATACGTGCCCGCGGGAACAGGATTGAAGGGATCGGATATTGAGTAGATCAGCACCTCAGTACTGGTCGCAATGTACATGTAGTCTCCGGCAAAGGAGAAATCGGTTCCCCGGTCCGCGAGCAACAGGCTGGTCTTGTAAACGGGACTGAAAGGATCGCTGATGTCATAGACCTGGACCTCCGGTCCCCCCGGGGGATTGTAGGAAATATAGAGCGCATCGCCTCGAAGGCCCTGCGCATCGATGTTGTCACTGGTGGTGCCCGAGGAGCAGAAAGAGAGATTTAGAGGGTCGGCGGCGTCGAGGATCTCCCATCCCATCGGGAAACCTGCAACGGCAATATCACCTTCCATGTCCAACCGCGCGGGAGGGTCGGTCAGGACATACTCCGCGACGACGCTTGCGTTCGGGGGATCTGAGATGTCAATCGTCTCAACGGACTTATGATACATGCCCCTATCGGCGATGAGGAGATAGTCGCCCCTGGCCTGCATTTCGCCCGGATTGTTCACGACCATCAGCCGCGACGCGGTCTGAGGGGTGGCGGGCGTCGAGACGTCCATGATCTGTAAGCCTGCATCGAGCACGATGATGAAGACGTGATCATTGAGAACATCGAGGACGGAGCCCCACGATGCGAGCGGAGTGGTGCTCAGGTAGGCCGGGTCGACGGGATTGGTAATGTCGCAGACGGTCAGTCCTGGAATCCCGTCCCCGATGTAGGCATAAGGGAAGTCAAGGGCAATGGTGCTGCCGCTTCCGGGAAGGTCGACGCTGGTATGGTAGGTGATGTCGGGAACGGATGTCTGCTCCAGGGCATAGAGCCATCCGTCACCGCCGCCGGTAGGGTCATGAGCCACATAGATGTAATTCCCGGAGACCGCAACGCCGCGAGGAGCACCGGAGGGGAATGTGTATGAGCCGGCGGATGTGACGGAGCCCGGATCCTCGACGTCATATGAGAGTACGGCGTGCCAACTGATGACCACGAGACGCGTTTTCGGTCCTTCCGGGTCCACCATGTCCATGTGCCTGGGCGCATAGGGAGAGGCAAAGCTGTTAAGGAAAGCCGGGGCCTCAGGATCGGTGGCGTAATCGTATATGTATATAGTTGACGTCGGGGTGACGTTCGAGGCGACGTACAGGTGGGTCGAGTTCATGAACAGTCCGGATAGCTGGCCAGTATAATAAAGGAGGTCTTCCCGGATAATCGGTGCTGAGGGATCGCTGAAGTCGATCATGTCGATCCGAAAGTCATCTATGGCCACATAGGCGACGTAATAGCAGTAAGGGTAGCGGAAGCAGGCGCCCATTTTTGCGTGGAAACTCAGATCACAGAGGATCTGCACGGGATTGGTGGGATCGGCTATGTCGTAGACCCACAATCCGTCTCCCATCAGATACATGTAGTGATCGTGCACCCATACATGGCTCGCCTCCATGAAAAGCGTGGATGGCGTTACCTCAACGGGATTGGACGGAATCACGTCGGCAAGCTCGCTCTCAATCTCGAGCAGGTAGGGCGCCACCTGAGTCGCATTTGATGTCATGACTTTGATGTAGTGGATCCCGGGCATGATCCCGAGCCCGTCGAGCACTATCGTCGCAGCGCCTCCTGAGATGCTCTCTTCCGCAAGGAGGGCCTGCGATTCGTTGTAGAGGCCCAATGTTGTCGGCTCGGCATCGCAGAAGAGCCGAATCTCGCCTGAGATCTCGTATCCCAGAGGAATCTCGAAGGAGAAGAAGTCGCTCTGGTCGTCCGGAAGACAGACCTGATCGACAGTCGAGCTGTTAAGTTCTATCGCTACGGCTTCCGGGAAGTCGTTGTTGGTGTCGGTTGTGCACTCGGGATCGGGGATGTCAAGCACGATCACCTGGAAGGCCGAGAGAGGATCGTTCGGCGCGGGCGCGGAAGCCTGCTTGTACGTGGAGCCGTCCGACGATTCGACGCGACAGATCAGCAATGTCAGTCCCGCCTGCGATGGAACTGCGGTTCCGCTGAGATCGACTGCATACCGGGCCTTGTCCGCCGTCTTGTTGAGGAACGGCGCATCAACACCCCCCGACATCATCCCGGGCGCGTACACCCTCACCGCGCTCACCTCCGGCTCCACATCCCCCACAGCCTGGCCCTGCCAGTCGTGCACATTGATCTGAAGCCTGAGCACTCCGCCGCCGACTCCGGCCTCGCTGTCGTAGTACAGCGTGTCCGCCGTCGGTTGAACCACCAGCCGGTACGCCTCCGGCTGATTCGCGTTCATCGGAAAATCGTCAGGTACCTCCCCCGGCGGATTCGGACTCGGCGGATTCCATGCGCAGTCCACGGCATACCCGTACACGATCTGCGGACTCGGCGTCATCGGGAATCTGATCTCGTACCGTCTCGTATTGGTGCTGCCGGCCGCGAAAACCGCACGCCCCACCGGGCTGTCGAGCGGCTCGCTTACGATCCATGACAGCGAGTCCTCCGCGCCGAGCCTGTCCGCGAAGAGCTTGTACGGGTTCACCGTCGCGGTCAGCGCTGACGGCGAGCTCTTCGTCAATATGCCCTGCGTGTAGCCGAGCATGCCCGGCGTGGTGAACTCGGTGGGATTCCACCAGCGCGTGTAGCCGTCCGCGTTTTCGAGCCTAGCCTCATCGACATCCGCAAAAAACAGCGGACCCACCATCAGGCTTCCCGGCGTGATGAACACGCCCTTCACATCGAAGCCGGAGAACTGCAGCTTTGTGGCGAAGGGATGTGCGAGCGTGATGTCAAGGACGAACAGGCCGTTCGGCGGGTCGGATTCACCCGGCACCATCGCGGCCGTGACTCCCATCGTGCTGTTCAGCACCCCTGTCATGTTGAAATGCCACTCGCCCGACCGCATCCGCACGATGTCGGCAGTGAGCTGATCGCGATCGATCGCAAGGGCGTAGTAACCGAGACACTGATGGACTTCGCCGGTCCGCGGCCCGCTCGCCGTCGGCGTCCCGTCCGATGTCACCAGTGACGGTCCGGCGGGATCGCCGCTGCAGCTCGCAAAAACCAGAAGGCAAAAGGTCAGAATCCAGAGGTGTGAGGGATTTCTCCGATGCATTTGATCGACCTCCGCCGCATAGATTTCATGCATTATAGCATCCAATGCCCGATTGATCCTGCAAATCGTGGAAGACGGGATTCTTGACTGATGACGGGCACAGACACGCTCGACTCCGTCTCATCCAGTCTGTGCCCGGCATCCGGCTCAATATGCCGGTCGTCACGCCGATTTGGCCGCCGAGGACGGCCTTGCCGAAATCCTGCTCGAGGCGAAAAGGCACGGGTTCAGCGACAGGCAGATCGGCTACCTCTGGCACAGAACACCCGCCCAGGTCAGGCGGCTCAGAGAGGAGGCGCGCGTCTTCCCGACATACCGCACCGTCGACACATGCGCCGCCGAGTTCGAGGCAATCACGCCCTACTACTATTCGACCTACGGTGAGGAAAACGAGGCGGAGCGGCTCGGGGACAAGTCGATCGTGATCCTCGGAAGCGGGCCGAACAGGATCGGTCAGGGGATTGAGTTTGACTACTGCTGCGTGCAGGTCGCCTTTGCCCTCAAAGAAGCGGGGCACAAGGTGATCATGGTTAACTGTAATCCCGAGACTGTTTCGACGGACTATGACATAGCCGACAGGCTCTATTTCGAGCCGCTCACCGACGAGGAGGTTATCGAAATCTGCCGCCTGGAGAAGCCCCTGGGCGTTGTCCTCCAGTTCGGCGGCGGGACCCCGCTAAAGCTCGCATCAAAACTCGAGGTCGCGGGGATACCCATACTCGGCACGGGATGGGAGGCGATCGATCTCACCGAGGACCGCGGGCGTCTCGGAGTGACACTCGACCATCACGGGATTAATCGTCCTGACTTCGGGACGGCGCACACAGTCGAGGAGGCGCTGGGGGTGGCCGGGCGCATCGGCTACCCGGTCCTGGTGAGACCATCGTATGTGCTCGGCGGTCGGGCGATGGAGATCGTGTTCGACGAGGGGCGCATGAGGAGTTTCTTCTTCGAGGCGGCGCAGGCGTCGGACGGCGAGCCGGTTCTGCTCGACAGGTTCCTCGAGGACGCGTTCGAGTTCGATGTGGACGCAGTGTCGGACGGCGACGACTGCCTGATCTGCGGGATCATGCAGCACATCGAGGAGGCGGGAATTCATTCCGGCGACTCCGCCTGCGTCCTTCCGCCCTACATGCTCGAGGACGATGTCAGGGCGGACATGGTGCGAATCACCAAGCTGCTGGTGAAGGAATTGAAGATCGTCGGGCTTCTGAACCTCCAGTTCGCGCTGTTGGAAGGCAAATTGTGCGTCCTCGAGATGAATCCGCGCGCGAGCAGGACGGTGCCGTTCGTATCGAAGGCTACCGGGATTCCGTGGGCAAGGGTCGCTGCGAGGCTGCTCGTGGGTGAGAAGCTTGCGGAAATGAGCCTGCCGGACGACCCCATTCCGCATCATGTCGCGGTGAAGGAGGTCAAGTTCCCGTTCGCGCGTTTCGACCACATCAACTGTTTTCTCGGGCCGGAGATGAGATCGACGGGCGAGGTGATGGGCATCGCGCTGGATTTTGGGGAGGCGTTCGCCAAGGCGCAGGCGGCGGTCAACGGGTCTCTGCCTCTTGAGGGCGGCGCGTTCATCAGCGCGAACGATCGCGACAAACAGAAGGTCGTCCCGATCGCTCGCGAGCTGCACAATCTCGGCTTTCAGATCTGGGCCACAGACGGCACGCATCGGTCTCTCACCGAGGCCGGCATTCCGTCAACAAGGCTCTGCAAGATAAACGAGGGGCGTCCGAATGTCCTCGACCAGATGAAGAACAACCTGATTCATCTGGTGATCAATACGCCGCTGGGGAAGGAATCTCACTATGACGAGCTGGCGGCGGGCGAGGAGGCGTATCGCCGGGGGATCCCGATGATAACCACTCTGTCGGGGGCGTGGGCGGCGGTCAAGGCGATCTCGTCGGCCGCTCACGGCCTGCCCGGCGTCCGCTCGATCCAGGAATACCACGATCTCGGCTACGCGGCCGCTCTCGCAAGCTCACCAATTGGCGCGGGTACACGCGCTTCCCCGGCAGGCGATCCCTGAGATATTCCGCGCGACCTTGCCGCCCTGCTAGTCTCTGTTGCGACCCAGCCCGCGCCCGCGATCGTCTTCGTCGTTGTCCCCCTCCTCCTCACCCGATGAACGCCGGCAGATTCCCGAGAAGCTGTTCAGAGAAAGTCATCAGTATCTGCCCCATCCAGGGTCCGAGGAAATACAGCACGGCGGCTACTACAAGTATCTTCGGGATAAAGGTCAGCGTCATTTCCTGAATACTCGTGACGGCCTGGAAGATGCTTATGAGTATGCCGACCACCAGCGTGGCGCCGAGCAGCGGAAGGGAGACAATCACCGCGGTTATCAGGGCGCGTTGACCGACACTGGCATAAATGTCTTCAGGAAGCATCTCGCGCTTCTCCCGGTATTCTCATGGATTCCGCATAAGCCGGACCGACCCGGCTAATTGAAACTAAGGATCAGGCTTCTCGTTATCAGGTGCCAGCCGTCCACAATCACAAACAACAGTATCTTGAACGGCAGGCTTATGAGAATAGGCGGCAGCATGAGCATGCCCATGCTCATGAGCGTGCTCGCCACGACCATGTCGATTATCAGAAACGGAAGGTAGATCAGAAATCCCATCTCGAACGCGGTCTTGAGCTCGCTGATCACGAACGCCGGGATGAGCACAAACGTCGGCACATCCTCCTTCGTCTGCACCGCCTCGATCTTCGCTACGTTCAGAAAAAGCGCCAGGTCATTGCGACGCGTCTGCTTGAACATGAATTCCCGCATCGGAAGCTCCGCCCGCTGCAGCCCGACCTGAAAATCGATGTCCCCCGCCAGGTACGGCCCCAGCGCCTGCTCGTTGATCTCCCGCCCCACCGGCGCCATCACGAAAAATGTCAGGAAGAGCGCCAGTCCGATCAGCACCGCGTTCGGCGGCATCTGCTGCGTCCCCATCGCCGACCGCGCCAGCGACAGCACGATTATCATCCTCGTGAATCCCGTCGTCAGAACCAGTATGCTCGGCGCCAGCGACAGAATCGTGAGGATAAACAGAATCTGCAGCGCGAGCGAGACATCCCCCCGGTCCTCCGTGTTGCCCATCTCGACAGTCAGACGTGGAAGCGGGAACGACACGCCCGCGTCGCCGCCCGCCAATCTCTCGTTCGCTGCTGTGGCGGGTGTGGTGGGTGGGGCTGGGGATGCCGCCTGGCCGAACGCCGGGATCGAGAGAGCAAGATACAAAAGGCCGCACACGGCGGACGCTGCCAGAAACACGCGATGCCGTTTCAAAACCGCACGCATAACCATCGCGGGCCCTCGATGAGGCCCCTTATAGTATCTGAATGAAAACGAATCTTTTTGAATGCGCGCCCGAAACCTGCGGGGGATGCATCCTGCAACTGATTCTCCACCTCTCCCCCGTTCCCCCTCTCCACAAGTGGAGAGGGGGCCAGGGGGTGAGGTCTGGCTCCAGAATCATTTGCCGGATGCGCCCCGCGCCACAGCCCGATTGGGCCCCCTGCGACCCTTGTGCGATAATGTGCGCCTGCAAGGAGCGCCACATGAGCGATCGCGACTCCCCTCCCGACACCATCACTCCTGACACCCCTGTCGAGGACATCGTCGAGAAGCATCCCAGGGCCGTCGGATGGCTCGTCCAGCGCGGCGTCGTCTGCACCGCCTGCGGCGAGCCCCTCTGGGGCACCCTCGCCGAGCTGATGGCGAAGAAGGGGATTGAGAACCCGGAGGGACTGCTCAGAGAACTAACCGAATTCCTGGGAGGGGAGAGGGAGTAGCTATCCGACCTTCCTGGGCTGTGGGTGCTGCCATATTTCTACATGGGGTGTCCACTGCTTCGCGATAGTCTGGCAAGCCCTTTCAATCCCAGCGGAATGTTGAGGTTGAGCGATAAGGAAATAAACCATCCTGTTCGTTCGAAGCGAGTACACTTCGGGTGCGCCGGTATCGACGAGCAGCCTTGCGACTTTCTCTGCTATGAAAACCAGACGGCTCTGACGCGTGAAATGCTGGTAGATGAGGATGGAATGCAGCTTGCGCGAGTAGAATCCCTCCAACTCATCCCAGAACAGGTACCCGGATGATTCCTTCAATCCCTTCTGCATCCTCTTAGGCGCCAGACCCTTGTCAGGATCGAAGAAGAGGAGGCCACAATCTCCGGCTTTGTCCATAAAGTCTTTGAAGTAGGATTCCCGCTCACCGACATCAGGCTTCAGTTCCGGCTCATAGAACACCGCGGGCGGAATTCCGAGGGCATCCTTTGCCAGCGACAAGCTCCTCAGAGCCTTCTCCCTCTGACATCCCTGCAGAGCGTCATATAGCGCGATGTCATGTCTTCGCCATTTCTCGGGTTTGTTGAGATAATCCCTGAATTCGCCCGTGTGCCTTTCGTCGTTGGGAGTGAGCATCCAGCAGATTGCGATGCCGTCAGGGAAGGCGTTGCTCAGTCCTCTCAGGATGCCGTACTTCTTGTAGTCGTTCTCATCACCGAAGTACTGGTTTTTCATGAAATTCCTCTCCTGCACGAATATTCAGCCCCGCCCGGCGCAATGTCAAGCCAAATCGATTAATGGTCCATCATCGTCTGACAGAATATACAGATGCACGACATTCAGTCTCGCAACCCGGCAATCCATTTGCCGGGTGCCGGGCACAGGCTGAGCGAGTCTTCGAGCGTGCCTGTGCCCGCTGTTCAATAAGCCGGGTGCCGCCTACAAAATCCGTCCCCGGATTTTGTAGGTGGACCATCTCAGATCGACCCCGGGCGGCGCCCACAGCCGGAGCGCAGCGTAGGCTGTGCGTGAGACCCGCCACGCTTCAGCGGGCGTCCGGAAAGAAACACGCCCGGGGTCATCCCGGGCGTGCGGATGGGTCTATATTAAGCAGAAGAAACCCTAGAACACAGGAGCTACCCAGGGGCTGAAGCAGGTCTCGTGGCGGGTCATGACGATCTGATCCTCGTTGAAGTCATCCATGCCCACGGCGACCGCGTCGATGCACTCCGATCGGAATCTGATCGCGAGGTTGCCGAACACCTGGGGCACCCATTCGAGCGGGATCGCGAAGTCGCCGGAATCGACGGTATCCGATCCGCTGGCCAGGGTGATGAACCAGGACGGGTTGACGCAGTCATAGTACGCCCCGATTCTGACAAGGTCGCCGTCGAGCGCCAGCGGGTCCGACAGTTCGAAAGTCGGGAACATGGAGTCCCCGCCATAATCGACGGTCACCAGGAGGCCGGCGATCCCGGAGAAGTTGAGATCGGGCGAGTCTGTGCCGGTTTCCCAGTCCTCGTGGACGATGTCGATGGCGCCCGAGGAATGGGCGAGGCAGCCGGCCATCACGAGACGGTCGGGTGTCTCGGTCGGCTCGAACCACGGGCAGGAGAACACAAGCTCGTTGGGTCCGTCCACAACCGCCTTGGCGTGCGGGCCGACGGCCTGGTAGCGCCCGTCGTCGACGAAGATCGCCGTGGGGATCACCGCAAGCTTCCCGTCCAGACGCTGGGTATCCGCATCGATGATACCCGGCGGGACGGTCGCGAGACCTCCGGCAACGCCTTCCGGCGCGCCCTTGGACTCGAACTGGATGGCATGGAAGTACCGGTCGCCGGCACTGAGCGGCACGAAATCCCATGCGAAGTGGCCGGCCATCCAGTAGAGCGGCGCGGCGTTCATGAAAACGATACCGTCGGAGATCCCGTCGTCGAGCCGGATATTGCTGAACGCGAAGGCCGAGAAACCGTGGTACCTGCCCGCCGTGACGGGAATCTCATACTGCATGAAATTCGCGTTCACGGTCGACGGATACACGTAATAGACCTGAGGCATGAGCGCGTCGTCGTATATCTGCAGGTGCTCGGCGCGCTCGGCATCGATCACGCCGAAGATGTACGCGTCCTGTGGCTCCGCCACTCTCGTCATCGCGAACGAGAGCACATTCGCCGACGTGCTGACATAGGTCGACATGGCGTAACCGGAGGTGTACACGGTCACGGTGAGCGGAAAGGTCGCGTTCTCGAACAGGGCGCAACCGTTTATGTCCACCTGCGATGTCGGACCGTCGGTGCAAACGACCACAGCTTGTGCCCGAAGGTTGCGCTCCGTCATCGCGTCCCAGACATGGATAAGCAGCTGGTCCGGCTGCAAATCCGTACTTGTGGTGCCGCCGCCCGACTCCCTGAGAAACCCCAGGGCGGAAGCCAACTGATGGGCTGATCCGGTCGGGATCTCGCCCGCCGGGATAAGCGCCACCTGGTCCCCGGTGTCCTCATCCGGCAACTGACCGTCCGGCGGCTGGTTGGTGGGCGGAGTGACGGGCGGTTTGACGGGCGGGGCCAGACTGTCCGAACCGGGAGGAGTGCCGGGCCATACGGGCCCGTTATTACCGCACGCCACGAGGATCGGCAACAGGACTACACACACTAGCACGGCTGGGAGCACTGCTATTCTGTTTCTTCTTGTCTTCAGCATCGAACTTCCTCCTTCATGGAGCATCATAATAGTCTTGCTGTTACACCGGAATTCATTTACTATTGAATTTAATCTTTATGAAAGCTATCCGGGAATAGGCGATGTCGGCAGTGCGGTCCCGGCTCGAGCCGCCTTCGTGGGGGTAGGGACGGAAGCTCATCTAGCCATTGACCCCCTGTCGACTTCATGCAAGTCCAGGCAATCCCAGGCTGTAGAAAATCGGGGGAGAAACAGGGGAATAATGGCTGCGTTCTTGAGGAACCGCGAAAATCGCTTGACACGACCGGCTTTGTCTGCTTAAGTATTGCCCAATAACTTAATAGGACTTAATTGCCTGGATACGGACGCTCGTTGACTCCCTGGACCGGCCATTGGAGATTGCCATCAATCCCGGGAGCTGAATGAGGACCGAGAACCGTGTCACAGGGAACCCTAATCGGCATCGACCAGCTCGTGCTGGGCGCAACAACAGCCTGCGACCTCTTAGATCTTGACGGCCGGGTCGCCATCTCCACCGGCACGCCGATCACCAGAACACTGTTGAACCGGATCAAGGACGCCGGCATCGTCGGCCTCATCGCCGGGCGTCCGGACTTCGCCAGCCACCACGTCACGCCCGGCCGCCCCGCGACCGAGGCGATCGCCTCGCGGATTTACGAGATGCAGCGGCGGAGCGGGATCGCCGACCCGCTGGGATCCCCAACCAGCACGTACGCTCACCGGGTCCTCACCGACACTTTCAGAAAAATCGCATCGGGTGCCCTCCCCGATCTCACCCCGCTCGAGACCCTGATCGAGAAGATCCTCCATGACACCGAGCTGCACGAAACCGCGCCCCTTCCAAGCCCACGCCCGAGCCACGACACGCTGGCCGATCGGCTGGTCGATGGAGCGATCGACATGGCGGTCCTCATGGGCTGGCACCTTCGCAAGACGGGAAAAGACGAGGACCTCGTCCGCGCCGCCACTACAGGAGCGTTGCTCCATGACGCCGGGCTGCTTCTTGTCCCGCGCGACGCCGTTGCATGCACCGGCGCGTTAAGTCCCGTCGCGCGTCGCGAGATCAGACGTCATCCCTACCTTGCCATCCGGGCTCTCTCGCCTCTCAGGGAGAAGATTCCGAAGCCCGCGCAGGATGTGATTCTGCTGCATCATGAGCGCAGCGACGGGAAGGGTTATCCTCTCGGGCGCGTCGGCGAGAAAACGCCGTGGATCGCGAGGCTCGCGCACATAATCGATGTCTACACCGCTCTCGTGAGCCCCCGCCCGCATCGCCTGGCCGCCACACCCCATCGGGCGATCTCAATCATGCTGAGCGAGTCGGGCGCGGGTTTCGACAAGGTCCTGCTGCGGGAGTTCATCGAGCGCACCGGGCGATATCCGCTCGGGAGCGCGGTGGTCCTGTCAAGCAACGAGGTGGGTGTAGTGGTAGGAATCGGCAAGGGCGGGCCGTTCAAGCCCATAGTGGATGTCTACTTCTCTCGGCATCAGCGATTTTCGCAGACACCGCAACGTGTTGATTTGAGCGGGGACACGATGAGGTACGTGCGTCACGTGATGAGGTAGAGCCGTTCCATTTGTAATGAATTCATTACTGCGCGATCAGGTTTCCGGGCACGTTGCTTTCCCCCTTCGAATACTTGTAATGATTCTTTGGTATTAATTGCGGAGACGTCAAGTATGGCAGATTCGGATTGGTCAATCTCCGCCGAATAAAATCACGATTTCAGTTTAATCGCGGCAATCCGAGAATGTCGATTCGGCCGACATTATCCGGGTGATGGCTCTTGGAGAAGATCGCCGTGCTGGTTGCGAAATGTAATGAAACTGGGGGCACTACCTAGGTGGGCAATGCAGACCGCTTGCGCTTGTGGCTGGCTTATAACTATTAGTCGCTATTAATCAGACCTAATCCGATACGGCCAGTTCTCGACTTATGACAGAACTGCATTTAAAATGATAATCTAGTTTGAATCGCTTCTTTTCGCAGAGACGAAATCCGGGGAGCACTCCGGGTGCCGGGCACAGACTCAGCGCGACCGAGTCGCGCGTGTCTGTGCCCGTTCTCGACCTGAATGTGACGAAGTCGGACGGCTGAGCTAACCGGCGCGCCGGTGAGGGGGTCTGCGCCCGGTTGCGGGGACGGTCGCGGCGAGAGTACAATTCCGATGCACGAGGGAACGGGGTTTGATTCCCCGGCGGACCGGCCACTGTGATGGCGATTCGCCGCCCCTTCGATCATACGGCCACGGGGACGCGCCCTGGAAGGCCGGGGTCGGCGGAGATGACCCTCAGCCAGGACACCTCGCGCGCTCGGATACCCTCCGGAGACGGGTCGGCGCGACTGCATCACTGCGTTAGCATTCAGCTTGCCCAGCCCGCCTCCGACGAAAGCAAGGCGGGCTTTTTTACGCCAGCACGATGAGCGGATCGGTCGAGTCGGATGAAGAAGGTCAGATACAGATCATTCGTCTGGATTGCACTGGTGCTCGCGATCATCGTACAGCCAGTGCCGGGATGCCGTCAGAGCGGGCATCCGGAGGGCTCGTCGAACGGGCTCCCCGAGCGGGTTGTGTCGCTCTCGCCCAATCTGACGCAGATTATCTTCGCTCTCGGCGCGGAGGAGAAGCTGGTCGGAGTCGACGATTACTCTGTCTATCCCCCCGCCGCAGCGGAGCTTCCCAGGGTGGGGAACTATCTTGATCCTGATCTGGAGAGGCTCATCGCCGCTCGACCCGATCTCGTGCTGGTCGTGGACACCGACGAGCGAATGACCGACATGCTTTCAGGACTTGGGATTGAGCACGAGGACTTCGGGAACGACACGATCCGCGACATCCTTGAGAGCATCGGGCGACTCGGGACACTTCTTGACCGCGAGGAGCGGGCGAGGGAGCTGGTCGGGGCGTTTGACGAAGCGCGCGCGGTCGTCGAGACCGGGCTTGAGAGAGTGAGACCGGTGCGTGTCGCGCTTGTTGTCGGGCGGAACCCCGGCAGACTTCAGGACATCTATGTCGCGGGGTCAGGGAATTTTCTCGGGGAGCTTATCAAGATCGCCGGCGGGGAGAACGTGTTTGGGAGGCAAGCGCTGCCGTGGCCGCAGATCGGGGTGGAAGCGCTTGTCGGAAGCGATCCGGACGTGATCATCGATTCGACCCTCTCGAAAGGCGCGACGGATGAGGCATTCGAGGCTCTCAGGCAAGACTGGAACGATCTCCCGAGCCTTCGGGCGGTTCAGAACGATCGGATCATAGTGCCGCGGGAGGGATGGTTTCAGATACCGGGGGCGTATCTTGACTCGACGTTGATGCTGATCGCTCACTGGCTGCATCCGGAGGTTTTTCCGGAGGAGGTCAGTGATCCCGATCTAAGCAGACAGATGCCCGCGGAGCGATCTGAAGATGAGTGATGCTCTGTACATAGCGTCAAACCTGTCATTCGCGTACCGTGCCGATCGGCCGGTGCTGATCGACGTGGATTTCTCGCTCGGCGCGGGAGAGCTGGTGGCGCTGATCGGTCCGAACGGAGCCGGCAAGAGCACGCTCCTCAAGCTCCTGGTCGGTCTTCATAAGCCCGGTTCCGGAGAAATCGAGTTCGGGGGAAAGCCGCTTGGAGACATCCGCCCGAGGGAGCTTGCGAGGCGGGTGGCGTATCTGCCGCAGGAAGACGAGATCCATTTCCCGTTCACGGTCGGGGAAGTGGTGATGCTGGGACGCTGGCCGCATTCGGGAGGCGCGTTTTTTGACAGCGCGTCCGACAGGGAGGCATCCGCGAGGGCGATGGAGGTGGTCGGAATCGCCGAGTGGGCCGGGCGACTCGTGACGGAGCTTTCGGGCGGGGAGCGGGCGAGAGTGATGCTTGCGCGAGCGATCGCGACCGAGCCGAAGTGCCTTCTTCTGGACGAGCCGGTGAGCGAGCTCGATCTGAAATGGCGCACAGATGCGTATATCCTGCTCCGAAGGCTGGCCGACAGCGGGATCGGGATTGTCGTGGCGGCGCACGATATCGGGGCGATCTCGCGATGGTCGGACAGGATGGCGCTGCTTTCGAGAGGGCGGATTGTGGCCGACGGCGCGCCGGACGAAGTACTTGCCGAGCCGACGCTGAAGGAAGCCTACGGCGTTGAGGTGAAGGTGATCGCCGACGGCAGAGATCGCGCCGTCTTCGCAACCATTCGTAGCCCGGGAACCCGTCGAGCGCACTGCAAGGCGCGTGGTGATTGCAGCAAGGGTTCCCGGGTTACAGACGAGGAGGGCAGGGACGCATGAACGGCACGATCCGCACGTTAACACCAGGCCGGTTCTGGTCATGGATGGCGGTGTTCGGAGCGTTCGCCCTTGTGTGCGCCGCGATCGGCCCCATGTTCGGGACCCAGCCGATCGATTTCGCGCGCGCGCTCGATTTCTCCATCCCTCTCTCGGAGAACCCGGATCGGTTCATTCTCTTCGGGACGCGGCTTCCACGTGTGGCGCTGGCCCTGGTGACAGGCGCGTCGCTCGCGATGGCCGGGGCGGCGATGCAGGCGCTTCTGAGGAACCCGCTCGCGAGCCCGTTCACGCTGGGAGTGGCGTCGGGCGGGACGTTCGGCGCGGCGCTCGCGATCTATGTCGGCGTCGCGGCAACCGCGTTCAAGGTCCCTGGAACCGTGCTCAGCGCGTTCGTGCTGAGTCTGGCCACGATCGGGCTCGTATGGGCGCTTGCGTACCGTCGGGGTCGGCTCACAACCGGTATGCTGCTTCTCGCGGGAGTGAGCGTGAACTTCCTCTTCGGCGCGCTGGTGCTTCTGCTGCAGTACATGAGCGACTTCGAGCAGAGCTTCGCGCTCATCCGCTGGATGATGGGGTCTCTGGACACCGTCGGCTACGACTCGTTCTGGGGGATCGCGCCTGCGCTTGTCATCGCGGCGATCGTGCTGTTCAGGTACGCGCGCGCGTTCAACCTGATGGCGCTCGGAGATGAGGCCGCGATCACGTCAGGAGTGAACGTGCGGCGTCTCGAGCTTGCGGGATTTGTCGCGTCCGGACTTCTCGCGGGTGCCGCGGTGAGCCAGGTCGGGCCGATCGGCTTTGTGGGCCTGATGATCCCGCACGGAGTCAGGATGCTCGCGGGTCCGGATTATCGCCTCGTGCTTCCCGGCAGCATGCTTGCCGGAGCGGGATTCCTTGTCTTGTGCGACCTGGTGAGTCGGATCGTTCTTGCGCCGGCGGAGCTTCCGCCGGGGATAATAACGGCGATACTTGGAGCGCCGTTCTTCCTGTGGCTGTTGAGGGCGAGGGCGAGAGAGATGGTGGTATAGGCGGGTC
>Ga0315296_10001697_pt1 | contig 19154 bp, 21 predicted proteins | sample YL17G14_18_MG_FD_203921 | JGI IMG/M metagenome (GOLD analysis project Ga0315296, IMG submission 203921) | Sediment microbial communities from Yellowstone Lake, YNP, Wyoming, USA - YL17G14_18 | ecosystem: Environmental > Aquatic > Freshwater > Lake > Sediment | place: USA: Wyoming | collected...
GAGGTACGATAACTACGTCTTGATCCGGACTACTGGTCCGGACCACGTAGATAGGAAGACTTTGGAGCGATGTAAGGCCGCTATTGAACAACTCTCACACGACAGCGATATGAAGAATCAGGCGAGGGATCTCCTAGCGCGAAAGGAGAGGATCAACCAGCATATAGAAGATATCCGAAGGATGATACAGGACACGCTGCCCGAAAAGAAACTCAGAGGAAAGTGCCGATACTGCCCCTAGTATCGTCTTCCCTGCCCAAGCCGGGGCGAGTGCATAGAACGCTGCAACATTTCTTGCTTGGGACAGCTTGCTGAAGCGCTCGTTTTCGACTGTAGTCACGGCGTCCTCGTCACGATGTTACATGTCGCGAAGCGTTCGAGGAAGCGCGTGTTCCAGCAGAGACGGCTCAAACTCATTGGCGTCGACGCGAAAGCACGCATCCACCGCTACGACTCAGAGGGTTGGCGATTTCTAGGCTAGATCTGGAAGAGACTGCTTCAGAATCGCACCTAAATGAGAGGCTTTGCGTTCTTCCAAACGTCTTCGAACGCTTTCCTGACCGCATCGTGGCTTTCGAGCCGGACCAGGTATGTCGGTTTCTTTCCTGCGTCTTTGATTGACTGTCCCGTAACCCAGCATGTATTGTCAATGAAGAACAATCTGTCGTGAGCGTCTTGACTTTGCCTCACTTCGAAGCTTACTCCAGGTTTCTGTTTGAATTTCTGCGCGACTGTCATGAAGTTGCCTTTCGCCTCCTTCGTGAGTATTCTCATCTGGATGGCGGTCGGAAGCTTCTCTAGATAGAGATCGAGTACTTCCTCGTTCGCATAAGCGTCGATTATGAAGACTTCACTCTTCGCGGCCTGGGTAATATTGCGGATGTCAGTGTAGAAGTCATAGACTTGGCCCTTTTCGTATACCTTCTCATCCTTGGCGAACACAACTGGCGCTGGTTTGAGATCCTCCCAAGGGAGTTCAAATCCCGCGTCGAGAAGCATTCGGTCGATGTCTTTCATCTTGTTGTAGGTTTCCTCCAAGTTGTCAGCGAATTTCCTAAACCTCTGATGGATGGCGTTGATCCTCACCTGGTATTGGAACCCACCCGCAAGGGCTTCGCCTTGATCTGTCTCCTCGATCACAGTGAAGTAGCATATAGTTCCGCTTAGGATGCTGCATGTATCCGAGAAGTGGAACCCTAAACGTTCCAGGAAATTCTTTCGATCCCTGCGGCGGTATCCGCCAAAGCTCAGGTTAGTTCTCTGGAGATATGGGCCTGCATCAAACGTCTTGGAGAATGCATGGATCACGAAGTGGCCAGTTCGTTGATCCTTCTTGAGGTACGACAGCGCAACTTCGAATGTGCCGACCGTTCGTTCCTGTACCTTTTCGTTTGAGAGGCCAATATGGCCTTCGGGGACCATGTAGGAAGTTAGCTTGTTTCGGATACATATGGATTCTTAGCGCTTCGGCCAAGGAACAAATATCTGAGAGCCGAAAGGCCCACTTTCGGGACGCGCCTTTGAAGAGATGGCTTCATCCAACGCGGAAGGGGCGTATCCATCGTTACGACTCAGACGGCTGGCGACTTCTGGTAGAATAGGCGCATCGTTACGATTCGAACGGTCGTCGCCTTCATCTGGTTTCCACGCTACTGACGTTTTGAAACGATAGGATGACGGCTCAAACATAGTCCAAGGTAGCGAGGCTGACCTTCGGAAGGCAGAGACTTGTTGATCTAAGATTCTTCTAATTCTATCCGATATATGCGGCACGTATTATGGATTGGTGCGGCTGGCTTCAGGTGCTTGAGCCTTGATCCTAGTCTGACCGAGTTTGACGGAGTTGATTATTATTCCGCAGTTTGTCAGAGCATCGCGTGCATAATCAATTGCAACATTCGCATCCTTTTTGTCAAAAAGTCTACTCGCAGGGAGATCGAGGCAACCATAAAGGGATGTATTATGAGCCCATGCCCACATTCTTCCGATCCAACTTGTCTTGCCCAGCCAGATCCTCTGATGGTCCTGTATACCTTCCAGTCTCTCTGCGACCTTCTCAAGCGGATCTTCTTCTCCAGAGTCCTTCTTTACCTGTCCCCAATGTGTCTTTGGCGGCTTGAGTCCCACAAGTCTGTACAAAGATTTCATGGACAGTTCGATGCAGTGTTGCGCCGCCTCAACTGCTCCGCTGCAGTCACCTCGCTCCACGAGCCCCTCAGCCCGTCTCAGGCATTGAGAGGCCTCATCAATCATCCCCTCCGCTATTTTGAGATCCGATGTCGTAAGCCTTATCGTGAAATCCACGCTATCGGTAGCCGGCAAGCGACTCCTTCCCTACGGTGCTGTGCGGACTTGCTAGATCTTCATGCGGTGACGGTAATGGGAGCCTTTCCTTTGGCTCGTCCGATGATCTTTCCCTCGGCGCTCGTCGTGAAGTGAGCGCTGACGAAAAGAGCCTTTCTCTTCGCTTTGACACCCTTCATCAGAGCGACCGCCAACTCGATGGTGTTATCCGGCGTCAACTGGAGACTAGCGGATTTCTTGCCGATCCAGATCTTGTCAGCATAGGCCATCCCATAATACGCTCTCTTCGGCATCTTGAACGCCAGTCAAATAATCAGCAGGGGCCCTAAAGTCTCTTTTCTCGCGGAATTTGCACAATAACATTATCGCAGATACCTACGCATAAGACTAGACAACCCGTCTAAATCTTCCTTATCTTTCTGTGGAGGCTTAGGAGCGCGCGGCCCGCGTCGCTGTCGCCGTTGAATGTCACGGCTTTTATGCCGACGCCTGCCGGGTTGACATCCACAGCGACGAGCCCTAACCTCTGCAGACGAGCGATCGTGACGCGCAGCGTCGCCTTGTCGACGTCTAGGCGGCGCTTGAGATCACCCTGCATGTAACATAGCCCCGGATTCGCCAAGAGGAGATCCAGCGCCTTAGCCACGGTAGGCGTCTTGAAGATATCCTGGAGCCTCATGGTCTCACACCGGGTAGGTGAATGGATTCACCCACCCCTACCCATACGGGGCGGTTCCTGGCCAGCCCATGCGTGTCGAGCGTACGTGGCAATGAGCGAGTTGCATCAGGCTGAGCCCTCCTTCTTTTCCTGCCGGATATACTTCGCAAACGGCTCCAGCGACTCCGGGCGGGCTGGCGGTTCTATCCTCGGGCCTCCGACAAAAACCATCTCGGAGGTCGGAAAGGCTATTTCAGGCCGTTCTGGCGTAGAAAGGAGCGATTCCTGGCTTATTCGGAAGTTCCGAAGTTCCGAGTTTTCTAAGGGGACCCGCGCGCTCCAGGCGGGACAGAGACCGGCCGATGGCTTGCCCCCCATAGAAATTTTGGAACTTCGGAGGTCCAAGATCTCGGGTGAAATAGGTCGTAAAGACGGAACCAGGCTCGTTTCAGCCTTTTCCACCTCCGAAATGGTATTTGTCGGAACTGGCATCCATACACCTGGGCGCCCCTTACCGGTTACCGTCTGGATGAGGCGCTTCTTCCTAGTCAGGCCGTACAGCCAGTTTCGTATCGCATCATCTGTAAAGTCCTCAAACCGTGACCGAATATCGATGACCTTGAAGGCTTCAGCGGGGCGCCCCTCACGAATAAGTTTCCCATCACGTAGAAGATCGGACTCAGGCTCTTTACCATCCTTCGTAACACTCAGAATCTCATCGCTATGGTCCTGTATGAATTCGAGAAGGCGCTTCTCGGATCGGTTAAGACCGCCTCGGCTGACGCCGATGATTTCCTGTATGGCCGCCATCACTATGTCGAAAGTGAAGGGCGCGGCGAAGATTATACGATTCGCCTCATCTTTCGGGCAGAGCTCTTGGAAGAGAAACGCCGTGGAACGGATCAGGCCCTTCAGGTCTGGTTTCTTTCTACGATCGCCCAGAGTGCGGTATTCGAAATCAATTTCTTTCGTGAACGGTATCACGTAACGATCGAATGTTTTCAGTTGCTTGATGTAGGCCTGAATGACTTCGATCTCTTTCTTCTCCATTTCAAGCTCAGCAATGGAGCGGAGCTCACGCCAATCATCCCACTCGTTTATGCGGCGAGACTGCTCATTTGTCTCATCAGGATTTACTTCCCACTCACGTGTAAGAGCGTGGAAACTCTCTTCTAATTCTGTGCTTGTCGTGATGAATGTTAGAGGGCCCTGTAGTACAACCTCAATTGGCTCCCAGTCTCCGCCTTCGCCCCGGATGTTGAATCCTATCTTGATCTTGTCCTCGCTGTAAATCTGCTCGAATGTGTACTTCGTGCCCTTCTCTACATCGCCGCGCTCCTCGATGAGTATGACAATCTTGCCACGTGTATCGAGGCCTTTCAGGACTTTACGCTTCAGCCATGCCGCCGTGCTTGAAGAGAGGACGATAACATTGTCGATGCCGAAGAATTCAGGCATCCAGTAATAGAGCATCTTCTTTCCGACGGCGTTAGGGCCATAAATCCGCACGAGTGTGGTTTGAACGGAGGCGCTGACGCCCACATGGAACATGAATAGGCGGTTTCTCATCTCGCCGGTTAATCGGTACTCAAGACATCGCTGTACGTGAGCAATGAAGGCGGCGGGATTACTTCTGAATGACTTCGCTTTTTCGATTGCCTCAACGCTGACTTCGCCTGGGAGGCGGGCCAGCTGGGCTTGTTTCATGGCGCAGCATGTCTGATCGCATGTCTTCGACCAGAATTCATCGCGGCAGCCGTAGTTGTATTCGTAGCCCTCGGTTAGTTTCTGCCATTCTTGGTCGAATCGCACCGCATCGTAGGGAGGCGTATTATGCTTGTTCCATTCCTCTAGGATGTGGCGGACCTGCTTCCAGCCCTCTTCGGTCTGACATAGGCCTTTGAATTTGAGGAGGTAGCAGCCAATTCGGCGGAACACCTCGTGACGCGCACCGATAGGTATGGGTCGACCTGAAAGGTACTTGGTGATGCAAGGTGGGTCCTCGCCGGTATAGGCTTCGCCACGTCCTGCCTCCGCCTCCATCCAGGGCCGATACTGAGCCTCAAGTCTAGCCTTCAGTTCCTGGACTTTCTTATCATCAGGCGCGATGAACTCGGGTTCTATCTGAGTTAGATAGGTCGCGTCGACGATATTCCATTCATTGTCATAGATGACGGACCTGAGCCCGGTGCCGTGGTGAATTCCTAGAGGGAGCTTCACCAAGTTACCATAGGATTTGAGGAGCTCCTTCTGTTTGGGGAAGACCTCAGCCTTGACGCCAGCCTGCTCAGCGATCTTCCGCCCAAGCGCATATGCCAGTATCGATGGAATCGGCGGGTCGAAGAAGAGCCAGATGTGAAGGCCCTTCGCTCCTGAGAATTCTATCAGTGTAGCCGCCAAGTCCAAGTCGTGCTTCTTTATGACATCGAGAATCTTGTCCGCTTGAGGCTTGAGGTCCCTAACAATCTTCTTCCACTCATCCCCTTGTAGCGGCTCCTTAACCTCGATGTCTAAATCCCATGCGATGGTTTTCGTCGTCTGCGTCTTGGGGTTGATGAAGTAGGTGCCTATGGTGGTCTTGCCGTCGAGGTGGTCTTGGATGAGCGCTCTAGTGATGGGGCCGTCGACCTTGCAATAGGCTCTGCCCGCCTCGATCTCCTCACGCGAGCCCTGGACTGCATAGGCATCATCTCTGCTCACGAAGAGACTCATGATCGCTTCTATCGGATCTGAAGGTCGGGTAACAGTCATAATCATATTTGCGATCTTGACGGGCTGCGCATCCTTATCGTATCGCTCCTCCCCCGCCTCCAGCCCTGAAATCCGCACCTTCCCATGCGGCTCCCTACCGTCGCCGAAGAGTAGGATCTCACCTGCGATGAGCGTCTCCTGGAAGCATGCGGCGTCGGGTCGCCTTGCGAGGTAGACCTTCCGCTGCCCGGTCTCCCCGCATTTAGGGCAGCCTAAAGCGAAGAAGAGCGCGAACCGTGCTCCGGCCGATTTAGAGTAGTGAGGGTTGTACCGCACCAGTAAGATATCCGCAACGGTCCCGCAAGCATCGCAGATGAAGTGCATGTGATCCGTGGTGTCCCAACTTGGTGTGAAGACGCCGCCGCGGGTGTGAAGGGTCTGCGGATCGACGACGCTGTAGACTATGGTCTCCGCCCGAATGGTTTTGGGCTTGGGAAGGAAACGGTTCGTGACCCAGCCGTCATCGTGCTCCACCTGGTACCGCTCTCTACGGTCAGTCACATACTCTCCTCCGTTTCTCACTGCCCTCTGTTTCTCCTGTGTCATGGCGACGGTGCCTTCTTCGCTGTCGTCTCGAGACCAATCCGGAGCAGGCGTTCCATTACCGTTTGAACCCGCACGCCTTCACGAACGGCCAGACGGTGAACTTCGGCCCAAATCTCCCTAGGCAGAACTACTGTAGTTTCGACAAATGTCGAATCCCTGTGCATTCCTGATTCCTCCGAAAGAAATATAGTCAACTGCTCCCACTTTTGGAGCACTTGGTCTCCGATGAATCGAGATACCTATGAACTGCTGAAGCATCTAGAGCAGGGACCGTCACATTTCCGCGCCGTGCAGAGGCAACTGCAACTCAACGCGACCAAGACAAGTTCGCTGCTCAAGGGCCTAAGAGAGCAAGGGTTGGCCCTTCAAAGCGAGACGCGCGTGGGAAAGGGCGGAGCGCTTCCTTATCAAATCACACCGAATGGCAGGCAGGCGGCCCAAGATTACGAGTTTCTGGAGAGAAGACGGGAGGCGCTCACCGCGCTGCGGAGGAAGTTTGACGAGCAGGGCACTCCGAACATCATGAAGGAGGCGGACGGCATGCGGGTGCTCTTCTCATCATTCATGACCGATTTGACCGCTGTCTTGGTCAAGGCGTGTGAGATGCACTCGTGCGCTGAGGCTGAAAGGTATGTCGAACTTGAAGCCGTCGGCGGATTGATCCGAGGAGTCATTGACTTGACAAGAGTGTGCTACGCGCGCAGAGATTTGGAGATCCAGGACGTTCCTATTCTGGGCTACGTCCACGACGCCTTTGAGTTTGATCTTGACGAGGAACTGGCAGAGTGGATCAGAAGACACACGCCCGAGTGGGCAACCCCATACAAGGGGAAGGTGCTAGACAAGGATCTTCTCGACATCCTTATGACGGCGCCTTCCCAAGCCGCGATTGAAAAACTTGGGAAACTAGCAGAGGCATATGACAAGCAACTCGCCAAACCTTGACTCTCTCCTCGACTGAAGTTGGAAGATTCATGCTTCCACTCCGATCCTTTGTTGGGTGGGCATTCCGTTGTTGCGGTTCCACCCGCATCCATCCCAGTGTAGAAGCATAGGCCAACAAGATGAAATAGTAACTCCCAAGCAGATCAGCTGGCAAGAGATGACCCAGAGAGTCAAACGCGGATATTCATCAGTAGCATACACCGTCATGCGCGCACAGACGGCTTGACAGATTCGTTCCGGGCGGAATCCGGATTCTACCAGCACCTCACCATTGCTGGATATTCGCGCTTGTGCCTCGTCGACTCGTAGCGCCGGGCCACTTCGGTCACAACACCCAGCGGTACTCCGGCCACATAAGCCACTTTCTCGATCGGCATGTGTTGGTCGAAGAGGCAAGCTTCTACGATGTCGAGTTTGTCATAGTCTGTAGGTATCTCATCGGTTGCCTTATGGCCTGGGTAGAGCTGCGGACTGCTGGGTTTGTAGGCTATCCTATGCGGAACGCCCAAGCGCTCTGCCAGAGCTCTGACTTGTGTCTTGTACAAATGGCTTATCGGAAGCAGATCTGCTCCTCCATCGCCGTGCTTGGTGAAATAGCCTATCAGATCTTCGCTTCTATCTCCTGTTCCTACCACCAGCAGATTATTCAGATTTGCATAGTAGTACAGAAAGATCATTCTAATTCTTGCGAGAATGTTCGCCACTGGTATTCTCTGACTCATCGCTTCGTGTTCGATACTAAGCGTCTTAGCAAAGGCTTCGGCAATCGGGTCTATTCTGATTTCTCGCGTTCGGACCCCGAGGGATGACGCCAATTCTCTAGCATCATCCAAATCGCTTTCTGGTGTAAATGCTGTTGGCATGATCAAGCCAAGGACCTTCTGAGCACCTATCGCCCGAACACAGAGCACGACGACCAAGCTGCTGTCCACTCCGCCGCTAAGGCCAACCACCACTCCGCTGGCTCCAGAGGCGCCAACGGTCGCTCTTATGAAAGCAATCTCATCAGCAGCTGCATCCAAGTCAAGCGGAATCTTCGCTGCCAAGGCCTCTTTAACACGTGCCAAGCAAAAACGTGCTTAGTACATCGAGAAGCGCCTAGAGTATTGTCAGTTTCCAAGATGAGCGTCTATGTCACGATGGCTTCGCTTTCTTGGCTTTCTACAAGATCAGCCGCTCGCCTTCTATCTACGGAGCTCTTTTCTGCCCTCGTCGGTTATGATCCATTGGTTCTGCCTGCCGACTCGTTTGCCATTGACCAGCCTTTGGGCTAAGAGCTTGTAGAGACGGAGCTGCGCAGTGTTCCATGAAACCTGAAGTTCGTTGGCTACCATCTCAGTCGTGACTGGCCAGTCTTGCTTCCCCAAGTATGCGAGGATTCTCCGGTCAGTGTGCTCCATGCAGACGCCCTCCGGACGAGGGCGAATACTGTGACATGGCTTAAATATGTGTCATAGCCTATGTTCAGACATATGATTGATCCTACCCAAGAAGAGCGATCCGTCAGCATCGTGCAGTTACCTCACGAAGAGGAGGCGACGCTGCGGAAGCGTTAGGGGTCAAAAAGCGAACGAATCGGTTGAGGTTCATTGCGGGCTAGAATGCTGCTAGTCTCTACCCTCGCCGTGACTCTCCTAGTGTTGACGCAGTCGGCGTGGGCTTGGAGCAACGGCGGCTACTCAGCCGACCCGAACAACCCCGATTATGGCACACATGACTGGATTGCAGAGCGAGCGCTTGACTGGTTACCGGCGAATGAGAAGGCGCTCATCCTGACTTATCGTGCCGTGTACCTGTACGGAACGGAACTTCCGGACAATTGTCAAGCCGTGGACAAGCTGTGCGACACGGGAAAGCATCACGTCTACTTCAGCTCCTCCGGAGCTCTCCAGGACAACGCATCTGCGAGAAGAGCCTTGGAGATGCAGAGTCAGGCGTTGTCGGCTATCGCTGCTGGTGATTATGCGAGCGCTGCGAAATGGACAGGTGCTATGACGCATTACATTGCGGACTTGGCTTCATTCGGTCACGTAATGGGTTCAGGTACAGACTGGGGAGCTGAACCCGATTCAGTCCACAGCGACTATGAGAATCACGTCCAGACTCTAACGAACTCGAGAGATGTGAGTGTGATACCCTTGATCTTCGACGGAGCATTAGCCACGATTTCGCCATACGATACTGCAATAGCGCTCGCCCGTGACACGACATTCGATCTCAGCGGCATAGGGCACACTGCAGTCTGGATGAACCAAACAAAACTGGAATAGTCCAGTCTTCACTGCCAGAGCCTATCAATCCATCAATCTAGCAGTCAACTATGTGGCAGAGGCTGTTAACGCCGTATGGCAGGCTGTCAGCCAGCAGAGCACGACCACCACAAGCACATCAGCTGGATCCCAACGCGCATTTTATCTGCATAACGGTTACACACTCGATGAAAGCGCACCAACCGGAGCAACGCCGAGTGTCCTAGACCTCACCAACACAAAACCAACACCGCCCTATGTCTGGAAGACTGCCGCGTTCTCAACCGGGGGAATCTTCCCCGCAGGATTATGGAGCGCAAATGTTTGGATGAATGTCAGTGGGGCCCATACACAATACTTGATCCGGTTGGGAATCGTCAACCAATCGGGAACGTTCAATGAGGCCAATCACTCGTACACCCGACCCGTCAACTCTACCTCACCAGCACCATATCAGGTTACCATATTGGCTGATACGTTGAGTGTTGGCATAGGAGAATACCTTGCCATTGGCTTGGAGCGTCGCTGGGAGAGCACCGGTCAGTATTCGCCCTCCGCATTCATTTTCTTCGATTCCTCAAGCGCACCGAGCAGCCTGAGTAGCCCCGGTATGACTCCGACCACCACAACAACGACTCTACCGCAGACAACAACCACTAGCCAACAACTCACAACCACAACAATGTCGACCACATGGTCAGCAACGACGACTCAACAGGTCACAACTTCAACGACTCAGGCACAGACGACCACGACGAGCACACAACAACAAACAACCACAACCACCACCCAACAGTACACGGCGACATGGACCAGTCAACAATACACGACTGCGACCACTCAGACTGGCACAGTGCAGACTTTCGGCATGGGATTTGCTTTCGCAGTCATCGGAATCGGGGCTGGGGCAGCTGCACTTGGCGTGGGTGTCGCCATGGCTGCGTCTGGCCCGTTAGGTTCAGGACTCTACACGTACGGAGGCTACTACTACTGTAGAAAACACAATGTTCCGGTGTGGTGGGTCCAAGGCAGACTCTGGTGTCCGGTTGAAGGCAGATTCCTGAAACGGAACAGCTAAGGTGGATCTTCGATCAGGTGGAACAAGTAATCGATGTATACGGTGAAAGCCTCGAAGATGAGATCAAGGAGGACTTGGTGCGCTTCGGATACTCGGCCGCCAATCTGTCAGGCGAGATCGCTTTCATCAAGTCGAACTACAGAGAAATTGAGGTGCTACTTCCGGCAATGGGATTGAGTTGGGAAGTCCTCAGATCTCACGTTTTGCGTTTCGCCAACGAGGCTGAGACGCTTCTGGACAATCTGACGAGGAAGAATCTAGTGCCTGAAGAGTTCGCTAAAACGCTACGTAGAATGAAAGAGAAGACCGCGTTAGACCGTATTGTTCGCACTGACGGAGACTGAGCACATCCTGTATTTTCTCTTGACTCACCGTCACGACAAGCGGAAAAAGAGAACCCGGGGAGTCTAATTCTTCGCGATGGTATAGAGCGGTATAAGAGCGAGAGCCGAACAATCCTTCGGTAATCGATAAACCGAATGGTCTACCTTGTCGGATCGAGGACTAGTTAGACGGATCGCCTCTGGTCTCACAAAACATCTTCAAGCCTTGACTGTTCTTCTAGGCTTCGTGATACTGAATATTGCTCTGAGAGTATCTGGTATTCTGATCGATCCGATTCTTCTCTCTCTTGCTATTGTCTTCGTCTTGTACTTACCAATGATTCTCGTTGCACTAGTTACGCCATTATCGACCAGTCTCCTGCTGGAGTTCCATGTCTGGTTCGGGTCAAGATTCCGAGAATCGGTCGAACGCAGACGAACAGATAGAAGGGCTCTCGCACGGTTGCTGATAGGCGTCGTGTTAAGTCTGTCCTACTGGATTGTCATCTACCTCGCCCCTTGGCAGGGGCTTCTGGGAGTCATACCGACGGCTGGGTTCATGGAGAAGCTCGTGCCGGAGAATTTTGACAAGTTCATGTCCTCTATATTGAATCTCATGTCCACAACTCCGTGGTATTTATGGGGCTTGATCTGGATTGTCTACATGCTCGTATACGTCGTTTTGGGCTCGTTGGGGCCAGCCACCATCTTCGCTATCACGTGGCTCAGAAGCGGCATGGGCGACGGCAGTAGAGGAAGAAACGTGCTCAGCTTACTTCAATTGGTGTGCTACCTCTCTTGGATCTTTCTGGCTCTAGAGGCCGTAGACCCGGGGAATTATGTCCGGCTCGTCTCCTTTGCGAAAATATACCTCCTTTTTGTTCTACCTGGGACGTGTGCCAGTCTTGGAATGACGCTCGGAATCGCTGAACCTAGGAGGCTACGGCACTTCTGGACAAAAACACGATGGACCATTACCATTCATAATCTCTTTGTGTGCCGCATGTGAGTACGCGCGGCCCGTGATCACACAAGTCCTGTTTGAGATAGACGACGAGCTGACTGTCCTCTTCGCAGTGCAACAACCACTAGGGGTATTTTGAGGACGACCAGATCCGCTGGAAGTTCTGTTCATAGCCTGCAGCCCAATCTCCATTATCGATAACGACCAAGTTCTTTCGGTTGCTCTTATTGGCCTCCTCGGACCAGTTGAAGCTACCAGTTATGATGATGTGATCGTCGATGATTGCTACTTGAGAACCGAGATACCAGAACAATCCATCGGACAGAGTGGTGGACCCGTTGACGGTTAATGTGGTCAGGGAAAAATCGGTACACGATTATATACACAATTGTCGAAAACTATTAAAGTCGTCCGCGACGCAACTTGTGACGGTGATGTCAACTACAGGTGATAATTGCTAGAAGCGTCTAGGAAGAGACTCCCTCAGTCCTAGCAAGTCCCGAGAGAGCCCTTCCGAAACGGCACTATACATTCGCGTTCTACTCGTATTTAGCCGCTTCTACAGTTTTTCGCCTAGCCCATCTAGGAGGTGAAGGCAAGAATGGCACTAAACTACTCAAACTATTCCGCCGTTGTACGCGCCCTATTTTCGCTTCAAGCATTCGGCAGACTCCGCAAGACGACTACCAAACAAGTGGCAGACGAAGGGCACTTGCGACAAGACACTGCACGCCAGGTCCTCAAGAATCTGGAACAAACGGGACTGGTCGGGAGGTCTCCACGGACCCTTAGCAGAGGGGTATTCTTGGGAAGGAAAGTGAACGGAAAGAGAACTACGCGTTACAGACACGGTGAGTACCTGTCTGACGCCGCAAGCGTCCAGCGTCTGGCACAATCGAACACCAACGCAAAGGCAAGACTTGGAGGAATCAATCTGTACCAATTAGATCTGAGGAACAAGATTGACAGGAGCTTATTCAATACGGTCGTAAGAGCACTTGAGCAAGCAGGCCACAAGGGCCTGCCAACATACGACATTGTGGGTGGCAGCTTCTATTGGTGGCTCACTACTGCGTCACGCTCGGCAGCTCATGCGGTAATACGGCGGTTCAAAGGCGAGCGAACGCCACCGTGATAGAATGGAGCGCTATGCGAAACAACAATGAACTCCCGACGGTGGGCTCATGTAGCCCACCTTTTCTTGCATACTTCCTTGTGTGCGCTTCTCCATAATGGAAGAAGAGCGTGGGTAGGAAGTGGTTGTCTTCAGTGAAAGAGATACACTAATCCGGCCCAGACACACGCCTACGCCTTCTCAGCCGACTCCCATAGACATTTGGTACCGCACAAGAAACCAACGCTTAAAGCACCTACTAGCCACTTCATTCGTGGTATCCACAATGGGGAGACCGAGAAAGTTCGGAACTAGTTCGGTAGGAATGCAAGCACTACGTAAGACTGATGAGATGCACAGGAGACGCTTGAAGGACGGAAGAGTGATACCCCTCTTTCCCCGGGAAATTGCCAATCAGCTTGATCATGCAGGGTTGTATTTCGCCGCGGATCTTCGAAGCAAAGCACTGACAGACATGTTTCTTGCCCTGCCCGGTGCAGGCCCAGTGAAACTTCGAGAAGTCCTCGAAACAGTGGGACGAGTAGAACAAAACTCAGACCTATTGAGCGCATACCGAAAGGCACGATCAATCATAACAAGCTAAGCGCAGAAACGAATCCTGAGCACAACAACAAGTAGCTGATCGTTGGATCAGGAATCCAAATAACGCCTAGTGAGGTGCGCGACAGGAGCCAGCTTTCTGTGAGCGTAGCGAGCACCCGAATTTGAACCGCCGTCGTCCGTCCAATTTGTGCGTGTGCGCACCAAAGGACCCCAATATCTCACACCATACGAGTTGTCAAGAATCCACATCATCCATGAAGCTGACTGACACGCCGCGCATCGCTCTCTAATCGGAGTAAGTCAATAGATTTAGTCTCAGCAGCCATTCCTCCGGTCGCTGTTGTGGTCGAGGTCACGCTTAACTTGTGTGTGTCGACTGTATAGGTGAAATAGTGGCGTAGTCGCTCTAGATGACTTGGCAAGCGCTAAATCCGGTGAGCCTTGGAGACACCTTACGACTTTGCCGCCGAAAGTCGTAAACGCTGAATGACAGACTCCATATACATGCCAACCGTGATTTCGGCAAGAAAGCACGAGAAGATTGTCAAAGGTCACAAACGTTATGAGAAAGGACTCGAGTTTGAAACCAGAGTCGCGGACTACTTCTCTGCCAAGGGGTTCACAATCAAATCAAGAAAGAGGGTCAAGATCGGTGAGATTGATCTCGTCCTGACGAAGAGTGGCGGTTTCTGGGGCGAGAACAGAATCGCAATGGTTGAGTGCAAACACAAGGAACTGATCCCGCTCGGCGATTTCGTCAGTTTCGTTGAGAAGTTCCGAAGGTTCGACGCAAGTCGAGGAAAGACCTCGGCGGTTTTTGCATACCGAGGGAAGCTGGATCCGCGAATCAACACCTACCACCAGACCATGGAAGAAAAATGGCGCAACGCAATTACACTGAAGAAGTTGTGAATGAGAGAAGATTACTTCTAGCCAAATAGTCCCACAACCAACACGATGTCGACCTGAAGAAAGCAGAAGAAGTTCGCGATTTACTCATGAACTCGGAGCTTTCCACACGAATTCATTCTAGTCGCTCGTACTGATAGAGGCCGGTGCTGACATAGGTCACTGAGCGGTTGGCAAACAGTTTTCGTGTCGTTAGACAGGAAATCGAAAATAGAGGCGGAACAGCAGATACAGTGGTGAAACTGCGCCGTTTTGAGTTGAGTCCGATGAGTCTAGAGAAAGCCCAACGGATGGTGAAGATCGTCTATGAAGTGACCGAAGACGTAATGAAAGTCCCGGACCCAAGGGCAAAGGCGGCCGCAACAAAGCTCCGCAGGCAGATGGAGGAATACGCAAGAGAGGGCGATATTGACTCGATGTACAGATACTACCAAAACGCAATGCGTTCAGCAAAAGGAAAACTCGTGTACGACAGGGCAACGATCCATAACCGAAAAACTCTCGAGTCAGAAGCCGATCGCTTCGAGGAAATCTACCGGAGCTGAGAAATCGGCTGAAGACACCAACTTCCTGCGGTTCCAGCCTCATAGAACTTGTTGCAAGCCTCGTTGACCTGATTGTTTTCAACGACTTCTACAATGTAGTTGGCGAAGTTCTATTGCCAATCTGGATCTTGGTATTTGTGACGTCAATAGTCAAAGTTGAGGATCGGTTTGCAAAGTTATCTGCATGAATGGCCGTCTCGGGTTTCGGCCATGATGGCTCATCCACCAATCGATCATATGTTTCAATGCTAATCGGGTGGACAGAGCGGCGACTCGTATCGAACCAAAAGCGATGTGATTGGATCGACCGCCACCCGTGTTGCATCTTCCTCCTCAGCCAGTCGCTTGCCAGTCTCAAGCGTGACTTCTGGCAAGACCTCTTGGATCGGCAGGCCTGTCCTTTCTCCATGCCTCGGAAGTGAGGCCGCCGGTCGACATCTCAGCCGAAGGTAGATCTGTCCTCGTTCAGCTGTTCCGGTTGGCGAACGTGAAGGCTGGCTGCTCCGGTCGTATTGAGAACTCGACTTCCAATGAGGGCGGAGGCGTTCTGCTATTGTTATATCTGTATCCCTCATCAGCATAGGGGCAGCGGATTGACGCATGCGTTATGAAACCGCGCTCCTGCTGTTCATTGCTGCCCTAGCGATCTCGCAGCCTATTCTGGCTGTAGGGAGCGCTGACGAGGCGACCACCAAGGTCACCTTGTGTGCGCACACTGATCCCTCGGCGACATCAGTCGGAGGCATGGTGCTCAGCCTGAATTGTAACGCAACATCAAGACACAGCACGGATGTACGGGACGGTTTGGCTTTTACGTTGCTTCCTCCGCTGTCTGCCCCATTGCGCGTAGCACGAATAGGCGCCTACGTATTTCTCATCTCTCAGCAGAGCGTGCGAGGAACACTCGAGGTCACCATATCAGAGGTGACTGCAAATGCCTCGGTTCGGGAGATAGCGTCCGCGTCTGCTGGTCCAATACCGATCGGTACAAACCCGTATCAGGTCATGTTTGGGAATCTCGGTCCGTTGAATTACACACTGGTGGCGGGCTCGACCATCAGATTCTCGGTACGTTTCTCGCCGGCTAGACAAGTCCCTGTACTCTTGCTTTGGGACGACCCGCTGACCCAGACTCGTCTGGTCCTTCAAATGGAGTCGGTTCCGAAAATAGATCTGGAGATCACCGACGTTCACGGCAAAGTCTCGACAATCTTCCCTGAGAATGAAAGCGGTCTCACAACACTCATTGCGCGTGCGTCGATCGAAGACCCATTCGGGGGCACAAACATACGCAATGTTACCCTCACCGTCCAGAACTCGACAGGCGGCTATGTTATCAAAGATGCACCGATGAATCTCACATGTCGCGTCGAATTCCCCTTCCGATTGAACTGTACGCTCCCGTTCACAGTTCCTGCGGGGACCTTCAACGTCACAGTACTGGTAAGAGATGTCGCCGGGAGAATCTTCATGCAGACCCGACAGGTAAGTGTCACCCGTTTCCATATCCTCACCCTCCAGATGGTCGACCTTCAGAAGAAACCGCTGCCCAATCTCAATGTCTCCATCTGGGCGCAAGGTCAGCTGATCGACAACCGGACAACGAATTCGAATGGGACGACGATTTTCCGGGTACCTTCAAGCGAGCATTTTCCTGGAAGTGTTGGTCCTATAGAAGTGCAAGTTCGAAAGGCTTGGTTGCTGATTCTGACTCAGAACAGCACCGTTGACGCTGATACCTGGGGTCAGGTTGTAGTCCCCGTCTGCGATTGGAATATCTTGGTTAGACTCAAGGATCTGAGCTTGCCTGTTTCCGGAGCAAAGATAGATCTGTATTTCAATGGAACCGAGCCGCCGATCGGCTCGGCTACGACAGACGCGAGCGGCGTGGTCCACTTCACTGCTATGCCCCTTGGCGCATACGACGTCGCGATTTCTTCTCGGGATTTCTTCATCCCCCTATTCTTCCAAGGATCCGTGCGGTTCGTCAATGTAGCCCATCGAGCTGGATTTCCGGACAAGACCGAACTGGATATTCATTTCGACACTACCGTGCTTGTGCTCGCCGTAGTAGCTGTGGTGGCGTTTCTGGTGGTGGTCCTCTGGTGGCGTGAAAGGAGGCGAACGCGACGCTTCAAACATGTGGCCGAACTTCTCGGAGGCGCGATTCCAGGCTCAGCCGTCATAATGATCGTTGGACCGTCCGGTAGTGGTAGAAGCCTGCTCCTACAGAATATTCTCGTCGATCTGTTGCAGCATGGCAGACGTTGCGTCTACATATCGAACTCCGAGTTGCCTTCGAAAATCAAAGATCGCTTAGCGAAGATGAGAGTGGACATCCAGAAGCATCAGGACGAGAAGACGATTCGACTTGTCGATGCATACTCAGGAGGAGCCGGCGCTGTATCGTCTGAGGAGCATTGGGTAGCTTCTCCGAGGGATCTTACAGCGCTTGGAATTCAGCTTACTAGTTGCCTTGAAGAGGTTGGAGGCATCGGCGACGTCTTCTTCGACTCGGTCGGACCCATAGTTGCGGCTGGCGATTCAGCGCAGGCCTTCAATTTCGTGGAGTATTACGGGGCCCGAATTGCGAAGGCCGGCGGAACGTTCCTCTACGTGGCCGGCGCCACCATTGAGGCGGACCTGAACCGCTTTGAAGAAGCCTCGGACTGCGTTCTGCAAACTGAACGATATGTAGGCCCAGGGAAGATACGCGGCCGTTTGCTAGTGAAGAAGGCTCGAGGCTTGGATCATCAACGTGACTGGGTTGGGTTCAAGATCGCTCCCAGCGGGCGTATGGAGTTTGTTCCTCTGCCAGCTCAGAGGCCGTCGAAGGCGTAGACGTTGCCCCGCCAACTCAGGACGGCTGACGTATTCTTCATACTCTCTGCCATACCGGTCCTGTTTCTCTGCTTGCTGGCTCCCGAAACCTTCGGGTTGAGTTGGGCCGGCATGGGAAAGCTCGGAAGGGGCGGCCTTCTCTTTGTCTTTTTCTTTCTCGGCTTTGAGCTGATGGACTTCAGGAAGACAACCAGTCCTCGTTTGAGCACGAATCGGAAGCTGGCGATTGGGGGACTGTTTGCGATTGGTCTGTCATATTTCGGTGCGGTTGTGCTCTTCAAGCCGCTTACAGATTCGATCTATTGGGTCGGCAGAAGCCTCGGTGCCTCCGGCGACGTCAGCAACAGTTGGCTGATGGCGACGGATTACATGGCGCGAAATTGGCTCACGTCCACCGTCGCCCGGTACCTCAATTAGTTCCGGCAACCGCTTATGTTCAAGAAGCTTCTCTTGAGCTGGGGCCAGGGCGTTTCTCGTCCACGCCTCGGCCTTCGGCTTGGCGTACTCTTCAAGGAAGACCGCGAAGTCGGGGTACTGCTGGTAGAGGTCGCTCCAGCGCTTAAGGTCCTCCCTTGTGCGACCTGTCTCCTTGGAGATTCTCACCCAGGTTGCTGTCGGATTTGCGCCCCTAAAACCGACAATCTCCTTGCCTTTCTCCCACATGCTACAGACGATCTTAAGGCGGCTCGCGTAGAATCCATCGTAAACCTCACGAACGACCCTCGCGTCGATCTCGTCAAGCTGCGCTCCAAGGGATCGAAGGACCGGGAGTTCAACAATTTCGAGGCCTTGGGCAAGACGTGTCGAATTCCTCATGACGCATCAGCTTGTACCAGGGGTTTGCCCGGGATCGTGCCGGGCGCGGTATGCGGCACGGGGCCAGAGACCGTGTACACGGACGATGACCGACAGGAATCGTTCCCACGAGAGGGATTCGCTTGCGCTCTGAGACGCCGATGCTCCTCCTTCAGCCGGGGTACGACGACTGTGGGCAGTTCGATTGCGATGACTCTCGCTCTCTCGCGGAACTGACGAGATTCGACCAAAGCATCGTCGTAAGAGAACGGAGACATCGATCGCAGACGTAGAAGCGCTTGCGGGCCTTGAAAGAGAGAAACTCGCCAAGGAACAGAGAATCATGGAGATGAAGGCAGCACTTGAATCCCGCATCCGAATCAACTTGGAAAGGAACCCGATCTATGAGTCCTTGAGCCGATGTCTCGAAAGGATTGTCAAGATAAAGAATGAGTCCCAGCTTGAAAGCGAGCTCCGGCAGCTTGTGAAAGAAGTGGCTGAGGTTGAGGAACGAGCCCGAGCGATGAACATCACGGACGAAGAGTTCGCTCTGCTCAGTGCCGTAAAG